>OGMJ01000003.1_pt1 | contig 166951 bp, 208 predicted proteins | sample 1573181 | NCBI WGS metagenome assembly OGMJ01 (sample SAMEA2582004, study PRJEB24529) | metagenome | biome: Human gut stool | place: China | collected 2011
CTGATACCTTCATTCATTATTTCTGCAAGTTCATCGGCTTTTCTTTGATGCTCATCAGCTTCATTCTGCATAGATAATTTTTGAGAATCCCATATAAGATTTGGAATTGTATCTACACACTTTCTATACATCTCAGACTCTTTTATATATTCTCTTATCACTTTTGTCATTTTGGGAATATTGTCTTTTAATATTGGTTCATTGCTAAGTTCATATGGATATAGGATTAAAACTCCTCTGTCTACATATTCCATAGATATTAATTCTTGAACACAAAACTGTGGTTCTATCAAATTATCACCTTCCAGATATTTATTCTCTTATTTCAAATAACTTTTCTACTGCTTTTTCGCCTGTTACTCTATCTGACTTCTGCAACACTTTACGCTCTTTCTGCCAGATACACTTAAAATCATTAGGCATATTATATTCACTTACCAACACTATATTGTTCTCTGAAAGTTTACGAAGAAAATCGTAAAAAGAATCGTAGTCAATTGACTGTTTAGAATACTGTTTTGTATTTTTATAAGGTGGATCAAAATAGAATACACAGTTTTTATAATCTGAGAAATTCTGATAATCACAACACATAAATTCAATATCATTTAAATTCGGTGCTTGTTCCTTGAAATTATTTAATCTCTCATTATAAATACTTCTACCACCCTTTGAATCTCTACCATAACCACCATCAAAATATCTACCACCATAGCTTGCCATATATCCAATCAATGCAATATATTCTGGTGAATACTTATGAGTTCCAAGTTTTCTATCTTCTCTAACCTCTGCATAATGTTCAAATGTACATACTTCAGGTGCAATAGATAAGCTGTTGTCTGTCTGAGCATATTTCAACAAAGTAACCAATTCCTCGTTAATATCCGCTCCAATTCTTTTGTCACATTTAATCTTATCAATAAGATTAGCTCCACCAACCATAGGCTCTATGTAAGTTTTAATATTATTATCATCAATATACTTCTGAATAATTGGCACTAAAAATTTTGCCAATCTGTTTTTACTTCCTTGATATACCATTTAATTACTTGGAGTAAGGAATTCCTTCTTGTGTACACAAACCTCGTCTCCTTTCATTATTCTTATTCTCTTAATTAAGTTGCACTCATCAATAAATCTTGATTAGCATATTCAGCTACTCTCTTACTTCCAACCTCAAAAATATCCTTGTCCTTCTCGAAACATATATAGTTTCTACCAGTATTCAAAGCTGCAATTGCAGTTGTACAACTTCCTGCACATGAATCAAGAACTAAATCTCCTGGATTTGTGTAGGTCTTGATCAACTCTTCAATCAGTGCTACAGGCTTTTGTGTCGGATGAAGTGCCGACTTTTGAATATCCTTTGCAAATGTCCATACCGACTTAGGATATCTTTCTGTACTATCATAAGTAGTAAAACCATGTTCTCCATAATCAGTAGTCTCTTTACAGTTAGTCTTATGTTCTGCTTTACTAACTTTTCTTGGATGTCCGGTTGTTTTTTGTGGATTATATGTTGGAAGTTTCTTATAGAAAATACAAATATCTTCGTGTGAACGTAATGGCATTTTCTTAGCATTTAGAAATCCTGTTGGTTGTGTTTTCTCCCAAATCAGATTATATTTCCAAAGCTTACGATTACTTTGCATTAAATCTGCAGTAAACATACCATTCGCAAATAGAATAATTGCACCATTATCTTTAATGATTCTTTCATACTGTTCCCATAATGGTTTAAATGGAATAACTGAATCCCATTTATTTCGTGAAGTTTGTCCATAAGGAAGATCCGTAATAATCGCATCGACTGATTTATCATCAATCTTTTTCATACCTTCAAGACAATCTTCATTGTATATTTTGTTAATCTCTAACATTTCTTACTCAGAGCAAATCCAGATTTAATGCTGCAGCAAATCTCTCGCTCCTTTCAATGTATTATTCTCTTATTTGCGATAGATTACATCAATATGTTCCATACACCATTTCCAATATGGAATTACTTTAACACCACCAACTTCATTCCAATCTTTCTTTAACTGCGTTTGTGTATCTTTATCTAAGCAAGAAACTAAATATAAAGAACACTCCATTGGTGCTGTTTTTCTGTATTCTTCACTAAAATCTTCTAAATTTAAATTCGCCATTTCTACCTCCTAACTTCCAAAGAAACTTCGGATTCTTGCGCTTACTTTTTATCTGTAATCTCAAATGGTACAATTGACTCTGGAATATAATTAACCTCATACTTGTACTTATTCACTTCAGCACCACCTAAATCCTCAATGACATACATCGTATCTTCATTTAGTCCAATAATATGTCTCTTATATGTACCATCTTCCATCTCTACAACAAGCGTCACCTGATCATTTGTCGCATCCTCTCTACTAAATGCACCAATCATTTCAAACTCAACCTTATCGGTACGAGTGTTAATTACTGCAAATCTTCTAAGAACATTAAAGTTCTCAGCTTCCTGTTTCATATTGTATGTAACCTTTTTTGATTCTGTTTCAAAAGCACACCCAGTTAATGATGTTGCTACCATTCCAACGGCTAACATTACTACTAAAATTTTCTTTTTCATATAATTTACTCCTTACTATCTCAAAATCTTACTTAATCTCTTCATAACTTCTTCGCAAAATCTGTACAAACAAGTCTTCTTAAATGCTATTCTCAAATCATCAACAGCTTATCTATATTGCTGACGTAATTCGTTGTCTATCATACTATTCCTTCTTCTCAATAATAGTTACAGTACCCTCAAACACTCCAAAATTTGATGACTGTTGAAATGTATGTGTCTCCGCAATGTCGTCATCTGTCATAGGTCTTGTAAGATACCATAATGAATCATCTTTCCATGTAATCTCTTCAAGTTTCTGGTTTGGTTCAAGCTCAATTGTTGTTGATCCACCAAAATCTTTTGTAACAGACTGGCATCCAGTTATTCCAAAACATAATGTCAATCCTAATACGACCGCTAAAATTTTCTTCTTCATATGGTTTATTCCTCCTATCATCTAAATTTTTTCGTAAGTCTTTTCAAAAATATCTGGCTTACAAGGATATACTTCACCATTGACACCTAAAATTATGTAATCACCATATTCCGATTTCATTGTTCCCTCCAATGTTTTGATATGACATGTACCGTCTTCATGAATTACAATAGTATTATTTGATACTCTATCCATAAACCAATCTGGCAAAGAATCTTCAATCATATATCTAACTGCTTCGATCACTACTGGTTTCTTTCTGTATTTCATGTTGCTTACCTCCTGTTGTTTTATTCTCCTTTAAACTTGATGCCATTGCTTTTTATTGTACTTAATTAAGATATTATTCAAATCGTCTATAATGTCATCACATATTGCAATTTCCCCACGCAGATATCCTTTATCCCAGAATCCATACTCTGATAGTTCACTATCATCTGACATCTGAGAAAGCTGCTTCTCATACCTTAGTTTTCTTTTTTCATATTTTTCAATTAATCCCATTTAAACCTCCAAGGAAATCCAATTTCTTATGCGCAGTTACCCAAAATATTAAGCACCTTTTCTTCGCATTCATCTTCGTTCATATCTGCAATCAAAGATACTTCCTTCATTAATTGCTTAAAATTTGCCATAATAAATTGATAATCTTTGACATCTAAGTTTTCGTTTATATCTTCTCTCAAGTGATTCTTATTAAGAATACTTCTGTCAATATATACCTTTTTATTTAAACTATCTTTCAGCGCAACAATATCCGACTCCACTAATTCTTCGTCTACATTAAGTACTTCAATTGCTATGGATTTTGTTACCATTAAATCACCAATGGAAAATACATTATGGTCAAATCCAAGTATCCTGCTAATCATATCAAATAACATCATTGCTCTGCTTTCCTGATTGGAGAGTTTCGTATCAGATAAATAACCTTTTACTACAACATCTTCCTTTAATTCAGAAATATGTAAAACATTATCTGATTCCTTCATTGTTTTTAAGATTGAAGTTTCAACATCGTTCCTGCTCACAATAATTTTTAAATCATAATGTTTTGCTATATTCAATTTATATTCATACTGTTCTACTTCATTAAAAGCTATAAAAAATACTGGTTCTTTTTCTTTTAAAATTACTGAACCTTTCTGCTCAATCAAATCTTGTTCTTTAATTTCTGGAATTTCTACATATCCATCTCTACTTGAATAAGATCCTTCATGATATATACGTCCTTTCGCCTCGTTAGGTCTATTCTGCAATTCAGGGATTATTGTTACTTCTTGCACAAGCTGTTCATTTTGTGAGGCTGCTTCTTTTCTTAAAAACAATTCATATCCTTTGAAACTATCAATATTTTTATCTTTTCTTCTTGCAACCGCTACCCCTTTTAAATATTCTATATCTTCCTCATTATTACTTTTAAAAGTCATAAATTTTATAAGATTTTTCACATTCTTTTTATTCACATAATATCCAATGCAAGATGAGTAGTTATTTATATCTTCGATTCCTTTCATTAACAAGGAGTTACAATATTCTTCTACATACAATTTAATCAAATCTCGAAATGCATTCAATTTTTCATCTTTTATAATATTTTTTCTATCAGGTGAAGTAAGATTTAATGTTTTATCACCTACATGCAAGTCTCCTTTTAAATAAGGCAAGTTTTCTAATTTTGAAACTAGCCTACCTTTATAGAAAACATTAACATTGTCTCCCCAACTATAATTACCTGCAAGAGCAATCCATCCACTGCAATCATTATCTTCTATTGGAAATTGATATTCACTATCATCTCCCTCAGTTAAATCTTTCTTTTCAACTAATTCTCCATTATAATAAATATCTAATTCATGAACATATTTGCCAAGTATTTTTACTCTTTCTTCAATATCCCAACTGTTCGCTGTTTCAAAATCAAAGTTGTTTAAAACAAGTTTGAAACCATCATAATAATCATCCAATTCTTCAACTTCAATTTCTGTGTTACTGGTTGCAATCATTTTTTCTACATCAAATGTAATATATGTGTTTCCAGAATAAACATTGATTAAATTACTGACTGTAATATTACTAAAGAATCCCATGCCAAAAGGATTTTCAGAACTTCTCACATTCTCATCCCAACCACTTTCTGCAATAGAAAATAATGCTTGTGGATTTGTTAAAATATTTCCGTTGTTCTCTATAATCACTTTATTTTCATATCTATCAATTGTAACTTTAACTTCTGTTGCTTTTGCTCTTTGGGCATTTTGCACATCTTCGTCAAGAAAGCAATATATGTCCTTAAACGTGCTTTGCCTTAATAATTTTAATTGATTGATAACGTTTACTTTTAATTCAACCGACATTACTATCTCCTTTTCTCCCTATGAAATCTATGATTCTTGTGACTTTATTTTTGACATTCTATCCGTTATACTTATCCATACACTCATCTATTCATTCTCCTTATCTTCACCCAAAATCTTCTTTCTTAACGAATTCCAACCATCATCATAACCATCACAATATTCATCCATATATTCATCGTTGTGTGTCTCATCTGGCAATTCTTTTAACGGACACCATCTTTGTCTAAAATCTTTCGGATAAGGATAATCAATTGTACGATTATTTAAAGCCATGCAACACATATCAGAATAATAACCACAAAAACATGGACATTTATCACAGCTATTTGGCATGTCCATCACTAAAACAGCTTTTGTCATATATTCAACCCTCCTTTTCTTTGTTTTTATATGTATTTATTCTCTGAAACCTAAGAAGAAATTCCGCATTCATTGGCTTTTTATTTGCCATTCGCAATTACAAATTTATAATTACAGGGTGTGAATATGCACCCACTATCTCATTTGCTTTCACATTTGAGAATACTTTACGCATTATTTGAAATGCACCATTAACATCAGCATTTATATATTCTCCGTTATTGCTTTTAAATAATCCTCTATAAACTCTTCTTGACTTGTTATAATTTTCTTTTATAGGTAACTCATTATCTAAAAAAGAAGTTCCTGAAGTATAAGCCTCTTCTGTTTTGACCAAATCTATGCCAGTTTCTTTACATTTGTATTCAAGCTTTCCAAGAAAACTTTCATATGGTATTTGAGTGAATATCTGATTAATAATCTTATGCATATCTGATTTTTGTTTCCAACCATCATTCTTACCAATAACAAGTGTTCCAATATTATGTTTCACACAATAATTAACAATCCACCTGCTTGCACAATGCATAAAATGCTCCATCTTGAAATATCTTTTATTTGTAAGATTCTGCATTTGCTTAGTCCAATCAGATCCATTTACGGTTTTCGCAATGCTTCTTAAATTAGAAACTTTCTTATTCCAATACTGATTATAAGATTTAATTCCTTTGCCATTTATAACAATAGAAGATTCTCCTATGTTATTTACCATTGTTACAAAGTTATTTACGCCTAAATCAATCGAAGCAATTCTGTTTCTATCCAATTCATTTTTACATTGTTTTTCATCGTCATAAACAATTTCAATAATATAACAACCACCTTTTGGAACAATTCTCGTAGATAAATGATGACCCGTAACTTTTGTGCGAATTAAATTGTTATACTCTTTCATTCTCTTAAAAGCAAAATACAAATAACCGTCTTTTACTTTCGTTTGCATATTAGTTAAAGTACAAACAAATCTACCGTCTTTCTTTTTATAAGCTGGTATCTTAGGTTTTCCCAAATACTTTTCTGGATGAATAGTATAATCTTTAACTGATACAAGAAATGATTTCCAAGATTTACACAATGCTTTTGTAACCATCTGTGCTGCATTTGATCCAAGTTCCATAAAAGCATCTGTATGTTTTAGTTCCTTATTTAAGTCACCATACTTCTTGACTTTCTTTGTCTCAAAGAATTCTTGGCGAATTGTATAATTACATAGATTGTACATATTCTTTGCTAGAAAACATAAGTTATCGCAAGCTGAATACATTGGATGGTTTTTGTTTATTACATGTCTTTCTGCTTTATTTATATTGTTTTACCTCCTCTGTTATAGAGAGCCAATAACTGACTCTCTATTGTATTATTCTCTGTTAAAACTCCATAAAACTGAAAATATGTGCGATTACAGGTACAGTCCAACCATCACCAAGAACATCCGCCGCATCTTTTTCAGATATATTTTTGACATATTCTTCTGGCACACCTTGTAATCTTGCTCTTTCATCTTTCCACAAATATCTTGCTTCATCAAAATCATGCCCATTATAATCATCATAGATTTTTGCAGAAGATTTTCTTCCATCTAATATTCTCTTTGTAACTTCTAAACAGTTATCAAAATACTCTTTCGATGGGAATACCATTGTTCCAAACGACTTATAATAGAATCTGTGAAATCTCTTAATTGGTGTCCAAAAACAGCCGTTGTAATATCCGTGAGAATCATTCTTACAAAGGCATTTTGCTTTCTCATTTGGTACATATCCATCATTGAGTACACTCTGTAAAGTAACTCCTTTATCTTCTGGAACTGTTACTCCTGGAATATTAGTCCAATAATATCTATCTCTAAGCTGTCCTACTACAAGAGAAGAATTGATTCTAATAGGTTTTACTCCCATCATTTCACTAATAACGGCTTCATCTTCAGGTTTCATCACTACATTTTCCATAAGGAAATACTTTGGATTTACTTCTTTCAATACTCTATTGCACTCATAAAACAGACCTGAATGTTCTGGATCTTCAAGACCAATCTTCCTCTCTTTAATCATTGCTCTTGAAAAACTCTGACATGGACTACCAAACATTACAATGTCAATATCTGTTTCAAAATCTCCAACTTCTGTATGTAATACACCATCTTTATATGTAATCTTGTTCACATCTCCAATGTGAATTGTGTCAGGATAGTTGTCTTTTGTTACCTTAATCGCCACATCCTTAATTTCTGATGCAAAGTATTTACCAACCTTAAATCCTGCTTTATCTAAGGCAATGTGTCCACATGACATACCATCACATAAACTCAATACATTAAGCTCATAATAATTATTTTTTTCTTTATTCTCTGTCAAAATCCTTTAATCTACAGAGATTGCGCAATCATTTATCCTAGAATTTACTGTTAAATCCTTTCATTTTTTATATTATTTTGTTGTAAAATCACTCGAAAATAGACACGTCTGCCTAATCGAATGAAAAAAATATTTCTTGTTACTTTTTTGGAAAATTTGGCTGATCAGCCTTGAATAGAATTAAAGATTATCCGAAGATTTCCTCAATAACTTTCGACTTAATATTCTGACTAAATTCTGAACCAGCAGCTTTTGGATGACCACCGCCACCAAATAAACTTGCTACATCTTTACCAAGATCAATATCTTCTTTAACAGTTCTATAAGATACCGTACAACCATCAATATCAATCATTGCCACAAAATCAATTTCAGGATGCATTTTACAAAGTCTATTACCTAATTCGCTAACGAACCTATCTGCAAATACAAAACCACAAACCTTACCGCACATAGGACTGGTAAACATGGTTTCATTCTTCTCTTTGATGTATCTATCAATTTCATCCTGCTTAATCTTTAGAACAACCTCATCTTTGGCAGATAATAATGGGAATATTTCACCACGTATCTCCGAAATACACCAATGAATAAAATCATCTCGACCATACAGATAAAGTAAGTCATTTACCTGCTTACAAATAACACCATCTTCACCGAGTTCTGACCATCTCCAAGTGTCATAATCTCTCACAAGTTCAGCAAATCTCTCTAATGCTTTATTATTCTCTAACTCTTCACTCAGGCTACCATTCATACCTAACCAATGATAAAACAACATAGTTCCCGATGTTTTAATTCCTTTGGAATCTTCGATAACTACATCACACCAATCATACTTATTTAATCCAAGAGCTGTTGGATGATGATCTAATAACTGAACATTGCCTCTTTTATTCAGCAACTCAGCAGTTTCTTCATTGACACGAATATCGGTAATATAAATTGGGATTGTGTCGTCCTGTTCTGTTTCCAAATATTCCTTTACAGTTGAATCAATATTGTCGTAATCACAGTATGAAATATCTACATCTTTACCAAATGCAAGTTTTGCTAAAATACCACAACCGATTCCATCAAGATCCGTATGTGAAAATAATTTAACCACGTAATCTCCTCTCTGCTATTTCTAATAATTTTTCTTTCTCATTTATATATTCTCCACTAATGACTGAATCCAACAGATTATTTAATACCTCACCAATTTCTTTTCCTGGTTTATATCCAATCTCAATCAGATCCTTGCCATTAACAGCCAAATCTTTCAGTGAGAAACATTCGTCTTTCTGTAAAACTTCCTCTAAGATATATTCGATATTGTCAATTTTCTGAAGCCTACTCTCCTGCTCTGTATAAGCTTGTGCTTTAATATCTGCTCTACGAACATTCAATAGTCTTCTAAATTGTTCTTCTCCAATCTTATTGAGCCATCTCTTGACATACTTTTCACCGACTTCAAAAGTTGCATCATGATAATAAACAAGCTGCACTACTTTTTCTCTTGTATCATTATCAAAACGAAGTCTTTTCATAATTGTATCAGTCATATCAGCACTGACTTTTCCATGTCCTTTGAAATGTCTGATACCATCTTCTCCATCCTGATAACAATGTGGTTTTCCTATGTCATGAAAGAATACCGCTAATGATGTAATTAAATCTATTGGATTTAAGTCTTCTTCACAATCACAAGAATATGCTTCTACTGCATGAATTGTATGCCCCCACACATCATAGATGTGATATGGATTATTCTGTGGGAATTCAAACATATCTTTGATTTTAGGAATAAACAATGATAATACATCGCTATATAAAACCATCTGTACACAGAAATCACTTGATGCAGCGATTTTACAGAACTCACTATTTATCCTTTCAACTGATATATTCTTCAAATTCTGATACACCTTATGTAAAACATAATCTGTATTTGATTCAAGAACAAAATCCAACTGAGAAGCAAATCTGATAGCACGTAAAATTCTCAAAGCATCTTCATCGAATCTATCTTCTGGTTTACCAACACACTGAATTTTGCGATACTTTATATCTTCCATACCATTAAACGGATCAACAAGACCAACCTCATCATTGTATGCCATAGCATTGATTGTAAAATCTCTACGCTTTAAATCCTCTTCAAGACTTTTTGTAAAAGTTACTTTGTCTGGTCTACGATTGTCAGAATAATTACCATCAATTCTGTAAGTTGTTACCTCGTATGGTTCGCCATCAATGACAATCGTTATTGTCCCATGCTGTAAGCCAGTTTCAATAATTCTTTTGCCCTTGAATATTTCAAGCATCTCATCAGGTGTGGCAGATGTTGTAATATCATAATCGTGAATTGTTCTTTTCAGAATGCTATCACGAACACAGCCACCAACCAAGTATGCTTCATATCCTTTATCTTGAAGTGTATGAATAATCTCATTTGCACCAGATGGGATTTTAATTTTTAATTGTTTCATTCAAATTCACCTCGATTTTTGGTGTTTCAATAAACTTTGAAAGTAACCCCTCATGATAAAATGCTCTGTCACTTTCGGTTACTTCCTGTCCTAAAAAATATCTCAATACAAATGGCATCATATAATTATCTAAGCATTTAAACTCAATATTATATTCTCTATCATCTTGATAAATTTTCTTGTAATAACCATCTGTGCCTGAAATTTTATATAATGAAAATAATTCAACTCTAAATGGAATTTTAGACTTAGAATTTAATCGTTCTTTGATACATTCTTTTACAAGATTCAATGTGTGTAAATTACTTGCAGTAGTCATATCATAAACTATCTCGTCATTTGAAAAGAATACTAAGCGTTCTTCTGCAACAATGTCATACAACATAGAAAAAGTCTGATCCATAAGATATTTTTCATATGTGATGTGTCTCTTAGGATTACAATTACCAAGAATAACCTGACGAATATATTTGCTATTGATGATATGTTCATTGTCAGTGAATCGAGAGATAAACTGCTCCCATGTATCTGCATTACCAAACATTCCTTTATCGTATGAATGCAAAGATGAGAAATTAGCTTTTCTCATATCTATACTAATAAAAATCTTTTCATTATTTGTTGGTTTGAAAATATCTTTACTTGGTAAATCTTTATGTGTAATAGCAAATTTATTCATATCTTCAGAATTAAATTTCTGATATGATTCAGATTCTTTTATACTGTTAATAGCTGCATCTTTTACACGATTATATTCTTCAAAGTAATCTTGTTCACAATTATATTTCTGTAACTCTGTTACAAATCTGTCCCACTTTTCAACAGTTCCATAAAATTTATCAAAAAGCTCAATTCTATCTAAAAAATATGGTTCTTGAAATAGTCGAATCGGAATATTGCAGTCTTTACAAAACCTTTCTTTTGCTCTATTAGATACTTCCATTAAATATCTCCTTTCACAATTCGTTCATTTACATACATTTTAAATTCATTAATCCTCTTGCAATCTGGCTTATCGGGTAATGATGTATTCTTCTTAGCATATTCAAAACGCTTTTCATACTCATTTAATAAGTCATAGAATTCTGGAATAGGCTGTCTATTCTCATCTAAATATTCTCCATTTCTAATACTCATTAACAAATCATGTTCGTCTGCTCTATAAGTAATAATTTCTTCTTTTTCAAGAATATCAATACACATCATATACAAACGAATTAAGTGTGCCATATGCTTTCCAAGTTTATCATGTGCAACTGCTTTTTCATTTCTTTTACCAAACTTACTATAACTGCTAACAATAGCTTTCATTTCATTCCACATACCAGCCCAATCTCTTAATGGGTAATGTTTCAAATTTACATCCATAAAAATTTCGCTGTCATATCCTTCTTGAACCGCTTTATCAATATACAGTTTCAAATCACTTTCATTGTATGGATAATATCTATTTTTAAATTCATATCGAGCATTGTTAATACTTTTCAGAATGTATGCTTCATTTTCTGCCTGACCAACCAATCTTGCAGCTTTGTTCTCCATGCGTCTTAACTGTGATGACGAATAACCTCCAAAAGTATGAATACAAATCTTTGATAAAAACATCTTTCTATTGTCTAAAAGCTCTCTACCAATATCAGACAAATGCAAATAATGTTCTGGTAGACAACCAAGTTGTTCAATTGTATTAGGATTGCTTGATGTTAAAAGCTGTATCATTTTATTAAACGAATACATAGTTGTATCCGTATCAACATCTACGACCTGTTCAAAGTCTGTACCAAGTAAAATATCTGATTTGCTATTGAGTGCAATACCTCTCACATCTAAATCAGATCCTTCTTTATCCATTCCATATGCATGACTTCCACCAAGAGTTAAGATAATGATATTGTCACCCAAATTCTTATCTGTTCTCAGGAAGTCATACTCTTTTGCTTTTAATTTGTCCTTAATTTGCTCAATTGTCATTGTCTTAACCTCCAAAATTTCCTATGAAACGTGAATTTCACTCTAACACAATTATTAAAAAAGGACTGACTAACTACTCATTAGCCAGCCAATAAATCATTACTCTAACTCTGCAAGTGCCTTATCAAGATCCTCGTCAGACATATTCTCAAGTGCAGCATCCTGTCTCTTAGCCTTTATTTCGAGTAATCTCTGTCTCATCTCAGCGTTCTTTTTAGCGTCTTCTCTCTTCTTCTTTTCATCAAGTTTTACGCTAACAATGTACTTAACAATTTCAATCTTATTAGAAATCTCTTCATCTTCCTTTGACTTAGTATTCAAAAGACTTTCCTCTGAACACTTCTTTGCTTCTGCATTAAGTGTCTTAAACACTGAGTCGAGATTTGTAAGGGATAAATCCCATAAATCACTAACATCAATCATTCCCTTGAATGGAAACTGATATCTTTCTCTTGTTGCTACCTCGAATAAATTTACTTCACTCATATTAATATTCTCCTTTTCTTATTAAAATTTAATCTTCATTACACGCTCTGTTGCGCCCTTAACCTTAACAACTAAATCTGCTCTCTTAGTCATAGAGAATCCAATTCCTGAAAGCTGATCATCAGTATCTTCTACATGACACTTAGCACCTAATGCTTCAAATACTCTCTTGTGCTTTTCAAGGTCACTCTTTAAGAATTCATTGTAGTAACCGTTTGGCTCTTCGTTATTCACACAATCCTTCAGGAAGAAGAACAAATGTCTATGACCAATTCCATCCTGCTCATCAAAGTAGTTTGGACTATAACTGATTACCGATACAGGTACAAACTGATTTGTATTTACACCCCAAATCTCACGACTTGAAATAGACGAATTACCTGCTAATTTCTCCTTGATTGAGAAGTTACCATTCTCATCGAGCATTACTTCTGCGACCTGAACTTTTTCGCCTGTTCTCATTGAATTGCTATAATCAAACTTATAAATCTCACCATTAAATTCAATCTCAGCTCTGAATCCATGTCTTACACTTCCTGAATACTGATGTACAAAGAACTTATAAATACCTGGCTTCATTCTTGATAAATCTTCCCAAGTAATATTCTCCACTGCAATCTTTCCACATGGATCAATGACATCAACATCTAACTGACCACCCATAGAAGTAATTCTTGGTGTTTTATAACTGCCATAGTAGATTTCTGTACCATTTGGCTCAATACAATGTGCATCAAGGTCGTAATTATCATGACTATCTTCGTTCCACTGAATAGAAAATCTGAGAACACCATCAACATTACCGCCAGCCGCTTTTACATTCTGTTTCATATCTGAATCTGTGATATTTCCTGAATAAGCCCAAGATAATCCATTATTCCATTTAAACATTGTCTTAGCATCTGGATTAACTGGTGCAATCATAGATACAAAGTTCTTCTCATGTTTATTCTCTACAAACGCTTCAATCTCCTTTGCAGTTGGAAGTACCTTATCAATAAAATCCTGTGCTGAAATTTCCTCAACTTTTGAAAACTTCTTAGGACTTACAGCTACATCCTTCTCCATCTGACCAAAAATATCATCAGCTCCAACCATTCTTCTTGCAGCACTCTTATTTGAAAACAGTACATTATTCACAGTAATATCATTCAGATTAGCAAATCTTCTCTGTAGTGAATCCATATATCCAAGTTCTGTGATTGTTTTCTTTGCATCCTCAAGCATCTTCTTTGTAAAAATAGCCTTTGGACGCTTATAATTTGTAGGTGCGACAATCTGTTCATACTTCTTAACGGCAGTATCTAAGTCCATATCCTCACTTACATTGATAAGAAGTGTACCAATAGAATGATTTCTAATTCTGCCAATAGCCATACCTGCTGTAACTGACTTCTCCCAAGCATATAATTCCTTTTCAGTATCAGAAGTCAGCTTATCATATTCCTTCTTATATTTCTTGAACTCTGTGAGGACACCCTTCCATTCTTCACCCTTATAAAGAGTATTTGAATTGATAAGTTCAAGGATTGTATCAAGTGCTTCCATAGTAATTTCATCAAGAGAACGCTTAAATACATTCCTTGTATCTCTAAACTGTCCCTTAACTTCCTCATTAGAACGACTTGTTCTATTTACAAACTTGCTTGGTAACTCTAAAAAGAAATGATCCCACTGATGAGGCTTACCATTGATTTTCTCAAAATTAAAATCTGTACCAATCTTAGGAAACTTAGTTGTGTAAATATCTGTTACTGTATGAGCCTTTACAAATGCATCAAGTGCGTCACATACTGGCTGATATGTTGTATCACCAAGTTCTAACTCCCAAATTGTATGAATCTGATTATTCTTAATTGTAACGGCAGAACCAATATTCTTGATAAACTGTCTACAACAACTGCAATCATGTTCTCTACGCTCTCTGAAAATCTCATTAGTGCCAGCAGGGAAACTATCAAGATATGTATTCCATAACTCATCTTTGTCCACATTTACCTCAAATAAATGTGTTGCTTCTCTCTGCATTTCATCAAAATGCTTCTGTAATGCCTTCTTAAACTTCATAAATCCATCCATATTGTTACCTCTTCTTTCTTATATTTGTTTTTATTAATTGTTTTACTTATAAACTTTTCGCATAAGCATCAACTTGACCTTGCAACATCTTTATAATCAATCTTTTCTTTGCTAGAATATATCCTGTTCTTAAATCAAATTGATCTGTTTTACAACAAGTAGCTTCTGCTCTATATCCACCACATTTGACTTGAACTTTTTTTCCATTGCTTCTATAAAATATATTCATTGTAATTGTTCCATCACCAAAAGGATTAATTGAACGCCTTTCTGGATCTTTAAACCATTTACTCCACGCTCTCTTTTCAACCTTTTCAAAATATTTCTCGAACTCATCATAAGACATACAACCTGCTATAGTGTCATCTAAATAGAATGTAATATGTCCATTGTCAATATGTGAGATTCTAAAAATCTGTCCAATTTTGTTAAATCCCTCTGGGATTTCTTTTACTAATTTAATCTTGTCTCCTACTAAAATCATAATTTTCTCCTTCCTAAGAAATGAAAATTTCTTCCTGTTATATTGGAAATCGTTCTTGTGTATTTTCTAAAAACATATCACTGTTTGGTTTCCAACCTCCTGAATTCGAAAGAATATCTTTTCTAATTCGTGCAAATTCGTCTATATGGTTTCTAAAATAATTAATAGCATCTCTTTCTCGTAAAAACTCTGTGTCATATTCCCAAAAGAAATGTCTCTGATTTGTAATAAAAAACGAATTACTATCTAAACAATAAGCAATGATCCATGATGAATATGTATCATTAAAGTTTTCGTTTTGTTTTAATTCTTTATACACCATTTACCTCCATTTGAAACCGAATTTTTATTCGATTTTGTCCAACTGTTCTATTGCTCTTTTGAATTTCTCTACTTTTCTATCAAGCAATTCTCTCATTCTTTCAATGCCAAATTTCTTCGCTTCTTCCATATCCTCAGTATGAAGTCGTTCTTGTTCAATATCTAATTCTCTGCAAGTTAAAAGCCACTGATCACCATAATAAATATGTTTATGAACTCTGAACATTATTCCATTCACATTATTTTCTAAAATACTCGGCTTTCTTTCCTTATCATTTCTACTATAACTTGTAACATCTTTATACATTTGCTTACCTCCATTTGAAAGAGAATTTTCCTTTTAGTATAATGGACTTGTCTATAACACCATATAAACAAGTCCATATAAATAGTTTACTTATTTTTTGATTTTTCTTACTCTCTTTGCCTTCTCAGTTTCAATACGATTTTTCTCAATCTGATTTGTAAGTTTTGTCAAAACTTGTTTCATTCTCCCAGTTGGTTTGCATGTTAATCCCATTTTTTAAGAATCTCCTTACTTGTCTTTGACTACTGTTGCTTCACTACCAGTTACTTCAACCCATCCGTGTTTCAATCTTGCTTCTGCTTCTTTCATACGAATAAGTTCATCTGTAATAGATCCACTTAATTTGTTATTTGATTCTGCTTCTGCCTTTGCCTCAATTAACTGAGCATCTGCTTTTGCTTGTGCTTCTGTCTTTTTAACTTCTGCATCCGCTTTTGCTTTTTCAATTGCTGTTCTATTTTTAATCTCCTGGGTCTCTGCATCTTGCTGTGCAGCAATCTTATCATTGATAACCTTCTGTGTTTTCTTATCAACAGAAACATCAATCATTGAAACATTTGAAATTGTAATGCCGTAATCTTCAAACTTCTTTGATAAATATTTTGTCAATTCTGTGTTAACTTCTGCTCTCTTTGATCCAAGAATATCAGACACAGGATAATTTGCAATTACTTCTTTAGTCCAAGAAATAATGTTTGGTTTAATGAAAGAATCTCTGATTTCTTTTCCACTCTGTCCTTTAAATCTTGAAAATACATCCGCAACATTATCTGGTTGATACTGATATGTATAAGTAAGATCAATTGTCATTGCTTTTCCTTCTGATGAACTTGCAGAAAAACTCTCATCTTTAGGGGAATCTCCCTTATCTGCCTTTGTGAGATATGACTGCTCAATTCCAACGGTATATTTTGTTACTTTTGTTGTTGGCGACACAAAATGTAATCCCTGTGAAAGAACTTTACCTTTGATTCCTCCGTTAAGTGAATACTGGACACCAACATAACCTGCCGGAATTTTTACACTACACATTGCTAACAAAACTACTGCAACAACAATTACAACTGCTGCTACAACTCCACCTACTGCTTTTTTCATGTTTCTTAAATCTCCTTTTCTTCTTTATTGTTTTTATTTTCATCTGCCGTAATTCCATTTATTTTTCTGATGACAAATGAGCCAATCTTATCAAAAAATGGCGACAGCAAAAACCAAATTATTACGATACCAATTAAAATTAATAATACTAATGCTGGCATATATTTATTCTCCTTTACAATTTTTAATACATGGAATAATCCAACTCAGAACGAGAAGAATGTCATTTGGCTATTGATCAAGCCATAGAAATGAGATACTATATATGTATATCGACTTTTGGATTATTCCTTTAGTTTGATATGAGAGATGGACAACAGGAACTTCACGACATATCGTTGTCCATCTTTTTTATGTAAAAGCTATTGCTTATTACCAAATTGATTACGCATTTGCTACGAAATTATCAAAACTGCGTTTCATATATGTATAATTAACTTTCTGTGATGGACTAAATTCGGATTTATTACGATAATTTTCTATCCATTTTTCAAAATCTTGATCCTTATCGTTTTGGCAAGCATATGCCATGAGTGCTACTAATGCCATTCCACACTCTTTATAAACTGGATCGTCAATCTTAACACAATCTTCTACCATGTCTGTGTAAAGGTTTATATCTTCGTCCGTCACATTTGGATTTGCATTTTCTTGAACAAAGGAAAGAACACTTTCTTCCGTATTATCTTCAGCATTTTCTTCTGTATTGTTATTCTCTAATTCTGTGTCATTTGCTTCTTTTGTATCAATATATAAAAATTCATTCATCAAAGCTGTATATGTATTAATTTTAGCAACTACAAGTTTTTTATCCGTAGTACCAGACTCCTTATTTAATGAATCGTAACTAACGCCATTAACATCCTTACTATGCAATTTTCCTGACAACTCATGAATAAAATCAGCAAATTTACTATCTTGTAAACCACTTTTCACAAATCTACTAAATACCGTCAGCCATACAGGAATATCTTTTTTAACAAAAATATCTTTACAAGTATCTTTACAAGCTGCTTCGATTCTTTGAAAATATTCATGGACTGTATTGAATTCTTCAATGTTACTATTATCTTCGAGATAATCACATATTTCTTTTGCACCACGTTTGTAGTCGTCAAAATGAAAAACATTCATAACAGATCGGCATACGCTCTGCATATATTCTCCATTTTTCCTAGCAGTGTCAGAATACTCAATACTATTTTTAAAAAATCCTTCATCAGCAATATTTTTAATTTTTCTTGCATATGTAGGAATCCAAGTCAACGCTCTCTGACTTGTATTCATTCCTCTTTGTACATTCAACTTTCTTACCAATTTACTTACCTTTTTCATATCACAATTTTGATATGTGGCAATTCTGAGCTGGTAATTGTCAAAACGCTTCTTCAGTTCTTTTGGAAAATCATCATATGTTTTATTTTTAATATCAAATGTTTTCTTTTCCCATACAAAATTCCCGTCATCATCTTTTAAAAATTTTCCATTTTCATCTACCTGCTTTTCCTGGTACTCAATTTCACTATCTTCAATAGCACCAGTAAATTTATGATTCCCGTATCTAATCTGCATTAATGCGGTTGTTCTCTGAAGACCATCCACAATATATTTTTGTACGATTTCTTCATTTAATGGAACTTCAGCCAAAATTAAAGGTGGAAGATAATCACCAGTTAAAATCGTAACGCCAATTCCATTAACAAATGTCTTGTCACTACAGAAATATCTCTGTACGTCCTGATTATCACTAACATCTTCATCTTTTACCTCATTGGTATAGTTAATTAATGGGATATTTTCTTCTCTTACTTTGTTTGCCATGACTATTTCCTCCTTATGCCTACATTAAAATTTTTACATTCTCATATGCTTGAATAGCTGCAAGATTATTAGAATATTGTTTACTGTCCATATGTAATAATTCTCTGATTTCTTTTGCTTTATATCCATCAGATAACAGCGAAACGATTTTGCGTTGTGTATATGATAACTTATCCAAATATCTTTGGATCTTAGTACCTTCAAACAAATATTCACAAGCAGTTTCATATGTATCAAACTTTGATGGAATGGTTTCTCCAAGCTCCAATCCATCTTCTGTAACAAGATTACTTGTACTCTCAAGTTTCTTAGCAGGAATACGTTTTTCACGATTACGATCACGAATCTCTGTTTTAAACTTTCGCTTTATGTTACTGGCTAAGAATGAATCAAAATCTATCTCTTTTTCTGAATCAAATCTTAATGCAGTGTCTGATAATACGCTTAAAGCGATGCTGTAAAAGTCGTCATAATCTTTGTCCGATATACCTCCAATCTTTATCAACATTGGGTAGCATATCTTTTTGAGCCGATACATTTCATTATCACAGTACCATTCCAATATTTGTTGTATTTCCATTATGTAATTACTTTCCCTTCTTGATTTCTCTATGTAATATCTCTCCAAAACTCAACTCGTTATCATTGATTTTTATATGCCGTGTCTCTGAACAACACTTCGGACAACGACAGAATTTCTCATGCTTGTCCTTTGAGAACGACATAACTCCAATCATCGGAATATAACAATTTTTACAAATCACCATATGTATTTCCTTCCTTTACAAATCAAACAGCTCGTTCATTACTCGTGGTTCATATGTACGCTTATCCATTTTCGACATGGATTCCAAAATCTCATTTGTAACTGTGTCAGAAATCTTTTTATCAAGAATAATGTTAAGAATTTGTATCTAATTTTTAATACTTCTTCTTTTTATTCTCCGTTCCTTTATCATCTTATATGCTTTCCATCCTTGTGCTGCATTAAGATTACAAAATTCTATATAATGATTGATATCGGATAATTCCCTGTCTACAAAGCTAAGTTCTTCACACAACTCTTCTTTTCTATGTAATGCATCTGTTGCTAATCCATTAAGATCAGTTATTTTGTCAATCCATTTCTGAATATTTTCAGCAACCATAACTTTTTCGGTATTATTTTCCACTTCTGATTGTGTAATCTGCTTTACATTATCGGGTGGGGTATCAATTTTCTGGATGTGAAATACTGATTTCAAGGCTTTGGGTAGCGAGTTATTATATAGATTATTGGCTGCTTTATTTGAAAATGTATCAGCCAATGCCTCGCAAGATGTTGGAACATATTTACCATTACGATTTCTCATAATCCAACGAGAACCATCTGTAATTACATATTGTGCCAACGTAATCATCTCCTCTCTTTGTTTGATTTAGCAATGGATCATCAGAGACTTGAACTCTGAACCGTCCGGTTATGAGCCGAATGCACTAACCAATTGTGCTAATGATCCAAGTCGCTGACACTATCGCAAGTTTATCAGGAAGTTCTATAGTATCAGCTTGTAATCCGTTAGTGGATCAGGCTATGGTAGAACTATAGCAACTACACATTTTGCTCTTACAATGATTAATTCTTGCGTTCTGCGATAGAACCCGGTCTGGAAGTATCGCATAGCAGGGCATATCAGATTCGAACTGACAAATTTCGCAGTCAAAGTGCGATGCCTTACCGCTTGGCGAATGCCCTATAATATTATTTCCATATTTAATTGTGTAACTTAGGAATTTTAATTGCAGAAAACGCTTGAAGCTTGACTTTCTTTCGAAATATATGTAAAATAAATTCAAGCGATATTTCGCTTCTGCAATGGCTTAATGCTGTTGTATGTATTTGGTTTGATAGAGTCAAGTAGAAAGCTGTTGGCGCAGCGTTTGAATCGCTTGACTCTATCTTTTTTATTATTTACGAAAATTATAATACTCCAAACATTTGTTCTTGTCAACGCATTTCCAGAACATTCGTTCGATATTTGTTCGTTTAATATTTTTATTATATAATACTTCAAGTCCTATAATCAGGACACTATTTGGGGAAACTTAATATTATGCACAATAAATTCCTGCACTCCATCCAGCGAAAGCAACCCAAAAAAGTCATTATCTTGATAATTAATTGTGTTTGCCCTATTTATTATTCGCTTTCCTTCATCAACAGTTATCTGTCTTGGTCTTGTATGGATAAAAGTCATACCGTTGAAGGAATCAACCCATATTTTACCAGGTGTTTCATCAATCATTTTTTTTGCTATTTCTTTATCTACATACATTATGCCATTACCTCCTCAAGCTTGTAGTCTGTTCCAAAAAATAAAGAATTAAAGCATACTTTATCTACCATTCTTTTATTTTTATCATCAGTAATAGTTCCAATTTTTGAGATCACTTCATCTTTTGAGATTGTTGTGATCTGCTCACCTAACGCCATAGAATATAATGTTAATCCATTATTTTCGTTTGCTTGAATACATCCATGACAAGGCATGTTTGTCTTTTTAATCTTACTTGTCAAAGGCATCACTGTTATAATCGGAGCATATTTCGTACCCAATGGATTACTTACTATTACATAAGGTCTTTCATTCGCTTGTACTGAATTTCCTTCATAATTAATTTTTGCCTTTATTATGTCGTATCTCTGTAAATCCATATGTACTCCTCCTCTCTTTTGTGTTTATGTACTTGTGGATTACCTTTGATACTTCGCATTATAGCAAGTTGTCATCAACTTGTCAATGGGTTTATGTCAGTTTTTTAAAATAATTGACATATAGTTTGCAACAACTTATAATCAACTTATATTAATAAAGGAGATATTTACTATGCCACAAGGAAAAATCAAGGATGAAAACACAAGGGTTATGGTGCTTCTTTCTAAAGATATAAAAGAAAAGGCAGCCAGAATTGCAACAGCGGATGGACGCTCGTTATCTGGTTGGATTCGTAACCTCGTAACAAATGAAGTTAATAAGTTTGACGACACTAAGAAATAGTGTCGTTTACATATTACACAAACTCTACAAGATCAAATGGTTTAACTTCCATCGCATTTGCTACAAGTTCTAATACTGCCAGATCTGGAACTGCACTTCCGTTTTCCCATTTGCTGATCGTGCTTGGTGCAACAACTGCTAATTCTGCAAGTCCTCTTACTGTTATTTTCTTTTCGTTTCTAGTCTTCTTTCCAATATATTTAACCATTTACATATTCTCCAATATTTTTTTCATTCCGACTGATCCATTTGCATAATTATTAATCGTTGTATTTACACTACTATGCCCCAACTGTTGCTGCACGAACGCAAGATTCCCATTTCTGTTCATTACACTAGCATAATAATGTCTCATCATATGCGGAGTAATACCATTTCCATAATTCTCAAATATCTGTTTGATATTTCTCTCTGTTGTACGTGTACCATTTTTATTTACGAACACAGCTTCTTTGTCTACAATATTATTCAATGTATTTCTGTACTCTAGCCATTCTCTTAATGCTTTCAGAGCAGATCCAGTAAGATATACAGGTCTTTTTTCAGTTTCTCTTTGATATCCTTTTGGTAAAACCATAATATGTGACATATCATTAAGATCAATACATTCACTATTTTCATCTAAATGCAAATCTGATAAATCCAAGCCAGCAAGTTCAGACTCTCTTATTCCAGTTCCTCTTAAAACACGAAAAATAGCAATATTTCTATTCCTTACACATTCATCCTTTTTCCACATTATTTTTTCTTCCATATCATTAAGCTGATTTTCTGTTGGAAGTTTTTGTGTTAAGTTGTTTTTAGAAGATATCCCTTTATATTTTATTTGTTTACTAAAATCCTCCATACTGTTATAGAGTTCTCTCAATAAACATTCTCTATATGAATATACATTTTTTATAAAACTTTTTATAATATTCTTTCTTGTTTCCGTTGTGGTTGGCGACATTCCATTTGTTTCCTTATATCTAAGGTATGAACTAATATTTTGTGGTCGCAAGTCGCTAAAATCAGAAACTTCTATTTCAGAAATTGATTTCTTCTTGATAATATTACTTTCAATCAACCACTGTAAAAAATCTTTAATTGCCACTAAATAATTTAACGCTCCACTTTTGCTTTCCAATTCATTCAAGTAATCTCTTAAAAACTGTGGTGCGTTTAACTCATCCAACTTCCTATTAAGCTTTTCAGCATTTTTGTTTTGTACTTCAATTTTATAACACATAATTATCACTCCCTTGTGTAATCTGCTATCGCTTTTGCAATAGCTTTAGCTGCTCTTTTACTTTTTAATGATTTCTGAATAGATTCTGTATTCCAAAAGACATCACTAAACCAAGCTAACTCACCACCGCAATTCCAGTTTGGAATACTAAAGAATCCTCCATTTACATATTCTCCGAAAATCACACTATAATAATTTCCATTATACTCAACACCTATATGGTGAATATTTTCAACATAAGTATCACCATTATAACTGATTTTATAATTTTCCATGTTAATCAACCTCACTTTCCTACATACATATTCTCCGTTTGCCATTTAGGTAGCAGTTCATTATTCTCATCATAATATTTTGACTTAATTTTCTTTGCGTATTTCATTCGCTCATTAAAATCATCGCACCACCTAACTTCAAGATTTTTAGTTCTCATTTGCAACTTTGTACATAGACAGCACAAGTTTTTTACATGGTCTTTTTCTCTCATATTGGGTCTACGCATTTTATCTCCAACCTGATTTTTACTAAGACATCTTAAACAGATAAATTCACTTGATCTGTTTGTATTGTCATGTCGTTTACACATATTTATCACCTCATTTTCTGTAATAAAAAAGCAACCAGACCTTAATCTAGTTGCTTTGCTTACTATAATATTAAATTTATATTTCAATTACCAATTTACTTCCGAAACCAATCCAGCAGAAAACATCTCAGATGCATCTGACCATTTTTCTCCATCTTCAATATCATAGCTGATAATTGCAAGATAAACACCATTCAAGAATTCAGTTTCTCCTACATTTTCCATGTACTGTTTTGTGAAAGTTTCCATCAATTTTTGCTTAAAAGGCTCTATATTATCACCATTAAGCTCTTTCATCATCCATGTTTCTCTACCTTTGTAGATTCTATCTGGTAATTTACTGTTCTTTAAAACATGTTCCACCCATGCACCACAAATGAATCCCCATTCTTCAATGTTGTTTACACGGAATTCTTTCTTTTCTGCGCCTTCTTTTACTCTTTTAAGAAGATCTTTCTTTTCATTGTAATTCATATTTTGAACCCTCCTGTTATAATTATTTCCGTAAAACGGCACATCTCATGTTATGGTTTATAATTGTTTTTATTTTACCATATTTCTATGTAAAATAAAAGAAGCAGTTGGTTTGCTGCTTCCAATACTTATTTCAGTATTTGATTTGCTTTCAACAAGAAAGCAATTTTTCATTTGATTAATGTATCTACATCAATGTCTGTTTTAAAAACAACGAATGATCCTGGTCTCATTAATTCCTCAGTTTTCTTAGCGGCTTCTCCCCAATCTAATCCTTCGTAATCTCTCTTTGGAATTTCGATAAAATCAGTTTCGTAAATTTTCTTATGAGTCTTATCTATGTCAACACATCCACTACTATTCAGTTCAGGTCTTCGTATTTTTACAACATACAGATCATATTTTGTTTCGATTATAAGTATACTTGCCATTTCACATATTCTTCTATCTGGCAACCTACTTATAAGTTTGTTTTTTATATCATCCATATCTTCTTTATAAAGATGTGATTCATAAACGCAATCTATAAAACTTCCAACTATCTTCATATTAGTTGTCTCCTTTCGCATGAAGGCATTTCTTTGGATTTAATACCCAAATTTTTGCATTTTTTCTATATTGAATTTCCAATAAACCATTACCGATGAACCATATTTATTTATAGCATCTTGTCTTAATCCTTCACTTGTGAAAATTAATTCAAGCTTTTTTAAATCATTAAATAACTTCTTACTCATTATAGGATAATGACTATCAAATCCTTTACGAACATTTTGTGTAACAATTTGATAACAAGCTCCATTATCTAAAATTAAATCTTTGTGATCAAGCTCAATTATATCTCTGCCAACTTTTAATTTTACCATTTTATTATCATCTCCATTCTATTTTCAAAAGAAATCGTCATTTCTTACTCTATTATTTTTCCATCATCATTATCTGCTGCGTTTACAATCCAATCTTCTTTATCCTGTCCAGTATAATAATTCACTAAATCCATTGCATTCTCTCTTGATGTTGCTCTTACTACATACACATAATCATTAAAGTCACTAACTACAAATAAAATTTTTTCTTCCATTTATATTACCTCTTCTAATCTTCCTAATAAATCATTTTTTACTTCGATTTTGATTCTATTCTCTTTGCAATTTCTTTCAACTCTTTTATTGTAATATCATCAAATTCCGTTCCATCATCAAGTGTGACAAAATAATGTTGAACGCTTCGATTTTTATCATAATCAAAATCAGCATCAACATCCACTCTCACAACTCTATCTCGGATTCTTTTAGGTAAATAGTCTTTTATTTCCATTTACTTCACCTCAACTCAAAACACAATGAAAGTCGAAATTCGAATTACATTATTTCAAAAATCTACTGGCATCACTTTTTATTAATAACAACACAATATCACCAAATTTTTCATATGCTGCATCTAAAATCATCGACTCCAAATCTCTTAATTCCCAATACTGTATATTTTCTGCCAAATGATTTAATGTACAATCTGGATTAAGTTTTCCAGATTTATATTTCCATTCATTAATGTCTTTACATAAATTCACTAAACCATTTGCATCCATATGATCAATATAATGTTTTATTTCTTTTCTTTCCATTTTATTCCTCTTTTTTATAAGACTTGAAGTTTTCATTTTCAAAATTAGGTTTTATTGACTTCCATGCCGCCATAATTGCTTCTTTTGCCTTTTCTTCTCCAATGAATTCAATATATTTTCTCTGTTTGTATTCTTTTCTTTGTTCAAATGCAAGCTTTAAATATTCATAATCATTTTCTATAACATTAGAAAAATATCTATATTGTCTTTGTCTTGAAGTTTTATATTGTATATCTCCAATAGACCATATCATATTATCTCTTTGATATAATCCTTCTACTAAAATAATAATATCCTGATTATTTTCATTTCTATATCTTAAAGCTTCTATTCTCAACATATTCCCTCCAATCTTAAAAATGAATGTTAAATTTCTTAGGCTACTAATGGCAGAATTCCATATCCACCATCAATAATTTCAATAGCTTCTTCTAACGAATCTGCTTCGCAACAATCCCAATTTGATAATCCATCATAATCATCCAGAAGGATAACTGCCTTGCAAATATCTTTTGTCTTAAATTTTTTTAAGTAATCATGGCATTTATTTTTCATTTCGAATTGTAAATCATTTTCCTTAAAATCAGGTAATTTCTTAGAATATAATTCATGCAGCTTATCCATTACATCATAGATACTGATTTTGTTACGCTCTACAAGATATTTTCCATCTTCCCTTTCATATTCTTCATTGTATCCCTTGTTAATCCTACTAATCCAGAAGTCGTTTGTGTCCATACAAACATACACACCTTCAAATTTGTCATTGTCTGTTGGGTAACAGTCAATTTCTTCTGCTTTCTGCATCTCTTCTACGAGATTACTTGTATTATAATATTTTGCAAATTCCATTAAATCATTCTCCTTTCCATTCGCAAGTAAACTTAGATTTCTTATTCTTCTATTTCTATTGTAATTTTTACTTTTTGGCCTTCTTTTATTTCTGGTTTATTTTTAAAGTTTGCAATCTCGTCTAATGAAATTACAATACTGGAACTAAAATAATTATCAGACAATAATATATCTGTTGAATTGTCACTTTCTACTACAAATCCCCATAAATTATTACTTTCATCCATTAACTTTGGATACCCTACAATCGAATATTTATCCATTTTACTATTCCTTTCCATTCCACAAGAAAACTTGGTTTACTTGGATTTTTATATTTTAGTCATACCATTCGAAAGTTTATACAGCTCTCTTGCTGCATTCTTCAATATATTTTCTTCTTTTTTGCATTCAAGATTTGATTTGCACCGATTGCAAAGTATTCCTTTAAGATTATTATTAAAACAATATAATACACCTGGTTCAAATCCCATCTTAGGATTAGAATGTGCTTTATCTATAATCATATAATCACCTCATACCTTCTATTCCAGAATTATATTTTCTAATTCTTTCAGCAGTAACTTTTTCAATGTCCTTTGTGACTTCTATATCTACACATTCTCTCTTTTTTAAATCTGCCACAAAATCATTAACTGAACTTTCATTTAAAAAATTTTCATATTTGATTTTCCCATTTTCTTTCCACTGAACATTTATCATAATGTTATCTCCATTCTTCCAATGAAACTATTATTTACTTAGAATATGTATTCTATATTATACAAATCAATCATCGTGCGTTTTTCAGTTGTACCTCTAAAGAAATTAAATTCCGTAGAATTCATTAATGGAGCGGTTTTTGCGAACTGTTCCAAAATTTTATTACTACATTCTTCTAATCCATTATTACCATAACATTCTGCCTTCAATTCACACCATGTAATTCCAACATTTTGAGGAACTGAAATGTATTCTTTAAAAATTTTAGGAATAATAACTCTTTTTATTTCTGATGGTTCAACTCTTTTTGTAATATATTCTATATAATCATCTACATGTGTATCTGTTTTACCAATTTTATTTTCCTTTGCTTCACATTGAATCTCCAACAATGCTGCACCATAATTAGGGAATGAGTTCTGTTTACCAATCGGGCTAAATAAATATACCACCGATGTATCATTTTCTGCTCGTTTTCCTTCGTCCCAATTATTATTTCCACACTCATCCATGCTCAGAATTCCATTCTCAATTATGGACTTCAAATCACAAATATCTACGTTTTTGTATAATAGCATTATTATTTCTCCGTTTTAAATCCATTATTTTAATTAATAATATCTTTTAGTAAGTTCTTTATTATACTTCAACAATGCATCTCTTTCTATCTCATCAATTTGATTTCATTCTTATCACTCCAATCTATTTATTCTCTAAAACAATGTTAATACAAGGAATTCTATATGAGTAGTCTCTGTTTCCACCAAAATCGTGATCTGACATTCTAATCACAATTGTTTTATTCTTGTAATCATTTTCTTCATATTCAGAGTACGTTTCTGTAATATTAATCCCTCTAATTGTTTCTCCGATATTAAGAAATTTACCGATATTATCCTCTGTAACAGGAATATTAATATTCAGATATACAGACAAACTACTTCTGGAAAACTCAACAGCGTAATCAACATCATCTGGAAAATTCTTAATAATGTTTGAATATCCTTCAGACAATTTTTCAATTTTATCTATTTTCCTTTTATATGGCTCATATGTATCTTCCATATCTATGTCAATCACTTCGCAAATAAAACTATAATGATTTTGATATGTATTATAATCCATTAGATAATCTGAATTTACATCATCTCTAATTTCCTTAAAGTCATTCTCATCCACTTCATCCAAAAAAGTTTTCAAATTAGACTTAAAAATATTACTCCAATATTCTTTTGTTTCTATGTCTTTATTTTTGCAAATCGCATTTTCAAAAAATTCTGCTGTTAATTTGTCTTTTTTCATTTTAATCACCTCATTGACATATTTAATATTTAATGCTATTATATTTTTTGTGTTGGAAGATTAGGTTTAGTACCTTTTCGAATTACGTGACTAATTAAACAGAGAAGGTAATCCCTTCTCTGTTTTTATTTTACGCAATTCCTTCCCCATAGGTCGTTTAATACTTTCTGATCGCTTGGTAGATTCGAATAACTAATTCCAATAGTCTGTAACTTGTAGTATTCTTCTTTTGTAATGTCGATTCCATAATCGCCTTTAACAGTTTCTCTATAGCCGAATTTATCCTGGCATTCAGGTCTGAAGTACCATTTCTTATAAATTGGTTTATCTCCATGTTCCCATGCAAAAAGACAAGTAATTGTTCTACCAGTAGCAATCTCCGTTGTAACCGATCTTCCAAAATAAGGATTGTACTGCATATAAGCTAATTTGCCTCTTTCAATTGCATCTTGCTTTTCACGTTCACTCATTTCGAATAACTGCTGTGTACCCCTCCCATAAGAAGTGTCATACACTTTACTACTGTTTACACCAACAGTTGAATACAATTTAACTCCGTTTCTATCAGTAGTTTCAACCCTCTTTACTCGCTCACTATTGATGTAATCATTGCACAATCTGTCCATGTAATGTATATTTCCATCTTTATCAACAGTGCGAGTAGTTTTCTTCATATCATAGTTATCTTTAGCTGCCTTTGCAGCACTTCCTGCATAAATTCCTAAGAATGCCAATAGTCCACCGAACATATTCGTCAACCTCTTTTCTCTTCTATATTATTTTCGCCATTTATCCATTTCATCTACCGACTTCTTGTTGAGATTATTATACATATCTTGTCTCTTACGAGATTCTTCCTTTTTGTTCGCTCTCCATGGAAGATATATACATAAGTATCCTGCAATTAAAAATCCGATTAACTGTGACATAATAATTACCTCCGTTTTTCCAACTGTTGAATATCATTACTATAATTTTATCACATGACTTTAAATTTTGCACTATATATCCAAGTATTAAAATGATCCATATTTAGTAACTTCAATACATCCTCAAAACCTTTAATGATATCCGTTGCAAACAAAAATCCTTTATTGTATCCTTCGTAATTATTATTAGGAATAATTATAAGATACTTTCCATTCTTATGTACTTCATGTCCTCTTTTAGACATTTCCTTTTTAAATTCTTTGTAATCAAACATAATTTTCACCATTCCTTTCCAAAAAAATAAGAGATTGAATATTCCAACCTCTTACATATTCTCCAAGTAAATTTCCGTTTCATTGGATTATTTCCCTTTGTATTTTAATGGATATTTTGATAAATCCAAATATTCTGGGCAGTAAATACATGGCACATATTCTCTAAAATCATCATAATACCATGCTTTCCACAAAGTTGTACCTTTCTTTGCTAATTCCCTTGTTGCTTCCTGAAACGAATCTGCTAAATCCATATGATACACTTCCATATTTTCTCTTGTACGTTCCAAAATCTTTTTTGGTACTCGTTTTATAAAATCATTTTCATCAAATACTGTTTGACTCATAATTATTTCCTCCATTTCTAAAATAAGAAATCATCGTTTCATTTCTCTTTCAAAAATAGCCATAGCATCCCTCAATCCTTGATTATATGCTTGCGCAATTTTATATTCTTCTGATTCTTTGACATTTTTAATAGTTGTATCCATCATTTTCATTGATATAATGATTTCTTTTTTAATTTGATTTATCTTATCCATACTTATCTCCAATCATACAATTATTTAATAGTTATACACACCAATATTCTTCTCCATCCATTGCTCTTTTAATTTCATCAATAGACAAATCATATAAATCAGCAACAAAATCTATTGCACTATCAATAGATTGCAACGAAGCAAATTTTCTTCTGTCTCTAAGACAACTAATAGCTTGCTGCAAATTTCTCTCCTTGTGTAATAATTCCTGCTGTTTAATTACTGCGTATTTTTCATAATTGCTTTGACTCATAATTTCACCTTCCTTTTGAAATCCTCATTTCATATGTCTTACCAAATTTGCATAGTATCTACCTATACCACGTCCATTGTCAAATTTCTGATATTTATGAAACTTAATCGGATTATCTTTAATCAATTTAAGTATATCATCAGGAAAATTATTTTTATTAGCAATTTCTATCATCTTTTCGTTCGCAAATTTCTCTGTGCATGAACCGAAAGGACAACTAATAGAATTCACTCTCCATGATTTTTCTATAATATTGATAATTTCTGTAATATTCTGCATTCTTATTATCTCCATTCTTCTAAAGAAACTCTTGTTTCATACTTTGCATTCTCTATATTCTTTTTCAGTTAATAGTCCTTCATCGCACATATTTTCAAGCGTTCTATATACAGCATTAGCTCTCCAACTTGCATATGAAAAACCATCAAACTCTCCGATAAGTGCATCTCTGTTTTCTTCACTTTGTTTTTGTAATTTTTCTGCTAATATGGAGTTACGAAAGAAATATGCTTTATACATAGCTGCTTTAATTCTAAGATTCTCAACTTCATATTCTTGAGAAACTAATTTCTCTTGAGCTTCTAATAACTGTAACCCCATATTCCCTAATGGGCTTCTTTCAATTCTGTTTCCAAAATAAGTATAATTCATATCTCATCACTCCAATCTATGCTTCATAATCAAATTCGCTTAATCCACCACTTGCAAATACATATTCTGCTACATCTGGAACAAATATCATAAGATTATCGGGATATTTTCTTTCATCCTTAATTGCAAAATATCCTCTTTCTTTTACATCATCATCTTCAAAGTAATAACCCAAAATCATTTCTATTAAATTTTTCATTGATGTTTTTGGCTCGTATTCCTGTTCTCTGATCCATGCAGCTATATAATCGTAATCGCACCATTTTTCTTTTGGATATGTGCTATAATCTTTTTCCTCTGTCCATTCACCTGTCCACTGATCTACCATACTTATACCTCTTTGTAATCTTCCAATAGCTCATTTAAGTTACCTTTTCTCCACCGATGAAGTTTTCCATCACCAGTGTAATTCCTAACAACTCCAACTTTATGACCTGCAACTTTCTGGTCATACTGTATATACTGACGAACAGAATTGTGATAATGTCCGTCATTATGAACTTCAATGTATTTTCGTTTATTTCTCTTGTTCTGATATATTTTAATCATACTCACACCTCCACAATTTCAATCTCGAAATCATCAGGATCATATTCACTACCTTCAATATCCCAATCTCTCATGTATTCTTCTTTTGCAAGTTCGCTCTCTTCTCTTGCTTCTTCTTCGGTCTCATAGAGATACCCCAAATCTGAACTATCTCTAAGCCATCCACCGTCATGCCAAATTATATATTTAAACATATTAATATCCTTCCAATCGCTTCCATTTACCATCAATCTGTTCCCAAGCAGTCGGATTTAAGCCGTATAATTCACTTTCGAATAATTCATCATATCTTTTGTCCATCTGCTCTTTAGTATCGAATATTTCTTCACGGTCTAAGTTTCCTTTATCTATACCAGACAACTTATATAGTACACCATAAGCCTAACTCATTCATTACTTGGTAAATTCCCTTTTGTAATAAAGTACCTGCATATTTATCTACATCATCTTCAGTAAAGTTATCATTTTCTTCAAAAATATCATTAATTTTTTGGCACAGATTACCCAACTCTGTTTTCTGTTCTTCTGTTAATTTGTTTAGTAAGTCTTCCATTTAATCACTCTCCCTTCAAATTAGGACATAAACCAAGACCACCATCAATTCTAGGTACTCTTCTATATGCTTCTCTGTGTGGGCACTCTTCTCTTTTGCACTCTGGACAGTAACATTTCTTGTATTCTTCGTAGCTCATTTTCCAATTTGTTTCATCTACAAATCTTTCTCTTGTTATCATACTAATCGCTCTCCCTTCAACTCAGCATAACCACCATCGAAATTTTGTTTCCAACTTCTGTATATTCCGTTTGTATCTCTAAACTCTAAGTAATATGCATCTCTCCAATCCCAAGGATCTTGCCATGCAATTTCTGCAATCTCACATACAATTCCTTGAACATGAACAACATCACCAGGTTTTAAATCTCTCATACTAATCACTCTCCTTTTAATGCTTTTTGTACTTTCTTATTGAAATCTCCGTACTTCGCTTTCCATTCAGCAATCATTTCTTCTGTAGGTTCGCCAATCAAATTGTATCTTTCTTGTCTGTATTCTTCTGGATTTTCACAACACTCCATTACAAATACTGCATTTCCACTATTACTTGCATCGCAACCGAAACCTCCAGTTGCAAGCACAAGCTGATACTTTGCTTCTATAAATTCTGGTTTGAAAAAATCTGGTTTAATTACTACCAACTTGCCTTCAATATTGTCACTTAATGGTTTACATTCGCTTTTATCAATTATTGTTTTCATATTTTGTACCTCCTTCACCCAATCTGGTTCATATCCTCTTGATTCCCACATCATCACATCAACCTTATATCCTTCGCTTTCTGGGAATTTTTCTTTTAGCAATTTATAAATCACTTTTGCTTCCCCCGGATACGTAAGATGTCCTTGCTCTGTTGCAAATAGGTATTTACCATCTTTTGATACAGTAATTTTTGTATAATCAACCATTTTATTTTCCTCACTTTCTATCCTGAAACAGTTCTTTCCTTTGGTTTACGCAACCTCTTTTATTTCCTTTATTGTTTCTTTCCAACAGCTACCAATCAATCCATAAACTTCATCAATGTCATATCCATGCATTTTACATCCCTCGACACAAAAGATTGCGTATTTAATAGGTAGTTTTACATCTTTATCCAACTCTATTTCTAATACAGAACCACCGCCAGACCAAGGATCATATAATCCGCACATAGTTTCCTTTCCAAGAACCATGTAAGATTTTGAATTTTCATTCTTTCGTGGATCATATTTTCCATTTTCGTCATACTCTTTGTTCTGTAGTTCGATTAAGTCAAATAAATCAAATAACGGCATTTTTACAAGAAACGTTACGGTTGCCATATGTGATGGAAGATTTTCAAATTCCTGTATGCAGCTTTCAATAAATTTGTCTTTGTTTTTATCTCTATCTACATAATATCCATCATCCCTATGTACCTGTTTGCATGCCTTTCTTAATGCAGTTGCTTTACCTTGCGTCTTTGCTAACCATAGCATAGATGATTCTTTGTCAATACTACCATCTCCTGAATTTCCATACCAATTCAGAACATTATCGCAAACGCAATCGTAATTCCAATTACCACAATCCACCATAATATTTACTTTGACTTCATTATTAAAATCCTCTGCGTTGTAATAAAAATATGTATTTTCTCTTACATACTCCCATATCTCATTAAAATTATCTGTAAAATACTCTTCCTCTTCATCCGTCATTTCTTCACGAATATCCTTTTCAAACTCATCTTCTCCGTACTCCATTGCATAATCCATAGCCCAATCAGCTAATTCATCATTAAATGCCTCTCTTGGATTATCATGCTCAAATATCTCTTTTAAGAAACTATCAGAAAGTTCTCTTTCTCTGTAGTCAGTATAAATTTCGATGCCACCATCTTCATTTACACCCCACATTTTCTTTAATATTTCATCTATTCTGGTTTTTAATATTTCCATTGTCATATCAATCAACCTCGCTTTCATAAGCACTAATGTCAATTCTACCTAACTTAAAATTTAAGTTTTTACTCCAATTTAAACTACCTGACTTTACAGGTGAATCTTCATAATCGCCATAGATATTTGCCTTATATACATTCCATCTTGCACCATCTACATGTAATACTGAATAAATCAATTTGTCGTTTTTATAGAAGTCATAGCAGCTACAATCAATATCAAGATAATATTTATATCCGTTTTTATCCTCTGTATTGATTGCAAAGTCTTCTCTATTCATCCGTGATATTCTTGATTTGCCTATCAGTTCTGCTTTGATCTCGTCTGGAATATCTTCAATCTTGTCTAACATGCTTGAATCAATGAACACAGACTTCTTTTCTTTTCGTTCATACAAATTCGGAAACTTCTTTCTAAACCGTGCTGCCGTTCCGCAAATATATTCATATCCGTTCATTTCGTTCTCCTTCCTAATAAAATAAGACAGACACATTTGTTTGCGTCTGCCTTAATTTATTCTCTGTATTACTCTTCTACTTCACCAAATTCTGCAATATAATCTTCTGCACCTGCATAACGTTCCATCCATTCTTTTGCTTCATTTTCACTTAATGGAACAAACTCACTACCGCCACTACTTCCATTACTTCCACACGATCTTGCGTATTTACTCAACGCTCCACCCATTCCGTACAGGAAATATTCACCTGTTTTCTTTTTGTAAAGTGTTTCTTCGCAATAATTAAAATCACCAAAATTATATAAATTACTCCATGTTACGACCTCTTTTGCTGTTTCTGTATTATACATTTTCCCATTAATAATTTTCTTCATAGTTATCACCTTTTATCTTTTTAAAATTTCACTGTAAATTACATTTTCCTTTGACTATATATATTCAACAATATCCGTGTTCGTATTTCTAATTTTACCTTCTAATATATAATCAGATTTCTCTCTGCCACTCTTACAATTTCTGTAATAATTCAGCAACATTACAAGATCGCCATCAGGAATATTATAACTATATTCAATACCTCCATTACTGTCACAATGAATAACTTCTATACCTTGTGATTTATTCTCTAATACAATCTTACATCCATTGTTTACTTCAATTTCTTTCATATAATCACGCTCCTATTCTACCGACCAATTACCAACTTTATTTCCTTTGATTAAATATTCTCTAATTCTTCATTCAAGTCTGCAATTCTATCTTTGATTTCGTCAATGTCTGACTGATAACTGTCAATGATTTCTGTCCTCTCTTCTGTTGTCAGATCTTCATCATCAAGTTCATCCTCTAAATCGCTTTGCATATCAGCAAGTTCATCTTCTGCCTCCTTGATTTCCTTTCTAATCTGTTCTTCACTTCTAATTCCAAGCCATTCATACACCTGTTCAGAATCGAACCACAGTAAATCATTAAGCTGCGTTTCTGTCATTCCATCAGGATATAAATCTTCAAGAATGTTTTCCAACTCTTCATATTTACCTTCTCTCTGTATTCTGTCAAGCGTATCTACTGCACCACTCCATGCATTAAAACTGTTTAAATCTAAATCATATGTAATTGTCATATTCTTCACTCCATTCTAATAATTCAGACTTACAACTCGTCCATCATCAAGTTCGAGATAATCTTCATCCTCGTTGACTAAATCCTCTCCAAACTTTTCATAATCGAAATATCTGTCTGCAATAGAATCTCCATTCTTAATATACCCAAGACTCCATGCTTCTTTGTATCCTAAGTCTGAGCTGTCTTGGAACACACTACCAATAATTCCTCTGTCTCTGTAATCCAGATAATATTCATCAAATATCTTCTTAATATCTGCATCATCCAATGAATATTCATCCTTCATATATTCGATTTCGCTTTCAATGATTTTCTGCTGAAATTCTTTTGCTTCTTCAGATTCGAGCTTATCATAAATGTGCTGTACTGCTTTTGCTAAAGCTATTCCTTTGTTATAACGTTCATCTCCCTTTGTAATTCCATAACCTAAATCATTGATTGCCTTATTGAACTGAATCAATTTGTTATATTCTGTCTCAGTTAATACTGTTTCAATATCTTCATAAGCAGGAAATTCATGCCCACTATAACAAGCTCCGTTTAAGTTCACTCTTCCAAAATAGTGATTGCATTCAAATCGTGGATTCTTTGAATCAATGTATGCACAACAATCTCTGTCATCCGAATCCTTTTCTCTAAATAAGAATAAATAACTCATAATCATACCTCCTACTGAATTTCGCTTAATTCTTCCATCTGTTTTTCTGTGAAAATTCTTGTCAAGTCTTTATATTCCTTAATAACTGCAATGTAAATTCGCTCTGCCGTTCTACTGTCTTCGTCATATCCAAGCTCTGAACAAAAATCTTCAAAAGTTCCTGGATCATATTTCTCTAAACAAGCAAGCACATCATATTCGTTTGGTACAGCATCTGCCTTTAATCTTGCTAAATCATTTTTGGCTTTTACCTTTTCACCATATGACATATCTTCAACTCTGTTATATTTGAGTTTCTTTTTTGCATATTCCTCAAATGTCATTGTGAAAATCTCTGTATTGTGAATGCTATCCCAGAATGTGAATGTCATTTTACCTCTTGGTGTTGTGATTGTTACATCATACCAATTTCTTTTTTCTTTCTCCTTCCAATTCTCATTCCGTGAAATGCCACCATACACAATTTCACACTTTGCATTCGCCTTATTTAAGAAGTCCTTTGCCTGTTCTAAATATTCGTTCATAATCATTTCCTCACTTTCTTGTAATAAAATAGGCAGCTAGTAGATTATTCTCCTAACTGCCTTTGCGTTTATTTGTTATTCTGTTCTTCCTTTTTCTTTCCTCTTTCTCTAATATGCTCACACATTTCATCCGAAACGCCATGCTGTTTTAACTGTTTTGCAAAACTTTCATAAAATGGTAAGTCTTTCCACCGTGGTTTTCCTTTAGCCATTATTCTCATCCTTTCCATAGTTTACACTCATTGGATGCCAACTCATATCCAATCCGAAATTATATTCCAGGCATTCAACAATTTCATCCTCATTGAACGCAAGAGCTTTCATTTCTCTTAATATAATCTTCTCGAAATCATCTTCGTCCTCAATTAACCCCATGAGATAATTGATAAGATATTTGAGTTTCTTACCATGCTTTCTGTAATCTGCTAACTGTTTCCGTGTATTTTCTGTTATCATTTTAGTTTACTCCAATCCTTGTAGATTTTAGTTTCTATACATCTCTTTTGATATAGCTTTCAGAACATCACTGCCACTTGTCTGATAAATCATTTTTCCATTTCTCCAAATTTCAAATACTGGATAATCTTCATTTGCATCGAAATCTTCACAAATACTTTTACGAATTTTGTTTATGTCTTCGCTAACACAAATTGTTTCATTACCGTCATATCCTTGTTTTGATAGCACATATATTTTCATATTTATTCCTCCTCATTGTTTTTACTCATTTCTCTTCACTACTTTCCTTAGAAATCTTAGTTTCCTTCTGATACTTCATACATCACTGGTAATGCCGTGAGAGGATATTTCACAATATCATCCACATACGGAAAATAATTTCCAATACAGTTTTGCCTACTGTATTTATTCTTTGTCACTTTGACTGTCATATAAAAGTCATCAATATCAGTTACTAATACTGTTCGTTCAGTATTAGTAATTATCATAAATTCTTTATTCATATACTTATCTCTAAAATAATTGATATTCATATCTGTTGTCCTCCATTTCCCTAGTAAATGCGAATTTAATGGTCTGTTCCATATCCATGAATAACTACATTGTTTTTATCGTCTACATATTCAATTAAGCATCCTGGCTGCCATCCTCTGTAATGCAACGGTTTGATTTTTCCAAGATCTGTTATATCAAACACATGCATTTCTTCAATTCCATTAAAATCGCTTTCATTTGTTGCTTCAATAATCCAACAAGAATTTACAATCTTGTTTATAATTTTTTCACTTCCTTCAATAGTATACTGTACTAAAAATTCCATACTTATCACTCCTTCTTATTAAATCCAATGAAACACGCATTTGTTATGCTTCTTTAAACTCCTCTTTTGGATCAACAAACTCTATCTTCTGAACCCAAATCGTACACTGATATTCTTCTTTCAGATGTTTGTACGCAAGTTTTGCACTCTCTTTATTATCTACAGCACGAAGACACTCTAAACTTCCATCTGTGTTATAACAACCTAATCTGTACTTCATGATTCTATCCTCCTTCTTGTGAAATATCCATTTTCTATTCTTCAACCTTAACATTCTCAATATGTTCAATCTCTGGATAACTATCCATATCAATCGCATAATCAATATGATGCTCCCACTTTTTAATTTCTTTTACATCTGCATTATCATTTAAAACAACGGTCATTGTTACTTTTACTTTTTTCATGCTATTACCCTTTACCTTTCATTATGAAATATCTGTTTATTCTGCTATTACATTCATCGAGATAATAAAATCCACATCTTCCTGCTCATTATCTTTTAGGAACAATTAAATTTCCTGTCAATGTAACTTCGATTCCATTTTCACACTTTCTAAGACTTCCTTTTTCAACCTCAAAATCATTATATTTAAGAGAAATACTATCTCTCCCATTATATTCAGCTACAATTTTTCCATCCAACCATACATAAACGTTTTCATTTTCGCTTATATATGATAATAAATCACTTAATCGCATGAACTATACCTCTTCGCATTCTTTTACCTTTTTAAACTTTCTTCATCTACAATGCAATAACAACCAATCGCATTTCCAACTCTGTCATTATCAATTCCAAGCGATGTAATAATTTCATTGAATGTGCCTTCGCTATAATCTTCTCTGTAGATTTCAAGGTATTTCTGACCTTTGGTTACATAGTTCTCTTCTGTTCTACTTCTAAAACAATCTAAAGCATTTTGCAAGCAATCAGCTTTTCGCTTTGCGTCATTCCAATAAGTAAAATATGTTCCACTTGACCACTGCTGATCTTCAGGCTGCGTTGGATCATAGCCACTTGCAACAGCATACTGTGTATCACTTTCGCTTTGCAGTAAAGCATAATTATCTTTCCGTAATAACTCTGTCCATTTCATGTTCTTACACCTCCTATTCAATCACTTCTACTTCTTCGCTTGATCCAATAAGCATTAAATCTTTCATTGGACAATTTTTATTCAAACAATCTGCTTCAAATATGAATCCATCGTTCGATGTACAGATCCATTCTTCTTTCATATGCTTGAATTTTGTTCCTACTTTAATTTCTCTTGTCTGCACAGTTTTATACCTCCTGTAACTTATTCTCTTTTATTAATCGTTCACGAACCATTCTGTTCAAGTCTTTATTGACTGCTATGATTTTATGAGAAGTTCGATTCATATAAATGAAATGACTTCCCTTGCACCGTGTAAATCTGTATCCATTCTGTAACAGAATCGGTTCAAATTCTCTTAGTTGTTTTGTCTTTCTATATGCCATAATTCATCTGTCCTTTCCTTATTATAATGTGTTTGCCCGTATAGCCTGATAGCATAGCTTCATTTCGCTTTTATCGATGTTTCATTTTCATCACTCGCTTTCTAATATATTATTCGCTTCTTAAAATAATTTTTTTCATTAAAATAGCGACCACAATTATTTTGCAGTCGCTTTAATTTCATTTGCCTTTACCATTGCATTGTTCATGTCAACGCAGATCCCATGACAAGTTCTACGTTCTCCGCATCTTTTACACAATGCATTGAATAATTCGCCTTTTATTTCTCTTTCCATTTAGACCTCTTCTCTTTCTAAAAGTGTTTCGTAATATTCGCTTTCGCTTTCAAAAAGCTGGTATTTTCCATTGATCCAACCCATATAACCATCCGGTACTTCATATCCTTTCATCTATTCTTTCGCCTCTCTTTCTGTTCTCCTTGCTAAATTATTTTCGCTATCTGGGCAAATTCCCATAGCTAATAATGCGTCTTTCGCTGTGCATCCTGTAATAATCGCATAGAATAATGCGTCCCATGATGCTTGATTATCCCGTAATGTTCTTGCCATGATTTTCACTCTCCATTCTATAATAATCCACATGCAGCTAATAATTTCTTTGCAAATGGATGCTTATTTGCTTCGAGTTTGCGTTTTAAGTCTCTGTTGTAACGCTCCTCAAAGTAATCACGCTCTGACTGTGCAATTTCTGCTTCTGGACGATTATCAATAACATCATAACAATCCTTAATGATAATTATCATTTGGTTTTCATCCTCCTTCTGTACTAAAAAAGCGATGCTAACGTCTGTGCTAACATCGCTTTACTCATATTATGGGTTTTGATTCCATGGTTTCGTTTTACTTCTGTCCGGACTGAATAGATCCGTGACGGTTTGCTTGCCTTTGCTACTTCATAATTACAATAGGTTGCATGAATTTGTTTTGCTTTCTCTGACATTGTTTTTACTTCCTTTCTTATTATTTACCACTCTGCACCGCTGTATCTGACCTGTAAAATAATATCATCAGTTACCTTTTCTGTTCCGTTACTATCTATGAGCATAGATACTACGTCTCCATTTTCATAGTCTTCACAGCCACGAAATTTCCATTTGTTTCCGCTATAATCCTGTACAGTGACAACGTTTTTCTTTTTGTTTACCTTTGTTACTTTCGCTGTCAAAGGATATGTTTTGCTTTCATCTAAATCTTTAAGATGCGGAAGTTTCTCACAGATTTTTGAATATGAATATCCATCTGCCTTATTGAACTGCTTTGTTGTATCGCCAAGCTCAAAGCAGAGATATCCATATTTGTCATAGAAATAACCAGCAATGTCACAGATTGGAATTGCATTTGTGACACTGATCTGCTTTGGAGTTGAGGCATTGACTGTTTGCATTGGTTGCATTGTGCCTACTGTGTAGGATGTAAGGATTGTTGCTGTTGTAAGAATGAGTGATAATAATTTCTTTTTCATATTTATTCTCCTTTTCTGATTGTTTTTGGGTATAAAAATAGCACCCGGAAATTGGGTGCTTGATTGGTGCTGTGTTTTGCAAATTATTCTTCATCAAAATTATAATTTGCGTCTATATCTGCAAACTGCTCGTCATAATACTTACGAGCTTCTGAACAACGGAGTTCATAATTACTTCCGTTTGCTGGATAACCTTCAGCTTCACACTGATCGGCTATCTCTTTGCATTCCTCTCTGTACTGCTTTTCGAGTTCGCAGATTTTATCTATATCTGCTTTTGAATACACTCCTGCTTGTGCCATTGATTGACGCATTTCTTCTATTGTTGGCATAGTGGTTCCTCCCTTTTTACATGGTTTTTAGCTTTTCTTGGAGTTCAGCTATTTGAGCTTCTATGGCTTGTTTTTCTTCGTTTGCCTTGTTATATTCTGCATCTGGTATCCATTCCATGATTTCGCTTGGTTGGACATGGAGATATTCGCAGACTTTATTTAGAGTATCAGTATTCATTGTTTTATTTTGTGAAAATCTTTGAGGCATATTAACAGATATACCCGCTTCGCATAAATCTTTCCATTGCATTTTTTTATCTTGCAATAATTTATCTAATTTCTTATATACAATCATTTGTTATTCTCCTTTCCGTTGTTACACCTCCATTCTACCACAAAGAATTGTGATTAGCAATAAACTCTTCTAAAATCATGCATAGGATTTTTTGTACACTCATAGTCTGTGATTTGACCACAGAATTTACCTAAACGTACTCCACCAGATCCGCATTTCCGTTTACGATCATGTGACATCATTTGTTTATAATTCAAGCGTTTTGAATCGTCTTTGAATTGCTGCGTATAGTCATACATTGCCTTTGTATATTCATTACGCATTTCAGTTTTGAGAAATTTCTTTCTACCTGGAATATGAATAAGTACAGTAATTTTGCCTTTTCTCATTCTAAAATCAGCGCAGAAAATCTCTACTCCGTTTTCACTACGCAAAACAATTGTATTGATCGGAAATTGTTTTCCGTGGTAAAGTTCATTTCCAAGTGTTCGTCTAATTTTCATTTTCATTTGCGTTCACTCTCCTTTTATTAAAATGCACACTATTAAAAGGCAGAACCAAAATTCTGCCTTTCGTACTATACATTTTTGTTTTGTATTATGCGAAATAATGCTTAATTACAATGTTGCTGATAGTGCTTGCAAGTCCGCTATAATCATAGGTGATTTCACCTGTCTTACGGTTCTTTTTTGCCTTTACAAGCGTGTTAATCTGACGCTTTTTAAATGATACAGTTCCCTTTTCATCGTCTACATCAAATTTGTTAGAAAATCCCTTGATGTAGCAATCATTTAAAAGTTTCTTATCTTCTGCTGTCAGCTTCACTCTTGTCTTGTCCGTGTACGGGGTTTCAAAAGGCAGAGAGAAAGTTTTCTTGATGATTGTTTCAAGTTCTGTACTTGCCTTCTTATAGGCTTCTTTTACCTCTTTGCTCATTACAAGATTTCCGTCATCTCCTGCTTTGGAGTTAATATGAATTGCCTGTAATGCCTCATAAAGTTCAGGTGATTCAAAAGCAGGAATAATCGCATACTTTACAAGCTTAGAGTTATCCCATGAACCAAGTACACGAAGTACAGTTCTTACAACATCAGTAGAGTTGCCAAAGTGGTCAGCATTTTTCTGTGACATAACAGAAATAACTTTATTGTATACTTTTAATGTGTCTGTCTGTGTCTCCACAAACTTAGTCCGTGATTCATTTGCAGAGTCTAACTGTACCTGGAAAGCTTGTACTTCTTCATCGGAATAGTTGCTATTCTCATTAGCAATCTTCTTCTCAAGTTTAGCGATTGTATCATCGAGTAACTGAATATTCATGTTGCAAGACTCGTGCTGTACTGCTGTCATAAGTTCAGACTTAGACTCTTCTGTGATATTCTTTGCATAGAAATTGATTGATAATGTTTTCATAAAGTACCTCTTTCTCCTATTTAACGCATAGGTGCTATAATATGATTTATTGTATTTGTTGTAATAGTGTTATGCACACTATAAAAGAGCAGACTGGTAGTGCTGATCTGCTCCTCTAACTATGTATAACTTGAATTATACAGAACACAGAGATACAACGGTCATGTGAGTTGGAGTTACCCAACACCAAGAATAGCAGGTGTTACCCTGCTACCTGCCACTTTGTACTTGTGTCTGTCTCTTATGTATTTATTGACTTAGTAAGTATGATTATGAACCTAAGTCAATCACGCTTTTTGTTGTAGCGCGGTTTTTTAAGTTCGTGCCGTTTCTAATCAGCTTTAACGTCACTCCTAGAAAATAACTAGGCTTTTTGACCGTATACACTTGTGAGTGTTCTCTCACGTATTTATAGCTAAAAATAAATGCTATAATTTGTTGTCCAAGGTAATAAACCGGGACAGCTACACTATTTTTTCGGGACTTTGTGTCTATTGTCCACAATATATTCCCACTTTTGGTGGTGCTTTGTATAAGGGAAACGTTTTGATTAAAACCCTTAGCAACCCTATACGCTTTTAGTCTTTTGCTTGTCACTCTAGGAATGATAAACAGTCAAATCTTATGAACCTATACACGCATAAGACTGTTTTGTTCTTGTGGAATTAAAGCAGATGTGCTAGAATTGTTTTGGGAACTTTCCTAGCTTGCAACCTGCTAGTTAGAATTGCCGTTCTGCTAGTGGGTGCTTGCTTTAATTCATGTTAAATTGTTAAATCAGTATCAGTGAATCAACCTTCTTTCTTGTTGGTGCTTGTTTATTTGTTGTAATTACTATATCACATATTATTGTGATTGTCAATAACTTGTTTTTAAGGATTGCTAACAAAGTAGTTTAAAGTGTGGCTGCTTCCTTATTAACTTGGTTATATGTTATCACAACATGTTGTGATTGTCAACAAAAACTTTTGTAATGTATGTTCGTGTTGTCGTTGTTTTGTTGTGACTATAATATATCATGTTGTTTGTGTTTTGTCAACGCTTTTTTGTTATCAAGTTATAAATTGTTTTGTATAAATAAAAGCTATGTTAAACGATATGTCATAGTTTTAAACTATACAAAATAATAATATCAATACTATCTCATATAGTTTTAAAAACTACATCAAACTTGATCAAAGGATCAGAAAAAGAATGGTCAATATATATCTATTATACACTGTTTTTGCCTAACCGGGGGTAGTTAAAACTAATTAGATGGACTGGAAATGCAGTAAACCCTATAGCTGATTCATCTACACACCAACTCAAAAATCTAACCCTCTTCCAATCCTCAAAATCCCCAACAAAATCAAGCAAAATCCCAATTTTACCATCTCAAACCACTTATCGTACCCCATATCGTTAAAACCCACTAAAATCAAGCATTTCAGCCACTTCCAAACCAAAAATCAAACTTCTATCTTACCAAAAATCACACCCACAATCCTATTTTCTTCCTTATATATAAGCGTTTTCACCGATAACGATTTTTCCATCAAAAGCCACACTCAAGAATCTCAACCTATAGGGAGGTATATTAAAACCATATCACAAATCACCTTTTAAATAGAGATATCTATATATAAAACAGCAATAAAAAAGGACTACAGCCAAAGCCATAGTCCAATAGACAAATATTCAACAATATACAACTAATATAAATAAATCTCAATTCTCTGGATATCATATTTTTCTTTCATATCCAATAAATAACGATCAGATATTTTTATTTTTTCACCTACAGGTATTTTATTTGTTTTTATACTATAAGAAGTGTTTATGCAAATTGGTTTATTATCACTATTGTAATACAATATAGAGCATGATGCTAATTGATTACGATTTGAATTATTATTAAATATAATATCTCTATATTCAAAGTTTTCATTAGTATATGGATTAGATATGCTATATTCTATATCTATAGGATCGGCTCTATAAACATTGCTTAAGTTTATTTTTGTATATTCATCATATGATATTGGAATAATAATATACCTGTTAGAATTTACAACACCTCTAATTTCACCATTTCCAATATAAAATCCGTCTTTATCGTAACGTTTACATTTAATTCCAGCTTCAACAGCAATATCATTGTTGTTTATTATCTTAATAGCATTGGTATTATTTCTATTAAAATCTTTGTTTTCAGGAATATCAATCAACTCATAACTTACATGATCTTTTAAAGCATCCTTGACAGTAACCTTACAAACATAATTTTTATTATTATATTTGGCGATTATTTTAACAGAACCATGTTTTAATGCTTCTATATGTCCATAATTAATAACTTTCACAACATTTTTATTAGAAGAAGACCATCTAGCAGAATATATTTCCGTTTTCCCTTCATGTATTTTCAAATTCTTTACTTCGCCAACATACAAAGTAAGCTTTGTATAGTTCAATTTAACTTTATTGGCAGCATAAGTATTTTGTGGTACTAATTGAATAACGGTAATAACCATTATAATGCATAACACAAAACTAAATATCCTCTTTAATCTCTTCAATTTCTTCATATACAATTCCTCCTTTAAAATTAGATACATTTATTTTACTACCAAAAGAACCATAGTGCAATAATCACATTTTCGTAAAGAGAGAATAATACATTAAAGGAGGAATCAAATATGATACAAGAAAATGAAATGCCAAAATATCTCAAGTCAACAGGAAGTGACATCTCAAAGAGTAATCGCAAATCAAAGCACAAGCATCATTATGAAGAATGTATGATTCAATATAAATCTACATTCGCAGGGAAGACTCATCTTAATACAGGTTTATATACCTACTGTACTATTTGCGGAAAAATAAATGAGCGATTCAAAGAGAATAAATCTATTGTAAAAGATTATATCAGAACAGTAGATACTCAAATAGGTAAATGTTACTCTTGTATTTCTGATGAGGAATTATATGAAAAATACCATGACAAGCTGCCAGTATTCTTTGTAGATGATATTTACAAAGAGAAGTATGTTGATTTAGAACAAAATTGTAATTCAGATTGTAATTCAGAAGGAGAATAATTAAATGAAAGAGTAAAACAAAAAATAAGAGTTTAATTAAAATCATTGTAATTGAATATCATAGTAAATGAACTATCTGCAAATTTGTACATTTTTGAGCACATTTTTTCTCTACACTTGGGGAGTGTACGTGCATAAATTTGTACATTTTTGCACCATGGTTATTCATAGTCATTGATTTTTAAGTGTTTTACTCTTCTGCACTCCTGTTGGAGAATATATAAGCGAAAGGAAGTGAACAGATGCAATTATGGCTAAGTGAAAAAATATATAAATCAGACAAGCTTTCTATATATGGCTTAGCAGCCTATTGTGCCATAAAAACCCTTTTGCCTAATGAAGATGTAAAAGAAATATGTACATCTTGTGAAATACTAGCATATCAGCTTACAAAATCATTAGACTATCCACGTAGATTTTATACTGGTTTGAAAACTGGCTACGATGAGTTAATTGATCAAGGTATTATAAAGCGAGTTAAATCAAAAGGTAAATTTGACATAATAGATTGTTCTGATCTTTTTATCACAGAAGAAGGTGAATATTTTACAATTATTACCTACGAAGAGATTTTAACGATATGTCGGCTAAAGGATGTTAATACTCTTCTATTGTTGAAATACTTTATCTTCCTTATTGGAACTATCAGTTCAACGATTGATGTATATATAGACGCATATCAGCACAAATGTCGAGTTGTTGGTAATCTTACTATAGAATACATATCTCAACTTTCAGGTATTTCAGAAAGATCCATTATTGATTACAACAAAATATTAGAAAGCATTGGTCTTATTTATATTTATAGGCAGAATGATTTTATGATCAATAAAGATTCAGGTGAAATAACCCGTTTACCAAATGTATACGGCAGACCTGAAGATCAGTTGTATATTGACGCTTTTGCTGTTAGCCAACGAAAATATAAAGATTCATATAAATATGTGGAGAATAATATAAGGAAGGCTAATGCCAAAAGACGACTTGCTCAAATGTATAATCAAATCTGTAAAAATAAAGATTATAAATATTCTGAAGAAGATATCCAACAAGTCTATGCATATGTCTTGCAAGAAAATCACAAATATGAAGCAACTTACAAAAAGAATAATGATGAGTCATGTTTGGAAAAGATTCGTGATATACGAGTATTTGATAAATATGACTTCATAACAAAGGAGGAAAATTAAATATGGGAAGAATGGTAAAAATCGCAGGAACAAATGAGATAGGTGACTCAAATCAATTATATAAAATTGGTACAAAATGGTTTAAGAACAAAGAACATTATATCATTACACTAAAATCGTCCGATCTATCATATCAGACCGTATTAGGCTTATTGGAGTCAGATAAAAATTGTTTATTTTCTGATAATGTTAAAACAAAGATAATTAAATTATTAGAAAATGAATTATAAAACAGCGAATAATAATATGTAACCATTAACGCAGCACTCAAAGGAGTTGATTGCAATGAACAAATTATTTTTAAACAGTAAAGGAGAACTATTAAATGAACAAAACCGTAACAATTACACCAAAGAACCATAAATACCAGAATACATACGGGGGAAATATTTGTGCTTCAGATTTTTGCACCGATTATGAAGGAAGTCGAAAAATAGCAGAACGTATTGAATCTGACTGGCGATTTGATAAGTCATGTGCAAGAAACAGAGTTATATTAGATGATTACAAGAAGGGACAAGAATAATGGCAGATAAAAATATGACGGTATCAATTGAAGAACAGGAAGTTTGTATCAATATGATGCGTGACGAGAAATTCGCAACAATTTATGCTTCAGATTCTACATATATTACTAAATTGGATAGATTGTGCAAGGAAAGCCCTGATATGTACTCTCTCATTCAAGATACTGGTAGAGGTAAGAAGTATTTATTAAAGGATAAAACATTAATCAGCTTTAGAGCAAAGAAACGTGAACTTACAGATGAACAGAAGAAACAAGCGGCTGAACGTATGAGAAAATATCAAGCTAGTAAATCTAACTGAGATACCCTTTCTAGCCAGAATTTCTAATGTACACCATTGTACAGAAAATTCTACGCCATTCGGTGAACAAATACCCATCAAAAAATTGTAACTTGAAAATTTAAGCAACTGTATTAAAGGAGAATTAAATAACTATATGTGTAATATATGTGGAAGATATGACGGTCTGCATGATTATCGTTGTCCTTATTACTCTCCACCTCGTCCAAAGTATCTATGCTGTTATTGTGGCGAAGGTATTTATCATGGTGAACGCTATCTTGATAATGAAAACGGAGAATATATGCATGAGGACTGTATTGGATGTATGGGCACAGACAAAGTAATTAATTGGCTTGGATTTAATTATAAAGAAATGGAGGACTATGATGAATAAAATTGTAAATAAACTAAAAGATAAATTACCTCAGTTTTGCAACACACAAGATTTCTGGTATGTGAAATTTAAGGATAAACAGCATTATATTGATAAAAAGAGATTTCATAAAAAGTTAATATATGAATTCCTAACATTTATATCAATTACTTTCATTTTTGTTTTCGCAAACATGGTTGACAATTTATGTATTAAAACAATAGGATTGATAATTTCTGTTGATACATTTGGAATTGTAGCTTTTAACAAAGGAAAATCTGAAAGTGAGTAAATAGAAATTTCATTCGGAGAATATATAAGTGAAACTATAAATAAAAGATAAAAGGAGGATTTATGGCTGGTATTAGCGTACCTCAATATGAGATTTTTAAAATTGGAACAAATAAACTAAAGTATTCTAATTGGGATTTACAGATTACCAAAGAAGAGGCTTTTAAATACCAGGAACTCATATCATTATTTGAAGCTCAAGAGTTCCGTATAATGGCAAATAAGATTTTAGAAAAACCTATTCGTAGTATTGATTTTTCAAAGATATTTATGCAGGTAGTTGTTGATAAAAAATCTGATTTTGCAAGAGCGACTGGTAAAAAAGGTGTTATCATAAATGGTGTTAATTATAAACGCTTTGTCGGAACTACTGGTGGATTAAAAAATAATACTCTTCTCTTCTGCAATTCACAGTACATTGACAAATTAAATGAATTATGTGAATGCAAGAGAAATCCAGATACTAAATTAGTTCCTGCAAAATACGAAGCTTACAAAGCATTAACATGTTCTGCATCACAACCGATTTGTGATCCACATGGAATTTTGGTTGTAAAAGATTGTATTACACAATATTTTGCAGATGTTATATCACTTGATGATGGTGGCGATTCAAAAGAACCGACAAGAGAAATTATTAAAGATAAAGCTCTTGAAAACAATGTATCTGACGGTTTTAATCTTTGTACTATACAATATATGCAGCGAGTAGCTGAATCTTTAGGTCTTGATTATATTCCTGGCGGTGTGTGCTTGAGAAACGCATGGCTCAAAGGAATGCTCTATCCGTTCCCTATTTATGAATTTATTGAAAAATACAATAATGGTAATTATATGATTGAAGATATTTGGGGAAACATGCAAGATATTCGTCAATGTGAAATGATTGTCACAGAGTCTTCTCTTAAATTATGGGGAGCGTATGATAATATTGAGCAATATGTGAATGCATATAAGGAATGTGGATACGGATTTTCTGTAACAAAAATTTCACCGCATGTTCTTGAAGAACAGAGAGAATTGAATTACCAATATCTTCAGTCTTATGAATTTACAGACGAAGATGTTGAGGAATTGTGCGCACCAACAATCAACTATTTAAAAGATGCTATGTGTGGTGACTACTCTTCTACTATTAAATTTCTTGGTATTAACGAAAATACTGATGTAAATTCATGGCAACGTGCTTTATATACAAGCGAATATATGTTGGGAGATCCATATATAATCGACTCTGTACATAGATATATCAAGAAAAAAATGAATGATGCGAAAATTGGTAAATTATTTGTAAAAGGTAACTATCAGATTGCAAGTGGCGATCCATTTGCTCTTATGCAATCTCTTTGTGGGTTGGAAGTTACAGGTTTATTAAAAGCAAATGAATGTTATTCAAAATTTTGGATTGATAAAAATGAAGATGAAATTGTACTCTTTAGAAGCCCAATGACAAGTCATAATAATATTCGAATGTGTAATATCAATAATTCGGATGAATGTCAGTATTGGTATCAATATATGAATACTATCATGATTATAAACGGTTGGGATTCATTTTGTATGGCTGAGAATGGGGAAGATTGGGACTCGGATCTGAACTTTACTACTAATAATCCAGTTATGAAAAGACGTTATAGATATTTACCTGCTATCGAATGTGTTCAGCGAAATGCAGAAAAAATTGTTGTTACTGAAGCTGCTGTTAAAAAAACAAATAAAGCAGGTATGGGAAATCAAGTTGGAACAATCACTAATTATGTCACATCTATGATGGAAGTTCAATCTCATTTTGAGAAAGATTCATCTGAATATAAAGAATTAGAATATAGAATAGAATGTGGTCAGCTCTATCAACAAAATGAGTTGGACAAAATTAAGGGAATCATTGCAAAACCAATGGAAAGTAGTTGGTACAATTTAGGTGCTTGCGGAGAGAATAGATATTTGCAATCGCTTTGCGCATACAGAAAGCCATACTTTATGATTTATGTTTATGATGAGACTAAAAGACAATATAAACAGTATATCAAAGAAAGTAATGCTAAGTGCTATGCTATCTACAAATGTTCTATCGAGGATTTGTATAACAAAGATAGTCTTACAAAAGAACAAGAAGATTTTCTATTTTGGTACGAAAGAAAAATGCCAGTTGGTACAGGAAATTGTTCTATGAACCAAATTTGCAAATATGTTGAAAGTCAGTTAGACGGATATAAGTCTCAGCTACATAAGGACTCTTCATTTGATTATAATATACTAAAAGTAAAAAGACGTTGTACTGAAGAACACAGACAAGCTCTGCGAGAACTTGAACAATATTATTGTGAATGTATTAAAGAATATAAAAAGAAACAGGTAAAAGAAAAAGGAATACAGTTAAATAGAACTGATATCTTTGATAAGCAGGACGAATTCGACAAATATTATCAACGTGCAAGTATGGTTGAAATGTTTAAGAAGAAAGCCGAAGAAATATGTCCAAATGATGATGAACGTATGAATATCATTCTTGATATGACTTATGGATATAAAGGTAATAGGCAGTTTTGTTGGGATTGTATTGGAGAACTAATTATTAAGCGTTTAGAAGAAATGGAGGAAGAAGTTGTATATACTGAATGAAAAAGAATATATTAGAGAGATATTAGTGTCTGGTAATAAACCAGACAATATCTCGAATGGATATTTGATAACATTGATTGCTAAGTATTATTTTGATAGAGGTAAAGATCCAAATATTCTAATTGATACAGTCAAAGCAAAGATGCTTGAATTCAATATTGAAGGATATCAGGAATATAGATATGCCAATAAAATCAAAAAGACATGTACTGATTTATATGATTCAGAATCAAAAAATCTCTTTAGGGAACTTGAGTATGTTCCTATCTATGAAAAAGAATTAAAAGTCGTGGAGTCTCTTCCAAATGATCGCCAAAAGAAATTTATGTTTACACTATTTGCTATTGCAAGATATATGAATAGTGAAGGATGGATAAATAAAAAAGACTCAAAAGGTCTTTCAGAAGTATTTAAACTTGCCAATGTTACTCTCTCATCTGATAAAAAGAATGAATTATTGCATGAGTTATATAGTAATGGTTATATTCATTTTGGGAAAAAGGTGAATAATCTTAATATCAAAATAGATTTAGGAGACACTGATGATGATATTGCTTATAAGGTAACTCAATTTGAGAATATTGGTAATCAGTACATAGGGAATTTTAAAAAAGGTTATAAGCAGTGTGCAAATTCTGGTTGTGGAAGAAAAATAAGAATAACAAAGACTGGAAGACCAAAGTTATATTGTGAAAAATGTGCAAAGGAAATAGATAAAAATAAGGCAAAAGAACGTATGAAAACCTTGAGAAACGCATAAATGTTCGAAAAACTCATTCACTAAAACCATTGATTTATAAGGCTTTTTTGCACATTTTTACAAAAAATTCGTTTTTCTTAAATGTAGATATAGTGAAATATTTACAAAAATATGATACAAAAACGATTGTCATGGAAGAAACAAACCGACAATCTTTGTATGTCTGCTCTGCTACTCTTTCGAGTGGCATTGCAGATTTAGAATGAAATCAGCTTTTCTTGGCTGATAAAACAGAGAATATATAATTGTCGAGAGACATTAGAACAACGTCCTATACGGACACAATATAACACAAATTAAATTCAGAACAGTGATTTAGATCTCGTATCATACTGAGGCAATAAAGTCCATAGAGACAATGTATGTGGTGCAAGCAGCCATAAATGCTAACTTTAATGTTAAGTTGGTAAACTACGGATAATCAGCTTATTTGGTGAACTGATAAAATCTAAGAGATTCCATCGCTACTAATTCATTGGCGGTTCTGAACAATTCTAAAGTTCATTTCTAAGATTGGTACATATTCATATTGTACTCCTCTTCTTATAGATCGGTGGCTGTGCTACAGTTCCTGTGGTATGGTCACTGACAATTCTTAATCTCTTATAGCTCAGCTGGTAGAGCATCGCACTGTTAATGCGAAAGTCGTAAGTTCGAGTCTTACTGGGAGAGCTTTTCTACTTTTGTAGGACTGGTTGGTTTCGGATCAGGAGATGTTAAATCTCAAAAATAAGCATGGCGACATGTATAAAGTGGTTCTTATCGTATTATAAGGCTGCGACTGTGAAATACAGTTTAACGGAAAACACATAAAATCTACACCATATCTAAGGTCAGAGGTCAACTGATAATGACTATTTACAAGTTTATGTAGATTTGATAATCTTACGGTTTGATAATTCTTAAACAAGTTGATATGGTGGGTGTCTTGAAATAGGCACTGTAGTAACGCAGAAATGTGGGTATGATTTGTGTATGGTTGGTGGGAATACCGCAAGTATAACTGCTGATCAGATTGTAGGTAGTTTTCTTAAATTGAAAGATAGGAAACTTAATACAAAGTAAGGAGATCGCAATCCGAGCAGGATGGTGATGATTGGGCTGTACTCAAAAGGTACGGATGGTCAAATGTACACCTCATCGTCCATAATAAGTACATACTTTTGAAAAATCAAATTATTTTAGGCAGATAATATTTAAAAGAAGATTGTAAAACAGCAAAAGTGTGTATGACCATAAAGAGAAAAACAACTTATTGTCCTGTAATATGGACACATATAATACTCGCAAGGTATTATGTGAGAAAGTACAAGTATATGCAACTCTAATAGGCTGCAACCTATGAATCTCGCAAGGAAGAATGTGTAGAAAGAAAATCTATAATACTTTATGGTAAGAGTTTGCCGGTTATGTCAAAACTGGTGTTGTTGCTAACTACAAGCTAATCGCTTGTGTGATAAACTGTGTCCAACCACAGTAGATGTTGGTGTGTTAGGTCAAATATCTCAGCCTATATTAAGTAAGGATCTCATACTTCGGTATGGGATTTTTTTATTTTGGGAATTAGTTCAGTTTGGTTAGAACGCCTGATTTGGGTTCAGGAGGTCGTGGGTTCAAATCCTACATTTCCAACTACTATCCTACTCTATCGTAGGAAATAAATCAAAGGATGTGAAAATTATTTTATTAATTAACAAAACAGAAGCTTTTGCAATGAGGAAACTTGTTGGGAACGAGAATGTAAAAAAGACTTATAGTGGTCATTCTAAGTATTATCTGGTTGAGTCTTACAATAACTTAAAAGCTTTGGATGAGTACAGGAAAAGCAAAATCGTTTAATAAACGAAATCTAAAATGAAAGGTGGTCGGAAACCATCGGTACAATAAAATTTTATGATACTAATGCTGTTTTAAAATTACAGGACAAAATATTTGAGGAAAATTTTATTATAAGTTCTGTAACATTACAAGAATTAGAGCACATTAAAGTATCTCGAAACAAAGATGATCAAGTAAAGTATGAGGCACGAAAAACTTTACATCTACTTGATGAAAATTCGGATAAATATGAAGTTGTTGTATATGACAACGCAATTGAAAACTACATACTTGAGAAAAATATGGAAATAACACCTGATACTAAAATAGTTGGTAGCTGTGCATTTATAAGCGGAATGCAGGATGTTGTTTTTATTACGGATGATATTGCTTGTAAAATGATTGCAAGAAAAATATTTAATCTTACTGTAAAAGGTGTAAATGATGAGCCAGTGGATGATTATAGTGGATTTATAGAAAAAACGCTTTCAGAGTTAGAAATGGCTCGTTTTTATGAACATTTACAGGAAAATATCTATGGATTACTTGAAAATGAATATCTTATCTTAAAAGATTCTAATAATCATGTCGTTGACACTCTCGTTTGGCGAGAAGGAATGTATCAAAATATTAAATTCCCAAATATCAAATCAGATTACTTTGGTGTAGTTAAGCCTCTTAATGGAGATATTTATCAGCAGATGGCTTTGAATAGTTTCTCTAATAATCAGATTACTATGATTAAAGGTTCTGCTGGTACAGGAAAATCGTATCTTGCAGTTGGGTATATGATGTGGTTGCTTGAAAAGCATAAGATTGATAAAATTGTGATTTTTGCTAACCCAATTCCTACTATGAATTCGGCTAAGATTGGTTTCTTGCCAGGAACACAGTTAGATAAGCTTGTTGATTCAAGTATTGGTAACATGCTTGCAGGAAAACTTGGAGATAAGTTTATGATTGAACAGCTTGTATCAAGAAATAAACTTTCTATTTTACCAATGTGTGATATTCGAGGATTTGATACGAGTGGTTTGAATTGTGCGGTCTATATTACAGAGGCACAGAATTTAGATATATCACTTATGAAACTTGCATTACAGAGAATTGGCGAAGATTCGATCTGCATTGTAGATGGCGATTACAATGTTCAAGTCGATCTAAATCAATATGCAGGCAATAATAATGGTATGCGAAGAATGTCTGAGATATTCAGAGGACATGATTTTTATGGAGAAATTGAATTACAGAACATCTACAGAAGTAAGATTGCTGCTGTAGCTGATGCTATGTAAAATATTATGAAATTGGAGGCTAAGTGCCTATGAATAAAGATTATTTACAGTTAGAATTTGATAATTTAGGAAGTGAAGCAAATTACAAACTTGCAGATCCTACTCTTGTTGATTATTATAAGCGATTAAATAATCGGGAAATTCTGATTAACCAAGATATTGATGATTGGATTGTAGAGTGGACTCAGGAAATAGTTGAATGGAATAGAGAAGATAAGGATATAGCAATTGCCGAAAGAAAGCCAATTAAGATTTGGATTAATTCAAATGGTGGTTCTCTTAATGCAATAAACGAGCTTATTAATATCTGTAATCTGTCAAAAACACCAGTTCATGCTATTGGGATGGGTAAATGTTACTCTGCTGGTGGGCTTTTGCTCATGGGTATTCCAAAGGGTAACAGATATATTTTGTCATCAACTGAAGCACTTATTCATGATGGTTCTACTGGCAGTTATGGAGATACTGGTAAAGTGCTTGATGACTTAGAGAGAACTAAGAAAATCGAGGAAGATACAAAACGATTCATTTTAAGTCATACAAAGATTACTGAGAGTGAATATGATAAAAATTATCGTAAAAATTGGTGGTTAGATGCTAACGAGATTATTGAAAAGGGTGTAGCTGACCACATTATTACAAATATTGAGGAATTATTTTAAGGAGAGCGCACTGCTTTCCTATTTTATTTGAGAAAAAGGAGAAAACATGGTAGATAGTAAAATTAAGAAAGCAACTGTTAGTGCTGCTAAAAAGAATATTACAGCAAGTGGTGTAAGAATTGAAAACGGAGTTTTCGTTGATGATGAAGGTTCTATTGTAGATCGTATTGCTGAAATGTTACCAGAAGGTACTACTATTTTTGATATTAAAATTAGTATTGAGCTTCCAGATGAAGAATCGGAATCTACTGAGTAGAGAGTAGGTGGACATTATAACAGTCTATAAAAGATTTAATGGAGAGTCAGATGAAGAACTCATTTATAGAATTACAGGTGAAAAAGACCAGATTGGTTCTTGGCAGGATGTAGCCGATATTCTAAATGAGTTACTTGGCACTGAGTATACCGAATCAAAGTTTAGAAAACAGAGACAAGCTTTCGATAAGATGTTGGCTGCAAATCAATCTAAATTTGCTGATTCAGATGCTCAGTTAAAGGAAATTGAAGTTCAGAAACGTGAATTAGAACGTAAGAAAATTCAATTTAGAGATGAGCGAAACGCTTGGCAGAAACAAAATTTTACGGATGCCAGGGTTGAAGAAAAACTTGATAAATTAGAGTCAGAACTAACCTCTCTTGGAAGAACTAATTTTGACGAACACAATAATGTTTCAATCAATTCAGATAATGATATGTTAATTATTTTGAGTGATTTACATATTGGACAGACTTTTGATTCTATTTTTGGTAAATATAATACAGATATTGCAAAAGATAGACTTAATCAATTATTGAATGAAGTCATTTCTATTCGTGAATTACATAATTCTAAAAATTGTTATGTTAGTCTTCAAGGCGATTTAATTTCAGGAAATATTCACAAATCAATCCAGGTATCAAATAGAGAAAATGTAATTGAACAGATTAAAATTGCTACAGAGTTAATATCTTCATTCTGCTATGAATTGTCGTTACATTTCGAAACGGTATTTATGTCAAATGTTAGCGGAAATCATACTCGCATGGATCATAAAGATGATGCAATTCATGATGAACGTTTGGATGATATTATCAGTTGGGCGGTTGAATTATCTCTAAAACATATTGATAATTTTCATGTTTTACACATAAATATTGATACCGGCATTTCTGATATTTTAATCAGAGGAAAATCATATATTGCCGTACATGGCGATTATGACGGATTTAACAAATCTGGTGTTCAAAATTTATGTTTAGCACTTGGTTTTGTTCCATATGCAATTACTTATGGACATTTACATGTTTGTTCTGTAGATGAAACGAACGGTGTAAAAATGATTCGTGGTGGATCTCTTGCTGGCTGCGGAGACTCATATACAATTGAAAAGAGATTAACAGGCAAACCGTCACAGATGGTTTGTATCTGTACTGATAAGGGAGTAAAAGCTTACTACCCTATTGAGCTTAAATAAAATACTAATTTCAGAGGGAGTGTACTCGAACGAGACGCTACCCTCTTTTATATTACAAAAAAAATAAAAAATATTATGAATTTAAAGGAGAAAATTTAAAATGACAAAGACAGAATTAATTAAGGTAGTTAAGGATACAGTATCAGAGACATTAGAAGGAGTAACTGCAAAGGATACGGCAGTGTTTGTAGATGCGACAATTAAGGCAATTCAGGATACTGTTATTGCAGGTGAGAGGGTTCAGATTGTAGGATTTGGCACATTTGAAACTACAACAAGATCTGCACGAGAGGGAAGAAATCCTGCTACTGGCGAATCAATTTCTATCCCAGCTTCTAAAGCACCAAAATTTAAGGCTGGTAAGGCTTTTAAAGAAGCTGTAAAGAACGCTTAATTTGATTGGTGGTGAAAATATTGAAAACATTTGGTTTTACAGATACAAATGATTTTGCTGAATTTTTAGCAGATACTTTTGACAAGCTGGATGTTTGTACAAGAGATTATGACGATGATTGTTCAGAAATTGTAGTTGTGGCTAAGTATGATGTGATGAAAGATGTTCTTAATTCTGTTATTAAAAATACGAATTTTAAACTTGCTTCTTGTAACGATTTGAATGATCCTTATTGGGACGGTTATGATGACGCATTTATTCTTAATATTGATTCTGAAATGAATGTATGGGTTCAAGCTGCCAAGTATGAGGGAAGTGATACTTATATCAATATGGATGAGACAGACATTGTATTTATTCATGGAGATGTGAGTTCAGCTTTTGTTATGGACAATAAAGATTCTGGATGCATTATTCATGAATTCAACATTGGTGAGGACGCTGAAGATGTAGACGATGATTGTGATGGTAATTGTAAGAATTGCAGTTGCAGTGACGTAAGTGATTATTCTCATAAAAATATTACATTCGATAAAGATGAAAACGGAAAAATTCACGGATTTACTTCTGTTAAAAGTGATGTTAATGGATATGAAAAGCGTGAATTTTATTCTAGTAAGCCGATTGATTTAAGTGATTTTGACGAATATAATTCGGTTGGAAGATTATTTGATTTGCTTGATTTTATTTTTTAAATATTTAAAGTGTGTGGTGTATGCTGCACACTCTTTCGTATGGGTAGGTCGTATAGCGGCAATTACACCTGACTGTAAATCAGGCGCTTCGGCTTCGTTGGTTCGAGTCCAACCCTGCCCACTAATTATATTAAATATTTATAATAGCGATTTAGTTGAGTAACTACTATCTCGCTATTTTGTTATGAAAGGAAGTGATTTAGTGGCACATGTAACAAGAGTAAAATATTTTACAAAGGATAAGGAAAAATTTATAAATCCTGATAACTTGAAGAAATATAAGAAATATCTCCAATCAAATATTATTAAAAATCAGGATGTTAAAGATACTACATATAAAAGATACGAAGGATTGTTTCGTCATTTTCTTATGTGGTTAGGTGAAATTTATGGCGATTTAGATTTATATTCAGATGAGTTTATGGAAAATGCCGTTGATATTATGGAGAACTATATTATGTTCTGTCAAGAAACACTTCTGAATCATAAAAAGATTATCAACATGAAAATCTCTGCTGTTAGTTCATTCTATATTTGGTCTATGAAGCGTGGCTTCGTTAAGTATCATCCTTTTGACGGTAAACTTGATAGAATGAAGAAAGCTAATGAGGAACATATTTTGAACTCTTACTTCCTTACAGAAGAACAAGTTCAGACAATCCGTAGAGAATTATCTGAAAATGATAAGTATTCAATTCAGGATCAAATTTTATTTGAGGTAAGCTTCGATTCTGCCAACAGAATTGGTGCATTGTTAAGATTGCAGCTATCCAAACTTGATTTAGAGAACAATATGTTCGTAGATATAAGGGAGAAGGAAGGATATCGTACACAGGTAGTTTTCGGGGATGTTGCAAAAGAACTTATTCAAGAATGGCTTGAAATGCGAAAGAATGATTATGACCATTTGGAATGTGATTCATTGTTAATTACAAAATACAATGGAGAATATAAACCTATGGGTGATAGCGCAATCAGAGATAGAATGAAGAAATATGGTGAAATCATTGGAATTTCTGACTATAGACCTCATTGCCAACGTAAGACTAGGCTAAATCTTGTATATGAGGAAACTGGTGATTTAGCATTAGCAGCCGAGCTTGCCAATCATCGATCCACTGAAACAACTAGAGAATTTTACTGCCGCAAGCAGACCAAAGCAGAGGTTATGAATAAAATCAATGCTTTAAGAAGCAAAAATTCTAATGTTACTGAAGAAGAGAATAAATAATCCTTCCGAAACCACTCAGATATATGTAATTCGTGAAGACACTGAGGATACCGATGAAGCCTTCGTCTAACATCAACAATTTAATTTAAACAAGAAAGCATAGTAACGTGATATTTGAGCCGAGAGGTGACGACAATGTAGAGAATAAATAGATATAACAAGCTACTCACATCCAAAGGAAGTGAGGACGGTCTGTCAGTTCACTGATAGGCTTTTACAAATGAGCTGTCGCTGACCGATATGCGACACAAATATAAAGGTCGGTTTGCAGAAATATTTGACCTTGGAATGGTCTAAAACTTCCCACTGCTTACTGCTCATTGGCGGTGTTATGGAGAGGTCTTGGCTTAGTAGACGATTAACATATCTTGGCATTTGCTATTCATGTAGTATTGTAAGACCTATATCTCTCCTACCAACATCTCGGATCATCGGTTTCTCTCAGCCTTCAGAAATGAGAAAATGTTCGTGCTTCTCTGCGTTAATGAGAACCTTAATTAACTGGTAAGAGATATGAAACCTTATCAATTGGTCTTTACTCCGAAGACTGAAAATATATGGAGAATATATAAGTAACATATCAGAGAATTTTCAATGTTCTCTTTGTCGGTTGACTGGTAATCAATCGGCAGTAGATCTTACCAATCTACATATAATATGGAGAGGTCGCTCCTCTCCTATTATCATAGCGGAATGACGAGTAATGGAAGCTCACTTGGCTCATAACCAAGAATATGCAGGTTCGAGTTCTGTTTCCGCAACTAAACGATTAAAAGGAAAACGAAAAATAAAAGAAAGGAGTATGTATATGGCAAATAGACTTGTAATTGAACAAACCCCGTTAAAGGTCGGACAAGTACGAAAAGTTACTTCTAGTAATGGTGAGAAAATAGATTCAATTACATTACAGTTAAATAACAATGTAGAAATTTTATTTGTACCTAGGGATAATGGAACATTAGATTTTACAGTATATAATCCAAAATTTGAAACATCAAATCTTGATTGTTCGATTGATAAAGATGTATTACGAGATTTCTTTATTTCAATTAAAGATGCTTACAGACAAGTTATTTACAACGAAAGTGAGGGCACAAATTCATGAAATTAAATATTAGCAAAACTATTGATGAAAATATTATTGGTGTAGATATTTCTGTTGCAGAATTAGGTACATCTGATACTGATGCTGCCACTGAAAAAGATATGTTACATAATTTTGTCAGAACAATCGAATATTCTAAAATATCCTTTAAATCTAATATGAAAACTGACTCTAATGGAGATCCAGTTACAACTGATAGTGAAGTTGATGATTCAACTATTATCTCTGTTGAATTAAAAGATATTATCAACCAGTCATTTGTTGTAGATGAAAACCTTCACATTACATTCTCTATAGATGTTACAAAGATTCCAGAATCAGAAGTCAAAGCACCTTTTGATAGTGTTGAGAAACTTGGTAAGGCAAAAGTTGAACTTTTCGCTACTAAGATTCAGGAAGAAATCGGTAAGAAGCTTGCTGAGATTCGTGCCTTGAACACTAAGTTTGAAGGTAAAACAGAAGTTATTCTGTAAAATAATGGGTGGTATTTTTCCACCCTAAATATGGGGCATTAGTCAAAAGGTAAGACAATGGATTTTCATTCCATGAGTATCGGTTCGAGTCCGTTATGCCCTATTTTTTATGCGGTAAACCTGATGCCAAAACCTATTTTTTGGATGCATACGGAACTTAGGCGTGTAAGCTCAACACTTACTACCGTCCTATGCCCTTTGCGGTCTTCGGACTGGTACTGTTGTAACAATAGGATACGTCCTATGCAGTTTAGATGAAAGCTCGCCATTCGAGGATGGAATGAGAAAGGCAATATCATTTTGGAATTTTATCAAATATCAATTTTCTTAACTTGAGTTGATATTTATCATAATGAGATTCCAAATCAAATTCTTTTGTATTATCTAAGATATCTTGTTTGAGATTTTCGAGTTGCTGTTTATCTGTTTTATGCTTCATGATAATCGGTAATTCGTTAATCTCGTTCTCATAAAATAAAATGGTTGCAATAATACAATTCTTATTGGCAAACAACGCAACTAATTCTTGTTTTGTACCCAATACAATTTCAGCCATACCTACTACTCTATTCATAGTCATAGCTTTACGAAGAAGTTCATATTCGATTTCTGACTCCATTTCAGGAATTAAATAATATGATTTATCTATGAGTAGGTCTGATATTTCCTTTGATTTACAGAAATATTTTATTGAAAGTGTTCTATCTTTGTTTGATGTAATTGATTCTATATCATGTTGTTCCAAAATAACATACTTATCTTCTGCATATTTATATCCTTTTACAATATCTTCATTGTGGATTTCTTTATTACAAGATGGACAAAATTTGATATAACGCACTCTTTCTTTGGAGTCTTTGCAGAGTTGATTAAGTTCTATAGAACTATTGTGTGATGTTTTTAACATTTTTACGGGAATATATAAATCTTTGAATTGAATTGCTGTTTTGTATGATGTGTTCATGGGTGTTCTCCTTAGATGTTTTGATTAGTATGTGGAGAAATTTTAAAAATATTATCTGGATATAATTCAGTTTGGTAGAATGCATGATTTGGGATCATGATTCCGCAGGTTCAAGTCCTGTTATCCAGATTCAAGAAAGAGTCATTTCATAAGAGATGGCTCTTTTATTATATACACCTTTAGCTTAATTGGTAGAGCAACGATCTCCAAAATCGTCAGGTCTATGTTCAAATCGTAGAATGTGTGTTAAGTGTCAAGAATTTGCACTTTCATTGGAAATTTAATATCGGAAATTATGAGAAGTCATTTCGCATGAAGTGGCTTCTTTTTGTGTTGTGATGGAATTTAAAAAGAGAATAAATATATAGCCAATTATGAGAGGATTGTTACTGTTTCGATTGCAGGTAGTTGGGATCAAGGGAAGAATAACGAGGACTGATCATCTTCGTGAATGGCTGTACTCCATATCCAGCCACTCTTCTCTTCTATTATTGTTGTTGATATGGAGAGATTGGAGAAATGATGAATGGAACAAAAATACAAAAAGAATAGTTATGAAGAAGCGTTTTACGGATTTCAAGAACGAGGCTTATATCTTGATACTCCAAGAGAAGATTTTAATCATCTTGAAAAATCGGATTGTCATTGTTTAAAACATCCGAATAACAAAATGAAATATGCATGGAAATATGTTAAGGTAGGTAGATTTTCGTGTAAGGAATGTAAAAAAGAAAAACCTTATGTGGCATTAACACCTGAGCAGAAAATAAAAGAAATATCTACATATGGCTTTGAATATGTTGACGGTGATTTATCTTGTATAAATAACGCACTTACTCTTAAATGTAAAGAAAATCATCACTTTAAAAGAACTTTGAATAACCTAAGAAGAGGAACTACTTATTGTCCATTTTGTAATGATATTATTCCATATTCATATTGGAATATTGAAACTTGTCAACAATGGCTTGATAACAATAAAAATGGATATCTTATTTTAGAAATCAAAAAAGAAAATGCTAAAGTAAAAGTAAAGCTTCAATGTCCAAATAAATCACATGAACCATATTGGGCTGATTGGAATCATATAAGACATGGTGGTACAGGATGTAAACTTTGTTATTATGATAGAGAAAATAAGACCGATTGGACATTAGATAATGCGAGAGATTATCTTGCAGAAAATGGTTTTACTATGATTGATGAATCAGATTATGAATCTTCGCATAAACCTGTATATTGTAAGGATGATATTGGTTTTATTTATCAAGTTAGAATACATTTCTTATTACGAAGAGATTATGGTTTTAGTATTTTAAAAAACAATAAGTATGCTGTATATAACATCAATCTATTTATGAAATTGTATAGACCTGACTATGAATTTTTAAATAATGAATATCATGGTTATAAACAAAAATACAAATGGAAATATCTTGGAAATGATTTACCAGAAGGAGCTAGTCCAATATTTGAGCAAACTGTTGGAGCAATGATTTCTTCTTATTGTAAACATCCACTTTTATCTAAAAGTCAAATCGAAACTCATTGTCAATTTATTCTTGATAAATACCATCTAAATTATGAAACACAGAAAACCTTTGATGGTTGTGTGGCAAAAATAAAACTAAGATATGATTTTTATTTAAAACTGAATAATAAGGAATATTGTATTGAGACTGATGGATTGCAACATGATATGCCCGTAGAAAGATTTGGTGGAATTAAAGAGTTTGAAAAACGAAAGAAACACGATGAAATAAAAAATAACTATTGTAAAGATAATGATATAGAACTTATTAGAATTAAACAAAGTGAATATAAAAATATGGAAAATATATTAGTCGAAAGACTTGGACTTGTCAAAGAAGAGTGTGTTGCTTAACCACTCTTCTATTTTTATTGGAAAGAAAGGAAGTGACTGTTATTGGCAACAGCAAAAGAATCTGCAACGAAAATGACAGTTGCACAAGCTAAGAAACGAATTGAAGATTTGGAAAATAAAGTACAGACATTAAAAGATGGTGCATGGTGTTATCTATGTAACACGCATAAAGCAAGGGATAAATTTTATGTAAGTACAGATCCATTAAATAAAAGTGGTCTTACTCCTATTTGTAAAGACTGTGCAAAACGTTTAGCATTGTCAATTGGTAAGGATAAAGTTGAACATGAGCCAGATAAAATTTCAGTACGACTTGCCCTACGATACCTTAACAAACCATTCTTAGAGACAGTATGGGATGCTAGTATTGCTGAGTCTGAAAATCTTGCATCAGGAAAAATTAAATCAAATGTTTGGGCGGCGTATTCAAAAAACATTGCTATGGGAAACTGGAATTGTCTAACGTACCAGGATTCTGATGGATTGCAAACTGAGCAAACAGAAAAAATTGAGGAATCTCAAAAGGAAAATAATAATATTGTACGAGAAAAGAATGAAGAAATTCTTGAGCAGTACAAAATGAATAGACGAGATACAATTCATGCTATTGGGTATGATCCATTTGAGAATTATCCTGTCGAAGAAGATAAACCTATTTTATACGCTCAGTTGAATTCATTTATTGATGACGAGACAAAAAATGATGGTATGAAAATGGGTGCTGTCATACAGATTGTTAAAAAGCTTAATCAGGCTGAAAAACTGAATGATCAGATTGATAAATATATCAGCGACTCATCTCATGCTGCTGATAACATGCCTTTAATTGATAAAATGGCAAGTAGCTCACAGAAACTTATGAATGTTGCCTCTACTCTTGCGAAAGATAATGGTATATCAGTTAATTTTAATAATAATAAATCCAAAGGTGCTAATACCCTATCTGGTAAAATTAAAAAATTAACAGAAATAGGCTTGCGTGATGCAAAAATCAATTCCTTTGATATAGGTACATGTGAAGGTATGAAACAAGTGGCAGAAATTAGTGAAGCTGCTCGTCATAAGCAAATTGGATATGATGAAAATATTGCTCAAGAAATAAAAGATATAAAAGTTGAGTTAGTCGAAAAGTTGAGCAAAGAAAGAGACAAGGCAGTTGAGGATGCTCGAAAATTACTTATGGAAAATAAGGATTTGAAAGATTATCTTCGCAATAAAGGTCTTGTTGATGAGAATTATAGAATCATTGAAAACGACTGATAGTGGAATTTTAGTTCCAGATGATTATAAGTTTTTTGATGCTAAATTAAATTATGGACTAACTCAAAAGCAATTAGAAGAACAAAAGCAAATTTCCGAATTTATACAATGGGGCAGGCGCAACCCAGTTTTATTTGCGGAACAAATATTCGGAATTTCTATGATGGACTATCAACGTTATGTTTTTATGAATACGTGGAATGCACAATTTGTTGTGTGGTGTATGGGACGTAACTCAGGAAAATCTATTTTAGGTGCAATCTATTTAATGACACGTACTTTACTCGTGCCCAATTTTTCTGCATATATACTCTGCGGTGTCGGATCTCAAAGTATAGAATTATTTTCCAAGATAGAGAAATTAGCTTTTAATGCAATTCCTTCCTTTAAGACATTAACGGATGTTTTTCAAGGAGAAGTTGTTAAAAGTCAAGCGAATAGCAATGGATTCACACATAATCCATCAAGCTATCAGTTCCATCTTTACAATAATAGCGCATGTTATACCTTAAATGGTGCTTATGATAACAATAGATCAAAACGTTCAAATTGCAATTTTTATGATGAATGTATGAATTCGCCAGATGAATTATTTGAAACCTCTGAACCATTCTGTACTCAGAACTCCGAATTTGGTGATGGTGTTGATTATGATGCAACAGATGCTTTAATTGAGCCACCAATGTTTCCTAATCAGCTTATCTACGCTTCCTCTGCTGGTCGTACTGACCAATATTTATTCCGAAAATATAGAGAATGCAGTTTACACATGGATGCTGGTGATAAGCGTTATTTTTGTGCAGATATAAATGCTGATACAGTTATCAAAGCTACCAAAGGCGGTGTGTTAATGCCAAAACCTCTTCTTACTCAAGAAGTTGTTGACGCTCGTATGCGTGAAGATAAAGAAGCAGGTCTAAGAGAATACGGGAACATCTTCACCTCTGAGGGTGGTGACGGTCAGATTATAAGACGTGCTGATATTATTCGTAATTCAGTACCTCGTGTTCCAGATTTAAAAAATAAGGATGGTGCTTCTAAATATATTATCACGTATGATCCTGCTAGACTTGCCGACCGATCTGTTGTACTTGTAACTGAAGTTTATTGTGATGAAAATGTTGGTTGGAAAGCTCGTATTGTAAATGTAATTCAGTTAGCTGATGTTCTTACCAAAAAGAAAACACCAATGAGTACACCTAATCAGATTAAGGCATTAAAACAAATTATTCTTGATTACAATGGAGAAGGAAATGCAGATTATGAAAATATACTTGCTATTCTAGTGGATAGCGGATCTGGGGGTGCGGGTGTACCCATTACTGATTTTCTTTGTGAAGATTGGGAAGATGAAAAAGGCGTTATGCATCGTGGTCTTATTGATTCAGAATTTAGACCAGATGAAAAAATGAAGACAAAATTTCCAAATGCCATAGATGGTATTCTCCATCTTATTTCTCCTGCAAAATATAAACCAGATTTGTTTGAAGCATTGATTAAAATGATGCAACAGAATTTGATTGAGTTTACAGAAGAATATATGCATAAAGGATATTTAACTCTTTTATACGAGAAATATCCAAATGGAGAAATGAAACAGAGATATACATACCCATCTGAGAAAGAGGAAAAAGAACTTAAGAAAAAAGGTATAACTATTGAAAATAAAATCAGGCATCTTGAAAGAGATGAAGAACTCTCATTAAAATTGATTGATAGTATGAAAACAGAGCTTGTTAATATTTATCGTTTTAATCAAAGTAATGGTCGAGATAGATTTGACCTTGCGCCTGATAAAGCAGGAAAGCTAAACGATGATAAAGCCTATGTGTGCGCCTTAATGGGCTGGCAACTTTCTAATATGAGACGTGAGAATATTACTAACAGAAAACTTTCATATAGTGATGCCACAAGTTTCATCAATAAGCTTACAATCCGTAAAGCAAAATACAATTAAGGAGGTGCATTATCAAATATGCCTAGACCTAAGAAAGTAGATGCAAATTCTAATGCACCTGCTAAAGTAAATAATTCACAGAAGAAAACTACTTCTTCTACTCCAAAACAGCCAACCGCAAATGAAATGCGTGAATGGTATGAGAAAAATAAAAGTAGACTTGAACGTTATGAAGATGCAACAAGTGCAATTACAAGTCTTCGAGATATTCAGAAATCATCCAGATATACGTCAATCAGTAACTACTCAAAGGAAGATGTAAAAACATACATAAAGAATATCTCTTCTAATGAAAAGAATCTACGAAGCTTATCTCGTTATCTTTATTATCGTTCAGAAATCTATTATCGTCTTTGTAAATATTATGCAAATCAGATTGATCTTACAATTCGTAATATAGTTCCTCCATTTATAATCTCAGGCGAAAATGATGTGCAATCCACATTACAAAAGTATCAAGAAACAGTTGATATAGTTGACACTCTAGGATTGAATTATGAATTTCGTAAAGCTGCGTCTATCACTTTAAGAGAAGATGTATTTTATGGATGTGCTTACTATACAGAGGGACAAGGAATGTTTGTTCTTCCATTAGATCCAGATTATATGAAAATAGCAGGTATGTTTCCTGATGGTTCATTTGCAGGAGCTATGGATATGAGTTATTTCCGTAGTCATCAGGAACTTCTTGAATATTGGGGCGAACCATTTAATAGTATGTGGAATACATATCAGAGTACAAATGAAAAATATCAGCTAATTCCCGAAGAATATAATGTATGTATTAAATTTAGGTCTGAAGACTGGGAAACCATCGTTCCCGTGCTTACACCTATATTTTTATCATTGATTGATCTTATGGACGCTTCTGATTATCAAGCAGTTCAACAAGCAGCTAATATTTATAAATTAGTATGGCTTGAAATGAAAACTATGGGTAATGATGTAGATGATTGGGCTGTAAATCCAGATATAATGATTCAGTATTTCAATCGTATGCTTGAAGAAGCATTACCTCCTTATATTTCCGCTGCTATTGTTCCTGGTGAATTACATGAAATTAGTTTTCCAGATGATGCAACAGGTGATGTTACAAAGGTTGAAAAAGCTACAAAAGAAATTCTCAATACGGCTGGTGGTGCTCAGATATTAAATTTAAACTCCGCTTCTAACTCTACTGCTTTTAAATATGGCGTACTTGCAGATTCTACATTTTCTATTTCAACTCTTATTCCACAGATTCAAGCGATTGTAAATCGACTTTTATCTAGTTGGATATCTGAACCCTGTAAAGTTAAATTCTTTGATGTCTCTATTTATCAGAAAGATGACTTTAGAAAATCAATCTTGGAATCATGTACCAATGGATTGCCAAACAAAATTCTTTATAACACACTAAATGGTGTGTCTGAAAAAGATACGTTATCTATGAACTTTTTGGAAGAAGACTGTTTGCAGCTTAGTTCAAAATTCAAGCCACTATCTAGCACTTATACTCAGACAGGTAATGATAAAGGCGGTGGTCAAGAGAAGGATGATTCGGAACTTACAGATGCGGGACTTCGTACAAGAGACGAGAATTTAAATGATAAATAGGAGTTGATGGAATGAATCAAAAATTTATACAAACGCAAGATGCACCTACTGCTACTCTCCTATCTCAATTAGGATATCAACAGGTGCAAAATTCTAATGGTATTTATGTATTTTTGAATACTGATACTCTTCGGTTTTCAGAAAATATAGATATAAATAAATTAAAGTATACAAGTATGCTTACATTTTAGTCGTCTTCCTTGGGCGACTTTTATTATGTCAGAAAGGAGGAAAAGATTAAGTAGATGCCAAAGGTTATTAAAAAGAAAATTTTAACTGAAGATGATTTACTAAAATTCTGTCAAGAGCAGAAATTTGCAAAATTCAGTTCTAAAGATACTGGCTATCAGTTGGCTTTAAAAGTACCTACTACTTTTGAGATAGACGATACCGTAGACGAAAATCATCGTGGAATGATGCGTCTTAAATTCAGAATTTTTCATATAGGACTTAACAGAAATAAGAGTTATGTATCAAAGGATGCTGCTGAGAAAGCAATGAATACAATTGCTGACAGACCTGTGTTGGCGGCGATCCATCAGCTTGCAGACGGAACTTGGGATTTCGAAGGTCATGAGATGGAAATTGTTAAAGACGAAAAAGGTAATGAAGAACTTAGATATATTGAATCTCAAGTTGGCTCTTTCTCATCTGAACCTGCGTTTTGGGAACATGATGATAATTTAGATAAAGATTATGTATGTGCTTATGCTTATATTAGCGAAGAATATACAAAGGCTTGTGAAATTATTCGTGCAAAACAAGGTTCAAAAAATAGCTGTGAGCTTTTCATTGATGAATTATCCTACAACGCCAAAGAAAAGTATCTTGAATTAAACGATTTCTATGTAAATGCTTCAACTTTGTTAGGAAGTCATGATGATGGTACAGAAATTCAGGAAGGCATGGAAGGTTCTCGTGCTGATATTGCAGATTTTAGTGTAAATAACAATTCAGTAAAATTTGACAAAGATGAAAAAATGATTGAACTCTTAGAAAATCTTAACAAGACACTTTCTAATTTCAATAAAGAACAGACTCCTGTTCAAACACCAAAGGAAGGAGGAACAAATAACAAAATGACAAAATTTGAAGAGTTACTTGCCAAGTATGGTAAAACTGTTGAAGATGTAGCATTTGACTATGCAGAAATGTCAGATGAGGAACTTGAAGCAAAATTCGCTGAGATGTTCGATGATGACAATTCAGACGGAGACAATTCAGATAACGGAGAATCTGGTGAACCTTCCAATGATGGAGAAGGTGATGGCGAAGGAGCTTCTGATCCAGATGGTGATGAAGGTGGAAGTCAGACTTTTGAAAAGATTGTTCGTACATATGAGATTTCTCACGAAGATACAAGATATGCACTCTATAATCTGTTAGCCCCATATGAAGAGTCGGATAATGATTATTACTATATCTCAAATGTATTTGATTCTTATTTTGTATATGAGGGTTGGTGTACAGATAAAATTTACCGCCAGAACTATACAAAAGATGGAGATAATGTTTCATTTGATGGTGAGCGTATAGAATTATTCCGTGAACTTTTAACAGCAAGTGAGAAGGCTGAACTTGAATCTATGCGTTCAAATTATGCCGCCCTCAAGGAGTTCAAAGAGACAGCAGAAAAGAATGAGCTTCATGCCCAGAAAGAAGCTATTCTCAATACTGATAATTATTCTGTTCTTACAGAGAAAGATTCAGAGGGGAATTATATAAATGCTGATTTCGCTGAATTAGTAAAGACTATGGACAATTATTCTGTAGAAGACTTTAAAACAAAGGTAAAAGTTATGCATTCAGATTATATGTCTGCACATGCGAACTTCTCTTCTACTGGCACAAAGAAAAACACAAATTCAGTTAAGATGTTTACGAATGTGAATAGCACAAAAAAGAAAAATAATCGCTATGGAAATTTAAAGTTTAATTAAAAATTTAACACAACTAACAATCAATATGCTCGTTGCTTTTTTGCAACGAGTTTTTTAATGCAAAAAATTTTAAGGAGGAATTTTATTATGGCAAATATGTCAATTAAGTATGAAATTGCCAAACATGCAACTGCTAATCCTTCCAATGTTTTAGCAGCAAATTATGGCGAGCATATGTTTTCTGTTGAACTTACAACAGATACCGATAATGGTAATTTAATCGCAATTGGAGATTGGAAGAGTCTCGATCTTTACAAGGAAGCTGCTGTAACTACTTTTACAGGAAAAATCGTACAGCAGATGAGCAATGGTAATTATCTTGTACTCGTTACAGATCCTGGAGATGCAGTTTTAGTATATTCCATTCCTGTTGGGGCTGAAGATTGGACTAATACATGGAAGAAAGAGTCAAACCTTTATAACCTAGCTGGCGACAGAGTTCGTTGCTATGGTTTGCACAAATATGACACTTTTGAACTTTCTACTGAAGGATTCAATGGAAAACCAGAAGTAGGAAAGGCAATCACAGGCGTAAGTGCTAAGAAACTTACCATTGAAGCTTAATTATGGAAGGAGGTTTAAAATAATATGTTAGTATTTTCTGATAATTTAAAAAGAGTATTCTCTAAACCAGAGAACGATTTTGAAGGCTTTAGAAAGCTTTTCTATGATTATACACATGGTATAACAGTATATGACGAGGACGGAAACGAAGTTCCTAAGAATGCTGTAAATGCAAAAATTAACAGTGTTTGTTTCGACATTTTAGGATTAGATCCTACACAGAAATATTCAAAGAGAGATATTAAAAGAGCAATGAAGAGAAACGGTCTTGAACTTATGGAGGTTCTTGAGGATACTCTTGATATTAAGGTTACAACTGGTTTACAGGAAAACGAATTCTTTAATCAGTTTGTTGAGTCAAAGAATATTTCTCAGGGAGATAAAAATGAGTTCTGGACAGATAAGGATGTAATTCTTACTGTTGCTAAAGTATCTGGGGATCATCATGACTTATCAATGCAGAAACTTGCAGAGGGTGAATCTTTCTCAGTAAAGACATCCAACTACGCAATCAAGGTTGGTATGGATATTGACGTATATCTTACAGGTCGCAAAGATTGGTCTAAGTTTGTTGACGCTGTATCAATCGCTATGCAGGAAGAAGTTCAGAATGATATGCTTACAGAGGTAATGTCTGTAGGTGATAAAATTCCTGCACAGGAAGTATTCCATGTAACAAAGGAGATTACTGCTTCTAATAAGGAATCTTTTGATCAGTTACTTGATGATGTTTCTGCTGCTAATGGTGGAGTTGATGTAACAGTATTCGGTTTAAAGACAGATCTTAAAAAGCTTAATGCATTTACAGATGTTGATTGGGCTACAGATGCTCAGAAAGAGGATATGGCAAAACTTGGTAGACTTGGCACATACGAGACTACTACTCTTGTCGAAATTCCACAGAGATTTGTTAAGAATGATGTTACAAAGAAACTCATCAAGCCTGGTACTCTCCTTATTGTTCCTAATGTTGACAATAAGTTCTGCAAGTTTGTAGATGTTGGAGAAACAGAAATTGTTGAGGTTACTGAAAAGGCTGATAGAGCTGACGACTTCATGACATACGAAGTGCAGAGAGAAATGGGTATCGCATGTATCTTTGATAGATACTTCGGTGTTTGGACTATTGCCTAAATAAAATAGAAGTTGTAAGAGGTTGGTATAATCCAACCTCTTATTTTTATGGAACGAAAGGATTATAAAATGGTTTATACAAAGAAAACAACAACTCCCAGGACGGAGAATATAGAAGAAAAGAAATCTACAGTTAAAAAGGAAGTTAGAAAGTTTGATGCGACAGATGCCATCGAATGTAAATCAATTGTTTCTGGATGTCTTGGTATGATTGGAATTAAATCAGGTGTAAATTATGAATGGGCTGGTCGTGGAGATGTGACAGAGGTGGAATATCAGGATCTTGTAGCTGCTATTCGTTCAGGTAAGAGACATATCACAGAACCTTTCTTTATCATTCAGGATGAAGATTTTCTTGCAGAATTTCCGCAGGTTCAGAAAATTTATACAACTATGTATTCAGTTGGCGACTTAGAAGATTTATTAATTAACCCAGATGCAGATACCATGATTGCGACAATTGAAACACTTCCAGATGGTGCAAAGGAATCAATTAAAAATATTGCAGCAACTTTGATAGCAAACGGACGTGTTGACAGTGTAAAGAAAATTAAAGCACTTGATGCATTTTATGGTACGAATTTTACACTGATGTCTGAATTATTTGAATAGTAAAGGAGGCTCACAATGACGCTTCCATACGAAACAATTTTTTCACGAACAAGAGGACGAATTTCAGATATGAAAGAACTTTCTCTTGACGAAAATGATTTGCTTGAAATATATACAGAGCGATTAAACAATGTAATTTCTAATCCAAGAGTGCGCAGACTATTCTCTTCTCTCACACTCGATGATGAAATTCAACAGTTGGTTTTTACGCTAAATAATTCAGTAGATGAAACGGCTGATATGAATTTTGTCGTAGGAATTCTTGTACTTGGAATGACGATTGAGTGGTTACAGCCACAGGTTGATTCTATTATGCACACATCAGTAATGATAGGTGGAAAGGAAGAAAAGAAGCTACTTGACAATCATAAAAATATGATTGACCGTCTGGATTCCATGAAAACTGAATTGAATAAACGTATTCGTGATTACGGATATATGTATAATTCTTATATTAATACGGAGTCCTAATATGCAATACATATATGGTGACTTCACAGACAAGCAAATCAATGAAGCAGTTCGTGCAATGCATGGTGACATTCACAAACTACTGCTCTACAAAGATAAGACAATTGAAGAGAAAATATTTGAAGATGACGAAGCATTTCTCGTCTTCTTTGAGAATGTTATGTTTAAATTAGGTGGCACAAAAACCTTATTTAATGATAACGGACTTATGGTAACTCTTATGGCAACTTTACAAGGTGCTATGGATAATTTCAAGAGCGACCATTTTAGTTACAAAAAATTCCGTAGGGCAATCTTAGATTCTCACGGATATATTAAGCAGATGTTTGAGGGAGGTGTAAGCGATGCCGAGTCTACAAACAGCTAGGCGTGTCGCAAACGCCAAGAACAACGGAGCTAAAACGATTGGGCAGATTTATAAAGAACAGTCTGATTGGGCGATGGAACAGACATTTGAAAACGACATCGCTACAAAGACTTGTTACATCTATGACCATTTTCATGATGATTTTTTCACAGATGAACATGGAATTACACGTTCTCTTGCTGAAGGTATGACTTATGAAAATACCAATAAGACAAAGATTGACGCAAAATTTATTATTAAATCTTATCAGTCAATGGATAAAGACCAAGTGGAATACTATCTTATGTTTCGTCCAAGTCAGCCTGTAAGATTTAATGAAGGTGATGACCTTTATTATTATGAGACTAATTTTAGAAAACGCTATGGAGCGACATTTCCGATAGGGCTTTTCGTGGACGTTCCAGATGATAGAGGAGTTTATCATAAATGGATTATTTGCCGTGATGAACCAGCTAATCAGTTTCCTAAGTATCTGATTTTGCCAGTAAATTACGAACTTACATGGATTGAAAAATTTAATGATAAGCGTATTAAGAGACGTATGTGGTGTTGTTTAAGACAACAGAATTCATATACTATAGGAACTTATACAGACCGATATTTTACACACACAGATAATCAGGATAAGATATGGTTGCCAATGAACTCTATTACAGAGAAGTTTTGGTACACTTCTGAAGATTCTAAAAATATGCGTGTTGTAGTAAGTGCTTTAACAGAACATCCTACAGTATGGACAGTGACCAAGGTTGAAAATTCAATGCCATTTGGTATTCAAAAACTTACTATATATACGGCATTTTGGAACGAGCATACTGATTATGTCAATCTTGAAACAGGTGAAATGTATGCGAACTATTTCGATTCAGAAATCGTCCCAACAGATCCATCTACTCCAACCACTCCCCCATCTTCTATCGCAGTAAAAATTTCAGCATCCACTTCAACAATTAAAGTTGGTGGCTCTTATAAAAATCTTACAGTAAATCTATTCAATGATTCCAATGAAGATATTACAACTGAATACGCTGATGCAACCTTTACATGGGTTTGTTCTATTGACGATGAAGATTGGACTGATAAAGTTACATGGCGAGCTGGTACAGAGTACAATCAAAAGAAAGTAAAGTTTCCTAATAACGCTTCTACTATCGGCAAAATATTGTCTATTAAGTGCGAAATCACTAAGGATAACTTGCCGATTGAATCTGAAATTTTGCCGTTGGAATTAACTGAATAGGAGGTGTTTTATGGCAGAAAAATTAGTTACAAAGAATGATTTGTTAAATAAGCTTCGTGCATATAAGACTACTCCCGATGATGAAAATATTCAGTATAAGAAAAAGATTGAAAAAGCACTTATGCTTAATCCATGTCTTTTATATGCACTTAATGAAAAATCATTAGAATCTGAACTTTTTGATGATGATGGTAATATCAACTGGGAATGGAACGAAGATACAAAAGAGTATGAACCTCTTGGGGAATGGGATAGATATTTTGGTGGAACGTCTAATATTCGTCCTTATTTATTTATTCCTGATACTCAGACCGAAGTAAAACATTATATCTGTTACCAAGTATCTTTTGATGAAATGCCTCGCTATCAGGATACATTAAAGTATACCAATGTTACATTTACTATTTTTGTTCATGGTAATGACAGAAATGATAAATTAACAGGTATTCCAAGGCATGATCTCATTGCTTCTATTATAAGAGAGCGATTTAATTGGTCTAATATATTTGGAATGCAAACACATCTTGTATCATCAAAGGAATCTACAACAGATAATAATTATCTTGTTCGCACCCTTGTATTCCAAGTTGTTGACACTAATGGAATCGTTAAGACTACTAATGGTATAACGAGTACAAGTAACTATCAGTTAAGGCGGTGATATTATGTCACAGCAAAATACTGATATGTTGGACGGACTTCAAGCTGCTGTTTTAGCTGATGCACAAAAGAAAAAAGAGAATACGCAAGAATATAAATTTGATCCACTCAAAATGTATTTTAGAGAAGATTACTTTGTTAAAGGAGTTCGTATTGTACAGCCAACTATAGGCAATATCCTCAATATGGGTGAATCAAAATTTTATTCTGGTCTTTCGCCTTTCTTAAATAATTCCACTTCTATTCGTGTGATGTTATGGGATTTACCACAACGAATAGATTGGTGCAAAGTAAAAGATATTGAAGTATTTGGTATGCTAAAAAGTATGACAGATACTGATAATTCTGCTATTCGATTATTGTTCCCAGACTATAGGATTGAACATATGCAACTAATGCAATTTCAAGAAAAAGATTCTGATAAACTTCAGTTATGTTTATATGATTCTGAAAGTGATTTTGTTTTAAAAGAATCTGAATATATGGAAATAGCTGAATATATTAGAACCTTACTTAATATCCATCCAAAAATAGAAAAAGCAAAAGGAAAGACAGCAAAACAATGGATGATAGATGAAGATAAAATGAATATGGCACAAAGAGATGAGAAAAATACTTCTACTCTTCTGCCACTTATATCAGCTTGTATAAATCATCCTGGTTTTAAATATAAGCTACAGGAACTTAGAGAAGTCGGAATCTATGAATTTATGGATTCTGTACAGAGATTACAGATATATGAATCTACAAGAGCATTACTCGGAGGAAGTTATTCGGGATTTGCTGATATGTCAAAAGTTCCAAAAGAACAATTTAATTTCATGCGTGAAATACTTGAATAAATTTTAGTAATTTGAGCGATTTATATCGCTCTTTTTTTAATACAAAAAATGAAAAAATAAGGAGGATTCAAATTATGGCATTTAAATTAGGTGACGTAATTATTGACCGTTTACAGTTCGGTTATGGTGCAAATAAAAAGACTGGTAATCCGCTTTATGCGCTTACACAGCTTAATGAGACAACTATTGATCTTACTTCTGATTCTACAGATATTAAGAATAAAGATGGCAGTATTGTTTATAGAAAATATAGTGGTAAAACAGGAGAAGTAAATGCTCAGAATGCTTTTATCAACTTAGCGGTTATTGAAACAATTTCTGCGGCTGATGCAGAAATGGCATCAGAGTCAAATAAGCTTAAAGTACCTATGATGCAGACTGTTGCCGCTGGTAAGACATTAGACATTACTGGTTTTGTAGAAGGCAGTGTTGTTGTTAGTGCTATGTATAATGGTGCTATTGATACAAATAAGAAATACAGCCTTGGTTCTGCTGCTTCTGAAACTGAATTTGCAATTACTTCTGTAACTGCAAATGAAGGTGCAGGAACACCTGCCAGTGCCACTCTTACACCACCTACAGATGCAGAGGAGATTGAATATTTTGTAAAGTACACTAAGGAGGTTATATCAGGTACAAAGATTACTATTGCTGCTGATAAATATCCAAAGGCTCATGAATTATTCTTTAAAGCTCTTGCTGTAGATAAGTGTGATGACGATAATTTTAAACCGGTTATTGTTCATATTCCAGAATTTATTCCTAGTCCTGATTTATCTCTTGCACTTCAAGGTGGCGATAATCAGACGATGGATTATAAAGGAACTATTCTTACAAATACTTGTTCTACAGATCAGACCTTGATTGAAATTTTCTATATTGACGAAGAGGAAGATGTTGCCTAGCTGTTAATTAGTTAATTTTTAGATAAGGGAATGGTTGAATATCATTCCCTTATATTTTAGGAGGATGAAATGGTTAGTAAAGAAAGAATATGTTCTGTCTGCAAACGCACTTATAAATATTGTCCATTATGTAAGGAAGACGCAAAAAAACCAACTTGGTTATTTGCATTTTGTAGTGAAAATTGCAAAGACATTTACAATATTACCTCTTCATTTGAAGATGGGTGCATGACAGATACAGAGGCAAAAGCAAAATTAGAAAAATTAGATTTAAGCAGAAAAGAATATTTTGGTGAAAGCTATAAGAATTCTATTGCTTCTATTATGAAGGCAAAAGCACAAGTTATTAAGAAAGAAAATAAAAAGACGGAGGCTAAATCTGTCAAAAAGGATATTGTTACAAAAGCCGAAAAAGAGGCTGAAAGTAATGTTGAATAGTGATTTTAAATAAGGGATTATAACATACCACTATTCAATGTTATAATCCCTATTTTTTACGCTATTCAACTGAGGAATAAAAAAGGAATGATAATTGAAAGTAATTTAAAACCAAGAAATTACACCGAAAAAGAAGTTGTCCGTATCTATAATAGAAATCAACAAACTTTTTACATCGACTCTAATGTTTATCCAGTGGATGTATATACGAGTTATAGTCCCAAATGTGAAAAGAAAATTATAATAATGACTTTTATTAGAAACGATACAAAAGACGTTTATAAGAAATGGTGTAATCATGAATTAATATAGGAAGGAGTAAAGTATTATGGCAGTAACTGAAAAAGATATTGCATTGTGTGGTCATGGATCAGGAACACCTTCTACTAAAAATATGTATACATACCTTGAAAGCAGATACAAAAGCATTGCTTCAAACGGAAAACATAAGGGAGCTATTGCAGTAAGACGATTAAAAAAAATTACTAATTCTGGACGAAAAAAGTTTCATGACACATATAAAACTATTCTAGGTCGGAACTCATATAATCAGTCGTTACGATCATATGCATATACTCCATATAAGGGGAAGTATTATTCAGACTGCTCTTCTAGTGGATGTGCTACGTTTAAGAAAATTGGATATAATGTACCGTTACTAAACACGGCAGGAATTTATACAAGTTCATTGTTTGAAACTGTTCCAGTAAAGATTAAAAATGGTCATATTACAAATCCTGAAATTTTAAAGGTTGGAGATGCAATATTGTTTGTTGGATCTGATCCGTCTCGTCCAAAACAAATCGGGCATGTTGAGTATATCTATTCTATCAACAAAGAAACAACCACAACAAAACCATCTTCTACTTCTACAAGCAATTCAGCTTATTATCCAAAATGTAATAAATCATATACAACTCTTGCAAAAGCTTTAGAGTCTGTACATATTGATTCTTCTAAAGAAACAAGAACAAAGATTGCAAAGGCAAACGAAATTAAAGATTACAAATTTACGGCAGAACAGAATAATCAGATGTTAATTCTTCTGAAAGCTGGCAAGTTAAAAAAGTTTAAATAAAAGGAGGAAAAATTATGGATGTAACATTTTTAACAAATTTTGCAGTGCCAATTATTGTTGGTATTTGCTTATGTATTGGATATGTATTAAAGAACATTGTAACAACTGACGCTGTAAATAAATATATTCCACTTATTATGGCTGTTTTAGGCGTTATATTAAATTCATGGATTAACATGTCTTTTACACCGGAAATTTTATTAGGCGGTTTGTTTAGTGGTTTGGCTAGTACCGGATTATATGAAGCATTTAAACAGCTTATTAAGAATTAGAAGGGATGATTATATGAATGGAAGCGATAGAAGAATTAAGTAAAATTGATTTTAATTATTTTATCCTAACTTGTTTTATAATTATGTCTGGATCTATTTCTATATTTGCAATTATTGGAAAATTTTCTGAGATGATCGGAAGACCTGTAAAATGGCTTAGGCAAAAAAAAGAAGACCATGATCTTTTAGTTAAAACGGCAGAAAATCTTAGCATATTACAAAGTAAAGAGCTTGAAGATGTAAAACAGTCAATTCGACATGATGAAATGATTAAAAGAGATATTACAAAGTTATCAGAAACGGTCGAAGGAATTGCTGCGACTCTCAATGATATGAAAGAAAAAGATAATATCACCGAAGTTAAAAAATTAAAAGAGAAACTTGTTGGATATTATAATAAGTATAAAAATTCTGATGGATGGACGAAGGTTGAAAAGGATGTCTTTTGGGATTTGTTTGAAGAGTATGAAAATCGCGGAGGTGATGGCTATATTCACTCAATTGTCGAACCAGTTATGAGAGAATTAAAAGAAATTGATTAACCCATATTCCTCTATTATACCAAATATTTCATAAACCATGCTTATATATTTTTCCATTATTATACAGTTATAAAAGAATAACTTATACACATACTTATTGTATGGATAATAAAATCGGAGAATATCGGTATAAAAATGACCTAACCCTCAAAGAACTATCTATACGAAGTGGAATATCTACTACAGCTCTTTCTAATTTAGAAAATGGATTAACAAAGGATATATTACTTAGTCATGCCATTACATTATCAAGAGTATTACATGTAGATTTGTATGAACTATTCTGTATAAGGAGATGAGGAGGCGAGGTTTATGACGTATTTTAATTTAATTTGTGAGGAACATGAAATTACAGGAGGCAAGGTTATTCATATTGATAAAAATGTTGAAAATATGAATGACGTACATAAAATTGTAATCGAAAATGTAGATAAGTATCCCAACGCCAAATGGGAACTTTATCCAATGATTATTAACAACTAACCAAATACATATGACAATTAAATATAAGAATTATGAAAGAGCGGTTTCTTCGGAGGCTGCTCTTTTGTTATGCAAGTGTCTTTACCACTCGCTAGTCATGTGGTAAGGGCATTTTTTATATTTGGAGAGGATGACTAGACCTCTCCTGCCCTTAAATAGAAAGGAATGAATTTTATAAAACTTATTTTAGATATGAATGTTGTAGATAAATATAATCAATTTTATTTTTCACAACATCCGAAAGCGAAAAAGAAACAAATAGAACATCCTTACCACCCCTCTATAAATGTTTGGGCTATAAAACCACGAATACAAATGAACGCATTAAAACAATCATGGAAAGCTTTCATTATATGGTGGATTAAGGATATAGGATTAGAGAATAAGAAATTAGACAATGTAAATATTGAATATGACATTTATCATCCAACAAAGAGACGAACAGATCCAGATAATTTTTCACCAAAATTTATCCACGATGGATTTGTTGAGTCTGGATTTCTAGTTGATGATGATAGAGAACATTTACATAGTCTAACTATTCGTTGTCATGTGGACAAAGATAATCCACGTACTGAAATAACAATAAATATTTTAGATTAAGGAGAAAAAGGAATATGAGACTTTTAGAATTTGTAGAGAGATATAACAACATGGCAAATCAGCAGTTAAAGGATAGATTTGTTAAAGAGAAAATCAAAATCACCCCATACATTTCAATCATTAAGAAAGATGCCTATGCACAGTTAATTGTGGATAAAACAACATTTGAGCAGGAAGCTTATAATGATAATGGTAAAACAAAATATCGTAAAACAGATAAAATCAGAGTAAATTCTGTTGCTCAGTATATACAGTTTTGTCGTGCAGTGATTGAATTATATACCGACCTTAAAATTGACGAGGATGATAAAGGCTTCATTAATGGATATGACGCACTTAAATCATCTGGCTTACTTGATATTTTAATGGTTGGCTCTGATAATGCTTATCCGCTTATCCCTATGAGTGAATTAAATGAGTTCAAGACCATTTTAACAATGAAACAGTCTGACACTCAGTTCAATGAGACAACTACTCAGGCGTTTATTAACAAACAGATTGATAGAATCTCTGATTTGGCAAATGCTACTCTCACACCACTTATGGATGTTGTCAGCAAAAAACTTGATGAGATTCCAAAGGAGGATCTGGAAGACAAAATTCTTGAATTTACAAAGAAGGGTAATTTTAGAGAGGTGTAATGAATTTCAATTTCTTATGAAATAAACAGGCTCTATGCGTGTCACAGCGTATAGAGCTTTTCTTACGGAGAGTGGTTATACTGCTCTCTTATTTTAGTGTAAAAATAGTGAAATTTTTTGAGGTGATGAAATGGCAAAAAATATATATGCAGATTTTAAAAAGAAGTTAGACAGAATTGAAAATCATATTGCAGAAGAAATTGCTCCACAAGCAAATGAACTTCTAAAAGAATCTGTCAGATATTCATTAATAGATTGGTATAACGACTATACTCCACAGTCGTATGAAAGAACATATAACTTCATGAAAATTCTTGATTCTACAAAAACAAGAGGTAAAGGGAACGTTCTTCTTTTTTCAGTTGATTCAGGCGCAATGGATTCATATGTCGGTTGGTTTGGTCAGAGTTTAAAACCAAGTACAGCTTTCGACTATATGTTTATTGATGGAGAACATGGTCATGGAAAATGGATGATGCATCAATCATTACCTCCATATATGTATGTTGAACGAGATATTGAAAGTGGATTTGGTGGTCGCTTAGACAAAATTATAAATAACAGAATAGAACAAATTTTGAGAAAGTGAGGTAGAAAATGCCAGGTACATATCAGTATGATGTAGAAATCAAATCGAATGTAGCAAAACTACTTTCAGATATGAAACAAGTCCAAGACAGATTAGACACTGTTGAAGGCAAAGAATATAAAATCAAATTAAATGTCGATGAAAAGAAATTATCCAGTGTAATTTCTAATCTCGAAAAAATGCTTGATTCTCTTAGTAAAGGAACAGGTGATTTTAAACAGTTTGAGAATTTATCGAAAGAACTATCAAATATTGTATCAGAAGTACAAAGTTTAAGTAAAGCTTTTGGTAAAGTGGATGATTCTGGTGCTAAAACACTACTCTCTTCTATTCAGAATATTGACAAGTCACTTTCTGAACTGAGTCAGAATATTCTCAATGTTAATAAAAACATGAGCAATATGGGTGGCAATACGGGTGGTGCTGTCAAACAGGTGGAGAATATTAGTAATGCATATCAAGATGCTGCTAAAGAAGCTGAGAAGTTGGCTGATGCACAGAGTAAGATTGGACAGAAAACGAATATTTCATCTGGAACGAAAGACGCATTTTCTGATAAAGATATTTCTGCATCTGTAGAGTCTGCTACTAATTCCATCAAAGAAGAGAATAATGTATTAGAACAGAATACTCAGAAAGTTAAGGAAAATACGCAGGCTAAAGAACAGAATGCCAATGTAAACTTTAATAAGTATGACAAACGTTTGGATTCTTATAATGGTAAGATTGATAAATACAAAACAACCATTGACAGATTCAATGATGGTGGTTGGACAAGTGGTGCATATTTAGATAATGTACAGGCTGTCAAGAATGCTGTTAAAGAATACGAAACTCTGCTTAATGAATTAAAAGGCAAAGATGCTAGTTTGGTGACAAGCGATGATATTTCTAAATTGGACAAGTATGAAAAGAAAATAAAAGATACTATCGCCACTGTCACTAATATGTCGGCTTCTGAAAAGGGATATAACTTTGTTTCAGGTCAGAAGGAATTAAACAAGATTCATAAGCTTCTTAATGAAAATAGCAAGATGTCTGCTGAAGCAAAAGCTAAAATTAAAGCTTACTATGCGGAAATTGAAAGCGGCAATCCTAGTATGAGTCTTGACAAGATTCATGGTGAAATCTTAAAGATTTATAATGCTGAAGTTGAAGCTGGTCGTGCTGGCAGAACATTATGGGACACCTTAAAGAATAGCGGATTCCATCAGATTGCTGCACAGATGGCAGGAATGGTTGGCGTGTATGATGTTATTAATCTTGGTAAAGAAGGTTTAAGTGTAGTAAGAGAACTTAATACCGCTCTCACAGAAATGCGAAAAGTATCTGATGAATCTTTGCAAAGTTTAAAAAATTATCAGAATACAACATTTGATACGGCAGATGCGGTTGGTACAACTGCAAAACAGATACAAAATTCCACAGCAGATTGGATGCGTCTCGGAGAATCAATGAATCAAGCTGCGGAAAGTGCAAAGGATGCCAATGTTCTTTTAAATGTATCAGAGTTTGAAGGAATAGACGAAGCTACGGAGTCTCTTGTATCAATGAGTCAGGCGTATAAAAATCTTGATAAAATGGATATAATTGATGTTCTCAATAATATTGGCAATAATTATAGTATCTCGACAGATGGTTTAGCAACTGCTCTTAAAGATTCCGCAAGTGCATTAGTAACTGCAAACAATGATCTTAATGAAGCTGTTTCGTTGACTACGGCTGGAAATGCTATAACTCAAGATCCATCTAAGGTAGGGGCAGGTTTAAGGACAATTTCTCTTAGATTGGTTGGTACAGAGGAAGCTAAACAGGAGCTTTCAGATTTAGGCGAAGAAACAGATGGAATGATTACTACCGTTTCTAAACTTAGAGATACAATCATGGATGCAACCAAAGCTGCATCGTCAGATGGAAAAGGTTTTGATATTCTTGATTCTAATGGAAATTATAAAAGTACATATGAAATTATGCAAGGACTCGCAGATTTGTATGACAATATTGTAAAAAAAGATAAAGAATTAGGAACAAATAATCTTAATCTTTTATTGGAGACTATCGCGGGGAAAAATAGAGCCAACATTGCCGCAAGTATTCTTCAGAATGGAGATATGCTTCGTTCGGTGTATGAAGATGCTCAAAATTCAGAGGGATCAGCAGAAAAAGAATTAAACTCTTATCTTGATAGTATTGATGGTAAAATGGCACAGTTGGAGAATCGTGCCCAGGAGTTCTGGTTTAAAGTAATCGACTCCGAAACTATCAAGAATGGAATTGATTTATTATCCACACTTCTTAAAGGTGCTACTGATTTTGTAGATACAGTTGGATTGTTACCTACTATTCTCACAGGAGTCGCAGCAGCATTTTCATTTAAAAATGTCGGCATTGATACGTTAGTGGCGTATTAATCAAATCATTGTTATTGTTTTGAACGTACCGACATCATAGGGTTTCTATCGGATACGATAGTTTGGACTATGATAAGTATGCTATACATACGATAAACGAAGACGCAATATGCGAGGAAGGCTGTAAAACTCATGGTACTACCCTATTATAAGGAAACTAAATAGGTACAGTAAAAATTCATGAATTCAGTTGGTTCGCAGGGATAGACCTTTAAAATGGTAAGCCCTCAGAGAGTGACAACCGTTGGTGGTAGTTATATGAAACGATGCTACTATAATATGCATTCCGTACTCATGACACGACATGTTAAATGATGTGAACTTATCTCATATCTCGTGTAAATCAGTTTGACCTTTCAGTTCCTAGAGGTAGATAAGATGGAACAAAACCAAGAAATCTTGATTTCAATCGAGTAAAATAGAGAATAATAAAATAGCACCACAAGTTGCTGTTCTTGTAGTGCTAATGTCTTTGAGATTATCGAAAATCAAAGACTCCCTATATTGTAACATTGGGGGTAGTACATAAAATTGGTCGTATGTACAAATTTATTGTATCAAATTACCACAATTTTACAATCCAGAACGTAAGTTTGTCGAATAATGCAGAAAGAAAAATATTCAAATTTTGAATAATTCTATTTACAAAATTTTACAATTATGCTATTGTGAAAATATAAAAATTTTTGTATTTTTTGAAGGAGGCAAACTGGATGGAAGATATTAAAACAAGTCCGAAAAGTTTAAGATCGTTGGTTGGTGAAATCAATAAGGGAAAATATAATTTTGACTTACCAATTCAACGTAGAGCTGGTATTTGGAAACCAAAAGAGAAGTCATTGTTTATTGATACTTTGTTAAGAAACTACCCTATCTACCCTGCACTTGTGAATAAACACAGTGACACAAAAGAGATTGATGTAGTTGATTTTAAGCAACGTTTTACTACAATCGCAGCCTTTGCTAATGACGAATTTAAATTGTCAAAGAATTTAAAACCATTAACAATTGATGGGACTGAATACGAAATCGCAGGAAAGAAATTTTCTAAGCTTGACGAAGCTGTTCAGTCAAGATTTAATGACAGAGATATTTCTATTATAACAATGACAGATGCAACCGAAGAAGAAATTGTTGATATTTTTGAAAGAATAAATATGGGACACCAACTTTCAAACGGACAGAAAAGAAGCACTATTGAAAGCAATGAAGTCAGAGAAATTATTTACTCTATTGCTGATCATCCATTCTTTGAAAAAGTTTTATCTCCTGCTCAGTTTAAAAAGAACCTTGACAGAGATATTGTTATTCAATGTTTAATGCTTACAGAAAAGACAGATAAAAACAATTTTACTTCATTTAGAGATGTAGATATGAATAAATTTATTATGTATTATAATGATAAGATTGCAGATCCAAATGAAAAACAATTTGCAGAAAAGAAAATTGAAAATCTGCGCAAAGCATTAGATAAGTTGAATGAAGAACTTCCAGAAGATGTAAAAATAAAAGCAAGTACAATTCCAATGTGTATTTATGGAATGTACCGTATGGTTAGAGATTCTAAATCTACTTCTAAATATATGGAATGGTTAAATGAATTCTTAGCATCATATGACACAAATTTGGATTACCTGCAATACTGTTCTAACGGTACATCAAATTCAGATATGGTAAATGGACGATTGCAGTTCTTTAAAGATGCTATAAAGGAAATTGGATAAAAGATAAAGAGTAGTCGATTGGCTACTCTTCTTTTATATTTATAAACATACGTTCTGATAGTATTCTGTCGATTATTGGTATATAATGGTAATTATAATACTTATGATTGGTGGACACTATTATGGATGTTGAAAAAGAACTTGAGTTAATAAATAAAAAGATTTTATCTATTAAGAATTTTGATATTATTAGTTTTGTATACAACTATAAAAGAATGGTTAATTCAATTTATCACTTTAATAACACAATAGGTAAGAATGCTAAAAATAATACTGAATTATCAAAGATAAAATATAATTTAAAGGGAATGGAACGTCCGTCAGAGGGAGATGTCTGTTACTTTTATATAGAAAATTCATACCCAAAAGAAATATACAATAGTCATTGGTGTTTAATATTAAAAGATTTTGGAAACACTATGTTAATAGTTCCGCTTGTATCTATTAAAAAAGAATCTGCTCCTGTTGATAAAACATGTGAAATGATAATAAGAGTTAAGAATTTTGAAGAAGAAGGATGTAGTAAATTAAAGGTGCATCAAATGTTTTGTGCCGATATTATGAGAATAAATCCTAATAAAAAAGTTTATAAAATACAAACACCATATGATTATGTAAAAAACAAAATAAAAGAATTAACAAATTTATCTTGACAACATATAATACATAATATATAATATGAATTGTAAATCAAGTTGCACAGAAATGTGTATACGAACTGCATATAAGTTTTTAGTAACTAATAAGAGACTAGAGCAATCTAGTCTCTTTCGCATTGTAAACATATATCATAAAAGACCTGCCATCTGACAAGTCTTCTACTCTCTTAATTCGAGGTGATAAATACGAATATTGATTTAACAAAACTTATTCCTCAACCTGACCTACGAAACCTATCTGACGTTTCGGAACTTCTGGAGCAGGTTTTTGGACAACCATTAAAAGAAAATTTAACTGTTGTACATGCTGTATCAGTTCCAACGGTTTGCCAGATGTGTCCTCTCCGTGGAAACAAACCAAATTGTAGCCAATGCAACCGATTTCTTTAACAAAAATGGTAATTGACTGATTAAATTGAACAATAGACATTGCTACATCTTCTGTATCAGGAAGTTTGTTTTGATAATCTCTGATTTCTTCATACAGATAATAAGCAACTTGTTCTGCGCTACTATCAAGCTGCATCTTGGAAGCATTTATTTCTATCTGACGATTAGTTTGGTTTTGCTGCATCTGTCTTTTAACTTCTGGTGATATAAAATCCATACGCATCAACCTTCTTTCGTAATATATTTGATAACCAAATTTTACCATTTTAAACAAAGAATTGATAGTCGGAACATACGTTTACCATTTTGCTCCACAATTTTTACAGTGCATTGTGTTTCTTACATCTGAACTGAACAATCCAAATATTACACCGCCAAATATTTTCTTACTAGTTGAAATCTTTTCTACATTAAGTGAGCCACAGGTAGGGCATTTTGGCATGTTCTTACCACCATTGCGAAAAGCTGTTTTAACATCCGCACCTTGACGTATTGCATCACCGATAGCCATATCTTGTTCATATTCGGCAGATTTTTGTGCTTTGATTCTATCTCTATTGTTAAATAGATATTCGTCAAATTCTGGTGAAGATTTTATACATTCTTCTATGAATTGGTCTTTTTTGCTTTCATTCAAATTATTTTTATAAATTTTTCCATTATATAGTAATAGATATTCTTCAGGAACTTCATATGTTATAGAGTTACAAATGTCACATTTTTTTGAATCTATAATTGTTCTTCCACATTTTTTACAATACATTAACATGATGACACACCTCCAATTTATGAAAATTGTATCACATATAATAAAATTCAACAAGTCCTCAAACAACTTGTAATAAAATAGTATGATATTCAAAACATTTGACAGTGATAAAGATACATTTTCATCGAAATTTGGAATATTGGGGAAATCATTTGAAGATATTGGAAATAGATTTAAAAAAGTTTCTGATGAATTAATTGTAACAAATGATTATACAATATCTAATATTGCAAATGCGTGGAAAAATTCTTCCGTTAAGAAAGACTTAAGTGATAAATTTATTATTACTAAATCTGATATACAAGATAAATTAAAAGATCTTTCTGTTTATGAAAAAAATCCGCAAGGTATTTTAGATAATCTATTGGAACAAAAAGAATTAGTTGATTCTAATCAGTCTAGTTGGCAAAAATACTTTGAAGGATTATCAGAAGGTGAAAAATGGCAAGTAAAATTTGTTCAAGAAAATGACTTAACTAAAGTATCTCTTGATGATGTAAAAAATGCTCAGAATGCAGCAAGGCAGTCTGCTATTGCTTACAATAATGGATTAGAGCAAATGACCATTGGTGCTAAAGCAGCTAATATTGCCTTAGAAGGATTAAAGATGGCGGCAAATATGATTGCTGGTATGCTTATCGCAGAAGGCATTCAATTAGCTGTTACAGCTATTGATAATTATATCCATCGTGTAGAAAAAGCCAATGAAGCAATGAATGAAGCTGTAAGTGAGTATGATTCTGCTAAAACAGCATTAAAAGACACAACTTCTCAATTAGAAGAACAAAATAAAAGTATTGATGAACTTAATAAAAAAGATAAACTCACATACGTTGAACAGGAAGAACTAGATAAATTAAAAGAAGCTACTCGACAGTTAGAACTTCAAAAAAATATTGAAGAAAAAGAGAAGGCTAATTCTGCGCGAGAGGCGGCAGATAAAACAGTAACTGCATTTAATAAACAATATGGGAAAGGTGATATTGATAAAAATGCGGTTGATACTCAACTTGCTCAGTCAAAAGCAACTGGCGTATTTCAGGAAGCTCGAAACAGCGATGATATTGTTGGCAATTTAGCATCTTTTGAATATTATACGGAGCAGATGGAAAAGACACAAAAGAGATATAACAAAGCTTTGAAATCTGGTTCTAAGGATGATATTAAGTATTATGAAGAGAATTTACAAGATTGTATTGATACTGTAGATGAATATACAACATCATTAAATAACAATATCGAAGATCTCACAAAGAAGAAGAACAATCTTCAAGATGCCTATGATAATGCTGTCAAAAAGAAGTCTAATGGAGAATCTTTGTCCTCCGATGAAAAAAATACAATTTCAAAATATCAAGAAATTGCAGACATAATTAAGTTAATCTACTCTTATACTGACAAAGCAGGATGGAATAATTCTCAGATTTCAGAAATTTTCAATACAAACGGAATTGAGAAATCAAAAGAAGATCTTAAACAATTGGCACAAGAAGGTAAGCTTACAGAGGAAGAATTACAAAAATATCCTAACCTTATGAATGCGATTAATAACGCAGAGTTTTTAGGGGAAAAAGATTCTAATCTTAAAGTTTTCTGTGATGATTTGAATGCTGGTGTGGATGCTATTGAAGATACGGGTAATGCTGCTGATTCTGCTGCCCCATCTATCGCTTCTTTTGACGAAGCATGGCTCAATCTCAAAAACACAGACGATTCCGATTTAAAAGGTGCGGCAGATGACCTTCTTGACCTTGCAAATGCAGGACAATTAACAGGAAACGCACTTGAAGGTTTGGCTGGTGGTCAGCAGTTGATGAATGAAACAGGTTTATCAGCAGAGGCACTTGCACAGAAAATAAATGGTCTTGTAAACGCTTCTACGCAGCTCTCTTCTATGTCTACACAGATTTCTAAGATATCTGATATGCTTGCTGACAAGAAAAATGGTACAGTTGCATCCGCTTCTGATTTAGCAGGATTTGATGTTTCAGTCCGTGGTCTTGAATCATGGGATGAGTTTGAAGAGGTAATGGGTAGTTCTGAATCTAGCATGGATCAGTGCCAGAAAGCAGCTAATGCTCTTGCTACTGAATGGGTAAATGATGGCAATTTTCTCGCTAATCTTACCGATGAAAACAAACAGTATTATATCACTCAGCTTGAAGATATGGGCGTTAAAAATGCCGAGCAAATTGTAACAGAGGCTTTGGCAAAAAAGGAAGAAGAACTTAGATTTGAAAAACTTCTTTCTGCCGATGCATCCACAGATTTGCAAAATGCCACAGTTGCTGATATTCTTAAACTTCAAAATCTTGGTGATATTACAGAACAGGAAAAGGCAAAACTTGCGGCTTTCACATTGGAAAAACAGTATTGTAACAAAAACACTATTGTAACTGATGCAGATTGTCAAAATATTTACACTCTTGCTAAAATGGCTGGTGCAGGTACAGAAGCTTTAAATAAACTTGCGGCATTAAAACAAAGATTATCAGACAATCCAATTATGTCTAATGAAATGCGCAATAATATTAACAATGCAATTCAAGACATTGTAAATGGTGTAACAACTTCTGCTGGTGCAAAATTAGATATACCACAAGTAAAAGTAAATTCTTCTGGTTCATCAAGTTATAAATCTCCGTCATCAAAAAAATCAAAATCCAAAGCCAAAACAAAATCCGATGCAGCCGAAGTATTTGACTTTATTGAGATCAAACTTAATAATCTCACGGACAAGGCATCTAAGGCTAAAGACAAGATTGACGATCTTCTTACATTTGGTCAAAAGAAAAATCAGACTAAGAAAGCTATCGAAGCTACAACTAAAGCTATTACTGCACAGGAAAAGGCATATAAGAAATACATGGCATATGCCAATAAAGCCGCAAAAACACAGAATAGCAAAAAGACAACTTCATCATCTTCTTCTACAGGTGGAAATGCTGTATATGATACTGCTACAGATTATCTTGGACTGAAATATGTTTGGGGTGGTGCAAGTCTTACAAAAGGTGCGGATTGTTCTGGATTTACACAGCAGATTTACAAGAAGTTTGGTGTAAGTTTACCACATCATGCGGCTGACCAGGCTAAGATGGGGACAAAAATCACATCGAAGAAAAATTTGCAAGCTGGTGACTTAGTATTCTTTGGAAGCAAAAACAACATCACACATGTAGGTATTTATGGTGGAGACGGTAAGTTTATTGAATCCCCTCATACTGGCGCATCTGTAAGAGTTTCCAAGCTTTCATCTCGTAAGGATTTTGTATCTGGTTCACGTTTTAGCAAAATCAACAATGCAACATCTACATCTTCTAGCAGCGGAAAGAATGTAAAAAAGGTCAAAAAAGGTGTATCATCCAAGACACTGGAACATTACAAGAAACTTATCCGTAATGGTACATTGGACGCTGATGGAATCCAGACTATCAAAAATGAAAACCTGAAAAATGCCATGAAAGATTATCAGACTTGGTATGAAAAGGCAAAATCTTGCAAGGAACAGGTTACCAGTCTTACGGATCAGTTAAAGGATTTATATGAGACTTTAGCGAACAACCCGATTGACAGTGCTTCTGATAAGATTGAAAAACTTGGAACAAAGATGGATATTCTGAATGCCAAGGTAGGTAATCTTACATTTAATCCAACAAAGAAAATCGGTACGTCTGATATTGACAATCTGTATAAACAGATTATTAAAAACTACAATAGCCAGTTATCAGCTTCAAAAACTGCTTATACTGGTGCAACAAAGAGTTATAAATCCAATAAGAGTTCTCTTACAAAGTCTCTTAAAAAAACAAAAGCTAAAAACATTGGTCTTACTCAAAATGAATTTAATTCTATTAAGAGTAATTTAAAATCCAATAAGTCAATTTCGTATAATCTTATTAACAAGATTGAAAATGACACTCTTAGGAAAAAGTGCATAGCACATAATGAATATCTTCTTGCAAAGAATACCGCAACTGATAATTATAATCAGGCTAAAGAGGATCATACCTCTAATGTGCGTCAGACTAGGAAAGATCACTTTGATGAGGTACAGGCAAGATATGACAATAAAGCCGGGCTGATTGAGCAGAGAAAGAACGCTGTTTCCAATTCTCTTAGTATAGCTGAAGCAAAAGGTCTGTTAATAGGTGAAGCTTATTATACACGTCAAGCAGATGCCGTTAAGTCTGATATGCAGCTTAAACAGGAAGAAGCTGAAGAACTTGCAAAGAAATTATCTACGATTAAGTTTGGTAGCGATGAATGGTATGAAGCACAAGAAGCATTAAATGGTGTCTATGAATCTATTCAACAGGATGAGCAAGAACTTGCGGAGTTTCAAAAGTCTATCAATGAGTTGAAGTTTGATCGTTTTGACGAGTTACTTGATAAGCTTGGAGACATCACGGACGAGACAGATTTCTTAATTGACATGCTTGATTCTGACAATCTGTTTGACAGTGATACGGGAATGATTACGCAGGATGGTATTACTGCTATGGGATTGACCGCTCAGAATTATGATACATATCTTGCTGAGGCTCAGAAGTACAAAGATGCTATTGCTGATTTGAATGAGATGTATAATGAGGGCAAAATTGGTCTTAACGATTACAACTCTAAGTTGAGGACTTATCAGCAAGGTCAGCGTGATTCTATCAAGTCTGCTAATGAAGCGAAGAAGTCGTTAGCTGCTTATGTAAAGCAAGGATTAGATGCGCAGAATAATGCTTTGGAAGAAGCAATTTCGAAGAAAAAGGAATTGTTAGAAACAGACAAGTCCTTAAAAGAGTGGAATGATAAGTTAGCTGATTCTAATAAAAATATCGCTAAGTTAGAAAAGCAGATTGCGGCTTTGGAAGGCGACGATTCTGAAGAAAATCGGAAGAAATTACAACAACTTAAATCCGATCTTCAAGACGCACAGAAAGATAGATCGGACATGTTGTACGATCATTCTGTTTCCGATCAGGAAGATGCTCTCGATAAGATGCTTGAAAATAGCAAAAAACAAGCTGAAGACTACCTGAAAGATACAGATAAAGTTTTCTCTGATGCTCTCACATATGTAAATGCTAACTCTTCACAGGTTGCATCTAATATTGAGAAAATCGCAAAGGATACTGGATATGATATATCATCGTACATTGTGAATGCTTGGGAAAAGGGTGGAAACGCTGTAGGTGATTATGCAAGCACATTATCTTCTAACATTCCAAACATTACAGCACAACTTAGTTTGATTGCATCTTCGTGGCAATCTATTTGTGATGCTGCTGACAGAGCCGCTGAAGCAAGTGCCAAGTATGCAGAGACAAAAGTTACAGACACACAAGGTATTGGATCATCAAACGATTCAGGAACTTCAAGCGGAAACGGTTCTGGTTCTTCAGGAAGTAACAATACCGATAAGCAACAGAAATTGTATGAACTCAAAAAGAAAGCAAGTGATATTACAGAATGGATATCTAAGCATTCAGATTCGGCAACACACAAGAAATCGTATTACGGTGCTCTTAATCAGTATCTTTATGATAAACAGCATAAACAAGTTCTGAGTATAGCTAATGAAGTTGCTCTTGCGAAGAAACTTGGTGTATCTGTAAAAAGTGATTTGTCTGGTAAGAATGATAGAGAGAAAATTGCTTCAGCTCTCAAGAAACTTATAAAAGACGCTTCGTTCTCAACTGGCGGTGTGATTAAGGATCTTGTTAAACTTTCTGGTGAAGATGGTATTAGTTTCTTACAACGTGGCGAAGCTGTACTTTCTAAGGAACAGACGCAAGCATTGTTGAATTTTAAGCCTGTTATTCCACAGATTGATTCTATTATTGGCAATCTGAAGAACATTCCTATTGAGAAAGTTTCATCCCAATCTCCTACTTATCAAATCGACAACAGAACGATTGTTGAAGGTGTCGCTACAGACAAGATTGTTAAGCAGATGGAAGGTGTTGCTCAGAAACAGGCTGAAAATGTTGTGAGAAAGATTAACCAAGCAACTTATGCCAAAGGAGTAAGAAGATAATTTATGGAGAGGTGAAATATCCTCTCCTATTTTAATGGAGGAAAACGTATGTCAGAAGTGACTAATGAAAGAAAAGTAAGTATTCTTGAAAAACTGCTTCTTGAACGTGATGAACAGATTCGGAAGTTACAGGAGAAAAACACTGAATTAGAGAAAGAAATTGAAAGTTTTGGAAGTGATATTAAGGAATTACAAGATATTATTTCTGAGACACAGAAATTGAATAAAGAGTTTTCTGGGACAAACAGAGAAATGAAAAAACTCAAAAAGAAATATGAAAAAGAAATGAAGAAAAGGATGTAAAAAGAAAGGAGGTTGCCATGACAATTCAAACTCGTGGTTTTACTTTTGATAATAAGACCTCTGATGAGTATGGACTGATGGTATGTGAATTTGACGGGAATACTCCATCTGATACGACAGGTGGCAATATTGAATTTACACTAACCTCCTCTCCTATTCAAAATAGATGGTATAAAAATGGAAATTCAAGTTATTCAGAAGCGATTAAGTTTGAATTCCAAGTTATGAAACAGAATTTTGAGCCAATTGATTCATATGAGTATTCTGCAATTGCTCGATGGTTACAGAGGAAAGATAATTATAAGGAATTCACAGTTACACGATTAGATTATGATACAGTTCATTTTAATGCACAATTAAATGTATCCCCTATTTCTATAGCTGGTGATATTATTGGGATTACAATCACAGGGACAACAGATGCCCCATTTGGGTTTGGACAGTTAATTACACTAAAGGCAACAACAGAAAATGGTATTGGTATGTTAAAGTTTGTAGATATGAGTGATGAAATTGGTTATATTTATCCCGATATAGAAATTGATATTTCCAGTGCTTGTAACCTCAAAATTACCAATGAAACATCGGGTGAAATTTTCAAGCTGGATAATTGCATCAATAATGAAGTTATAAAAATTGATGGAACAATCTTAGAAATCACTTCTACAGCTATATCACATAAAATCTACAACGATACCAACTATAAACTTCCACGTATTGTAAACGACATTAACAAGAGAACGAACATATTTAAGGTTGAGGGTAATTGCATTCTTACTATGAAATATAGACCAATAAGGAAGGTGGTGATCTGATGGCGGTTCAATCATTTAATTTACCCGTTGATTTCTTGAACAATCTTGAAAAACCAATTATCTACATTGCTAAAAAGGATAAAACTTTTCTTGGTGCAGTAAGTATTTATGATGATTTATCTCTTACTTTTAATCTAAATGCTTATCAGACTGCTTCTTTTAAAATCTATAGAGATATCAATGGTAATAAATATGAACATTATGACGATTTTCAAGAAGATCGTTTGATTATGGTACAGGGTATTGGCTGGTATAAAATTCATGCGGAGACTAATATTGAGAATACAGGGATCTCAAAAAGTATTACAGCAAATTCATTAGAGTGTACATTGTGTAACAAGCGACTCATTGATTTTGAATGTAATACGGGCGAGATTTTGTATGACGATTATGTAAAGACCATCTTCTACGATCCTACAAACCCTAAAGGAAGTTTATTGCATCGTGTATTGAATGTTGCTCCAAGTTGGTCGGTTGGTCATGTAGATGCTACTCTTGCTAACAAACAAAGAAGTTTTGACGAGGACGATATAGATATATATTCATTTTTGACTGGTGATGTATCAGAAGCATTTAATTGTTTGTTTGTTTTCGATACATTCAATATGACTATAAATGCTTATGATTTAGACGATTATGGAGAAGATACAAATATCTATATCTCAATGGATAATCTTGCGCAGTCTATGATAGAAAGCATTGATGAAAATAGCATTATTACATGCTATCGTGTAAATGGTGGTGATGGAATTTATATCAATGAAGTCAATCCAAATAGCACAAATAAGATTTATAATTTTGAATATTATTTACCTGAAATGGAAGAATCTATTCAGAACAAAGTAAAGTTATATAATGAAAAATATCAATCTTTAAAACCACAGTACGAAGAAATTATGAAGCATCTTGGTGATCAGATTGGTGTTATTCAGGAACTTGAAACGAGATTACCTGATAGTTTGGATTCTAAGGATTGGACGAAATATGGATTGGATTTTCTGGATTCAAAGGTTAAATCGTTCAAGAACATAGATGAAGTTTATTGTGCCCAAGGTATGAATAAGCCAAATTCTTTTAACTATAATCTGTATCAGCAAAATCTTGAGGATTTGAACAATGTTACTGCCGAATACAATAAAAGAAAGTCTGAGGTTGATTCTGCTACAGATGTATATAATTCTATTATCGCAGAAAGAAATGCTGTTCAATCTCAGTTGGATATGGATAAATGGTTTACTAAGGATGAATGGAAAACACTTGATTCTTATGTTGTAGAGGAAACATATAGTAACGACAATTATATTACTACAGATAATACAACTGATACAGAGAGATTCGACATTGAACGTCAGCTATATGATGTTGCATGGAAGGATTTATCCAAGAAATGCCGACCACAATATCAGTACACTTCTACTCTTTCTAATGTTCTCACTATTCCACAATTCAAAGGATTCTTAAAGTATTTCCAACTTGGCAACTTCATAAGAATGGCTACTGATTACGATACTGTAATTAAATTGAGATTGATTAGTTTTACAGTTGATTATAACGACACAAGTAAAATTGACGTAACATTCTCTGATGCTATTCGTGTGCATGGTGTATGTAATGATGTAGCCAGTATCATTTCACAGGCTAACTCTGCTGCTATGAGCTTTCAGTTTAACAAAGACCAATACGATAAGTCTGTAAATCAGAGTAACTTTGTTGAGGAAATGCGGAAATATGGATTAGATGTTGCAAATATTCCTGTAAAAAATCAACATCAATCATGGGACGAAACTGGAATGTGGTTCAGGCAATGGAATGAACAGAAGAATGACTTTGATCCCGAACAGATTAAGATTATTAACAACCAAATTGTATTTTCAGATGATGGTTTCCAGAGTGCAAAAATGGCTATCGGTAAGATTCCCATTGACAAAAATGGAAATACTGTTTATGCCGTAAATGCCGAAGCAATTTTAGGAAAATTATTTTTGGGAGAATATCTTACTTTACAAAACAATTCAGGTACTTATAAATTTGATGATGCTGGTTTTATTGCTAAAAGTGGTAATAACTCTGTACGAATTCAACCGAATCAAAGTGAAGAATTATTTTCTATTTATAAGGGGAATAACAAACAGTTTTACGTTGACTCAGATGGTAATGTGCATTTTATGGGCGATTTGACTGGTTCTAGTGGCATTTTCAGCGGTCAGTTAAAAGGTGGCTCTATCAATCTTGGTAATGGGACATTTACGGTTGATAAAGATGGTAATTTAACCGCAAACAAAGGTACGTTTAGTGGAGATCTTATTGGTGGAAGTATTAATATAAACAATGGTAACTTTTTAGTGGATAAATATGGAAATATGAAAGCAAATGCGGGGTTAATTGGTGATTGGGGAATTACAAATGGATATTTATGGTATGATGGTGACTATGGAACAAGTATAATATCTCCAAGCTTAATACAGTTATTATCTAATGGAAATAATGACGGAACAATAATAAGTAATAATAGTATATTCTCTAATTCTATGAATTGTAATTATATAAATGGTTCTAACGAATTGAATATTCAATCAAATGTTATCAATCTAAAAGGTACAATTTTTGCAAACGGTGAACAACTTATCACTTCTTCTTCGCTTCCAAAAAGTACAAAAGATATCGAAGCATCTTACTCAGTTGCAGTTGGAACATATGGCGGTGGATCTAGGCTCATTGATTTTTCTAATTATAGTTCTGGTATTTTGACAGGAGCAACACCAGATTATGTTCAAACGTATGTAAATGAATATGTAGCATATAAGTTGTCTGAAGTATATCGTAAAATGGTTACTGCATCTGACTTAAGTGGTTATGCAACAAAATCATGGTGTAATAGCACGTTCAAAAAGAAATAAAGAAAGGGTTAATATGGAACAAAAACAGAATAATACACAAGTACAGGAAGTTGTCTCTTATCCAAAAGATAAGATACAACTTCTTTTTAATATTCTGAATTCTATGAATTTTACAGGAATTCAACAAGCGCAAGGAATCGCACAAATTAGTGTGATTCTTAATAGTCCTATTATAGAGGATAAAAAAGAAAATGTAACAAAGGAGTCACAAAATAATGAGGTAAAGTAAATGTCATGTGAAGTATTTAACAATTCAGACTTTGGTATGATTGAAGGATCACAACAGACAATTACACTAGATTTATATACAATTCTTGGAGAAGAATTTAAAAATGTAGCAATAGAATCTGTTGAATGGCGAATGAGCCGCTACGGAGAAACCGAATGTTTAGCTTCAAAAACTTCAGCAGATAGTCCAGATGAAGTCAAATATGAGGAAAATGTAATTACTATTACTCTTCTACCGTCAGACACTATGAACTTATTCGGAAAGTTTACACATCAAATTATAATTCGAGATATTCACAGTTCTATCTTTGTTGCTGATCTCGGCAAAATATCAATCAAACCTTTAATTAAATAATTAAAAATAAGGAGGAAAGCTATTATGGCAATGACTACATATTTAAAAAATAAAACACTTGATAATCAGTTTAGAGGAGAAAGCTATACTCCACCAAGCATTATTTATGTTGCATTGAGTAAATCTGCACCCACAGATGCAGGATCGAATTGTACTGAACCAGACGCTTCAAGTTATAAGCGATTGGCAATCTCTTCTAATTCTGTGAATTGGAACGCAGCTAATGGTGGAAGTATTTCAAATTCTAGTACACTTCGTTTTGCTGAGGCAGAAGAATCATGGACTACACAAGCCGCACCAATTACTCACTGGGCTATGTTCGACCAGGAGACAGGCGGTAATATGCTTTTTTATGGACAGCTCACAAAGACGCAGGAAGTACCAAGAGGTGCGATTTTGGAGTTCCCTGAAAATGGATTGACCACCACTATTCTTAATGCTTAGAAGATGTGAGGTGGTAATATGAGAAGTAATTACCATAGCATCAAAGCTATTATAGATAATTCACATAGTTATTCTGAGATGATACATGGAATTACTGCTTATACTCAAGGATTGTTTAGGGCGAATGTCATTAAAATTAAAAATACGGTTGTAACAAGACTGAGACTTGGATTAAAAACAAAACCAAATGTCATTAAAATTACAACCAAAACCGTTGACAGTTCTCTCAAAATTTATCCTAAGATAACAGAAAACAATATCATTGTAAAGAATAATTTTTTAAATAAACTGATGGTAAAATTACACCCATCAGAATCAAATCTAAAAATCGTAAACACTTTCTGGATCTATATTGCCAAAGTTTCCGAGATGATTAATGAAGTAAAAATTAAAAACGATGTAAAACATAATGTTGCTATTCCTGAGAAAATGAAAGATAATTCTATCATTTTCGATGGAGTGGCTAACACTTCTGTTAGCAGTGTACTTCGTATTGCAAATAATGATATTTCAATTGATAATCCACCTGTAAATTCAGCGGCTTGGTATTTCTTAAAGTTAGGAAATTTATCGGGTGCTTTAGGCGAAATCCCAAATGAACCAATAGAAACTTTGGGAAGAAAGAAAGCAATTTAATGAAAGGAGAATTAAATGTCTGAAATATTACAGAATACTGGTGTAACATTGTGGTCTATTAGAGATGACTATGATGAGTTACAGACAAGTGTGTTTGAAGCCTTAACTGGTACTGGTGGAAAAAGTAATATTCGACTGATTGATGAAGCCATTGGAAATATTAATAGCAAGTTAAATGGATATTACTTTGAATACTCAGATGATAGATTGTATATTTGTAAGAAAAGCGAAAATGAGAATATAAAAAGATACCCTGTTACTCTTAATGACAATAATGGACATATTGCATCCAAAGTAGATGGAAACACAATTACTATTGACGAGAATGGTATTGTCAGAGGATTGCCTGTTGATGATGCTCTCTCTTCTATCTCAACAAATCCGATTCAGAATAAAGTCGTAAAGGCAAAAGTTGATGAAATTGAGAAAAATGTGTCAAAGAATACAGAGGACATAAAAAAGAATGTCACAAATATTTCAAACAACGCCAAAAACATCACTTCACTTGAAACAGCGGTTTCTTCGGAAAAAACACGAGCAGAAGGTGTGGAAAATCAATTAAAAACAGACCTTGAAAATGGGAAAAAGGTTTGGGATGACAAATATACCAAATCTGAGGTTGATAACAAGTTTTCTACTTTCGAAACCAATATCGAATGGAAAGATGCTGTTAGCACTTTTGATGACATTGCAACTACATATCCTACTCCAAATGACGGATGGACGGTTAATGTAAAAGATACTGATTATACATATCGTTATAATGGTACTAAATGGGTTGCAATTTCTGCTAACGCCATTCCAAAGGCTACAAATGAAGTCGATGGACTTATGACAAAGGAATACGCAAAGAAGTTAGATGGACTGACAAAATATACACCTGACGGTACTACTATCACTGCTGACGAAGACGGAACTCTTCATGGTGCAGACACAATTCAAGTTGACGGAATCACAATCACAAGAGACGATGCTACAAAAGTAATTGCCCTAGCTAAAACATTGCAAGATAAAATAGCCTTGGTTGATAATAAGATTGATAAAGCTAATGTTGCAAATAATCTTACTACAACCGAGGCTAATTTTGTATTGGATGCAAGACAGGGCAAGGCTTTACAGGATCAATTAATTTCTTTAAACGGCAGTCTAAATAGTAAGAAAATACCATCATTTGGCATCGAAAACATATTTACTGGAAACCCGTTTTGTATAGTCAACAATGGTTCCGATGTAATAAGTGTACAAACCGATTGGGATATAGACAATGGCGGCTATAGGGTCAAAAACATAAAGTATCCTGCAGGAACGGCTACTAATCTTACGGTCTCATTATCGTTACCTGCTAATAGCATTGTTATTGTTGATGTAAATACACTTAATGGAGAGAATATTGATATACAAGGTTCACTAATTCGATGCAATTTGTCAAATAGTGCATCAGTATGGAATCTATCCATTAAATTCACTGGGCGTACAAACCAAATACTTACAGATATTAGATACATGCCGTTAGTTATCCACTTAGGTTAAAGAAAGGAAGGTAATAAACAGAGAATAGACGAAAATGGAACGGACAAATGTTGTAATATGATGTAATAATAATTTAGGGACAAGTAGATGAATTTCTACCTGTCCCTATTTTTTACGATTTTGCAAAAGTTCTTTGCGGCAAAACTGTTATATTATTTTGTCTCCATTTGATTTTTCAGGAATCTCCATTTTGTCTCCATTGATATATAAAACTATATCAATTTATACGAAAATATATCAACTTATCTTGGTTTTCACGATTTTTAAAATTATTGTCAAACCCTTTAAATACCGCTATTTCCCAATGATTTCATCGGTATTGATAAACTCATACGGTGTCTGCTGGTAAACGTAATAATTCAGCCAGTTTGCATAAAGGATATTTCCATGTGACCGCCACTGCAGCATCGGCCGCTGCGTTGGATCATCATCCGGATAATAATTACACGGAAGCGTGATCGCAAGTCCCTTCTCCCTGTCACGCTTATATTCACTGTCTAATGTCATCCGGTCATATTCCGGGTGTCCCATCACAAAAATCTGGCTGCCATCCTGATTGATTACCAGAAAAACCCCCGCCTCTTTTGATTTTGCCAGAATGGTCAGTTCTTCATGCTTTAAAATATCTTCCTCCCGGATCTCGGTATGCCGGGAATGTGGAGCATAAAAATAATCATCAAATCCGCGTACCATCGGAATCTTGCGATTCATTACATGGTGCCGGAATACCCCGAACATTTTCTGCTTTAGATCATATTTTTGGATTCCGTAATGATAATAAAGTGCAGCCTGCGCCCCCCAGCACAAATGCAGGGTGGATGTCACATGCTTTTTGGACCACTCCATAATCTCACACACTTCATCCCAGTAATCGACTTCTTCATATTTCATCTGTTCCACCGGTGCACCGGTAATGATCAGCCCGTCAAAATACTGGTTCTTAATTTCCTGAAACGTCTGATAAAACTTGTTCAGGTGGCTCTTTGAAGTATGGGTGGATGCATGGGATGCCGGTGCAAGCAGCGATACGTCTACCTGCAACGGGGTGTTTGACAATGACCGAAAAATCTGCAATTCCGTCTCTTCTTTCAGTGGCATCAGGTTCAGAATCACGATATTGATCGGACGAATATCCTGATGCATCGCACGGGACTCATCCATCACGAAAATATTTTCCTGTTCGAGGATCTCCTTTGCAGGCAGATCACTTTGTGTTCTGATTGGCATAACTTTTTCTACCTCCCACCAAATTGTTCTATAAATGTATCTTCGGAAATAATCGGAATTCCCAGTTCTTTTGCCTTACGATTCTTAGATGATGCGGATTCCACGTCATTGTTGACAAGATATGCCGTCTTTTTTGAGACGCTTCCTGTCACTTTTCCGCCCTGGCTTTCTACATAGGCCTTAAATTCATCCCTGTTTTTATAGTGATGCACATCTCCGGTGATCACAAAGCTCAGTCCCGCACAGCTTCCGGAAGAAGTATCCTGCACTTCTACATGTTCTATCGAAAGTTCATGAAGCAGATCCTCAAACCCACTGTGGTTTTTTTCATTCTGATACCAGGTTACAATTGATCGGGAACGTTCCGCTCCGATCCCCTCAATATCCTCAAACCCGTCCCCCTGATGCAGACGTTGCAAAAAGCCTTCAAAACCAATGGCGGCAACAATTTTTTTCCCGGCATCCACACCGATCAGCGGTATGCACAGGGCAAATATAAAGTTCACCGGATGTACCTGCCGGCTTTTTTCAATGGACTGTTCCATATTTGCCACAGATTTTTCACCAAAGCCCTCCATCTGGCTGATCTCCCCGAAATGCTCTTTCAAACGGAAAATATCCGCAAATTCATGGATAAATCCCGCATTCATAAAACGGAGCATCGTCTGAATGGAAAGTCCGTCGATATCCATCCCCCACTTGCTGACAAAACGGGTAAATTTCTTGACATTTTTGGCTGTACAGTCCGGATTGGTACAATGCAGGGTCTTTGTGCCACTGTTTTCACTCACATGAACTTTTGTCGGTGCATGGCACACCGGACACCGGGATGGAATCTCCGGAGCACCTACAGCATCTTTTACCGCAATACATTTCGGAATGATCTTATTGGCTTTGATCACGGAAAGTGTACACTCTTTTCCGATTCCCAGACGCTCGATCTCGCTGATATTGCATAGAGATGCTCTCGATACCGTTGTTCCCTCAATCTGCACCGGTTCAAACACGGCAACCGGAGAAATCGTAGACACCGCACACGACCATTCGATATATTTTAGTTTTGTATCCACGGCCTCATCCTGCCATTTGAACGCAAAACCGGCGCGTGTCGCATGATGCCCGGTCACGCTTCCCGATGCCGCATAATCCGTATCATCATAACAGATCACCAGACCATCTACCGGAATATCCATTTTTCCGCTCTCTACAAGTTTCGTCCATCGGTCAATGGCTTCCGGAAGTTTTTGGGCGGTTGTCGCTTCCCTGTCTACCACATCAAATCCCAGTTCTTCCAGAAAGTGCATCCGCTCTCCCCACGATACCATCGGCTCATCCAGATGCACCAGTGTAAATGCATGAAACCTGACATGCCGGGCTTTTACTTCTGCCGGATCTTCCAGATTCAGCGTTCCGGATGCCAGATTTCGCGGATTTGCATATTTTTCATCGTCATCCTCAATCATGTCGTTGATCTGTGCAAAATCTGTATAGGATATGGCAGCTTCTCCTCGCACAACCAGATGCCCCTGATACGAAATCTTCTGCGGGAATCCTCCGATCGCACCCTTTAAAAATGTAATGTTGGTACCCAGGTTTCCATTTCCTCTGGTAAGAATTTTTACAAGATTTCCGTTATCATACGTCAGAACCAGCGTAAGTCCGTCCAGTTTCCATGACAGCCAGATCGGATAAGCTCCCGCCCATTGCTGCAGTTCTTCCACCTGTTTGGTCTTCGCCAGAGAAAGTGCCGGATACTCATGCGGTTCTTTTTGTCCGCTTCCGGATTCTTCATATCCGGCATTCTGCGTCGGGCTGTCCTTTATAATATATCCGGTTTTTTCTTCCAGCGTGGTAAGCTCATCAAACAAAGCATCCCACTCATAATTTGGCATGATTTCATCCTGTCCGTTATAATACGCAGCTGATGCTGCATTCAACTGTTTTACCAGTTCTTCAATCCGTTGCTTTTCTGTTTCCATTTTTGTTCTCTCTATCTATATGATGATTTACCACCGTATACGTGCCATGTATGGCAGAATTGCGTGGTTTTCGTTTTGATTTTTGTGGTTTTTCCATTGGTCGCACGGGCTGATTGCTCGAATGTGCGATCAACTGTTTTAACTTTTTAAATTCCTCCGGTGTAACATCCCGGTACTTTCCTGATTCGAGATCCCCCAGTTCAATATTCATGATCCGTACACGTACCAGTTTCTGTACACGGTACCCAAAATATTCACACATGCGTCGGATCTGTCGGTTTAATCCCTGTGTCAGAATGATCCGGAACTGTTTTTTTCCTGTCCGTTCTACCCTGCATTTGCGCGTTGTCGTGCCAAGTTCCACAAGCGGAACACCGTTTGCCATACCATGCAGAAATGCATCCGTCACCGGACGGTTCACGGTAACAAGATATTCTTTTTCATGCATATTTCCCGACCGCATAATTTTGTTGACAATCTCACCGTTATTCGTCAACAGCAACAGTCCTTCCGACTCTTTATCCAGACGCCCGACCGGATAGATCCGTTTCGGATAATGCAGGAAATCAATCACATTATTTTTTTCCCTTTTTTCCGCCGTGCAGACAATACCCGCCGGCTTATTAAGCGCGATCAGTATCATTTCTTTTTCTTTTTGTACCGGTCTTCCACAGAAACAGACCTCCTGTCCATCCGATACCTGATCCCCCATCCGCGCGGTTTTTCCGCCGATGGTTACATTTCCTGCTTCAATCTGGCGATCTGCTTCTCTTCTGGAGCATACCCCTGCTTCACTTAAAAATTTATTAATTCTGACTTCCACGTTTCTTCCCTGTCTGACAAAAATCGCGGAGACCTCACAGCCTCCGCTTCTTTATGATGTCTTTATTATTTTACCGTTTTTAATAAATCGCTCTTGATGTATCCGGTTTTTCCCTGGAACTTCACCTTCGTCCATTCTCCCTTGGTGCCAAGTTTCTTTAATTTTACGCCCGCATCCACTTTTCCAAGAAGTTCTCCATCTGTACTGGCGGTTTTACGCACATTGCAGATATCCTTCGTTTTTACGGTTCCCTTGCCGGAACCTGACTTGGAAGACACTTCCTTTACAAATTCGCTCTTTACATATCCGGTTTCTCCCTGGAATTTTACCTTGGTCCAGTCACCTTCCGTTCCAAGTTTCTTCAGTTCCACACCAATATCCACTTTTCCGAGGAGCTCACCATCCGTACTCGGGCTCTTTCTGACATTACAGATATCTTTTGTCTTGACCGTACCGGTAGATTTCTTGGAATCGCTCTTTTGGGTATCTTCCTTCTTTTCCGTAGACTCCGTTGTCTGGGTTTCCTCGGTCTTTTGAGTTTCTTCTTTCTTTTGAGTTTCTTCCGGTTTCTTTGTCTCTGTGGTCTGGGTTTCCTGCGTCTGGCTTTCCGTCTCTGTCGTCTGGGTTTCGGTATTGCTTACAATCGTTTCTCTCCATTTTGCCATGGCATTTCGAAGTGTTCCACCCACCATATTGGCAAGTTTTTCATCACTCTTTACAGCTTCATTATAGCTTGTCTGCACCTCTTTCTGCAGAGCAACCACTTCATCACTCTTCTCATATGCCAGAATCAGGGAATACAGATTTGCATCCAGATCCTGATCCAGGAAATTGAAATTGTATGCAGAGTATATGTTATTGATGATCAGATTTCCCTTTCCGTCTCTCTCCACATAGAAGAAATCCATTCCCGGTGCCGGAGTATCCACACCTTTGAATTTCAGATCATAACATACAGATACCAGATAAGAATCATCGGTTGCCCCCTTTGTGGAATAACAGGTGATGTTCTGATAATCCTCATAATACTCAGAAAACGTCGTGATATAACTCTTTTCATTGTCACTGAGCGGCTGTGCAATCATCTCCAGCGAATCCGTATCTCCACCGGCATATGCCGCATAATAATTTTCCATCAGTGTCACAAGTTCCGCATCTGCATCTTTTTGTAGCTTACCGATTTCCTGATATTCTGTAGTCTGTGTCACTCCCTGTGTACCGTTTTGTGTCTCTTTCTGATCTTTCTGAGGACCGGTACACTTTACCAGAATCACAACAAGAATCACAAATAAAACAGCTGCGCAAAAATATCGTCTATATTTCACAAAAAAGTCTGTAAACTTTTTTAATTTTTCATTCTGCATATGAACCCTCCATAAAAATGCATCTTTCCATTTATGATACCACACCTCATACTATTCGTCCAGTAAAAAAGCGGTGCATGACGCACCGCTTTTCCTGTCGTTCCATGGGTAAGTTGTTTCCTTGCCACATAGCATAAACTGCACCCGGCGGGAATCGAACCCGCATCTCAGGAGTCGGAGTCCTGCGTTCTATCCATTATACTACGGCTGCATAGCACTCTTATTTCACAAGTGCCTTTTTACTATATCACACTTCAAATTTAGAGTCAATCCACACTTTGATGTAAAATATGAAGTATTTCTTCCAGCTGCTTTACCGGAAGCTGCCCCGGTGCGCTCGCCTGCCCGCCTGCGCCAAATGTCACACACGATCCGAAAAACTCTCCGGCCACGCGGGAAATCCCCCCTTTTGCACCCATGGACATGGTAATCAGCGGATGATCCGGATGGTTTTCATGAAAGCGGTTGGTCTCCTCCAGCAAATGCAATACATCCCACATATTCTGCGGCATAACTGCCAGTTTCACGACATCTGCGCCACTCTCACGGATCTGTTCCAACAGCATGCGGATCACCTCCGGGTCCGGCGTCTGTTCAAAATCATGATGGGAAGCAATCACATATACTCCCATCTCCTGCAACCTCGCTATTTCTTTCTGCGGATTTTTTGCTTCAAAATATTCCACATCAATAAAATCCACGACATCTGATTCTGCCGCCACCTGATGAATATCATAAATATCCGCCGCGGAAAGTGCTTTGCACCCTCCCTGATTTTTAGAACGGAAGGTATACACCAGAATACTTTCCTTTATGATATGTTTCATTTCGTTTAATATTTCGCGGATCGCATTCGGACTTTCCACGTTTTCAAACGCATCCACACGCCACTCAATCATTTCCGTGTGTGCTTCTTCCAGCCTTCTGGTTTCTCTTAAAATTTCTTCTTTCGAAGACTCCATGACCGGCACACACACGAGCGGTTTCCCTTTTCCTATAATCTTTCCTTTTATACAAAGCAGATTTTCCATCTCTGCACCTCCTGCTGTGTTGTAATTCTCTGTTATTATATTCTAAAAGCCCGAAAGAAACAACCGTTTCCTGTTATTTGACATTTTTCCCGTTTTCCATTAAGATAGTCACGGTATGTGATATCCGAACTTAAGAGATAGGAGAAAAAAATGAGTTTTGAATTTTTAAACCAATTACCGACTCCGGCAGACATTAAGCGCGATTATCCGCTTTCCCCGGAGCTTCGTGAATTAAAAAAACACAGAGACCTCATGATCTCTGATGTAATTACAGGTAAAGATTCACGTGTCCTCGTAATCATCGGACCGTGTTCTGCAGATAACGAAGATTCTGTATGTGATTATGTGAGCCGTCTGACCAAAATCCAAGAAGATGTCAAGGATCAGGTCATCTTAGTTCCGCGTATTTACACCAACAAACCACGTACAACCGGCGAAGGCTACAAAGGTATTGCTTCCCAGCCAGATCCGGAAAAAGCTCCGGATATGATCGAGGGTCTGATCGCCATGCGTAAAATGCACATCCGTGCAATCGAAGAAAGCGGTCTTACCTGTGCCGATGAAATGCTTTACCCGGAAAACTGGGGATATGTCGAGGATCTTCTCTCCTACGTTGCCATCGGAGCACGTTCGGTAGAAGATCAGCAGCATCGTCTGACGGTCAGTGGTTTTGATGTCGCTTCCGGAATGAAAAATCCTACCAGTGGTGATTTTTCTGTTATGCTCAATTCTGTATACGCGGCACAGCATCCGCATCATTTCGTTTATCGCGGATACGAGGTGGAGACAACCGGAAATCCTCTGACTCACGTGGTTCTTCGCGGTGCAGTCAGCAAGCACGGCAATACCACCCAGAATTATCACTATGAAGATCTGATCCGTCTTCATGAGATGTACGAAAAAATGGATATCATCCATCCGGCAGCCATCATTGATACCAACCATTCCAACTCCGGAAAGAAGTTTAAGGAACAGATCCGTATCGCAAAAGAAGTGATGCATAACCGCCAGCTTTCTTCCGATATCCGTTCTCTGGTAAAGGGTCTGATGATTGAAAGTTACATCGAAGAGGGAAATCAGTCTATCGGAGATCATATTTACGGAAAATCCATTACCGATCCTTGTCTCGGATGGGAAGATTCCAAACAGCTGATCTATGACATTGCGGAGATGAACGCAAAGTAAACAGTTTTTGTCTGAAAACAAAAATGGAGTGTAAAAAGTGTTCCTTTTGCACTCCATTTTTTTATAATTTTTCTACAACAAAACGTAACAGCCGGATTCCAACAGACGCCTCCAATACACATCCAAGAAGTACCAGTACCGCAACTCCCATCCCCCATGCCAGCCGCAGCAGCCATGGATTTTTCCGGTTATAAAACCTGTGCGGTTCTACCAGCAGTAAAAGCGCAAGCGCTGCAAGATACAAAATTCCATGCGGCAGCCACGATACCAGAAAAAAAACAATTCCAAGAATCCCCATATTCATCACACAGGCAGCAAAAAATACCCCGCCGGTAAAATAAATCAGGCAGCGCAATAATAATGGCAGAATTGCTTTTAAAGCAGTAAGGGAAAGGATTGTAATAATCACAAACACTTTTCCCCTTTCCCATAAAATATTTGCCAAAAGCGGCAAATACCCGGTATCCGATGCCGCAAATGCTTTCATATGATACGCATTTAAAAATCCATAAGTCGTAAAATATTCATATCCAAACAGACAGGTACATAAAATTCCCGCCAGGCCAAAACAGATTCCAATCGCCAGTTCCTTTTTCATAAAAATTCCTAAAACTCTTTTCTTTTCAGCCTATGCCCTGTCCGTTTTCTTTATTCCATTTTTATAAATCCAGATGTTTTCCCATTCCGCCTTTTTTTGCTGCCGCATATGCCATAATTGCAGCAATGGTTTTTCCATCCTGAATTTTTCCTTCATAGATCATATCGCACAACTCTTCCAGTGTGTAAATTTCCACATCAATGGATTCCGCTTCATCCAGATGCCGGGTTCCCACTTCCAGATCGGTAGCTACAAAAATATCAACCGCCTCATCACAAAATGCCACCGTCGTACGCAGGGATAATAAATGTTTCACATTCGTGCTGCGGTATCCCGTTTCCTCTTCCATCTCCCGTGCCGCACAATACGCCGTATCTTCCGTCTTACTGTCCCGACAGCCGGCCGGAATTTCAAGTGTTTCTCTCTCCAGCGCATTGCGGTACTGACGCACCATCACAATTCTTCCATCCTTCATAACCGGAAGAATGGCGGCTGCGCCCATACGATGGGATACAAAATCCCACTCTGCTTTGTTTCCATCCGGAAGTTCCATCGTATCTTTGTAGATATCCAGAATTGCTCCCTTGTATACCAGTTCTCTCTTCAATCGTTTTACATGCTCTACCATATTTCAAATCTCTCTTTCCTGTCCGGACATCATCCCCGGATATTTTTCATCGTTCACAGTTTCTTCAAATTTGTAACATATCCATTTCACACTTTTCCGGTATAGTGAAATCATCAAAAGGAACCAAAACCTTTCGATCATTTTTTTCATAATCTGGCCAGTGCAGCCGTGCTGTACTGGTCCCTCCTTTTTTATTCTATACGTCCCGTGAAATCCCAATGTATTTATTTTACAACACATTATGATATAAAAAAGGCTTAATCCCGCTTCCCGCGGTCTTAAGCCTTTTTAAGTTCATTTTCACAATTACTTAGCGTAGTCAACAACACGCGATTCCCTGATCACATTTACCTTGATCTGACCCGGATATTCCAACTCAGTCTCAATCTGTTTTGAAATATCTCTGGCTAAAAGAACCATATCCGCATCGCTGATCTGCTCAGGAACAACTAAGATACGAACCTCTCTACCTGCCTGAACTGCAAAAGATTTTTCTACACCCTTATAGCTATTTGTAATATCCTCAAGCTGCTGTAAGCGGTTTGAGTATGTTTCCAAAGTTTCTTTTCTCGCACCCGGACGTGCAGCACTGATGGTATCGGCTGCCTGTACCAGACATGCAATCAGACTCTCCGGCTCCACATCACCGTGATGTGCTTCCACTGCATTGATGACAAGAGGTGATTCCTTGTACTTTCTACACAGTTCCACACCCAGCTGGATATGGGAACCTTCCATATCATGATCTACAGCCTTACCAATATCATGTAATAATCCCGCACGTTTTGCCATACGGACATCCTCACCGATTTCTGCGGCAAGCAAACCTGTCAGCTGTGCGACCTCAATCGAATGTTTCAATGCATTCTGTCCATAACTGGTACGATACTTCATTTTGCCTAAAAGCCGGACAAGCTCCGGATGAATGCCGTGGATGCCGACTTCTAGTACAGCAGCCTCGCCTTCTTCACGAATCATTGTCTCTACTTCTTTTTGCGCTTTTTCAACCATTTCCTCGATACGAGCCGGATGAATCCGTCCATCCACGATCAACTTTTCAAGTGCAATTCTTGCAACTTCTCTTCGAATCGGATCAAAGCTGGAAAGGATAACTGCTTCCGGCGTATCATCAATGATCAGATCTACTCCTGTCATCGTTTCAAGTGTACGAATATTTCGTCCTTCCCTACCGATGATACGACCTTTCATCTCATCATTCGGAAGCTGTACAACAGAGATTGTGGTTTCAGCAACGTGATCCGCAGCACATTTCTGAATTGCAGTAACTACATAGTCCTTTGCCTTCTTGTTGACTTCTTCCTTCGCCTGCGCTTCCATTTCCTTGATCATCTTCGCAGTGTCAATCTTCACATCTTCTTCCACGGTCTTTAAGAGGTATTCTTTTGCCTGTTCAGAGGTTAATCCTGAAATTCTTTCCAGTTCCTGTACGCGCTGTTCGTTGAGCTTTGCTATCTCAACTTTCTGCTTCTTTAAATCTTCTTCTTTGGCACGGAAACTTGCCTCACGCTTTTCAATCGCTTCGAGTTTCTTGTCCAGATTTTCTTCCTTCTGCACAATACGACGCTCGTTACGCTGAATTTCATTTCTACGCTCTTTGATCTCCTTGTCGATCTCATTCTTGGAACGAATGGTTTCTTCTTTGATCTCAAGCATAGCTTCGCGCTTCTTGTCTTCGGCATTTTTCACGGCCTCGTCGATGATGCCTCTGGCCTGCTCTTCTGCATTTCCAATCTTGGTATTTGCTACCTTCTTGTGATATTCAGTCGAGATAAACCATACAGCAACCGCAGTAATTATAAGTGTGATAACAACAGCAATAATTACTTGTGGCACAGGAGCACCTCCTTTATTAAGTTTTCATTGTACATATAACAAAAAGAAATATTAGTCTTCCATGTCATACTTCTACAACATTATAATTTTATCCTTTTTGCTTAAATATGTCAAGCAATACGTGCTTTCATTGTTTACTTTTCATAGCACGCAGCACATCATTGCTCCGAAAGCCCCTGCGCATCAGATACTGGTAAACACGTGTAAATTCTTTTGGGTCGGAATTTTGTGCGTCAAAGTTTTTCTTTTCCAGCAGCCGGATAATCTGCTCCTGTTCGTCCCCCTCATAACATTCCTCAAGGGCACGATCAATCACTTCTCCAGGAACTCCCTTTCCATACAGTTTTACTTTCAGCTGATAGCGGCTCATACGATCCTGACGATAATTGATATAGGTACATGCATAGCGGTAATCATCGACATAATGAAAAGATTTCACATATTCAAGTGCAAGATCAATACACGCCTGCGGATATCCGCCCTGTTTCAGTTTCTCCCGCAGCTGCTGCTCTGTACGGTCCATCTGTTCCAGCAGATGCATGGTTCTTCTTTTTGCACGCTTTCCCACCACTTCATAAATCAGCTGATGCTCCTCTTCATCCGAAAGTGTGCTTCCTTCCCGCATTCGAAACTGTTTTGCCTCTCCCCGGTAAAGAACAAGCTCCGTTCCATTATCCAGATGGAAACGAAGCCTGCCCTTTCCCAGAGTCGTACACTCTGTCACTGTAACCATATCTTATTCATTCTTGCTTTCCGCATCTGCAGATACCGGAGTCTCTTCTTCGCCTTCCGGGGTCTCATCCTCCTGTGCAAAATAATGTTCACGCACCATTTCCTCGATCATCTTACAGAATTCCGGATTTTCACGCAGATACGTTTTTGCATTTTCACGTCCCTGTCCGATCTTGTCTCCTTCATAAGCATACCATGCACCGGATTTGCTGATAATTCCGACATTTGCTGCCAGATCCAGAATATCTCCCTCTTTGGAAATGCCCTTTCCAAACATGATATCAAACTCTGCTTCACGGAATGGCGGTGCTACTTTATTTTTTACGACTTTGACACGGGTATGGTTACCAATGACTTCTCCTGCCTGCTTCAGCTGTTCTACACGGCGCACGTCCAGACGGACAGAAGAATAAAACTTAAGTGCACGGCCACCGGTCGTCGTCTCCGGATTTCCAAACATAACACCAACTTTTTCACGGAGCTGGTTGATAAAGATTACAATACAGTTTGACTTGCTGATCACACCGGTCAGCTTACGAAGCGCCTGACTCATCAGACGTGCCTGCAGGCCCACATGGGAATCTCCCATATCTCCGTCAATTTCCGCCTTTGGCACAAGAGCTGCTACCGAATCGACAATTACAATATCGACTGCTCCGGAACGCACCATGGTCTCGGTGATCTCAAGTGCCTGCTCTCCGCAGTCCGGCTGGGAAATATAGAGATTGTCAATATCAACACCGATATTCTTTGCATAGACAGGATCAAGCGCATGCTCTGCGTCAATGAATCCGGCAATTCCGCCCTGCTTCTGCACCTCTGCCACACAGTGCAGTGCAACGGTAGTCTTACCACTGGACTCCGGTCCGTAAATCTCAATGATACGTCCTTTCGGAAGTCCTCCGAGTCCCAATGCAATATCCAGACTGAGGGATCCTGTAGGAACCGTTTCCACGTTCATATTTGCGGAATTGTCCCCCAGCTTCATCACAGATCCTTTGCCATACTGTCTCTCGATCTGTGCGATTGCCGCATCCAGTGCTTTTAATTTATCGTCCTTTGCCATAATATTCTCCTTCTTATCGAACTTATGTTCGTATCTATGTTCTAATAGTAGTATATTTTGTTTGTATTGTCAATGCAAAATTTTAAATGGGGAAATAAAAAAAGACAGTCGCCCTGCAACTGCCTTTTATTATACGTTGTATCCTGCTACGCGTCAAGAAGTGTTTTCAGGTAATCCTCAATCGCATCCTGCGTCTGTAACCCTACCATCTTCTTTTGAAACATTCCATCTTTCATGAATACCAGCGTAGGAATACTCACAATCTGGTAATTTAATGCAAGCTGTGGCTGCTCGTCCACATTTACTTTGCATACTTTCACCTGATCTCCCATCGATTCTGCAACTGCATCCACAACCGGTGACTGCATCTGACAAGGGCCACACCAGGATGCCCAGAAATCAATCACGACCGGCACCTTTGCACCGACTACTTCTGCTTCAAAGTTTTCTTTTGTAATTGTTACAACTCCCATGATCTTTCCTCCTTTGATTAATTCTTACTGAACTCGGATAATACGAGTCCTTCGTTTCGGTCAAGTGTCATGCCGACACTCCATGCATTGACAAATAAAAGAAGCGGATTTCCCTTCATATCAATAACTTTCTTCATATCTGAAGTACCAGTCAGCGCGTCCACATCCACTTCATCCTTGTTCTCGATCCAGCGGATATGTTCATATGGAAGATTCTCCAGACGGATCTCCACATTATACTCGTTTTCCAGACGGAACCGGAGTACATCAAACTGCAGCACACCAACTACTCCTACTATGATTTCCTCCATACCGCCTTTGTATTCCTGGAAAATCTGGATGGCACCTTCCTGTGCAATCTGTGTTACTCCTTTTACAAACTGCTTGCGCTTCATGGAGTCGATCAGACGTACACGTGCAAAATGTTCCGGCGCAAATGTCGGGATTCCCTCAAACTGAAACTTGTCCTTTGCCGTCGTGAGGGTGTCCCCGATAGAGAAAATGCCGGGATCAAAAATACCAATAATATCTCCCGCATATGCTTCTTCTACCATTTTACGCTCGTCTGCCATCATCTGCTGCGGCTGGGAAAGCTTGATCTGTTTGTTTCCCTGCACATGGAATACTTCCATGCCCGCCGTAAACTTACCGGAACAGATACGCATAAACGCAATACGGTCCCGGTGATTTTTATTCATATTTGCCTGAATCTTAAAGACAAACGCAGAAAAATCTTCCTGAAACGGATCAATCATTCCGATGTCTGATTTCCGGGCCATTGGCGCATAAGTCATCTTCAGGAAATGCTGCAGAAAAGTTTCCACACCAAAATTGGTCAGGGCAGAACCGAAAAATACCGGGGAAAGTTCTCCCTTTGTCACAAGTTCCATATCAAATTCCGCACTGGCACCGTCAAGAAGTTCGATTTCGTCATCCAAAATTGATTTTTTCTCCTCACCAATCTCGTCGATCAGTGCCGGATCATCGATATCAATAATCTTTTCGGAACCTTCTTTTGTTCCCTTTAATGTATCGGCAAATGTCATAACTTTTCTGGTATGACGGTCATATACACCTTTGAATTCTTTTCCGGAACCGATCGGCCAGTTGACCGGATACGTTGCGATTCCCAGTTCATTTTCAATATCATCAAGAAGCTCAAACGTATCATTTGCATCACGGTCCATCTTATTGATAAATGTAAAAATCGGAATATGGCGCATTACGCATACCTTAAACAGCTTACGTGTCTGCGCCTCTACTCCTTTGCTTGCATCAATCACCATGACTGCGGAATCCGCCGCCATAAGTGTACGGTAAGTATCCTCCGAGAAATCCTGATGTCCCGGGGTATCCAGAATATTGATACAGTATCCGTCATAGTTAAACTGCAGCACCGACGAGGTGACCGAAATACCCCTCTGCTTCTCGATCTCCATCCAGTCAGACACCGCATGTCTTGCTGTTGCCTTTCCTTTTACGGAACCGGCAAGATTGATGGCTCCTCCGTAAAGCAGGAACTTCTCCGTCAGAGTCGTCTTACCTGCATCCGGATGGGAAATGATAGCGAATGTACGCCGTTTTTCTATTTCTTTTCTTAAGTCACTCACAGTATATCCTCCAAACCAATTGCACACTGTACCTCATTTTATACTAAAAACTATGTATTTGCAAGTGCTACTGGATGGGAGTGATCACGATCTTATCTGCGGATACTCCGGTCTTACGCTTTACAATATCTTCGACCTGCGCCCGCTTGGCATCGGTTGCCTCCCCCATATTAAGAACCACATCACAGCCGTCATCATTCATACTGACAACCACATCCGTAAACCCTTTTGCCTCCAGCATCATTTCTGCATTGGACTCTTTCTCCGCAATATCCGTCAGTGTAATCATTTCATTGACCGCATCTTTCTTTTTGGACTCATCCAAAGAATCATTGTCAATGATTGCCTGCAGGGTTTCTTTATTTTTGGAACGCACCTGTTCCCGGTTAAGTTTCACTTTTGCCGCATAGTCGGAATCCCCGCTTGTCACAGAGGTAAGTACCGTCTCTCCCGGATTTTCCACATCTTCCGTCGATGCATCCGCCAGATCTTCCTTGCTGCTTGTGATATCCAGATCCTCCCCGGTTTCATAATCTTTATCCGCCTGGTCACTTACGGCACCCTGATTCATATTAGCTACCGTCTCGGCATCTTTGATATCAGCGCCCTTTTTGTCATAAGTAACATAACCGGCCACCGCAATCAGCACCGCCAGCGTTGTAATAACAATCTGATTTTTATGCACTCTTTTTTTCACGTCTATTCCTCCTGTACCGACATTTTAACTACTACTACCTTATGCGCTTCCACCGGAAATAATGACATTACCGCGTTGGAAATTTCTGTAACGGTCTTTGCATTTCCTCCACCCTGTGCCACAACCACAACCCCTTCAATTTTCGGCATCTGCCTGCAGATCACATAGGGCTGTCTGGTATCACCGGTATCGTACACCACCGTTGTCTCTTCCTTTTTGTTTCCATCTTTTGTCACATTTTTATCCAGCTGGTCGGTTCCCTCATCGGAAAATGTCAGCATTACACGGGTTTTTCCCACCCCGTCCATGTGTTCAAGCAGCTCCTTCAGCTGCTGCTGCAGCTGCTCTTTATAGGAATCTTCCGTCTGCAGCTGCTGCCCCTTTTGTTCCTGCGTCTGTGTTTCTTTCTGGCTTTGTTTTGCCCCCGTCGGCATCGCAACGATCATTACCATCACCCCAAGCAGAATCAGTACAACGAAATCCGATTTATTCCTCTTTTTGATCCACTTTCCCAAGATACTGTTCAAAAATATTCTCTCCCTTCTCCTGATATTCTATGCTTTCCATCTGCTCGACAATCTCATGCAGCTGCTGCCTTGCCTCTTCTTTTTTCATTCCTCCCACATAGACCAAAAGCGGCTGTGCCAGCACGGTGATCACGAGCACGCTGACAAAAAAATGAAAATATTTCTGATAGGTTTCCTTTGGTGTCAGATATGACAACAGATAAAAAATCAGCATCAGCACGAAATAATTTTTCACAAATGTAAGTACAACTTCCATGTTCTCCTCCCTTCTCAATAGATGAAACTGGTGGAAACACTGATCATGGATATGGTAATAAAAAATAAAAGCAGCGCATCCAGCTGTATGGTACAAAAAAGCGCGCATCCCCTGGCAGCGGCCTGCACACACTGCGCAATCCGGCTGTCTGCGACCGGTGCCAAAAATGCAGCGGTCAGGCGGTACATCACAGAAAAACAGAAAGATTTCAGCAGCGGTGTCATCCCGATTACAAGAAGAAGGATAAGGGAAGCCGCGCCAATGCTGTTTTTTATGAGGATTCCACTTCCGAGCAGGATCTCTGCTGCGGAACCGAAGGTATTTCCTACTCCGGGAACCGCGGATATACTGTTAAAAATACTGTTTGTGGAAAGCCTATCTCTTGCAGGTACAATCAGAGACTGTACAACACCGATTCCCATAACGGCAGTCAGCCCGCCTTTTAAGACCAGTCGTATTCCGTCTTCGAACAGCTGCGCCATCTTTCCAAGTTTTGTTTCCTCAAACAGGTTATCCATCAGAAGAAGCAGCACAAACACATGAACCCCCGGCAGAAAAATAAATTTCATTCCCAGTTCCAGCAGATACATCAGTCCGAATGCCAGCTGATAAAAGGAACCCGCAGATGCCGCATTGCCGGAGCAAAACAGCGTTGCCGCATACAAAGGCACAAATGCGGTCATAAATGCCACCAGACGGTCAATCCCCTGATCTACCACCTCTGAGATCAGGGCAAATGATTGCAGCAACAACAGAACCACCCCAAGATAAACAATAAAAAAGCTCATCTGCGAAACATACCCCTGTCGCGTCATCATCACTTTTCCGTACAGCGCAAATAAAAGCCCTATGGCAAACATCTGCAAAAACATTGGCTTTGCAGCCGTGATTTCATAAAAAAATAAATCTGCAATATATTCACAGATCATTCCCGCATCCAGTCCGTTGGTTCCTTCCGTCACCAGTTTATTCACCATTTTTTCAAAATCCATCTTTTCCGGCAGATCCTGCGTCTGTGCATTGATATCCGTAAAATCAAGTTCTTTTATGATCTCATCCGCCTCGGCCGCCATCACATTTTGCGGCTGTAAAAAAATCATCCATACGAACAAAACAGACCAGAACAAAATTTTAGCAATTTTTTTCATTTCTACCCCCCGGTCATCTGTTCGATCAGCTGCAACAAAACCCACAATTCCGGAATGGACAAAGCAACGATCGATAATTTTGCAAACAGTTCAATCTGTCCTGCGACAGATCCATATCCCGCTTCCCGGCAGACCGATGCAGAAAAATCGGCAACATATGTAATTCCAAGCATCTTTAACAGTGCTTTCAAAAGTGCCGGATCTACCGGAAGCGTGTCCATCAGTTCCCGTAAAAAATCCAGGATAAACGAAATTCTTGACAGGGTGTATCCGAAAATCAAAACCGATGCTGCAATTCCCACAAGCAACGCCAGCTCTCCCTTTTCTTTTTTCAGCAAAAGAGCCAGAAAAACCGCAGCAATTCCGATCATTCCTATCTTTATCATAGACATCACATACGAAACAGGGTTTCCATCGTTGTAAACAGTTCACTGATACAAGGCACGATCCAGAACAACACTATTATCAGACCTGCCAGGCTCAGCAGAAATGCCTGTTCCTCCCTTCCACTATGCTTGAGAATCTGGCTGAGTACTGCCACAACAATTCCAAGCGCTGCAATTTTAAAAATAATTGTTACACTCATACACTCAAGGTTCCCTTCCTACGCCTTTACACCAGAAGAATGATCATAACCACGCCGGTCAGCATTCCAACAGGCAGATACACCCGCTGTTTTTTAAAAAATTCCAATCGTGACTCTGCCAGAAATTTTTCCATCCGTTTTCTGCAGATTTCATTGCATCGCAGATTCTCTGCACTGCTTTCGCCATAAAATGCTCCCGCGGCAGACGTAAGGATTTCCCAGCCCTCCTGCCCGATCTGCAGTTCTCTTTTGTGCTTCTGCAGACAATCCTGCCAGATTTTCTGCCCGCTTGGATTCTGATGGTTGCGCATACATACACAGACCTCATCCAGAAATGCCTGCATGGATGCATCTGCCGTTTCATAAAAAGACAAAAAATCGTACAACCGCACGTGTTCCTGTTCCAGTGCATATCCCCAGCGCACAAACAGGCGTATCCATTCCCCCGCCATCCGCTGTCTGGCTTTTTCCCCCTCTGCCCATTTGTACAAAAATCCGGCACACCCTGCCAGTATCAGGACGGTTCCGAAAATCCTTGCCACAATGGATTTCCTCCTCCCTCATATACGGTGAGAATCCGGCGCCCGTCCGGTTTTCTCTGCAGACCAATGAGCCGCATCTGTGAGCGGATCAGATCCAGTCCGCCCATCTGCAGGCGGTGCAAAACCTCTAAGACACTGCCGGCATGTATGGTTCCAAGGATCGATACCCCGCACCGGGCACAGTCTGCCACCGCAGCAAAGTCCTCCGGAAGTCCCAGTTCGTCCACTGCAATGATCTGCGGGGACATGGAACGAAGCAGCATATGGATTCCATGTTCCTTCGGACAATTGTCCAGCACATCCGTGCGGGGGCCCAGATCGTTTTGCGGAATTCCCCGGTAACACGCGGCAATTTCCGACCGTTCATCGACTACCCCGACCTTTTTCCCGGCACGCAGGTGATTTCCTTTCGAAAGCAGCCGGATACAATCCCTTAAATATGTTGTTTTTCCGACCCCCGGCGGTGCAAAGAAAAACGTATGATATACGTTCTCTCCGCAATACAGCCATGGAATCAGTACCGATGCACACCCCTTTTTTTCGTGAGCCAGACGGATATTTAAACCGCTGATACAGCTTAACAGCTTCATACAGCTTGAGGTTCCGTGTTTCTCATAGCTTGCCCGCCCGGAAACCCCGATCCTGTGCCCGCCTTCCAGCGTAAAATACCCCTGTCGCAGTTCTTCTTCCAGTGCATACACGGAATATCCACTCAGATAATTCAGTACCTCCCGCATATGTGCTTCCGTGAGCAGCCCAATCTCTTTTTCTTTCTCATCCGCATATAAAATTTCCAGCGGTTGTCCGACCCGAAGCCGGATTTCTTCTGCCCCGCACAACGTTTCTGCTTCCATCTGCGTTCGAAAATCTACCGGAAGATATTCTGTAATCTCCATTCCGTCACTTCCTCCATGTTTCTTTCCATAAAAAATGAGCCATAAGGACAAATCCCTATGACTCATTTATATGTTTTATATGTGATTTTAGAACATCCGATTTACATACGGTCCGGTGCGGAAAAACCAAGCACATCGATACAGGTCTCAAGAATATTTTTGGTCAGTACCAAAAGACCGATATAAGAAGCCTGTACCTTAAAATCTTCCTCGGAAAGAATCTTTGTCTCATGATAAAATCCGTTGAATGCATTGGCCAGTTCATAAATATATGCACAGATCTTGTGCGGTGCTTTCTCCTCATATGCATTTTCCATCATGGCATTGAAACGTGACAATACAAGCATCAGGTTCTTCTCACTTGCAGAATGTGCCCCAAGAATCGGTGCATCCGGCAGCGAATTTTTTGCAGTGTATTTCTTTAAAATGGATTTAATACGCACAATCGTATATAAAATATACGGTCCTGTATTCCCTTCAAAAGAAGTAAAACGCTCAATATCAAAACAGTAGTCCTTGCTTGCCTGATTGGACAGATCTCCGTATTTAACTGCTGCCAGAGCAACCGTTTTTGCAGTCTGCTTTGCCTCTTCCTCGGAAATATCGAGGTTTTCCTTTTCTTTCTGGTTCTCTGTAATCTTTTTGAGCATCTCCTCATTGATCTCATCAAGCAGATATTCCAGACGCATAACGCCGCCATCTCTTGTCTTAAACGGTTTGCCGTCTTTTCCGTTCATGGTACCGAATCCGATATGGGTCAGTTCCACATCCGGTCCGACGAGTCCGGTCTTTCTTGCACAGCGGAATACCTGTACGAAATGCATGCTCTGACGCTGATCCGTCAGGTAAATAATGGCATCCGGGTTGTAATCCTGCATACGCATCACAATCGTAGCAAGATCTGTCGTACTGTATAAGGAAGCTCCGTCTGACTTTAAAATGATACATGGCGGAATCTCTTTTGTATCCGTATCCTCTTTGACATCCACAACCAGAGCCCCTTCGCTCATGTAGGCAAAGCCCTTATCCTTCATCATCTGTACCATATCCGGAATATACGGCTGTGCATCCGACTCTCCCTTCCAGAGCTCAAAAGAGACATTGAGGTTATCATAGTTCTTCTTTAAATCTGTCACGGAAACATCCAGAATGTGTGCAAGAAGTGCACGGTATCCCCGTCTGCCGGCCTGCAGCTGGCTGGTTGCCTCCATGGCAGCCTCACGGAACGCTTCGTCTTCCTTACTCTTTTTGCTGGCAGTCGGATAGATATCCTCCAGTTCGGAAATGGTAAACGGCGCCTCTTTCGGATATTCTCCGGTATAGCTTTCATCATAGTATACCAGATCCGGCTTACGCTCTTTTAATTCTACAATGATCAGTCCCATCTGCAGACCCCAGTCTCCCAGATGCACATCACCGATCATGTGATGTCCCATAAATTTGCCGATCCGCTTGATACTCTCTCCAATGACAGCAGAGCGCAGATGTCCGACATGCAATGGCTTGGCAACATTGGCCCCGCCGTAATCTACAATAATGGTCTTCGGATGTGCCGCTTTGTCACAGCCAAATCTTCCCTCATCTGCTTTCATATCGCTGACATATTTCGCCAGATAGGCAGGACTTACTTTCATATTGATAAATCCCGGTTTTACAGACTCTACGCTCTCAAACAGTTCGTTTTCTGCCAGCGCCTGCGCAATCTTATCCGAAATCATGAATGGTGCACACTTGTACTCCTTTGCTGCAGCCATTGCTCCGTTACACTGGTATTCACACAGGTCCGGACGATTGGAAAGTGTAACTTTCCCGTATTTTGCATCATATCCCTGACCGGTAAATGCATTTGTCACCTGCTCGGTGATCAGATCTATTAATGTCTTCATCCTAGGGTTCTCCTCTTTTTTTACTACAGATTATTGTATACATCATAGAGGAAAAAGTCAAACGCTTCTTCGTATCTGACATTTTTCTTCATACAAAAACGGCTGCCACATTACGCGGCAGCCGTCTCCACTTTTATCAGTTCTATCCGTTATTGTCTAATTGTTCTTTCCGGAAAGGTACTCATCAATACCCTTTGCAGCTGCCTTACCTGCTCCCATTGCAAGGATAACGGTAGCGGCACCTGTTACGGCATCTCCACCTGCATAAACACCGTCTTTGCTTGTTGCACCGGTATCTTCGGTTGCAACGATACACTTGCGGCGGTTTGTCTCAAGCCCCTTGGTGGTAGAAGAAATGAGTGGGTTTGGAGAGGTACCAAGTGACATGATCACGGTATCACAATCCATCTCATACTCAGAACCAGGAATCTCCACCGGACTTCTTCTTCCGGACGCATCCGGCTCACCGAGTTCCATCTTGATGATGCGCACACCCTTTACCCAGCCATTCTCATCGACAAGAATTTCCGTCGGATTCTGCAGCAGATCAAAGATGATTCCCTCTTCTTTTGCGTGATGTACTTCTTCCTTACGTGCCGGAAGTTCTTCCTCACCACGACGGTATACAATATGTACCTCTGCGCCGAGACGGAGTGCGGTTCTTGCAGCATCCATGGCTACATTACCACCACCGACAACGACAACTTTCTTTCCATGGGAAATCGGGGTTTCATATCCTTCCTCAAATGCTTTCATGAGGTTGTTTCTTGTCAGGAATTCGTTTGCAGAGAATACTCCGTTTGCCTGCTCGCCAGGGATTCCCATGAAACGTGGAAGTCCTGCTCCGGAACCGATAAATACAGCCTCAAAGCCTTCCTTTTCCATCAGCTCATCGATCTTTACGGATTTACCGATGACAACGTTGGTCTCGATATCCACACCGAGTGCTTTTACGTTTTCTACCTCGGCTGCTACAACCTTGTCCTTTGGAAGACGGAACTCCGGAATACCGTAGCTTAACACACCACCGGCACGATGCAGTGCTTCAAAAATGGTCACATCGTAGCCAAGCTTTGCCAGATCTCCGGCACAGGTCAGACCTGCAGGGCCGGAACCGATCACTGCTACTTTGTGTCCGTTTAACTTCTCTGCTTTCTTTGGCTTGATACCGTGCTCGCGTGCCCAGTCTGCAACGAAACGCTCTAATTTACCGATGGCAACCGGATCACCCTTGAAACCGCGGATACATTTACCTTCACACTGGCTCTCCTGTGGGCAGACACGTCCACAGACAGCCGGAAGTGCGGAAGACTCGGAGATAATATGATAAGCCTCCTCAAAATTGCGCTCCTTGACCTGTGCGATAAATGCCGGAATATTGATAGAAACCGGACATCCCTTCATACACTGTGCGTTTTTACAATTTAAGCAACGGGAAGCCTCTGCAACTGCCTCTTCCTCGTTGTATCCATAACATACTTCCTCAAAATTCGTAGCACGAACCTTTGGTTCCTGCTCACGAACCGGTACTCTGACTAATCCTTCCATTACTTGTCACCTCCGCAATGGCCGCATCCACCGTGATGGGTAGCGCCCTCTTCATATGCGAGCTTTGCTCTGCCTTCTTCTGTCTTATACTGCTGCTGACGCTTCATTGCCTGATCAAAGTCAACGAGATGTCCGTCGAACTCCGGTCCGTCAACACATGCGAATTTTACTTCTCCGCCAACCATCAGACGACATGCTCCACACATACCGGTTCCGTCTACCATGATCGGGTTCATGGATACAACGGTAGGAATCTCAAGCTTCTTGGTAAGGATGGTAACGAATTTCATCATGATCATCGGTCCGATTGCGACACATACATCATAATGTTTTCCCTCATCGATCAATGCCTGTAACTGCTGACAGCCATTTCCGTGAAATCCATAAGTACCGTCATCCGTACATACATATACATTTCCGGCTACTGCCTTCATCTCATCCATATAAAAAAGCAGATCCTTGGTACGGGAACCCATGATCACGTCTGCATCAATTCCGTGCTCATGCAACCATTTTACCTGTGGGTATACCGGTGCGGTTCCCAGACCTCCTGCGATAAATACAATTTTCTTTTTCCTGGTCTCCTCAAGGTTCTCCTCCTCACAGAGTTCGGACGGACATCCCAAAGGTCCAACGAAATCTTCGAGAGCATCGCCCTCATTTAAGGCCATCATACGCTCGGTTCCTGCGCCAATCGTCTGTACCACGATGGTGACAGTCTCCTTCTCTCTGTCATAGTCACAGATCGTAAGCGGAATACGCTCTCCTACTTCATCTGTCTTTGCAATGATAAACTGTCCCGGCAGACACTCATTGGCCACACGCGGTGCCTTGATGTCCATCAGGATAATGTTATCTGCCAATGTTTCTTTTCGAACAATCGGGTACATAAACTGCCTCCTGTATGTAATAAATTTAATCTAATCCCTGTTCTCTTTTTCTGCTGAATACAAAAAGAGGTGCATAGCACACCTCTTTATTGTATATGACTTCTTCACTTTTCGCAACGACTTTTTTACGAAAAATATACAAGCTCATCTTCCGGTTTCTGGGCTTTTTCGATGGAAATCGGGTAAAGAACCGGTCCTTTTCCCTTATATTCCCGTGCAAATTCGACACGAATCTCTGCCGTAATTGTAATCCATGACTTGTGCGGAAGTTCCTCTTCCCGGTCATATTTACATTTGAAACCGATAAATGTCACATCCTCAATGCAGCAGGTCATCGCAAACCGTCCCGGAACAAACACGCCTTTCTTAAGTTTATCCGGATTATATACCAGAGCCAGGAATTTTACTTTCTTGCGATCGTATTTCTTGTAATTTTCCATGGCATCCATGTACCAGATAGCATAATCCGCATCGGTCAGCTCAATCACATCCTGATTGATATCAAACGGTAATTCCTCCGGACGCTCATCAATCGTTCCGTCCTTGCGCTCATAGACAATCTGTGCTTTCCGGTTGATGTTCTTAATGGTACGGCGCAGATGTCCGCGATCGGTATCATCATCTGTACGGTTAAAAATAACCACATCACTGGAAAAAACCTGTTCCTGCATCATTGCACGCATATTATTCATATACAGATCATACGTCGTAGAATCTACGGTTGCCAGTGACTGTACAATCACCCAGCCCTCCGGCATTTTTGCCTCAAGCAGCTTGTCCATCCCCCAGGTGCCGTTGTACTCGATAAAAATTTGTTCCGGCTGATAGGTGTCCTGGATTTCCTGCAGTTTTGCAGGCGTAAAATCCTCTTCCTCTTCGACCGTTACCAGCTTGAAGTTGATGGTTGCCAGTTTTGCTTCGTCATATTCTTTCTCACCGTCTTCGCACATGATGATAATTCCTTTCGAACCATCACCGAAGTTATTCTCAAACAGCGTTTCTTCTACGAGAGTTGTTTTTCCGCTGTCCATAAATCCTGTAAATAAATATACCGGAATATCCTGTGCCATAATTGCTCTCCTTACATTTTTATTGGGGTTTACAGCATTTTAAAGACCAAATGTCTTCAGTAATTCATCCTCATGAATCTCCGTTCCGATTACCACGATACGTCCGGTGTAATCCGGCTCACCCTCACGGATCTCATACTCGCCCGGAACCATATCAAAGTACAGCCAGGTACCATCGGTACTCTCCACCATACCTTTGGAGCGGAGGATATTGTCAGAATCGACAAACTTCTTAAGTACTTCCTCAAGTTTTGCACGCTCGAATTTGTGCGGTGTCTCCTTGCCCCAGCTGGTAAATACATCATCTGCATGATGATGGTGATGGTGCTCATGGTCATGGCAGCCACAGGTACAGTTTTCATCATGCTCATGGTGATGCTCATGCTCCTCATGATCATGGCAGCCACAGGTACAGTTTTCATCATGCTCATGGTCATGGTCATGGTCTTCGTGGTCATGATGATGATGCTCATGGTCTTCATGGTCATGATGATGGTGCTCATGCTCATGTTCTGCCTCTTCCTTTGCATGATGTGCCTCAGCAAGAGCCTTCATCTCCAGGTTATCCTGTCCTTCCATTACCTTAAGGATCTGTTCTCCGGATAATTTTGCCCAGTCTGTTGTAATAATGGCAGCCTTTGGATTCAATTCCTGAATTTTATTGACACAAAACTCCAGCTGTTCCGGTGTTGCATTCTGGCTGCGGCTTAAAATGACAGTTGTCGCATACTCGATCTGGTTGTTGAAAAACTCACCGAACGCCTTCATCTGCTTGCTCGCCTTAAGCGCGTTTACAACCGTTACCAGTGCGTTTAATTTTACATCCTGCTCTTTTTCAATATCAATCACGGACTTCATAACATCGGAAAGCTTACCGACTCCGGATGGCTCAATCAAAATACGATCCGGATGATACTTGGTGATGACTTCATTTAAGTTCTTTCCGAAATCACCAACTAAAGAACAGCAGATGCATCCGGAATTCATCTCTGTAATCTGGATTCCAGCATCCTTTAAAAAACCACCGTCAATGCCGACCTCGCCAAATTCATTCTCGATAAGGACAATCTTTTCCCCGGTAAATGCCTCATCAATCATCTTTTTGATAAAAGTTGTTTTTCCGGCTCCTAAGAATCCGGAGATAATATCTATTTTGGTCATGATAATCCACTCCTTTTTGTTTTTTCAAAATCTATTCTATTTTACTCGTTTTTTTATAATAATGCAAGTTGTGACACAGCCAGTCTAATAATGCATATGATAAAGTTTTTCATACACACCGCCCCGTGCCAGCAGTTCTTCATGGGAACCGGATTCCGCAATCCCATCTTCTGTCAGAACCAGAATTTTTTGTGCATTCTGGATCGTTGTCAGACGGTGGGCGATCACAAATGTCGTACGGTTCTTTGCCAGTTTCTCCAATGATTCCTGTACGACCCTCTCGCTCTCGTTATCCAGTGCGGAAGTTGCCTCATCAAAAATCAGAACCGGTGGATTTTTCAAAAAAACACGGGCTATGGAAAGCCGCTGCTTCTGCCCTCCGGAGAGCTTGATTCCACGCTGTCCGATATCTGTATCATATCCATCGGGAAATGCCATGATAAATTCGTGGGCATTGGCATTTTTTGCAGCAGCAATCACTTCTTCCCTTGTCGCATCCGGCTTTCCATACCGTATATTTTCAAAAATCGTTCCCGCAAACAGGTATACATCCTGCTGCACCATTCCGATATGGTCACGCAGGCTCTTTAACGTCACCTTACGGACATCTTTCCCATCCACGCGGATACATCCTCCGGTCACATCATAGAATCTCGGAATCAGGGAACAAAGCGTTGTCTTTCCGGCACCGGAGGATCCCACCAGTGCCATATATGCCCCTGCAGGCACATGCAGATTGATCCGGTTAAGCACCTTCTCCTGATTGTCTTTATACTGAAAAGAAACATTTTCAAAATCAATGGTTCCTTTCACATCGGTCAGTGCTACAGCATCGTTTGCATCCTGGATTTCCGGTTCAATATTCATAATTTCCTGAAACCGTTCAAATCCCGTATAGCCATTCTGAAACTGCTCGGTAAAGTCCACCAGTGTCCGGATTGGATCCGTAAATACCCCAATATACAGCAAAAACGTAACCAGATCATTGACCGTGACCATTCCCTTTGCAATGAGAACCCCTCCGGCAAGGATGACATTTACCTGAATCAGTGTTGTAAAAACGCCAACCCCGGCCTGAAAACTGCCCATGTAATGATAACTGTTCTTCTTTGCCGCAAGAAATCCGTCATTTCCATGACGAAATTTTTCGTTTTCAATCGCCTCATTGGCAAACGATTTCACCACACGGATGCCTGACAGATTATCCTCGATCTGTTCATTAATCTCGGCAATTTTAATACGGTTCTGCTGAAAAGCCCGGCGCATCCGCTTATTTAACACAAATGCAAATACAAACATAACCGGAAGCACTGCAAACGCGGCAAGCGCAAGCCATCCATTAATGTTGAGCAGGATCACAAACGCTCCCACTATCTTTAATACCGACAGGATAATATTCTCCGGGCCATGGTGCAGCAGTTCTGTAATATCAAATAAATCTGCCGTCACACGGCTCATCAGCTGTCCGACTTTTGCATCATCATAAAAGGAAAAAGACAGCTTCTGCAGATGCCCAAACAATTCGGCCCGCATGTCATATTCCATTTTTGCCCCCATCACATGTCCATAATTTCCGATAAAAAACCGGCTGTAACAGTCCAATGCCAGAAGCACAAACAATCCGATGCCAATCAAAAAAAGTTTCCGCAACATCATCTGAGGCTGCTGATAAATCAGAGTCGATGTCACATACCGCACAACCAGTGGAATAGTCAGTGCCACTGCCGCAGAAAGTGTCGCAAATAACATGTCTGCCGCAAAAACTGCCCGGTAGGGTTTGTAATAGCTTATCATTTTTTTCAGATTTTGATTCATGGTTCACCTCATCCTGATCATTTCTGCAAAAAAGCACCCCGCGAGTTGTCCCGCGGGGTTAAATACATTAGTTGTATTTTCTTTTTCTAGCAGCTTCAGATTTCTTCTTACGCTTTACGCTTGGCTTCTCGTAATGCTCTCTCTTACGAATCTCCTGCTGGATACCAGCCTTCGCACAGTTTCTCTTGAAACGGCGTAATGCGCTATCTAAAGTCTCATTCTCTTTTACGATTACACTAGACATTCTTTCCTAACCTCCCTCCAGTTGCGATATTGTGCATCAACTGTAAGGTAATCTTAATTGCACTATCGATTATTTTAACAAAATATCCTGATTTGTCAATAGTTTTTCCGAAATTTGCATAGTTTTTTTCTTCCACATGCTTAAAGCTTTGTAAACACGGAAGTTTCTTTCTTCAATCCCTCTGCAATCGCAAAGTTCTCATCCATCTTCTTGGAAATTTTATCCATATCGGATACAAGAACCTGTGTGCTGTCCGCTGCTGAAACGACTCCACTGACACCTTCCTCGATCGCATGGGAAATCGTATTTACGGAATTTGCAATCTCATCCATGGAATTCTGTAAAGAATCCGTCTTTGCCTCGAAATCTGCCATGACACCTTCGATAAATGTTGCCTTGTCATGATATGCGCCACCGGATTCCACAAATTTCTGGAATTCCGGCAGGATTTTTTCATTCATGTACTCTACCAGTCCATTTGCATTGTCTGCAAGATTATGTACTGCAGTTATGACAATGGCATTGATGCTCTGGATATTGTTAGCCGCTTCCTGACTGGCGGCTGCCAGCTGGCTGATTTCGGAGGCAACCACTGCAAATCCTTTTCCTGCATCCCCGGCACGGGCAGCCTCAATGGATGCGTTTAATGCCAGCAGGTTTGTCTGGCTTGCAATATTTAAGATGTCGTTTGTCAGATTGTCTACCTGATTGACACTGTTGCTGTCCTCAATTGCCTGACTCAGCACGGAAACAATGTCATTTACTTTCGCACCCGTTGTATCCATATTTTCACGCGCAGCATGTTCCATTGCCTCTGCATGCTCTTTCATTTCTTTGGTATACTGATTGATTTCAATCGTTTTCTCTGCAATTGACTTGACTTCACCGGCAACCGATTCGGTATTTTCATTAATCCGTGAAGCATTGTCGGAAATATCCTGCATCGTTGCAGAAAGTTCTTCCGTCAGTGCGGACAGATCGGATACACTTCCGTTGGAAGTCTGCACACTCTCACGCACTTCATTTACAACACCCTCAAGATCCCTGGAATTGCTGCTGATCATCCGGAAAATTTCCTGCAGCTTTGCCATAAAAGCATTGATGCCTCCACCGACAGATGCCACTTCTTTGTTGTTGGTAATGGTAACCCTGCGGGTCAGGTCACCCTGCCGGTTATCAATTTCGGAAATAATCTCATTCATTTCCCTGTTCGTATTTGCAAGCGGATAAATTACCCACCGAAGCACTGCCACCATTGCTGAAAAAAGTGCCGCAATACTAATCAGAATCGTCACTATGCTTGTTCCTATTGAACTATGGTATGCAGATGTCAGTTTCTGTCTCTGTGCATTTGCATCCTGATTTACAATTTTCTTGATACTTTCGATATCCGACTCAATGGCATCTGCACACTTGCTGATCTTTCCATTGGCAAGTTCATAGGCATCTTCACTTTTCCCTGCTGCGGAAAATGCCATAACATTGGCACATTCATACTTTAATTCTTCGTAATTTTTTTTGATATCATTGTATTCTTTTTTGGTATCCGGTGTCACGTATATCTTGTAACTTTCCAGATCTTTCTCCAATGCATCTTCCTGACTGCGGATTTTTTCCACCAGCTGGATCATGGAATCCAGATCCACCGCTATGATATGGGACAGACCCAGATTATGGATGTCCTGCGTCTGTTTCTGGATTTCTGCCAGACCCGAAACATTCTTTAAAGATACTTCCGAAATCTGTACGGCACTCCGGTTAACGTTCCTGATATTGGAAACAGACATCACGTTCGAGATGATACTGAATATTCCAAGTATAAATACCGGAATTAAAATGATAAGTTTGGTACTTAATTTCTTTTTCTGATTCATATGCTCCCACCTCTTAGCCTGCTACTGATTTTGTAATACCATTGACCAGATTATCCATCAGTTCCTGTAACTTTACGTGGTTTGGATTTCCTGCTGCCATCGTATTCCCGAATTCCTTGCTTGCATCCCAGTAACTGTTTCCGACACGCTGCAGTTTTCCGAATTCCGACTGTGCAATCACTGCCTGAATGGATGGAGAAGCCTTAACCGCATCCGAATCCGCTGCCTTTGTATTGGAAGGTCCCTGTCCGTTCATCTCAAACCGGACAGTCTGGTTCTGCTCATTGGTCAACCAGTCTGCCAGTTTTGCTGCCCACTGTGGATTTGCCGAATAAGCACTGACTCCCATCAGCTTATAGCCGGTAAAGGAAGCCATCTGTACCTGTTTTCCTGCCACGGTATAGGTCGGAAGCTTGGCTGCGCCAATATCATTTCCCCAGATCTTTTTCAGTTCGGTCTCACTCCATACACCGCTTACCCCTGCAATTACACTGCCTTTTTTTGCACCTTTAATAAAATCTTCATTCACCGCATTTTCAAATCCACTACTGGAACTGATATCAAGCATCGCCTGCGCAATATCCACGCCTTTGATATCCCCTTCGGTGGAATTCCATTCACAGTGGTTTGTCACATTGTCATCATTGATACCGAAATCCAGTCCTGTATTTCCGAAAAACGAATACAGATACCAGCCGGAAGACCAGTCCATCATAAACTTCTTATGATTTTTTTCTGCTACTTTTAAAATGCCGTCAAGGGTTTTGACATCCGAATCACTCAGGTACTTTTTGTTATAATACAAAAAATACCCATTGTCTGCAGTCATGGGATATGCATAAAGCGTATCATCGACTGTGGCAGCGTCTATTGCGCCCTCCACATTTGCTTTTTTCACTTCGTCTGCATTCGGAACCGGATACAATGCACCACCGGCCACCATAGAAGCCACCTGGTCATCTGCAAGAATAAACACATCAGCTGCATTATGCACATCTCCAAGCACATTGTCACGCGTATCGGAATCCGCATTCTGTTCCAGGGTGATATCAAAAGTTGCCTGACCCTTATACTCTTCCTTGAAACTGTCGATCATCTTATTCAACGCATCAAACGTTGATTCCTCCGCCCACACTCTCAGCTTTACCGTTCCGCTCGTCCTGTCCGTCTCCTGTGCACTGCCCTGCGTGGTCTCCGTTGCACCCTGAGGTACCGCCGAAGCGCAGCCGCCCAGCATGGACACGGCAAAGATTCCTGCCAGCACGGCTGACAATAACCTCTTTCTCTTCATAAAGTCTCTCCCTTTCTTCATGTCGTTTCCACCTTTTGTTGTATATACACAAATTTCACAGTGGATTTACTGTTATTATACTATAAATATTTGCAAAAAACAGGTAAAATCGCATTTTTATTGCGCATTTTCACCTGTTTTTTGCGTTTTTATTATATTCTTTTATACGTTATCAGTGATAGATTATTTCAACATGTTTTCCAGTGCCGTCTTCGCCTGTGCAATTGCATCCGGAATACCAGCCGGATTCTTTCCACCGGCCTGTGCCATATTCGGACGTCCGCCACCGCCACCGCCGACGTTTCCGGCGATCGCCTTGATCAGATTACCGGCATGTGCCCCCTGCTTCATCGCTGCATCGGTTGCCATGGCAATCAGGTTTACCTTTCCGTCACAATCGGATGCGATCACTACGACGCCCTCACCGATCTTGTCCTTCAGCTGGTCACCGAGATCACGCAGACCATTCATATCCACACCGGATACGCTGGTTGCCAGAAGCTTCACACCTTTGACATCCTCGATCTGATTCATCACATCCCCAAGTGCATCCTTGGCTGCCCTGCTCTTTAACGCCTCGTTCTCGCTCTGCAGATCTTTCATCTCTGCGGTCAGATGCTCCAGACGTTCCTTAAGGTTTGCAGGTGTGGATTTTACAACCTTCGCTGCTTCCCGGAACTCTTCTTCCATCTTTTTGTAATATGCAATCACATTGTCACCGGTCAGTGCTTCGATACGGCGCACACCAGCTGCAACACCGCTCTCAGAAAGAATCTTAAATGTCTTGATCTCTGCAGTATTCTTTACATGTGTACCGCCACAGAACTCCCTGGAGAACTCTCCCATGGAAACGACACGGACTTTTTCCCCATACTTTTCGCCAAACAGAGCCATTGCCCCGGTCTTCTTTGCCTCATCAACGGTCATGATATCGGTACGGACTTCCATGCCCTCGTTGATCTTTTCATTGACCATGTCTTCCACTTTCTGCAACTCTTCCGGAGTCATGGCTGCAAAGTGGGTGAAATCGAATCTGGTACGTTCACTGTCCTGATAAGACCCCGCCTGCTCGACATGTGTACCCAGCACTTCACGGAGTGCTTTCTGCAGTAAATGGGTTGCCGAATGGTTTGCACAGGTCTTTGCGCGAAGTTTTGCGTCTACAACCAGTTCCACTTCCTCGCCGGTATGGATCATGCCGGACACCATATGCCCGATATGTCCGTATTTACCGCCCAGAAGCTTAACCGTATCCTCTACCTGAAATACGCCGTCTGCGGTACGGATCTGTCCCTTATCGCCCTGCTGGCCGCCCATCGTGGCATAAAACGGAGTCTTCTCTACGATAATGGTTCCTGCATCCCCATCGGAAAGTGCTTCCACGATCTCGGTCTCGGTCGTCATAACCGTAACTTTAGAAGCATATGTCAGATTCTCGTATCCGACAAATTCTGTTGTGATGGAAGGATCAATCTGCTCGTAAACCGTTGCATCCGCACCCATGTAGTTTGTCACTTTACGGGCACTTCTGGCTTTCTGCCTCTGTTCTTCCATACAGGCCTTAAACTCGTCCTCATTATAGGAAAAGCCCTTTTCTTCAAGGATTTCTTCGGTCAGATCTACCGGGAATCCGTAAGTATCGTAAAGTTTGAATGTATCGGCACCGGAAAGTTCCTTTTTGCCGTTTTTCTTCATCTCCTCCATCAGGTCAGACAAAATGGCAAGTCCCTGATCGATGGTCTTATTGAATTTCTCTTCTTCCTGTGTCAGAACCTTAAAGATAAATTCTTTCTTCTCTTCCAGTTCCGGATATCCATCCTTGCTCTCATTGATGACAGTTTCTGATAATTTTGCAAGAAACAGTCCGTCAATTCCAAGCATCTTTCCGTGACGTGCCGCACGACGGATCAGACGGCGCAGAACGTAGCCTCTTCCTTCATTGCTTGGCATAACACCATCGGATACAAGAAATGTGGAAGAACGGATATGATCCGTAATCAGACGGATGGATACGTCATCCATGGCATCTACTTCATACTTCTTTCCGGACATCTCACAAATCTTGTCGCGGATCGCTTTCATGGTATCGATATCAAATACGGAATCCACATCCTGCATAACAACTGCCAGACGCTCAAGACCCATACCGGTATCAATATTTTTCTGGGAAAGCTCGGTATAACCGCCCTTGCCGTCCCCTTCAAACTGTGTAAACACGTTGTTCCATACTTCCATGAAACGGTCACAATCACAGCCTACTTTACAATCCGGACTTCCGCATCCGTATTTTTCGCCTCTATCATAGTAAATTTCAGAACACGGACCACATGGACCGGCACCATGCTCCCAGAAGTTGTCACATTCTCCGGTCTCAGGATCACGGTAAAAACGTGTGATTTTTTCTCCCGGAACACCTACCTCTTTGGTCCAGATCTCATACGCTTCCTCATCTTCTCCATAAATGGACGGATACAGACGATCCTCCTCAAGCCCAAGCACCTTTGTCAGGAATTCCCATGACCAGGCAATCGCTTCATGCTTAAAATAATCCCCAAAAGAGAAGTTTCCAAGCATCTCAAAAAATGTAAGGTGACGCGCAGTCTTTCCTACATTTTCAATATCTCCGGTACGCACACACTTCTGACATGTAGTCACACGTCTGCGTGGCGGAATCTCCTGTCCTGTAAAATACGGCTTGAGCGGTGCCATTCCCGCATTGATGAGTAATAAGCTGTTGTCATTGTGTGGTACTAATGAAAAGCTCTTCATGACAAGATGTCCCTTGCTCTCGAAGAAGTCAAGATACATCCGGCGCAGCTCATTTACGCCATAACTCTTTTTCATTACCAGTTCCTCCAAAATCATTCTTTCGTCGTGTCAGCCTTCGCATCCTTGTGTCTGCGGAGTCTGATACCAATAAATGCCCCTAATCCGCCGATCAAAGCCAAAGCAGCCATCTCGACCACATATCTGCCAATACATAAAAGAAAATCTGTCATATAGTTTTCTCCTCTCTGTTGTTACCCCATTAACTTAATTATTATATATGAATTTTTCTGTAAATTCAAGAGTTAGAGTTCCCCGAACGGAAATACCTGATTCTCCCTTTCAATTTCAATTACGCGGTCTGCCATTCCAAGATTTGTAATGTGTTTTTTGTATTCCCTGATTGCAGAATAATCCTGCCACATATGCATCGGGAAAACAAATTCTGCATCGGTGTTTTTCAGCACAAAATCAATCCCGAGTGTCTGATACGGTCCCAGCCGCGGATCCATCGGGACAAACGCAAAATTGACCGGCTTGTCCGCAAGCTTACGGATCTCGTGCCGGAAAGTGCGTTCCTGTTTGCCGTTTATAAGTTCTCCCACATGTTCCATCTTCCAGTCGTTTAAATCTCCTGCATGGAAGATACTCACCCCACGCACATTCACATAAAATGCCACTCCTGCATCGGTAGACAAAAGGGTCTGGATCTTTAGATCATCCACTTCATAATGGTTGTTTGCGGAGACAAACGTCACTTTTTTCCGCACCCCAGGGTCAATTCCATGCTTTTGCAGAAAATGCGGACTGATGCGGATATCCTTGGATAAAATATAATGTACATTGGTATATTTTTCACTCCAGCGCAGAATATCCATGTCAAAATGATCCTGATGTTTGTGGCTGGCAAACATATAGATTTTTGTATCCGGTGCGTAATCCGGAATCTTTCCCGTAAAGTGGAAACCATTCACCCGGTCCCCGCCAAAATAATCAAAAATCAATACCAGATCATCCACTTCCACCAGAAAACAGCTGTGATGTATAAAAATTACCTGCATGTTGTTCCAATCTCCTTTATCATCTGTGTTACAAGCTTTTGAAATACCGGAGCCACCGCATCGGCTGCTTCCTGCACCTCCTTATGTGACAATGGCTGTGGCGAAATGCCGCATGCCAGATTCGAGATACAGGAAATTCCCACAATCCGCATCCCCATATGATTCGCCGCCACAGCCTCACATGCCGTACTCATTCCTACGGCATCTGCTCCGAGTGTACGCGCCATTGCCACCTCCTGTGGAGATTCATAGGCCGGCCCGGTAAACTGCAGATACGTTCCCTCTTTTAAATCCGCCCCGGTCTCTGCCGCACATTTTTTTGCGATTTTCTGTAAATCATAATCATAAATCCGGCTCATATCCGGAAACCGCGGTCCCAGTTCCTCTATATTTTCTCCAATGAGCGGCGACGGAACAAAACTTGCAATCTGCCCGGTAAGAAGCATCAGATCCCCCGCCTTCATGCCCAGCTGGATTCCGCCCGCTGCATTTGTCAAAAACAGAACTTCTGCCCCCAGAAGTTTCATCAGCCGGATCGGCCGTACCACCTCCGTCATGGAATATCCTTCATAATAATGCACTCGTCCCTGCATGCACACAACCGGCACATCCCCGACATAACCAAACACAAAGCGCCCGGTATGGCCCGGCACCGTAGATACCGGAAATCCCTCGATCTCATGATAATCCACCGCGGCCTCCACGCGAAGCTGCGATGCATAATCACCCAGACCCGACCCCAGTACCAGTGCTACTTTCGGCACAAAATCTGTTTTCGTCCTCACGCTGCGCACACAGCGCATGAGAGTTTCATATTCGTTGCTCATTTGTTCTCCTTATTTTTCGCAATTACATACACAATTTCATTAACTAATAGTATAACAGAATCAAAAATAAAATAAAACAAGAGCAACTGAAATTCATACTTTTTTTATTTCTCTTAAATAATGATGCAGATCATTCCCCCATTGCTGTCATTGACAATTTTCTGCATGGTATCCTGCAGTTTCAACTGGCACTCATCATCCATCTGCATGATCTTGCTGCGGATGCCGTCTTCCATCAGTTCCCCGACAGATTTTCCGAAAATATTTGTCGTCCAGATTCCTTCCTTGCTCTCCTCCCCCTCGCGGATATATGCAATCAGATCATTTGCCTGTTCCTCACTGCCGACGATTGGCGCAATTTCGGTCTCAATATTCGCCTTGATCATATGAATGGACGGGGAAATTGCCCGCATTTTCACGCCATATTTTCCGGCATGCTGGATCAGCACCGGATCTTCCATACGGATATCCGAAAGTCCCGGCATGACCACACCATACCCCTTCTGTTCCACAGCTGCCATGGCATCTTCCACACGCTCGTATTCTTTTTTCATCCGGGAGAGGGAGCGCAGCATGGAAATCATCTGATATTCCCCTTCGATCTGCATTCCCGTCATCTCACTGATGTAGGAAAAATAGCACTGTTCCGTTGTCTCCATACGGATCGTCACGGTTCCGTTGGAAAGATCCGCCGTCTGCAGCTGGATGTCACGAAAAACCTCTTCTCCCATCTGCTCATTTGCACTTTTTACCCATTCCTGCCCGGCAAGCACAGCCGATGCGTCCCGCACGCGGTCGATTCCATCCATCAGTCTGGAAGCCGTCTGAATCATGGCTGCCTTTAATTTATGTTCCATCGGAAGCATTTCCGTCCACTTCGGAATTGCAAAGTCCACACGGGTAACCGGAAATTCAAACAGAATTGCCTTCATAACTGTGACCAGATCCTCCCGGTGCATCTGCTGACAGTTGACCGGAACCACTACCGTCTGATATTCCTGCTCTAAACTTTCTTTCAGTGCAAGTGTCTCACTGCTGTACGGACGCACGGAATTTAAAACAACCACATAAGGTTTTCCAATCTCTTTAAGCTTTTCCACCGCAGTTTGTTCTGCCTCCACATAATTTTCCCGCGGAAGTTCCCCGATACTGCCATCCGTTGTCACCACAACACCGATGGTTGCATGGTCTTTGATCACCTTTTCCGTTCCGATTCTCGCCGCATCCGAAAAAGGAATTTCCTCCTCAAACCACGGCGTATGTACCATGCGGTATCCGTCCCCTTCCAGATGCCCGCTGGCTCCCTCTACCATAAATCCGACACAGTCAATCAGACGCACACTGACACTGCTCTCATCTGCAAGTGTGATCTCTGCAGCCTCCTGCGGAATAAATTTCGGTTCTGTCGTCATGATCGTCTTCCCGGCAGCTGACTGTGGCAGTTCATCGAGCGTCCGCTTTTTTTCTTCCTCATCTTCGATGTACGGAAGTACAAACAGATCCATAAACCGCTTAATGAACGTTGACTTTCCGGTACGGACCGGTCCTACGACACCAATGTAGATTTCGCCGTTCGTTCTTTTCTGGATATCTTTATATAAATCAAACTCCATAAAAAAATCTCCCTTCTTTGCATATTCGATTAATCTATCTAATCTATATGCAAAGGGGAGAATTCTTATTCACAGAAATACTCTGTTGTATAATTATTTCTCAGATGACTTCTTTTTGTCGGAAGTCTTCTTCTTTGCAGCTTCTTTCTCTGCTGCTTCCTTCTCTGCTGCTTCCTTCTCTGCTGCTTCTTTCTCTGCTGCTTTCTTTGCCTGCTCAGCAAGCACTTTTTCACTGATGCGTCCATACATCTGCATGTATTTATAGAGTTTCTTTGCCAGATCCTTGGTAATCTGTCCCTCCAGGGCACGCCACTTCCAGTTTTCTCCAAGTGTGGAAGGAATGTTAATACGGGCTTCGGAGCCGAGTCCGATCAGATCCTGCATCGGAACAATCGCCATATCTGCAACGGATGACCATGCGGCACGCATCATACCCCAGTTATATCCTTCCTCCTCGGTCAGATTCAGGTACTCGGTTGCGAACTTGACAGATGCTTTCGGTGCCGTCTTCATCCATCCCATCACGGTATCATTATCATGTGTTCCTGTATACACAACACAGTGACTGGTATAGGTGTGTGGCAGATAATCACTTCCCTCACGGCTGTCAAACGCAAACTGGATGACTTTCATGCCCGGGAATCCGGAATCCTTTAAAAGTTTGCGGACGGAATCTGTCAAAAATCCAAGATCTTCCACAATGATCGGAAGCTTGCCAAGTTTCTTCTCCAGCTGGTTAAACAGATCCATTCCCGGACCCTGTTTCCATTTTCCGTTCTTTGCAGTCTTATCTTTTGCCGGAATTGCATAATAAGAATCAAATCCGCGGAAATGATCGATGCGGATAATATCATACAGCTCGCTCATCGCTTTGATTCGTTTGGTCCACCATGCATAGTTATCTTTTTTCATTTCATCCCAGCGGAACAGCGGATTGCCCCAGAGCTGTCCATCTGCCGAAAATCCGTCCGGAGGACATCCTGCCACTTCAATCGGATTTAAATCTTCATCCAGATAAAACTGTTTCGGATTTGCCCATACATCCGCACTGTCTCCGGCCACATAGATCGGCACATCTCCGATAATCTCGATTCCGTTTTCATTGGCATATGCCTTTAACTCTCTCCACTGTTTAAAGAACAGATACTGAAGCATCTTATAAAACTCAATATCTTCTGCGTACTTTTTTCTTGCCTCATCCAATGCCGCTGCGTCACGCACACGAAGTTTCTCATCCCACTGGGCCCATGCTTTTCCGTCATTGGCATCTTTTAATGCCATAAACAGTGTATAATCTTCCAGCCAGTCCTTTTCCGTCTCACAAAATGACGAAAAATCTTCCGGCATATTTTTTACAAAACGGACATATGCTTTATGCAGCAATGCATAGCGTGATACATACATGGTTCCATAATCAATGTATTCCTCGCTTGTGCCCCAGTCAAATGACTCACATTCCTTTTTCTTTAATAAATTTTCCTTGCAGAGAATGTCCAGATCGATAAAGTACGGATTTCCCGCAAAACTGGAAAACGACTGATACGGTGAATCTCCGTAACTGGTCGGACAGATCGGCAGAATCTGCCAGTAAGTCTGACCTCCTTTTACCAGAAAGTCTACAAATTTTCTGGCTGATTTTCCCATAGTTCCAATGCCATACGGTGATGGCAGGGAAGATATCGGCATAAGTACGCCACTTGTTCTCATAAGTGATTCCTCCTAAGATCCAATCTATAATCTATAATTATATCATACCACCTTTTTGTCCCCTTGTAAAAAGCATTTTTCAATGCTAGTATGAAAGAAAGGGATTACGAGGTGAAGAATTATGAACGATGTCATAAAACATAAAATCAAACACAATGCACACCGTGCACTGGTATCTGTCAAATGGGTAATTTTTGCAATTCTTGTCGGCGGTATCGTCGGGCTGTGCGGCACGGCATTTTACTTTTGCCTGACATTTGTCACCGTACTGCGTGGACAGAATCCGTGGCTTTTATATCTGCTCCCTGTCGGGGGACTGATCATTGTCGGTGCTTACCATCTGCTGCGGGACGAAAAAGATACCGGGACCAATCTGGTCATCTCTGCCATCCACTCGGATGACGAGCTGCCCCTGCGCATGGCTCCTTTGATCTTTATTTCCACACTGATCACGCACCTGTTTGGCGGATCTGCCGGCCGTGAAGGTGCCGCCCTGCAGATGGGTGGCAGTATCGGAAACGCAATCGGAAAATTCTTCCGTTTTGACGATAAAGATAAACATGTCATGATCATGTGCGGCATGAGTGCTGCGTTTTCCGCTCTCTTTGGTACCCCGATGGCTGCTGCCATCCTTCCAATGGAAATTGTAAGTGTCGGCGTCATGTACTATACCGCCCTTGTTCCATGTGTGATCAGTTCTCTTGTCGCACACGGAGTTGCTTACCTGTTTGGTGTTTCCAACCAATGGTTTTCCATCGAGCATATCCCGGACTTTGGCATTCTTCCTGCCGTGCAGATTTCCATCCTTGCCGTGCTCTGCGCACTGGTAAGTATTGTTTTTTGTGTTCTTCTGCACAAAAGTGAAGAAATTTACCGCAAACTGTTCCAGAATCCCTACATCCGCATCTTTGCCGGTGGATGTATTGTTGTCATTCTGACGATGCTTGTCGGCAACCAGAATTACAACGGTACCGGTATCGGCATCATCCAGATGTGCATTGATGGAACGGTCCGTCCGGAAGCCTTCCTGTTAAAGATGATCTTTACCGCACTGACTCTTGGTGCCGGTTACAAAGGCGGAGAAATTGTTCCTTCCTTCTTCACCGGCGCGGCCTTTGGCTGCCTGTTTGGAACGCTGACCGGCATATCCCCGACACTCTGTACGGCTGTCGGCATGACTGCCGTATTCTGTGGTGTCACAAACTGTCCGATCACCTCACTGCTAATCAGTTTTGAATTGTTCGGTTATGACGGCATGCCGTATTTTCTTCTGGCTACCGCTTTCAGCTACATGCTTTCCGGATACTTTGGTCTGTACCGGAGCCAGAAGATTGTGTACTCCAAATACAAAACCAGCTACATCAACAAGACAACTCACTGATTCCAAGAACCACACAGCCAGTCGCCGGCAATTCCATGTTCGAATGAACCGAACCGATTGGTTCGGTTCCTGCATGCAGATCATCAATATATAGCGTCCATGTCCTGTCATCCGGCAGCAGAAGTGTTTCTTTTCTGCCGGATGCATTGTACGCCACCAGAAGTGTCTCTTCCGGCTGACGGATTATAAACGCGATGGTCTGTTCGGATGTCATTTCCATAAACAGAATATTCTGGCGGATCTCCTCTGCGTCTGTCATACGCAATCCTTTATGTGCTTTCCGGAAAGCAATCAGTCCTCTGTAATACTGCTGCAGTTCTTTCTGTTCATCATTCCAGTCATAGCGCAGCACATTTGTTTCATACGGCAGATTATAACTGTTCTCGGATACCTCACCATTTTTTCCGGCCGGTTTGGTTCGTGCAAACTCTTCCCCACTCAGGAAAAACGGAACTCCCTGTGCGGTAAATACCATCGCAGCCGCCAGACGGTTCATTGCAAGACGTTCCCCGGCATCACAATCCGGTCTGGAAATCTGCAGTTTATCCCACAAGGTCAGATTGTCGTGACAGGAAACATAATTGATCACTTTCTCCGGTGTATCCGTCCATGTGCCGCCGACTGCATAGGTATAAGCTGCATAATCTACCTGTGGATGCCACACACCTCCTGTTGCACAGTAACGCACCGCAACTTTCATTTTTTCCTTTCCGCTGACATAGCCGCAGTCTTTGTTATAAAACACATGTCCGCGCACCATGTCCCGGATATCATCCGAAAACATTCCGATGCCGTCCAGCATACGCGCGTTTCTCTTCATGGCACGCCTAAATTCCGGCATGGTTGAAGTACCGCCTGTCCAGCCCTCTCCATACAGAATGATATATGGATTGATTTCTTTTAACCTGCGGCTGATCTCATTCATGGTATCAATATCAAGAACACCCATCAGATCAAACCGGAACCCATCCACATGATATTCCCTTGCCCAGTAACAGACAGATTCTACGATGTATTTGCGCATCATCGGCTGCTCCGAAGCAATTTCATTGCCACAGGCAGATGCATTGGAATATCTGGTTCCGTTCATCCGGTAATAATAATCCGGCTCACATTTCTGCAGACAGCTGTCCAGATCATAGGTGTGATTGTACACCACATCCATGATCACTCCGATGCCCTCCCTGTGAAAAGCCGCAATCATTTCTTTCATTTCCCGGATACGCACCTCCCCATGGAACGGATCTGTTGAAAAAGATCCCTCCGGTACGTTATAATTCAGCGGATCGTATCCCCAGTTATACTCCCGCTTCTTTGGTGCCGCCTCATCAATACTTGCAAAATCATACATTGGCATGATCTGCACATGCGTAATACCGAGCGATTTCAGATAATCCAGCCCGGTAGCTTCTCCCTCTTTGTTTTTGGTTCCCTTTTCTGCCAGTCCCAGATACTTTCCCGGATATTTTACCCCGGAAGAGCCATCCGCGGTACTGTCCAGAACAGAAATCTCACAGATCACCAGATCCGTACGGTTTGAAAAAACCGGTCCATGATCCTCCTTAAAATTCTCCGGATCGGTTTCTTTTAGGTCCAGCACCATACTCCGCTGCCCGTTCACACCGACAGCTACCGAATATGGATCCTGTGACTCCACGGTCTTGCCGCTTCTCTCCAGACGGTATGTATAATAAACATGCCGCAAATCTCCGTCTACCCGAATCGTCCAGGTTCCCTGTACATCCCGTTTCATCGGAAGTGTATCCGACAGGCAGTCCCCGTCTCCTTCCCGATACAGACACAGTGTTACTGCATCCGCAGTCGGAGCCCAGAGCCGGAACGCTGTATATTTCTTTGTGTACACAGCACCCAGATCATTTCCATCATATGGAATCCTTTGCTGCATTCCCTCTCTCCTCCCTGAAATATATTATTTTCGCATTTTTTCGTAATTCATTATATTTTAATTTTATGTATCTGTAAATTGGAAAAATCACTAAGTTTTTTTCAATATTTTGTGAAATAAGACGAAGAAAAAAGACATTCCATGTTTTATGCCATGAAATGCCTCTTTTTTTGTTTTCCGTATCAGGCAAACCCTTATGCGTTTGTTGCCTGTACCATTGCCTCAAGGGTTCTGACTGCTGCTCCCGAATCGATCGTCTTTGCTGCAAGTGCAATGCCATCTGCAATACTGTCTGCCTTTTTCCCAATATACAAAGCGGCTCCTGCATTCAAAAGCACAATCTCCCTCTTTGGTCCCTGTTCCTTTCCGGAAAGAATATCTCTGGTGATCTGTGCGTTTACGGCTCCATCCCCACCCTGCAGTTTTGCGATTTCACACCTCTTTAATCCAAACTGTTCCGGTGTGATTGTATAGGTGGTTACTTTTCCGTCCTTAATTTCAGATACCGTGGTCTCACCGGTCAGTGTGATCTCATCCATGTTATCCTCTCCGCTGACAACCATTCCCCGTTCTACCCCGAGGTTCATCATGGTTCCCGCAATCACTTCCGTAAGTGCCGGGGAATACACCCCTACAAGCATTGCCCTGGCACGGGATGGATTCGAAAGCGGTCCTAAAATATTAAACACCGTGCGGATGCCCAGCTGTTTTCTGACCGGTCCCACATACTTCATGGCAGGATTAAAATGCGGTGCAAACATAAATCCGATCCCGACCGTCTCCACACACTTTTCTACCACAGCCGGATCTGCGGAAATATTTACGCCAAGTGTTTCTAACACATCTCCGGCACCACTTTTAGAAGAAATGGAACGATTGCCATGTTTTGCCACCGGAAGCCCTGCTGCTGCCACAACGAACGCTGATGTTGTGGAAATATTAAACGAATAGGTACAGTCTCCGCCGGTACCGACAAAATCTACATAATCCTTTACCTTCGGACTGATCGTATTTGCCTTGTTGCGCAATATGGCTGCCAGTCCCGTAATCTCATCCAGCGTTTCCCCTTTCATGCGGAGTGCTGTCAGAAAACATGCAATCTGCGCCTCTGTTGCCTGTCCGGTCAGAATCAGCTCCTGTGCTTTCATCGCTTCCTCTTTTGTCAGATCTTTACCCTCTACCAGTTTGGCCAGAATCTCTTTCATCTATGATATCCTCCTGTTTTATTCGCTTTTCCGTTACATTTCATTTAACTCTTTTTTGAATGTGCTGCAATAGTCTGCTGCAGCCTGCGGATCAAAACCGTGCTTCCGCATCAGTGTGATAAAATGAGAGCCTACAATGGCTCCGTCAATAATCTCTTTCATCGGACGTACATCCTCTGCCGTGCGGATACCAAATCCCATCATAACCGGAATTTTTGCCTCTTTCTTTACCGCTGTCAGATATTCTAAAATCTGACGGTGGAAGGTTGCTTCCTGTCCGGTAACTCCCATGGAAGACACACAGTAGACAAATCCCCTTGCATTTTTAAGGATTTTTGGCACACGGTCTTTGGATACCGGGGAAACCAGCTGGATCAGAATGGTTCCATCCTCTTTCTGTAACTGTGTCTGGAGTTCTTCCTGCTCTTCCAGCGGCAGATCCGGAATGATCAGTCCATCCACCCCGCAGGCATTGCACTCTTTTACAAATTTTTCCACGCCATAATGCAGTACCGTGTTGTAATACATCATAAATACAACCGGGATCTGCACACCATCGGTCCGCATCTCTTTCATACAGGTAAATGTTTTCTCCAGATTTGCCCCACCGAGAATTGCCTCATAGGAAGCTGCCTGAATGACCGGACCGTCCGCTACCGGATCGGAAAACGGAATTCCAAGTTCAATAATGTCCGTTCCTGCCGCTTCCTGTGCCTTGATGATCGCCTTTGTCTTATCATAATCCGGCAGACCTGCTGTGATATAAGTAATAAATGCCTTTTCTTCCTTTTCCTGTAACGCCTGAAGCGCTGTCTCAATTCGATTCATCCCTGTTATGCCCTCCTTAATTCAGATATCCTTTTCCGTCAAGATAATCCGCAATGGTGTTTACATCTTTATCTCCGCGACCGGACAGACAGATAACCATGCTCTGATCCATAGTCATTTCTTTTGCCTTTTTAAATGCATAGGCAACGGCATGTGCACTCTCAATTGCCGGAATAATTCCCTCTAACTTACACAGTTCCATCAGCGCATCCATTGCCTCCACATCCGTAATTGCCACATATTTTGCACGTCCGGTATCCCGCAGATATGCATGCTCCGGTCCGACTCCCGGATAATCCAGTCCGGCGGAAATGGAGTGTGCCAGCTGGATATTTCCATCGGTATCCTGCAACAGATACGAACGCATGCCATGCAATACTCCAGGCTCTCCCAAAGCCATGGCGCTGGCATGCTTTCCGGTCTCAATTCCAAGGCCCGCTGCTTCTACACCGATCAGTTCCACCTCCGGCTCATCAATAAAATCGGCAAACATTCCGATGGAATTGGAACCGCCGCCCACACATGCCATAACCACATCCGGATTCTTTCCTTCTGCTTCCATGTGCTGACGCTTTGCCTCCCGGCTGATCACACTCTGAAACTCTTTCACCATCTTCGGATACGGATACGGTCCTACCGCAGATCCGATAATATAGAACGTATCCTCCGCTGTTTTGGCCCAGGTACGGATGGCTTCGTTTGTCGCGTCTTTTAAGGTATTGCTTCCGGATTCCACGGATACCACTTTTGCACCAAGCATCTCCATACGCATCACATTCAGTTTCTGTCTCTGGATATCTTCTTTTCCCATGTACACCGTACATTCCATATCAAACAGTGCTGCTCCCGTTGCAGTAGCTACACCATGCTGTCCTGCACCGGTCTCCGCGATTACCTTTGTCTTTCCCATACGCTTTGCCAGAAGGATCTGACCGATCACATTGTTGATCTTGTGGGCACCGGTATGGTTTAAATCTTCACGCTTTAAATAAATTTTTGTACCGTATTTTGCAGACAGACGCTCTGCATAGTAAAGCGGTGTCTCTCTGCCGACATACTGTTTCAGATAATAATGATACTGCTTCATAAACTCCGGATCATGAATGGCCTCCTCATATGCCTGATCCAGTTCCTGTAAGGTATTCATCAGCGACTCTGCCACATACTGTCCGCCAAACTGTCCATAATATGCTTTCTTATTCATCTTTCTTTCCTTTCTTCTGCTTCCTCTTTGACACATGTTACAAATTGTTTTATCAATGCTTCTTCTTTTTGATCTTTTTCTTCCACTCCGGAACTTACATCCACGATATCCGGGTCAAACAACCGGATTCCTTTGGCAACATTTCCGGCATGTAACCCTCCTGCCAGGACAAATTTTCTTCCGGCGAAAATCCCCGCCTGCCGGTCCATGTGAAGTTGCTTCTGCCAGTCAAAACGCTGTCCGCCGCCATAGCCTGCACCATCCACGACAATCGCTGTTATTTTCTGTTGCAGTTCTTCCGGCAGTTCAAAAAAGCTCTTTGTTTTTGCCTCAAACTCTTCCGGATCTGAGAGGTTTATGGCATACCAGACAGGAAGTTCTGCTGCCGTTATGGCATCCTCTGACAGCTTTCCGTGCATCTGGATGATGTCAAATTTCATCTGCTGCAGTGTCTTTATCTGTGCCGCATCCGGGGAAACGGTTACGGCAACCCTTTTTATCCGTGGACTGATTTTTTTCATGATTTCTTCTGCCTGTTGCCGGCTTAAATTCCGCCTGCTTTTCTCATAAAAAACAAATCCTGCGTAATCGGCCCCTGCATCATTTACATACTGCGCATCTGCAGGCTTTTTCAGTCCACAGATCTTTACTTCTGGTCTCATGCCTGATACAGCTCCTTCCATTTTTGTGCAAGTGCTTTCGGATTTTCCGATTCCATAAACGCACGCCCGATCAAAAAGGCATCCACCCCACAGTCTCGCAGGAACCGCACGTCCTCATCTCCCGTAATCCCGCTTTCTGCCACAAATACTTTATCTTCCGGCACATAAGGGCGAAGCCGTCTGGTATGTTCCAAAGAGATCGTAAAATCCTTAAGATTACGGTTATTGACCCCGATGATTCTCGGGTTGATCTTCATCGCCCGTTCCACCTCTGCCTCATCATGGGTCTCAACCAGCACATCAAGTTCAAGTTCTCCTGCCAGCTGATAAAAATCATGCATCTGTGCATCATCGAGAATCGCTGTAATCAGAAGTACCGCATCTGCACCGATCACTTTTGCCTCATAAAACTGATACTCACAGATCATGAAATCTTTCCGCAAAATCGGAAGGCTGGATTTTGCCCGGATTTCTTTTAAATACGCAACATTTCCGTGAAAATGATCTTCCTCTGTCAGACACGAAATGGCATCCACCGATGCATTGTACTCACTGATGCGCTCCATCAGATCAATCTTGCTGGTAATCGTTCCGAGACTCGGGGAAGCTTTCTTAAATTCTCCGATAATCGAAAGTCCCGGTTTCTTTAAATGATTATAAAAACAGTCTGCCTCCCTCGTCTTTGTTTCCTCTGCCATGCGACGCATTTCTGTTTCCGGAATACGTGCCATGTGCCCGGGAAGCCGTTTTTTCTTATCTTCTACAATTTCATCCAGTATCATATTTTTTCTCCTAATATAAATTGCGATAATCTAACACGTTCCATTTACAAAATTTTCGATGATGCGTTTGCCGTGCTCGGTATAAATGGATTCCGGATGGAACTGTAATCCCACAACCGGATATTTCTTATGGCGCATTGCCATAATCTCTCCGTCATCGGTCCGCGCCAGCACCCGCAGACAATCCGGCAGATCCTTTTCCTGCACTGCCAGGGAATGGTATCTTGCCACACGGATCGGAGAATTGATCCCGGTAAATACACTGCTTCCATCATGTTCAATCAACGACTGCTTTCCATGGAACAATGCCTTGGCATAGGAAACGGTTCCTCCCAGTGCCTCACCGATGCACTGATGCCCCAGACAGATGCCAAGGATCGGTTTTTCTTCTGTAAATTCTTTGACAACATCCATGCAGATGCCTGCTTCCTTCGGATTCTTTGGTCCGGGTGAAAGTACGATCCGCTCCGGGTCCATCGCCTTAATTTCTTCAATGGTAATCTTGTCGTTTCGGACAACTTTGATATCGGAGTTAAAAATTCCGATATACTGATACAGGTTATAAGTAAAAGAATCATAGTTATCAATCAGCAAAATCATAAATTTTCCTCCTCTATAAGCGTCTTGGCCAGTGCCATTACTTTATTGCAGCACTCCTGGTACTCATTTTCCGGAACGGAATCTGCAACTATTCCCGCTCCAGCCTGCAAATATACACGGTTTTTCTTTTTGATCATTGTCCGGATCGTAATACAGAAATCCATATCACCGGAGAAATCAATGTATCCGGTTGCGCCTCCGTAGAGTCCTCTGCGCACACTCTCAAGTTCATCGATAATCTCCATCGCGCGGATCTTCGGTGCTCCAGAAAGCGTTCCTGCCGGAAGGAACGAAGAAACCAGATCCAGCGGATGAAATTCTCCTTTTTTCTTTCCTTCCACCATAGATACGATGTGCATTACATGGGAATAATTCTGTACTTCCATAAACTGTGTCACCTTGACGGTTCCGAATTCTGAGATCCGTCCCATGTCATTTCTCGCAAGATCCACCAGCATGACATGTTCGGCGCGTTCCTTTTCATCCCGGAGCAATTCATCCCGAAGCAATGCATCCTCCTCGGCATCCACACCCCTGCGCCGGGTTCCGGCGATCGGACAGGTATACACCCTGCTTCCCTGCTGCTTTACAATCATTTCCGGGGAACTTCCGATCACTTCAAACTCTCCATAATTGAAATAATACAGATACGGGGATGGATTCAGTTCCCGGAGCTCTTTATACAGCTCAAATCCGGTCTGTTTTGTCTCAATCGTCCATCTCTGGGAAAGCACGGTCTGGAAAATATGTCCTTCCCGGATATACTGTTTGATTTTTTCGACTTTTTCGCAATACTGTTCTAAGGTATCGGACTGGTTGACAATCACACCGTCATGTGTAAAATTTCTGTCCGGTATCTGTCCGGCATTTTTTCTTGCCTCCTCAATCAGTTCTGCTGCTTCTGCTAATGCTTTCTTTTTTCCGTCTTCCGAATCTTCTCCAAGAATCACTGCGGTCAGTGTCTCTGCCACATGATCCACCAGGATAAATTTTGTCATGAGCATCATCTGGATGGTCTCGATTCCAATCTCGTCTGGATTGTTATCCGGCAGTACTTCCGCATAGCGGACAAAATCATATCCCAGATTTCCGACCAGTCCTCCGGAAAAAGACAGCTCTTCGTTTTCTTTTACGATATCAAACTCGCTGTAATATTCTTTCAGACGTTCGAGCGGATTTCCCTGCCGGATTTCTTCCGTCCCGTTGTTCCGCCGGATCACGAGTGCATCCCCGCGGGAAGTAATGATCTCTTCCGGTTCTTTTCCAAAAAACGTATATCTGTCATAATTTTTATCATAACTTTCCAGAAGAAATCCTTTTTTGTTTCCTACCAGACTCTCATACATGCCGATCGCTGTTTCATTTACAATGCTGACTGTCTTTTTGTATACCCGTAATCTCCGCTTCATATTACTGCTCCTTTTTTCCAAATAAAAAACGTCCCTGATCCGACTGCTGCCGGATCAGGGACGATTATCCTCGTGGTGCCACCCTTCTTCGCTCCGTAACTGAAAACTAACAAAGGCAGCCATCCCCGAACCGGAAATAACTGCCACCAATTACGCAACCTCTTGTGATACAGAAAACAAAATCTCTTTGTCTCGATATCCATGCCCCTGTAACGTGGGGAAACGGCTCAACTACTCGCCTTACGCTTTCACCTTGCATCTAACGAATCCATTCCATGACAAACTATCCTGCCGGCTCACACCTGCCGCCGGCTCTCTGAAAGGAATCATCTGCTGTACTTACCTTCGCTCAATGATTTTATTTCTCTTTAATTTATTAACAGTTTAATACACTACAGTGTGTCTGTCAACCAAAATTTTAACTTTCAGGAAAATTTCATTTTAGGATACAATCACCTTGCGGAATTTTATATTTTCTTTTTCACTCTTTTCGTGTAAAATACATTTTACGGCAATGTTTATTGCATAACAACTTAAGAAAGGACTTATAGCTATGAAACAAAAAATAGGACTGTTTCTTTGTCTTGCCCTGCTCCTTACCGGATGCAGCTACCAGACAAAGACCATCCGTTTCGGTGCAGCCGACATCGGTGGGATGTATTATACCGTTGCAAATGCTTATGCCGGTCTGGCATCCAAAGAATCCTCCGACCTGAAATTTGAAGTTAAAAACACCGCCGGATCTGCGGCAAATCTACGGCTTTTGTCCGGAAATTACATTGATCTTGGGATCGCACAGGCGGATCTGGTCCGGGCAGCCCATGAAGGAACCGGCAGTTTTTCTGATAACAGACAACAGGGATACCGTGCCATTGCAGGACTTTATACCGAAGCCTGCCAGATCGTCGTCCGGGCAGATTCTGATATCCGGACATTAAATGATCTGCAGGGAAAAACCGTCAGCATCGGTGCCAGCGAATCCGGAACCGAACAAAACGCTACCGAAATTTTAAAACTGAGTGGTCTGACTTCGAAACTGGTGCACATGGTGAATCTGGATTATGCAGATGCCGCCGGAAAACTTGCCTCCGGTGAAATTGATGCCTTATTCTGCACCGCCGGCATCCGCACCGCAGTCATTGAAGAACTGGCAAAGGAATGTGATCTGCGGCTCCTTTCCATCGACGATACCTGTCTGGAAAAACTGCTTGCAACCACAAAGGAATACAGCAAATATGTCATTCCTGCAAACACTTACAGTGGACAGGACGAAGACGTGACAACCATTGGAGTCAAAGCTGTACTGCTTGCCTCCGATGCCCTTTCCGAAAAAACCGTGGAAAAACTTACAGAAATTCTGTTTTCCCACGCACAGGATCTGGCCTATGCCACATCTTTAGACGCTGCTTTTGACGAGACAGATGCATCCTCCGGTGTAACCATTCCCTTCCATCCGGGTGCTGCTGCTTATTATGCCGGGCAGGGAATCAGCGTCAATACAAAATAACATATGAAAGAAGGACAACTATGGAAATACATTTGAATATGTACCAGACACTGGCAGTTGCTGTACTGGTACTCTTGTTTGGCAGCTTTTTAAGACACCGCATCGGGTTTCTGGAAAAATTCTGTATTCCGGCACCTGTCATTGGCGGTCTTTTGTTTGCAATTTTGACCTGTCTTTGTTATGTTACCGGAATTGCGGAATTCTCTTTTGACGACACACTCCGGGAAGTATGCATGGTATTTTTCTTTACCTCGGTCGGTTTTCAGGCCAACTTAAAAGTGTTAAAAAGCGGGGGCACAGCTATGGCAGTTTTCCTCGGTCTTGTCGTTGCACTGATTATATGTCAGAACCTTCTTGCCGTGGGATTGTCCCATGTCCTGCACTTAAATCCGCTGATTGGTATGTGTACCGGCTCCATCCCAATGGTCGGCGGTCATGGTACAGCCGGAGCATTCGGTCCTGTATTAGAAGATTTTAATATTCAGGGAGCCACCACGATCTGTACTGCAGCTGCCACCTTTGGTCTGATTTCCGGCAGTCTGGTCGGCGGTCCGCTCGGCAGACGCCTGATTGAAAAACAGAACCTGCTGTCCACGGCAGTCACGGAAGATGACAGTCTGCTGGTTGAGGACGAAAAGAAACATGAGCGCCATACAAACATGTATCCCTCTGCCGTATTTCAGTTAATCCTCGCGATCGGTCTGGGAACAATTTTTTCCTATTTTCTGACCAAAACCGGGCTTACCTTTCCGGTTTACATCGGTGCCATGCTGGCAGCCGCATTGATCCGCAACATTGCCGAATACTCTGGCAAAGCAACGATCCACATGGGTGAGATCAACGACCTCGGTGGTATTTGTCTTTCCCTCTTTTTGGGTATGGCAATGATCACCTTAAAACTCTGGGAACTTGCTTCCCTGGCACTTCCGCTTGTGATCCTGCTGACCGCACAGGTCTTACTGATCTGTGTATTTACTTACTTCATCGAGTTTAACATTATGGGACGGGATTACGATGCTGCCGTACTGGTTGCCGGAACCTGTGGTTTTGGTATGGGTGCCACACCAAATGCCATGGCAAACATGCAGGCCATCTGTGACCGCTATGTACCTTCCGTAAAAGCGTATCTCCTGATTCCCCTGATCGGAAGTTTATTTGCGGATTTTATCAACAGCCTTGTAATTACCTTTTTTATCAATATATTGTAATTGGGAGGACAACGAAAATGTTTTGGAAAAAATTAAAGAAAAAGGCAGCTGAAAAGCATAATTACGATCTGACCTACGACAATGTAGCGATTCCGGAAGTGCACACCCACAAACCGGAAGATCACGAAGAAACTCCGGGTGAAGATGCCCCGGTGCACTATGACAATGTAGCGATTCCGGAGGTACATATCCGCAGGAAAAAATAAAAGGCTCCGCAGAATCAAATCCCTGAGGGTTCCGGTTCTGCGGAGTTTTTCTTTTCCTGTCATTTATTTTAAATGCAGACGTTCTTCTTTTCCCTGAATCTGCAGCGTCACCGGGCGTTCCACATGTACGCATTCTCCCTGTTCTAACGTTCCTATCACGTTGTCTTCTTTCAGCAGTAAAATCTTCTCCGGAGAATCACTGATCATCCGGTATGTCTGTTTCGAAGGGTCATAGGAAATCTGACAATGTTTCCACTCGAATGTTTTGTTTCCTGCTGTATTCTTCTTTTTTGTGGAAGAATCCTCTTTCCGGCTGCGTTTCTTTTTCGACTTTCTCCGCCGGTGAGCTTTTTTGCGCCGCCAGCCGTGTCCGGACCGCTTCGGATTCTTTTCCCTTTTTATCTGCTCATTTCCCTGTTTTTCGGGTGGACGGTACCCTCCTGTAATCCATCCTGTCAGTATGAGTATCCATGCAACTCCGTGCAGCAGGGTAAAGAAATATATCCCTGACAACAGAAACGGATACAGTGCCGGAAACACAGCCAAAACGACCAACAGTTCTGCCAGCACCAGACTGGTAAACAGCGTAGGCAGGATCATCGTCTTTTTTCCTTCTGCCAGAAACAACATTCCCACCGACAAAAAACAAAGCAGCACCGGGAGCAGTGCTGCGATAGCACAAACTGCCAGAAGCCGCATCTGTCCCACTCCCTGCACATAAGAAAGACTGCTTTTTACCGTACCAACCGTGACCGGAGCTTTTAAAACGAAAGTATCTGCCACTCTGCCTTCTGTCAGATACGTATAACCTGCCCTTCCTCCTGCTTTCACCACATCCAGACCGGACAGCGTCATCTCCTGCCCGCCTGCCGAAAACTTACAAAACGGCAATAGCATGGAAAGTAATGCCAGAAGAAGTGCTATTGCTGCTATATTTTTCAATAAACGTCCATACGTTCTCATGCTCATTTCCTCCCATCGTTTTACATTCTGACAGGCTCATTATAGCACGGAATCTTTTGTCTTCTTATTAAATTTCTTTTAAATTTTTGTGATTCACAATTGCCACCCAGATTCCCGGGGCTTTCAACGGCACCGAAAGGATATAGGCCAGCACAACACGCAGCCCCAGAAAGATCACCGTAAGTACCACTGACATCTGTGCTTTGTTGATTGCCCGGTAATATCCGTACAGCAGAAACAGACACCCGATTCCACAGTAAAACGAGCCCTCGATACGCAGATACTGCACACCACACGCGATGACCGCCGTCTCCTGTGCCTTCACAAAAATCTCCATCAGAGATGCTGCAAACGTGCACACCAGAATGGAAATAATGATACTGAATACAATACTGATCGCAAAGGCTTCCTTCGTTCCTTTTTGGATCCGTCCGTAATCTTTCACCCCATAATTCTGTGCGACAAACGTGGAATACGCATTGCCGAAATCCTGTACCGGAAGATATGCAAATGTGTCAATTTTGACCGCTGCCGCAAATGCCGCCATCGTTGTTGCCCCGAAACTGTTTACAAGCCCCTGCACCATCAGAATTCCAAAATTCATGACCGACTGCTGCATCTCCTCCATGACTTCCTGTGGCACACGTAGAAACCACAGAATAGGATGCATACACACATACACCAGCACGTTAACGAAGACCATCACTGCCATGATCAGCACAAAAGCATGCGCCACAGCTACCCGCGCGCATGCTTATCGTTTTTCCCTTTATAAATGGAAAATAAGACTCCTGCCCCCATGGAAAGTCCCAGAAAAATCGAGGTCAAAAAGGTCATAAGTGTATAGGCGGGTCCCACCGCCGCGAGTGCATTCTTTCCAACCACGCGCCCGACAATCAGTGTATCCGCAATATTGTAAAACTGTTGCATCAGATTGCCCGCCATCATCGGCAGTGCAAATAAGATAAGATTTTTTGATATTTTTCCTTTTGTTAAATCATAGTACATTCTTTTATTCCGTGATGATTTCCCCAACACTGCTTTCCATTTCGTCCTTTTCCAGAAGCATCTGCTGCGCCCGCTTATCCTCCGCGATTGCTGTCATGATACGGTTGATATCCTCCGGGCAGAACATCGTAATTGCCTGTGACAGGTCACTGAGATTATCCCTGTTGACCATCAGGCACCCGCCACCTTTTAAGCTGATGTTCAGGCACTTGCTCCGGTCGGTGACATCCCCGAGTGTAATCCGATTTCTGTCCGTATCACATACAAACGTAACCCCTTTGTACGTGATTGTACCGTTTTGTGCCAGATGCTGATACGGCGCTTTCTTTTCGGTTCCGTCTATATGCTCCCGAAAACTGCTTCCGCGCGTTTGTCCGTTTTGTGTACCCAGTCCTGCTACTTTTCCGTATAATGTAGTGTATCCTGTCTGTAATGCTCCAATTGCCATATTCTTTTTATCCTCCGTAAGTTACATCCTGTTTTTTATACCAGTCCATGGCCCGGTAAAAATCCGATTTTTCATAATCGGGCCACAATTTTTCTTCCACATAAAAGTCTGCGTAAACCGACTGCACCGGCAAAAAACCGGAGAGCCGCCGCATGCCGCCCCAGCGGATCACCATATCAATTCGCGAAATATCCGAAGAATGCAAAAAACCCGCGCTTTTTATGTTGGACAGATCCCATTTCCAACCATAATTTACAAGAAAATTCAGCCGGATACCGCCTCCGTTTATCGCAGTTCGATTTGTATACTTCTTTAATTCTTCTGGAAAACATTTTGAATCGGTATTCCCGATCACGAGCAGATCCACCCCCTCTGTGGCAAGATCATGCACCGCCTGCACACACGCCTGCTGAAAGGCCTGCACCTGTTCTTTCGGACGCCTGCAATTATCAACGGTAAACCCATAATATGTGATTTCCTGAATTCCATACGTTTTTGCCTGCTGTAAAAGAAGCAGCCCCGGTTTTAGTCCGTATGCATAACCGGCTTCTCTGGATAATTTATGCTGCTCTGCCCATCTGCGGTTTCCGTCCGGTATGATTCCGATATGCATTGGTTTTCTGTTTTTCATGCTTTTCACCTCTGGAAAATAATTCCCGGATTTGCATGTATTTATACATTTTCCCAGCTTTTATTTTTGTAATGTATTTATCCAGTTACATACCACAGGCATATATATTTTTCGCCCGAGATATAGCACAAAAAACACCAGTATCACCGTAAGTATTCTCCGAAGCGGCCAGTACCAAGGCTGTTTTCCAAGAAAGCCTTTCAGAATCCAGATTCCCATTTTCGCTTCTTTTTTCTGATTGCACCGCATACAGGCAGTACATAAGTTTTTCATATCATTCGAACCGTGAATTCCAAACAATGCGGCTCTTTTGCGCACGGCCGGATATTTTTCCATACAATGAACCGGGAAAATATGGTCAATGGTTATTTTATCTTTTGGCTTTTTTTTGCCACAGTATGCACACCGGTACTTTCCGGTTGGTGATGGATGCTTTGCAAAAAAACGGCTACGGTAATTGCTGCTTCGCGTATACTGCGTTGGCACTGCTTCAAATGTAAGATTCCTTCTTCTGCAATAACGCTGCATATGATTTTTTTCCCATCTGGAACATTCCTTTTTTTCATAATATACTCTGCTATTTTCCCGCCTGATACAGGTATATTTCTTCCACCACAGAAAAATGCGGCAGCACTTTACGCTTTTCGTTCCATTTTTTATTCTTACGGTATATGTCTGTGCCAACGTTGTAATTTCCTTTATTTCAATTTTTGGTTTTGCAGCTTATCATCCGTTTGTGTTAACTGCTATATTGCTAAATATCCAAATACTAATATCGTCACACCTTTCAAAAACTTTATACATTGGATGTGTTCTTCCGGCATATATGTAATATTCAGAAATCACGAATTATCTGCACGTATTCCTCTACCTGCGCATCATTTCGATATTGATTCAGAATTTCCTGCTGATCATTCTCATTGAGTTCTTCAAATCCGTGTGCAAATACAACCTGCTTGGATTCAAAAGATCCTGTTTCATTGCAGCATTCTCTATTTTCCATCTCTCATCTTATTCTTTAATTCCTGAACCACTTCCAGATAATCTCTGTGTTTCATATCCGGAAAAGCCTTGATCAGTCGTCCCGGTCCCACAAACGTATGCTCTACGATTGAGCTGGATAACTCATCAAATTCCTTCTGTAAATCTGCCTTATTTTTGCGAAGCGTCTCAATGGATTTATTTACTTTCTCTTCCGTTGCTTCCTTAAACTCTGCCCTGGCCAAAGCCGCCTGCACCTTACCTTCGCCAACTTTCTGTACGGTATCAATCGTCGTTGTTGCCAGAGAATCACTGATTCTTATCACTGATCACCCGCATGTTGGCACGAATTGTATCCAGCCTCGTAAGTTTCCTGTTCAGTCCCTGAATAACCGCAACGGTCACTATAAGATCCGCCAGATACAATGCATAAAGTATGGCAACGACCATCCACCCCACAATGGATGGCGCGTGCGCAGAAGTGTGATGTTCCACAAAAGACTGAAATACTTTCACAACAAGCAGAATCGCCACTCCCCAGATCAATGAGAACTCCAGACAGATATATCCATGAAAATTCAATGGCTTGTTGGAATAATCCCACCATCTTGCATGAAAGCAAACGTCGAGGAGCCATCCGGCGATCAGTTCAACCGCAGTTGCCAAAATCACACCAAACAGGAAAATCATACCGTCACTCAGCTGGTATCCGCTGCCCTGAAACGTATTCATCATCGCAAATACCGAAAGCACACCAAATCCATATACCGGGCACACGGGTCCATTTAGGAATCCTCTGTTAATTACTTTTCCACAGGCTACCGCATGATAGACAACTTCAAGTGCCCAGCCTCCAAATGAATAGATCAAAAATTACCAGCATATCTGGTAATATGTCATTCCACAAATCATCTTTTATTCCCCTTATTCTAATATTCCATGTTAATAAAACAGCTCTCATATGGTATCTAAATGCCGTATTCGATGATTCCTTTGCATCTTCTGTCTGTTCCGATACCAGTTCTATCAAATTTTCCGCTTCCAAAATAATCACCTGCTATTTTCTCTAACTGCTCTGCAATCTGCGGAAACGGAAGGTTCAAATCCAATGTCCGCACCCATATCGTGTTGCCATCCATAGAATACTTATTATTCGGTGTTATTTGTTCCTGTGTCTTTGCATATCGTAACATTCCTGCAACATTTCCGGTTTGATTTCTATCCAGATTTTTCACATACGCAAATATCTGATACAAATTTCCCGAATGAATGCTGTTAACATCATACTGTGTCTGCATTGTATTCCCATAATACTTTGCATCAATAATCAGTACTTTGCCGGCAGATTTCAATGTAATATCTGTTACCATGCCTGGCAGGAAATCAATCATCCCATCGTCTATATTCCACGGAATTGTATCAGGATTTGCCTTATACTCCGGGTGATGATAACGAAAATATTCCAGAATAAACTTTTCATATAAACTGTGCATAGAACGTTCATCCAAAAAAACTGCCAGCTTAGTTTCACCTTTATCTGTTGACAGTAACAAACTGCCAAGCACCAGATAACAAATATTCATAAGCATCCGGTAACTTTGATTGTTACGCTGGTAGCGAATCCTGTCCCATCGTATCTGATCCGGTTCTATCATATCTACGTTTTCAAACAAAATCAGATTTTTCTTCAAAAGAACTTTTCTATCCTGTTTCACAGTTTTCTGCCGTACACACTGCACCTCAAATTTTATGACCTTCCACCTTGACAAGCAGGACATTTTCTTTGCCAAATATCTGTTCCATTTGCATAATATTTATGCCCACAATTCAGACACTCCATCTCATAAAAATACTGATTATTGTCTGTTCCCTCATGAGGTGTTATTCCATTATTTCTCTGATTGTTCTTATTTACATATCCTATATCCGTTGACTTAGCTTCAGGCATATTCTCTTTCTCCTCTTTTGTACGTGAAACTCTTATTTTCAGTCCCTTGTCTGATAATAATCTACTCATCTCATCAAATTTTCTATCATCCAAACTCTCAGATGTTGTGACAAAAGATATAGTTTCCTTTCTGTTCGTTTTATTCCTGAACCTCTTGTTAATGAACCAATCTCACCTACTCTCACCCACTCCCAAGACTCAGGGATTTCAAAAGGTATCTCTTCCTCTGTAATCTCTGGCAATGGCTTTGACTTCTTTATCTTTTTATCCTTTATGAGCTGATCCTTCTATGATTGCTAATGGAAGATTAGGCTTATAAAATAACAGATAATCTGTAAATTTTTTCTTACTACGTTTAGTTATATTACCCCTTAGGATGATACGACCTGCTGTGAATGCATACTCATAGCGAATCTGCTTTTTGTCCCAACCTGATTGCTCTACCGCTGGAGTTATATATCTTGCTTTTATATCTTCTTCTGAAAGATCTCGTTTCCCCATTTGCACAGCTCCTTCCCTTTTTGTGAATCATCTCATATGTGATATCCATAAATCTGGACTTGTAATATCTTTCTGGGTATAAATATCCAAGAATAATTGTACCACATATTACTAATCTTTTCATCCACACTTCATATTAGGGATACGATCTATCTCCCTTCTATGCAGAAAATACCGCCCTGTATTTGCAAGACGGTATTTCCAAAAACAAAAAAGGCACATGGATTTTTATTTCCATGCACCTTACGCTATTATAAAATATTTAATTAAAGCAGTCTTAGTAACTGCACCAGCTCATGTGGCTCCTGGTCTTTTGAAGTGGTTTGTCTGGTATCAAACTGTGAAAATCTGTTATCATTATAGTATTTCAACAGTTTATCGTCATTATTTGCCTCAAGGAATACCACCATTCCTCCACCCATATACTGCATTTCTTCGATAACCGACCATGCCAGTTCCAGCATCTCTGCTCCGGTAATTCTATTGTTTCGACCATCAGCAAAGTTTTTGCCAAGCTGTGCGATTAAATACGCTGACATTGTATATGTCTGTGATTTTTCATCCAGCTCACTTATTCGCAGTAATTTTCTTTTTACTGTATTGCTTACTGTTTCACCTCTCACGGTCAACGGCTTCAATGCTATACTAAAATAGCCTATCAGTTCTCCCTCATTATTGGAAAAGACCAGATATGTAACGGACTGATTCTTTTTGGTAAACTCTATTGCATTTTTCTTCAAAAAATATTCAACATCCGGGTTCTTTGGACATGAAAAATCGGAGAGCAATCTGACAAGTGCAGGCTCTCCGACCTCTTCATCAGTTCCTAAAGCTAAATACTCACGAATGTTAATCATCGTATAATTATTTCTGACCGACATCCGCTTTCTTCCTTTTTTCCATGAATTTTCTCAACTCTGCTTCTCCTTTTATCTGTCTCGCAGATACTGGAGTGCGCACCGGGCGATTATTGGCAGAATTCTCTATCGCATCGACAAACATCTCTACCTGCTTCTGACCGGATATGATAAAATTCTTCGTGATACTAGAAGTTGCCATATAAACACCTCCTTTATTAGTATGGCTGTTCTTCTGCCTATTACTCAATGTAATTTGCATTCTTTTCTATCTTTATTCTATTATGGAAATGTCCGCTTTGCAACATAAAACTTATGAAATTTATATTAGCAGGCTTTCGTATTACAAAGCTTTCATTACCTTTTATTAGCATAATAATCCCAAATACCATTAAGCATTTTCCGATCACCATCTGATACATTCAGATTTAGCCTTAAATCTTTCCAGTCACCCGAATACTGCTGCGATAATTTCTGGTTATCCGACTGGATGGCGGATAAAAATGCCTGATATGCCGAATTTTGGATAACCCCCTTTTCTTTAGATTTTGCAGTATTCTCCTGGTTCTCACCTATGTTCTGTTCATTTGCTGTCTGTCCACTTCCTTTATGGTAAACTACCGATGGGGTAAAATCCTGTAATTCTGACCAGATTTCTGTTGAAGTTGCCATAAAATTAATGTGATTTTCATATGCCTGATTCAGCATATCCAGTTCTTTTTCTTTGGTTAATTCCTCAATTTTGCCCGATTCTGTCACATAATACTCCGGCTCATAATCTTGTTCCGCATATTTTTCTTCAATGCTGTTTTTCATTTTGTTATATGCTTCTGCCATTCTGTTTACATGATGTTCAAAGGAATCAGTTTTTACACTCTCTGTATCTTCTTTGACAAATATATCCGTCACTTCCTTCTCAAAACGGTTCTGATAATCCATAGAACTGACAGAAGATAAATGTCGAAAGTTCTCCTGCCCTGTTTTGGAAATGGAAAGTGTATCTGTATACTGTGTCATTTTCTTTTCTAAATCTGCCGGAACATTTTGCTTTGTATTTTTCCTGCTGTTATGTTCGATTGCAGAATATGTAATATTTGTATTATTGTAAATCTTCATAGCTGTTTCCTTCCCAGATAAATACCATTAGACTCTAATATCAATCGGCACATACCTTTTAATTGTGTCTGTTTGTACCATTTCTGCTGCCTCTAAACTATCTGTAGCAAGCTGCTCCTGCAAAACCTCGTCTGGAAGTTCTTCCATATTCTCCACAGTTTTTTCCGTCATCTGCTCTGTCATTTCTTCGGTTGTCTCCGAAAGTTCGTCCATGATTTCAGACATCATGCCCTTGTTTTCCTCTGTTCCAATAGCTTCATCCACCATTTCTTCCTTTCGTTCTTCTTCTGTTTTAGGCTTATTCTTCTCAGCAGCTTCCGCAATCTTTTCGCCATGTTCTTCTGCCTCGTCCATGACATGAAACATCTGTGAATTATTATACTCCTGATTTGCTGCCGCAATTTCATCCTCATAATTATGAAACATTTCCAACTTTTCAGAGATTTCTTCCAAACTGTCAGCCTTTCGGTTTTTCAAATTTTCTTTTTGTGCTTCAAAAAAAGCCACCTTATTATCCCGTTCCTGCTGTCGCTGCAATTTTTCCTGTGTACTTTTCAACATATTAGAACTATTAAATCTATTTATCAGTAAACCTCCACCGGATAAATTGACTGTAAAACTCATCTGGTTCCTCCTTCCCGACAAATTAATACAAAAGATTTTTCTTCTTGTCATTTAGGCTTAACATACTATACTTCCTTATCTATCTTACTTGACGTTAGAGAAGAATTCGTTTTAGAATATGTACCATTGTTTGTATAAGTTGCACTTGCCCGGTTCGCAGCATTTGATATACCAGTTGCTTTCTGGGCTGTTTTGCCTACAAAGGAATTGTAACCTGTAAAAACCGTTTTCAATGAACTGATATCTGCTTTCTTCAATTCATCTTCATCCAGCTCCAGCTTATTCCCCTTTCCTATGGTAATACCTATTTTAGAAAGTAAATGACTGGTTTTGTCTGTCATGCCTGTCATCCATGAAGCATTTCTAAGAACATCTTTTGTATTGGATTCTCCTGCCTCCTTAACAACGTCATTATAATCATCAATAAAAGATTTCACTTTTTTGGTAATTGCATCCCAGTCATAATCCTCTACCTCTGTTTCTTCCCCAGTCTTTACATCCTTCTTTTTTATTTTCTTTTTTTCCCAGAGTGACGCATCATTTAGTGCATCTGCTGATTTTTTCAGGGAATCCGCATTTGTTTTCATCAGTGCAAGCTTCTGTGAAGTATCGCCTTTACCCGATAATTTTTCTGCATCCTGCTTTGCATAATATGCTTTCATAAGTTTTCCATAGCTTCCGTTTTTAATCGCAGCATAATCAGAAAGCATATTGGTGTTTCCTACGGATGAACTGTCAGAAGTTCCTCCAAATAATGCGGAATAATCTACATTGCTGTTATATTTACTTGTGTAATCACTAAAACTCTTAATCTCTGACATAATACCATTCTCCTTTACCAACTATAAACGAATATCAATCGGTGTATATGTCACCTGTGTTTCCCCTTTGATATCCGTATTCTTTACGCTGTCTGTCTCCTCTGCCGCAGCCCCCGCAGATTCCTGTGTTTTCTCGGATTTATCAGTATTGTTCTTTGTTGCAGTGTCTTCTGTATTGCTGTTCTCCGCTTTTGCAGCTTCTTCTACTGATTTATTTGCATCTGCAAGTGTAGACATCTGTGCTGCTGTCGCAGACTGTGCCTTTGCCTGCAGCTCTGCCAGTTCTTCTTCCTTCTTCTCAGTACTTCCTTTTCCGGCATCCTGTTTGATTTCAGATTCAAGCACACTGGCACGTCCCTGTATCTGTGTTGCCATACTTCCCTGCACCTTTGCCTGTTTCATGGAAGAATCTGCACAGATCATCGCCTGCATACTTGCCTGTGACAATCCGGTGTCTTTCTTTTTAGAAGTGTTACTTGTTCCAGCCACCATATCATCCATAGATGACGAATTTTTATTCTGCTGTTCCTTTCTCTGCTCGATCTGGTGCTGTCTTAACTGCTGATTGAGATTGTTAATCTCCTGCTGTATCTCCTGACGCTTTTTCATCTTATCCTCTAATGACATTTCTTCATTCGATGATAAATCCTGTAGCTTCTGCTGTGCATTTGCAATCTGATTCTGAATATTTTTACTTACAGAATCATTCCCCTGTGTCATTCCCATTGTTCCTGTCTGCGTATTTGTCCCACTAAATCCATTGATCCTCATCGTATTGTCCTCCTTGAGCTTAAATTCTGAAATCCGTTTCCTTAAAAATCTGTACAACATGATTTCTCTTTACTGATTCTTTCGGCATATCTTTCTGTACAATAAACAGCGATGTTGTGAACCGCCCTTTTTTTGTTGTGAAGCAAATAAAAAACACCTCGAAGGTGCTTTTTGTCCTTATTCTACCTGTAACATAATACTTAGAACCACTTCCTGATTCTCCTGCTCTAAAGATATATCTCCCATATACATCCTTGCAACCCTCCGGATATTATGCAGTCCAATTCCATGCTCCTTCCCGGATTTCGTTGTTTCCGGCAGATCACTGTCCTTATAATTTAACTCTCCCTCATATCTGTTCTTTATGGTTATCATAAAAATACTGTTTTTCCGAAAAGAAGAGATACAGATATAAGGATTTTCTCCACTTACATTTTCCATGCAATTATCCAGTGCATTGTTTAAGATCACGCTTAAATCAAATGCATTTAATTTCGTATCCCCCGGATAATGAAAATCTGATATAAAACGAATCTGCTTTTCCTTTGCTTCTCTTAACTTTTCCATCAGAATCACATCAATGACAGGACTCCCCGTTTTTATCTCAGGAGATATTTCATTCCACTCCTTTTTCAAATGCTCCATATATTCTGCTGCATCATCCATATGATTCTCTGCCACAAGATGTTCCAGCATCTGTATATGATTCCCCATGTCATGACGCAGGCTGCGGATATCCTGATACAGCTTTTCCACTTCCCCGATATGCTTTTTCATATTACTGACCTGATTTAATACCAACTCCTGCCCTGTCTGTTCTTCCTGTGCCACCTTCCAGTTTTGAAACATCGTTGTCATAACAAGAATTGCTATGATAGAGATAAAATAATGCACAAAGCTTAAAGCTCCATAAAATCCATAGGTATCTGTCAGGCTCTTTCCTGTATCTTTTTCATAAATATTCAGATAATATTGCAGAATGCCATATCCTGTAACTCCCACAAGAGAAGGTATGATGAGCATTACCAGCTCTTTAACGTTCATTTCATCATTTTTGTATACATATGCTTTATTGATCAGACCGATTGCAACTGCAAGGAAAACGATACAAAGCACAATATCCAGAATTCTCGTTCCAGCATAAAGTCCATATTGCAGCCATTGTCTTCCTGCAATCGTATTCCCAAAAACCAAAGCTTTTGTGATAAAATCATCCAGTCTGTCTGCCATTGCAACCGCAAGCCAACGGATGGAAAAAAATGTCACTGCAAGAAATATTTTCTGATAAATGTTTCTTCTGTCCTGTACATACATCACAAGAAATGCAGCCATAACTCCCAGCATATATGCAGAAAAATTGCCAATCTGCTGCGGTATCAGATACAGCACAGACATAATTCCAATATAAACAATACTGACCAGAGCAGCTTCCCTTTTCTTTTTCATATATGGATATACAAAAACACCAAAACAGATTCCTGTAATAATCAAAATTGCAATAACAGAAAACTTCGATGTGATCATCCAGCATCTTTCCACTAAACTCATCTGACTTCATTTCCTTTCCTCTGGTTATACTTCAGATATTGCTTCACAAACTCCGGATAATTCTTTTTTGCAATCAATGCAGTTCCATTTTTCATAGTTACACAAGTTGCATCATATTTTTCTACATATTTAAAATGTACAAGATAGGCTCTGTGTGTTCGGAAAAAATCTGTTCCTGCCATATCACTTAATTCCTGTAATTTACCATAGTATTCAATATCCGTACTTCGTGTATGGATAATAACTTTCCGGTTATACACCTCGGCATACACAATATCACGCAGGAAAATTTTTATATGGCTTCCGGCGGTCTGTACCATGATATACTTTTCGTCTTTTTCAAGTCTGGAACTCCTTTTTATGTTATGGACTGCCTTTGTCACAACCTCTTTCAATTTCTCATCGGAAAATGGCTTAACCAGATAATGAAATGCTCCGACATCAAATGCCTGAAAAACATACTCCTCTGCTGCTGTCACAAAAATGAGTATCATATTCTCATTGTCCTGACGAAGCATCTTTGCCGTTTCCATCCCATCCATTCCCGGCATCTGAATATCCAGAAAAAGAATATCCGGCTTACTGCCACTTGCGATCAGTTCATTACCCGATAAATATTTCTCTATAACCGCATCTGGCAATAGCTTTTTTATTTTTTCCTCCAGTATCTGAACCATAGATACTTCATCATCGCAGATAGAAATTCGCATATTGTCACTTCCTTGCTTACATATATTTATAGCTATTATATCGGATAAGTTC
>OGMJ01000006.1_pt1 | contig 154587 bp, 132 predicted proteins | sample 1573181 | NCBI WGS metagenome assembly OGMJ01 (sample SAMEA2582004, study PRJEB24529) | metagenome | biome: Human gut stool | place: China | collected 2011
ATCGCATCCTGGGGCTGGAGAAGGTCCCAAGGGTTGGGCTGTTCGCCCATTAAAGCGGTACGTGAGCTGGGTTCAGAACGTCGTGAGACAGTTCGGTCCCTATCCACTGTAGGCGTTAGAGTATTGAGAAGATCTGTCCTTAGTACGAGAGGACCGGGATGGACAAACCTCTGATGTACCAGTTGTCACGCCAGTGGCACAGCTGGGTAGTCACGTTTGGAACAGATAACCGCTGAAAGCATCTAAGCGGGAAACTGACTTCAAGATAAGTACTCTTTAAGATACCTTCGAGACTAGGAGGTTGATAGGTTGGGGGTGTAAGAGTTGTGAGACTTTTAGCTGACCAATACTAATATATCGAAGTTTTAACCTTAATATACTACTATATAGTTTTGAATGATCCAAGAAGTGACAAAGTCACGACTATGGAAAATTCATAGTTCACACAAATAAATATTGATTGGCAACGATAGCTATGGAGGTACACCCAGTAACATTTCGAACCTGGAAGTTAAGCCCATAAACGCTGAAAGTACTTGGGGGGCAGCCCCCTGGGAGGATAGGAAGTTGCCAATCTTTTTTTTATATCTAAAAACTGGAGGATGATTATATGAAAAGACAAAAAAAAGTAAAACTAATATATAATCCTGTTTCAGGTGGTGGAAAAATTTTAAAAGAATTGGATAAAATTTTTGAGATTTATCAAGATCATGGATTTGTAGTCGATATATTCAGAGTTTCTCACTGTTGCAAAAAAGAGGAGATTTTAGAAAATATTGAAGATTATGATCATTTTTTAATATCAGGCGGAGATGGAACAATAAATAGTTTTGTTAATATTTTAAAAAAAAATGAGATAGATATTCCAATAGCGATACTACCAACAGGGACTGCAAATGATTTTGCTAATGTAATAAAAATGCCTAGAAATATTGAAAAAGCTTGTAAAAAAATACTATCAACAGATGTTAAAGAGATAGATTTAGGAAGAATAAATAATCAGTATTTCATAAATATAGCTAGCCTTGGAGTTTTTTCTACAATTTCTCAAACAACTGATAGAAATATGATAAAAACTATGGGGAAATTAGCATATGTGTTAAATGGAATAAAAGAGATGACTAAAATAAAAAAAATGAAAATTATATTAGAGAGCGATGAATATAGTGCAATAACAGATATTGTTTCTCTTTTAGTTTTTAATGGAAAAAGTGCTGGAAATTTTGAATTGGCATATAATGCCAAATTAGATGATGGATTTTTTGATGTTTTACTGCTAAAACCAGATTTTATAACAGATGTTCCAGAAATAAGTGCAGCATTAGCTACAAAAACTCATTTAGAGAAAAAAATTCATTCAATAAAATATTTTAAAACTAGATTTATGAAAATTGTAGGAGTTGAAAATTATTCAACAGATATAGATGGAGAAACAGGACCTAATTTACCTATTGAAATTGAATGTATTCATAAAGGCTTAAAAGTTTTAGGTATTAGTTAAAAAAAATTTGAAAAGAATACTAAAAAAATGGTAAAATATAGAGCGAATATAAAAAAAGGGGATGTAAAATTGAAAACATTTACTGAAGTTCTATTAAATTATTTTCAAAAGTTAAATATAAATTTACCTAAAAACCTAGAGATTGATAATATTCAAATGGATAGCAAGAAGGTAGAAAAAGGTTCATTATTTATAGCTATAAATAATGGATATAATTATATAGATGAAGCTCTTAAAAAAGGGGCGGAACTTATTATTTGTGATAAAAGTCCTACAAATGAAAGTGAAAAAATTATTAAAGTTTTAAATAGTATAGACTTTTTACAGAATATAGCTAAACTATATAGAGAAAAATTATGCACTAAAATTATAGCTGTAACAGGAAGTGAAGGTAAAACAACAACTAAAGATTTAATACATGGAGTTTTATCAACAAAATATAAAACACAAAAAACTTTAGGAAATTATAATAATCAAATTGGGCTTCCATTTACGTTGTTACAATTAAAAGAAAGTGATGAAATTGCAGTTTTAGAAATGGGTATGAGTAATTTAGGTGAAATTGATTTATTATCAAAAATTGCAAGACCAGATTATGCAGTGATAACAAATATTGGAGACTCTCATTTAGAATTTTTAAAAAATAGAGACAATGTGTTTAAAGCAAAAACTGAAGTTTTAAATTATGTGAATAAAAATAATACCTTAGTTTATGGTGATGATTTTTATTTGAAAAATTTAGAAGCTTTAAAAATTGGATTCGAAAATAAAAATGATTATATTATAAATAATTTTATTGAAATTTATGAGGGTGTTAATTTCTTTTTAAATAATGAAAAATATTTCGTACCTTTAAACGGATTGTATAATGTAGTAAATGCTTCTTTTGCTATTGCGTTAGGTAAAATATTTGATATGTCTTATGACGAAATTAAAAATGCATTAAAAAATATTAAAATAACATCTATGAGATTTGAGAAAATAGAAAAAAATAAAATTTTATTTATAAATGATGCGTATAATGCGAGTCCTGTATCTATGAAAATGGCTTTAAATGCATTTTCTTCTTTACCGTTAAACAAAAAAAAGGTAGTTGTTTTAGGTGATGCTCTTGAACTTGGTGATAAGGAGATAGAATATCACGTAGATATATTAAATGAAGCTTTAAAATATGAATTTGATAAAGTATTTGTTTATGGGGAAAGAATGAAAAAAGCTTTAGATGAATTAAACAATCCTAAAATTATTCATTTTACAAAAAAAGAAGAGATAAGGGATGAACTTAATAAAACTGGGGATGTAGCTGTTTTATTAAAAGGTTCAAGAGGAATGAAGTTAGAAGAAATAATTATGTAGTAAAAAGGAGTAAGAGGGATGCTATACTTATTGGCAGGGTATTTTCCAGTTTTAGAGGGGCTTAAATCAATATATTTAAGAAGTTTTTTAGCATTTATATTAGCATTTTTAGTTGTTTTAGTTACTGGTAAACCATTTATAAAGTATTTGAAAGTAAAAAAATTTGGAGAATCTATAAGAGAAGAGGGACCAGTTAGTCACTTTTCAAAAAAGGGAACTCCAACAATGGGTGGAATATTAATAATTTTTGGAACTCTATTAACAGGATTATTAGTGGGTGACCTTTTTAATAAATTCTTAATTCTAATGTTTATAATAACATTGCTTTTTAGTAGTATTGGTTTTATAGATGACTATAAAAAATTTACTGTTAATAAAAAAGGTTTATCAGGTAAAAAAAAGCTAATGGGTCAGTGTTTTATAGCCATAGTTACTTGGTTTTTTATAAAGGAATTTGGTTTAACAGGAAACAAGATATTAGATTTATCAGTTGTAAATCCAATATTATCAAATAGTAATTTTTATTTAGGAAGTTTTTTGATGTTAATATTTATAGCTTTAGTGCTAATGGGAACATCTAATGCGGTGAATATAACTGATGGATTAGATGGATTAGCAATAATGCCTGTAATAATAGGTGCAACAATTTTAGGAATAATAGCATATTTCACAGGTCATATTGAGTTAAGTAATCACCTTAATTTACATTATATAGCAGGTATAGGTGAATTGTCAGTATTTCTATCAGCTTTAGTGGGAGCAGGCTTAGGATTCTTATGGTATAACTTTTATCCAGCACAAATCTTTATGGGAGACACGGGATCATTAACACTAGGTGGGATTCTGGGAGTTGTAGCAATTTTACTTAAACAAGAGTTGCTTTTACCTATAATTGGAGGAGTATTTGTATTAGAAGCTGTATCAGTTATACTTCAAGTAGGTTCTTTTAAAATGAGAGGGAAAAGAGTGTTTAGAATGGCACCAATACACCACCATTTTGAATTAGCAGGCTTACCAGAAACAAAGGTAACAATGAGATTTTGGATTGTTGCATTGTTTTTAGGAATGATAGCTTTAGGTATAGTTAGATTAAGAGGAATACTATAAATAAGACCACAGTGAAAGTCACTGTGGTTTTTGTCGTTTAAAAATAAGGAGGGAAATCCATGAAGAAAGCAATTGTTTTTGGGGCTGGAGTAAGTGGTAAAGGTTCTGAAAAAACTTTAAAGAAAATGGGATACAAAGTTTTTTTAATAGATGATAAAATAGGAATATCGTCAAAAGAAGGTATGAAAATATTAGAAAATGATAAAATAGATTTGTTTATAAAAAGTCCTGGAGTTCCTTATACAGATTTAGTAAAAAAAGCTTTGGAATTACAGATAGAAGTAATAGATGACATTGAATTAGGTTACAGATATAAAAAAAACAATGAAATTTCTGGAAAAATAATAGCTATAACAGGAACAAATGGAAAAACAACAATAACCACAAAAACTCAAGAATTATTAGAAAAAGCAGGTTATAAAGCAAAAGTGTGTGGAAATATAGGATATTCTTTTAGTGAAACGGTTATGGAGAATCCAGAGCTTGATTATTATGTATTAGAAGCTAGCTCTTATCAACTTGAGAATATAAAAGAGTTTAAAGCGAATATCTCTTTAATAGTTAATTTAGCACCAGATCATCTATCAAGATACAAAAATTTAGACCATTATTATAACACAAAGTTTAATATAGGAAAAAATCAAAAGGAAAGTGAATATTTTATAGTAAATACTTCATGTGCCGAAAGTTTAAAAAGAGAAGATAAGATTTCTGGGAAAAAAATATATGTAGGAATGGATAAAACATATAAAAAAGAGAGCGTATGGGTTGAAAATGAATCTGTTTTTTATAATGGAGAGTTTATTCTAGAGGAAAAGTTAGCGTCTTTAAAAGGAAAACATAATTTGGAAAATATATTATTTATTGTTTGCATAGGAAAATTGCTTGATATTCCAACAGAATTAATAAGAGAGTTTTTATATTCAACTAAAACATTAGAACATAGAATGGAGAATTTTTTCTCGTATGGTGTAGTTGAATTTATAAATGATTCTAAAGGTACTAACATAGATTCTACTAAATTTGCTATTGAAGCTTTTGAACAACCAATTTTAATTTGTGGAGGATATGATAAAGAGTTAGATTTAACACCACTAGAAGAGATAATTAAAGATAAGGTTAAAGAAGTTTATTTGATAGGTGATATTTCAGATAAGTTAGAAATAGGATTAGAAAAAATTGGTTTTTCAAAAGAGAGAATTTTTAATTTAAAAACTTTAGATAAAGTATTAGAAAAATTAAAATCTAAGGTTGATAAAAATCATAAAGAAGTTATTTTATTTTCTCCAGCGACATCAAGTTTTGATCAGTTTAAAAATTTTGAAGAAAGAGGAAGAGTTTTCAAAGACTTAGTAAAAAGTTACTTTAATTAGGAGAGAATTTATGATGAAAAAAATAATTATAACAACTGGAGGTACAGGAGGACATATTTATCCTGCGCTAGCAGTTGGAAAAAAACTATTGAATAGAGGTATGGAAGTTTTATTTGTGGGAAGTTCAACTAGAATGGAAAAAGATTTAGTTCCAGAAGAGGGATTTAAATTTTTAGGAATAGATGTATATCCATTTCAAAATTTAAAAAAAATTCCTTCAAATATAAAGGCATTTTTACAAGCTTTTAAAATTGTAAAAAAAGAACAGCCAGATATAATAATAGGATTTGGAAATTATATATCAATACCTGTTTTATTAGCAGGTGCAATTTTAGGCAAAAAAATATATTTACAAGAACAAAATGCAGATTTAGGAATGGCAAATAAGTTATTTTATAAAATAGCTAAGAAATGTTTTTTAGCTTTTGACACAACATATGAAGAGATATCAGTAAAAGATCAACACAAATTTTTAGTTACTGGAAATCCCTTGAGAGAAGATATTTATACAATGGATAAGGATGCTGAAAGAGAAAGATTAAAGATTGGAAAAGATGAAAAAGTACTTTTAGTAACAGGTGGAAGCTTAGGTGCTAAATCCTTAAATGAAGCAGTAATCAAAAGTTTAAAAGATATATATAAAGATAAAAGCATCAGAATTTATTGGGCTACTGGTGATAAAAATTTTGGGGAAATAAATGAAAAATTAGAAGATCAACAAATAAAGGTTAGCGACATAATAAAACCATATTTTAATAATATGATAAATGTAATGGCAGCAGCAGACTTAGTTGTTTGTAGAGCAGGAGCATTAACCGTTTCAGAAATAATGCAACTTGAAAAACCATCGATTTTAATACCATATAATTCGATAAAAGTTGGACAGTATCAAAATGCAAAGATATTATCAGAAAACGAAGCAGCACTTATATATAGTGATAGCAAGGCAGATGAAGCCATAGAGAAAGCTTTAGAGCTCATAAAAAATGATGATGAGTTAAACAAAATGAGTAGAAAAGCTAAAAATTTAAAGAAAAGTAATGCAGCTGAAAAGATAGTTGAGTGCTTGGATATATGGAGGAGTTAGATGAATAAAATATATTTTATTGGAATAAATGGAATTGGAATGAGTGGCTTAGCAAAAATTATGAAATTAAAAGGATATGATGTATGCGGAGCTGATCTTTCAAGAAATTATGTAACTGAAGAGTTAGAAAGCTTAGGAGTTAAAGTTTTTGGAGAGCATAATGCAGAAAATATTTTAGGAGCAGATTTAATTGTGGCTTCAAGTGCTATAAAGCAGGATAATCCAGAGATAATAAGAGCAAAAGATTTAGGAATAAAAATAATAAAGAGGGGAGAATTATTAGCCCTTTTAATGAATAAAGAAAAAGGAATTGCAGTAGCAGGAACTCATGGAAAAACAACGACAAGTTCAATGCTAGGATCGTTACTTTTAGACATTGATCCAACAATAGTTGTTGGTGGAATTTTACCAGAGATAGGTTCTAATGCTAGATGTGGAAAAACAGAGATTTTTATTGCAGAGGCTGATGAAAGTGACAACTCATTTTTACATCTAACACCAGAAATTTCAATAATAACAAATATCGAAGCAGATCACCTTGAAAATCATGGTTCGCTTGAGAATATAAAAAAATCATTTAAACAATTTATGGATCAGACAAAACGAGAGATATTAGTTTGTGATGATTGTTTAGAAACACTAGAGTTAATAAAAGGTAGAAAAAATATAAAAACTTATAGCATTAAGAAAAATGATTCTGATATAATTGCAACAGATATAAAAATAATAAATTCTAAAACAGTATTTACAGTAATCATAGATGGAGAAAAGTTTGGAGAGTTTGAGCTATCTATTCCAGGGAATCACAATATTCAAAATGCTTTACCTGTTATTTATTTAGCCAAAAAATATGGAATTGATAAAAAAAGAATAGCAGAAAAACTTTTAAGTTTTAAAGGTGCGAAAAGAAGATATGATATTTTACATAGTGATAAAATAAGAATAATAGATGATTATGCTCATCATCCAACAGAGATTAAAGCAACTATTCAAGGAGCAAAAACAATAGAAAAAAATAAAACAATAGCAATTTTTCAACCACATAGATATAGTCGTGTAAATTTTCTTTTAAATGATTTTAAAGGTAGCTTTGAAGGCGTAGATGAAGTTATATTAATGCCTGTATATAGTGCAGGAGAAAAAAATGAATTTGGAGTAACATTAGAGAAATTAAAAGAAAAAATAGGTCACAAGCACTGTAGAATAATAGAGAAAAATGAAGATATAGAAAAAATAGTAACAGGTGAAAAAGAATCAGCTACATTCTTATTTATGGGAGCAGGGAATATATCTAATTTAGCTCATACTATTGCAGACAATATAGGGAGAACAGGAAATGAAATTATATAAAAATCACTCGATGAAAGAACATTCTAATATGAAAATTGGTGGAACAGCTAAAGAGTTTATTGAAATTGAAAATAAAAACGAATTATTGGACGTTTTGAAAGAGAAAGAAAATAGATTTATAATAGGTAATGGAACAAATACATTAATATTTGATGGAGAACTTGATACAACATTTATTTCTCTTAAGGCTATTGATTATATAGATGATAAAGGTGAGGGGATAGTTGAAGTTGGAGCGGGGTTAGATTTTTCTGATTTAATAGATTATATGGCAGAAAAAAACTATACAGGTTTAGAAAATTTAGCAGGAATACCAGGAAGTGTTGGTGGACTTGTTTTTATGAACGGAGGAGCTCATGGAACTGAGATTTTTGATAAAATAATATCAGTTGAAATTGTAGATGAAAATAATGAGCTTAGAAAAATAGAGAAAGAAAATTTAAAATTTTCATATAGAGTGACAGAGATAAAAGAGAAAAAATGGGTTGTAGTAAGTGCAACTTTCAAATTTGAAAATGGTTATTTAAGTGAAGTTGTAGAGAAGTATAAATTAAAAAGAAGCGAAAATCACCCATTAAATGAACCAAACTTAGGAAGTACATTTAAAAATCCAGAAGGATATTTTTCTGCAAGATTAATTATAGAGGCTGGACTTCAAGGTAAAAAAGTAGGAGGAGCTCAAATATCTATGGTACATCCAAATTTTGTTGTAAACAAAGGCGATGCAAAATTTAAAGATATTATAGATATAATAGAAGAGGTAAAAGCAGGAGTAAAAAATAAAACTGGAATACAACTAGAAGAAGAGATTATAATAGTAAGAAACTAACTAGGAGGGATCAAGTGAAAATAGCAGTTGTTATGGGTGGAATTACATCAGAGAGAGAGGTTTCTTTAAGAAGTGGACAGGCTATTTTAAATAGTCTATTAAGACAAGGGTACGATGCATATAAAATAGATTTGACAAAAGAAAACTTAGTATCAGCATTTATAGAGAATGATTATGATTTAGTTTATCTAGCTCTTCATGGTGAATATGGTGAGGATGGTAGAGTTCAATCTGTTTTAGATATGTTAGGTAAAAAATATACAGGTTCAGGAGTAACAGGTAGTGCTGTTGCAATGGATAAAATTTTAACAAAGATAATAGCTAAAGATTTAGGAATAAGAATAGCTAAAACATATGGTTCTGTTGAAGAAATTGATAGTTATCCTGTTGTTATAAAACCAGCAAAAGAGGGATCAAGTGTAGGGTTATATATTTGTAACACGAAAGAAGAAGCTTTAAAAGCTTACGAAGTATTACAAAATAAAGAACCTTTAATAGAGGAGTTTATAAAAGGGGATGAATTAACAGCAGGAGTATTAAATGGAGAAAAATTAGGTGTGGTTAGAATAAAACCAAAATCGGGATTATATGACTATGAATCAAAATATACAGTAGGTAAAACAGAGTACGAATGTCCTGCTCAAATAGATGAAAAAGCATATGAAGAAGCTTCTGAAGCTGCTAGAAAAATTCATGAAAAGTTAGGGTTAAAGGGAGTAACAAGAAGTGATTTTATCTTAAAAGATGGAAAAACTTACTTCTTAGAGGTAAATACTTGTCCTGGAATGACAGAGACTAGTTTAGCTCCAAAACTAGCAACATTAAAAGGGTATTCTTTTGATGATTTAACTAAGATTATGGTTGAAAGTTGCTAAGTAGAAAATATCTGAAATAACAGGGAGAGATTCTTGAAAAATATATTTAAAATTGCTATAATATTGGCATTAACTTTTATTATAATTCAAGTTGAAAAAGACTTTAAAAATAGAGAATTTTTCAATATTTCAAAAGTTCAAATTAGTGAAGTTTCGCCAAATCTTAAATCAGATTTAGAAAAAATAAAAACAGAGATTTTAGGAAAAAATATTAATGATTTAAATTTAGAAGGATTAGAAAAAAAATTATTAAAAGATGTGAGGATAAAAAAAGCAGTTGTTTCTAAACAAAATTTGAATGAAATAACTATTGATGTCATAGAAAAAGATAGTAATTACTATGCACAACATAATTCGAGAATATATACTATGGATGAAGAGGGAACGATTTTTGGAAAGCTAGATGAATATCCTAAAAAAAGTATGCCAATTCTTGTACTAAAAGATGCTAAAGAAAAAGAATATCTTCTAGAAATAATGGAAAAACTAAAAGAGCTAGATTTAAAAGATGAAGTTTCACAGCTATATGCTGAAAATAAAAATTTGATATACATTATTTTGAGAGACGGAACTAAGATAAAAACTGAACCAGAAGTTTCGAAAAAAAAATATGAAATAACAATGAATCTATATAAGGAGTTGATAAAGGCTAAAGTGATAGATTATATAGATATAAGATTTACAGATATAGTAGTAATGGAAAAGGAGGGGAAAAGTGCGAGATAATATTACAAAATTAGCTTTAGATGTTGGAAATGGTAAAATAAAATTTATTTTAGGAGAACTTAGTACAGAGGGATTAAAGTTAAGAGTACTAGATTACTTAGAGGTATCAAGTGAAGGCATAAAAAGATCTGTAGTAGAAGACCCTGATCTTTTAAGTGCAAGCATAGCCAAAGGACTAAAAGAGTTAGAACAAAGAAATGGAAGAGAATTTGAAGTTGTTTCACTAGGTGTGAGTAGTGATAGAATTACTTCGAAAACAGATCATGGGTGTATCGAATTTAATGAAAAAGAGATAACAGCTCAAGATATGTATAATTTAATTGAATTAGTGAAGGGTAATATATTAAAAGAAGATGAAATCGTTATTGAGCAAGAAGCTTATAATGTTAGAGTTAATAGCTCTGGAATTTTAAAAAATCCAATAGGACAAATTGGAAAAAGTATTCAAGGTGATGTACATCTAATAACAATAAAAAAAGATCAATTAGATCCGCTAATAGAAGTTATAAATAACGCAGGATTAGAAGTAGAAGATATATTTTTAAACGCATCGGCATCTGCAAAATCAACTTTAGAATATGAAGATAGACAGATGGGAGTAGCTCTAATAGATATAGGAGAAGGCGTTACAGATATAGCTATTTATAAAAATGATAAAATAATTTATACAAAATCTTTATCAATAGGTGGAATGCATTTTGTGAATGATATAAGTTATCTTTTGAAAATACCAAAAAAAGAAGCTAAAGAGATTCTCGAAAAATTAAGAAGTAAACAGTATTCTAATGGAGTGATAAAAACAGAAAATGGAGAATACAATATAGATGAGATTAAAGAGATAATCGACGCTAGAACAGGGGATTTAATTAATTTCATTTCAAAAACAATAGAAGAATCTGGATTTAATGGTTATTTAGGAAAAGGTTTAGCTTTTACAGGTGGAGCAGTATCAATAGATGAGATTTTTAGTAAAGTTGGAAGTAAAATGGAATGTGCTGTTAGAAAAGTAACTCCATTCCCACTTAGAGGATTAGAAAATGTAAATCCATCTATGTCTACAGTAATTGGTATTTTGTTAACAAAATTAGAAGCAGAATTTAAAAAGAGAAACGAAATAAGAGATGAAAGTTTAAAGGACGAAGTTATAGCCATTGAAAAAGAAGAGGAAGTATTTACAGAGCTTCCTATAAATGAAACAGCTTTTAGACAAGAGGACTACGAAGAAGAGTATGAAGAAGAAGTGGTTACAGATGGTGCTTTAAACAAAATAAAAAAATGGATTTCTAACTTTATATAATAAGGAGCTGTATGAAAATGTTTAATAACGAATGTGAAGTAAAGATAAAGGTAATCGGAGCTGGAGGAGCTGGAGGAAATGCAATAAACGACATGATTTCAGCTGGAGTAACAGGTGTAGAATATATTGCGGCAAATACAGATGCCCAAGATTTAAATAATTCTTTAGCAGATATAAGAGTTCAATTAGGGGAAAAACTAACAAGAGGTCTAGGAGCTGGAGCTGACCCAGAAGTTGGTAAGCAAGCTGCTGAAGAAGATGTTGAAAAATTAAGAAATTTATTAGAAGAGACAGATATGTTATTTATAACAGCTGGAATGGGTGGTGGAACAGGAACAGGTTCTGCACCGGTTATAGCTAAAATAGCAAAAGAGATGGGAGTTTTAACTATTGGTATAGTAACTAGACCATTTTCTTTTGAAGGAAGAAAAAGAAAAACTAATGCTGATTTAGGATTGTCAAACTTAGAAAAGCATGTAGATTCATTAGTGATAATACCAAATGATAAACTATTTGAATTACCAGAGAAAACAATAACTCTTCAAAATGCTTTTAAAGAAGCTAATAATATTTTAAAAATAGGTATTAAAGGTATTGCAGATTTAATGATAGGTAGAGGACTTATTAACTTAGACTTTGCTGATATTAAAGCAACTATGCAAAATTCAGGAGTTGCAGTTTTAGGATTTGGAGAGGGAGAAGGAGAAAATAGAGTTGCTAAAGCAACAGAAAAAGCACTATCTTCACCTCTATTAGAAAAGTCAATTATGGGAGCAAGTAAAGTTTTAATAAACATAGCTGGTTCATCAAATTTAGGACTTATGGAAGCTCAAGCTATAGCTAATATAGTAAAAGAAGCAGCTGGAAAAACAGCAGAAGATATTATGTTTGGTATAACAGCAGACGAATCATACGGAGATAAAATTCAAGTTACAATAATTGCTAATAGTTTCGGTGATGAGCAAGAAAAAACTGAATCTTTTATAAACGTAGAGAAAAAAGCAGAAGTTCCAAAGGTAGAAGAGACATCAGAAGTAAGAGATGAGTTAGATCTTCCACCATGGATTAGAGCTAATAGAAGAGATTAATAAAAAAATGCTTGTAAAATTATTGATTCTATGTTAGAATTAATAATGCCCTGCTCAAGATCATTGTGTATTTTGGGCTAAAACCATAGGGAGGAGGTAATAACATGAAAAAGTATGAATTAATGTTCATCATCAACCCAACTATATTAGAAGAGGGAAGAGAAACTGTAATAGCTAAAGTTAACAACATATTAACTACAGCTGGAGCAACTGTTCTTAAATCTGAGAAGTGGGGAGAGAGAAAGCTTGCTTATCCAATCGATAAGAAGAAAACAGGATTCTACGTACTAACTACTTTAGAGATGGACGGTACTAAGTTAACTGAGGTTGAGTCAAAGCTTAACATAACTGAAGAAGTTATGAGATACATCGTAATTAAGAACGACTAATTAAAACTAAAGAAGACGTTTATTCTCAAATAAGGAGGTTATTAGAATGGCAGAATTCAGAAGAAGAAGAGCAAAATTAAGAGTTAAAGCTGAAGAAATCGATTACAAAAATGTTGATTTACTAAAGAGATTCGTTTCTGATAAAGGAAGAATCAATCCTTCTAGAGTAACTGGAGCTAACGCTAAGTTACAAAGAAAGATAGCTAAAGCTGTTAAGAGAGCTAGAAACATCGCTCTTATTCCATATACAAGAGTAGAGAAGTAAAATTAATGAGGTTGAAGATTTAATCTTCAACCTCTTTTTCTATACTAGATTATATATATTAAAAATATGAAAATAAATATAGTTACAAAAATAAAAAAAAGACAGGCTTTTTTATTTAAAGCTGTCTTTTTTTATAAGCATTATTTGCTTAATATTTTTCTAAGTCTAGCACTTAGAGTATTAGCATTTGCTTTAAGGATTTGCATAACTTCAACCTCGTTAGCACTCTTTAAAGTCTTTAAAGTTTTAGTACAAACTTTAACTTTAACAGTAACACCGTTGATAACAACTTTAGTTGTTTGTAAGTTAGGCTTCCAAACTCTTCCTGTTACTCTGTGAGAGTGAGAAATTTGATTTCCGAAAGTCATTCCTTTTCCAGTAATTTCACATCTTTGCATTCTATTTACACCTCGCTTTCGTTATAAACATGCAAATTATTATACCATTACTGAAAGAAAATATCAAGGTATTTTTTAAATTATTTGGAATAGTTTATAAAAAACATTAAATATGCTATAATAACAAGGTAAAATATATATAGAAAAGGTGATATGTAATATGAATATTCATAGCTATAAAGTATTAGAGTTTAACAAATTAAGAGAAGAGTTATCACATTATATGACTATTGAAGAAAATCAAGAAAAAATACTTGATTTAGAGCCATTTAAAGATATAAACTCTTTAAGAAAAGAATTAGAGATAATCAGAGATTTTATGGATTTTTTAAAGTTTGACGGTGGATTTGAGCCAGCAGGAATGAAAGATATAACAAATATCACAAGAAAAGCTCAACTTGTTGGGATGTATTTAGAGCCAGAAGACTTGTGGTCTATAAATATAAATTTAAGAATTTTTAGAATTTTTAAAGGAAGATTAGAAACTTTAGAAAAATATAAAGATTTAAGAGGTAAATTTATAAATATACCAACATTTAAAAATTTAGAAGATTTAATAAATAAAGCTATAGATCCAGATAAAAATATAAAAGATGATGCTTCTATAGAGCTAAGAGAGTTAAGATTTCAAAAGAAAAATATGGTAGCAAATATTAAGAGAAAATTTGAAGAGTTATTCACTAATCCAAATTACTCTAAAGCTATACAAGAAAAGATAATAACAACAAGAGATGGAAGAAGTGTAATACCAGTTAAAACAGATTTTAAAGGACTTATTAAAGGGATAGAGCACGATAGATCATCAAGTGGATCAACAGTGTTTATAGAACCTATATCGATTGTTTCGTTAAATAATAAAATGAGAGAACTAGAAGTTAGAGAAAGAGAAGAGATTAGAAAAATACTTTTAAGACTAACTGATCAAGTAAGATTAAATACACCTATAATAAATGAGATTGGTAATACGATAATGTATTTAGACATATTAAATGGAAAATCTCAATTTGGTATAGAGAAAAAATGTGCAATTCCAGAAATAAATAATAAAGAGATGTTATCACTTGTAAATGCTAGACATCCTTTTATAAATGAGAATATGGTTGTACCTTTAACATTTGAAATAGGAAGAGATTATAATACATTATTAATAACAGGTCCAAATACTGGAGGAAAAACAGTAGCGTTAAAAACAGCAGGATTATTAACATTAATGACATTAGCTGGAATTCCAATTCCTGCAGATGAAAAAACGAGTATAGGATTTTTTAATGGTGTATTTGCAGATATTGGAGATGAGCAGAGTATAGAACAATCATTATCATCATTCTCAGCACATTTAAAAAACATTCAAGAGATTTTAAATTCAGTTACAAAAGCTTCATTGGTGTTACTAGATGAATTAGGATCAGGAACTGACCCAATGGAAGGTTCAGCTTTTGCCATGGCTGTAATAGACTATTTGAAAGATAAAAAATGTAAATCACTAATAACAACTCACTATAGTGAGGTTAAAGCCTATGGGTATAATGAAGTAGATATAGAAACTGCATCAATGGAGTTTAATGTAGAAACTTTATCTCCAACATATAGACTTTTAATAGGAGTTCCAGGAGAAAGTAATGCTCTAACAATAGCAAAAAGACTTGGAGTTTCTGAAGTAATTATAGAGAGAGCAAAAAGTTATATAAGTGATGAAGATAAAAAAGTAGAAAAAATGATTTCTAATATAAAAGACAAATCTTTAGAACTTGAAAGTATGCAATCAGAAGTAGAAGCTTTAAAAGCTCAAGCTCAAAAAGATAAAGATGAATATGAAGAAAAATTAAGAGTATTAGAGAAAGAAAAGAATCAAATTTTAAAAGAAGCATATGAAAAAGCTGAGTTAATGATGAGAGATATGCAAAATAAAGCAGCAGCTCTAGTTAATAAGATTCAAAAAGAGGATAAAACAAAAGAAGAGATGAAAGAAGTTCAAAAGAAACTTAATATGCTTAGAACATCTTTACAAGAGGAAAAATCTGAAAATGTAGAGGTTAAACCTAAAGTAGCAAGAAAGATAGATTATAAAGTTGGAGATAGAGTATTTGTAAATAGTTTAAATCAATATGCTATTGTAAATAAAATAAACTTAAATAAAGAAACTCTAAATATCCAAGCAGGTATATTAAAATTAGAGGTTTCAATGGATGACGTAAAAACAGTTGTAGAGCCAAAGAAAAAAGAATACAGACCTATAAACACTCACGCTAAAACAAGAGTTAAAAATGAAGTAGATTTAAGAGGGAAGTTAGTTGATGAAGCAATATATGAATTAGAAACTTATATGGATAGAGCCCTAATGAATGGGTATACAGAGATATATGTAATTCATGGAAAAGGAACAGGAGCCTTGAGAACAGGAATAATGGAATTCTTAAAAACTTCGAGATACGTTAAAGACTATAGAGCTGGTGGTCATAACGAAGGAGGAATTGGATGTACTGTGGTAACTCTAAAATAACTTTAATTATAGCAGCAGCAGGAATTGGAAAGAGAATGAATTTAGGATATCCTAAACAATTTTTAGAAATCGATGGAAAACCTTTATTTATGAAACCATTAGAAGTTGCAGAAAAAAGTGACAGTGTTGATGAAGTTATTATTACTACTGGAGAGGAATCAATAGAATTAGTAAAAGAGTTATGTAAAACATATGGAATATCTAAAGTCAAAAATATTGTTTCAGGTGGAAAAGAAAGACAATATTCTATAGAAAATGCGTTGGAATATTGTAAAGATAATAGTATAATAGCAGTACAGGATGGTGTAAGGCCATTTTTAAAAGATAAGTATTTTTCTCAAGCATTAAAAATGTTAGGAGAAGATTTAAAAATTGATGGTATTGTAGTGGGAGTTTTACTAAAAGATACAATTAAAAAAGTTAATATCGATGGAGAAGTTATAGAAACACCCAAAAGAGAGGAGTATATAGCAGTTCACACACCTCAAATATTTAGAGGTAAGATATTAAAAGATGCTTATAAAAAAGCAAGAGAAGATAATTTCTTAGGAACAGACGATTCATCTTTAGTAGAAAGAATAGGTGGAAAAATTAAAGTTTTAATAGGAGATTATGATAATATAAAAGTTACAACTGTTGAGGATTTAAAATTTCTTTAATTTAATAAAGGAGAGGGAAATGAAAGTTTTTTTAGCTCAGATGAAGCCAATATTGGGAGATACAGAAAAAAATTTAAAAAAAATAGTTGATATAGTAGAAAAGGAAATTGAAAAAGGGACAGAAGTTGTTGTTTTTCCTGAATTATCTCTAACTGGATATTTGTTAGAAGAGATGGTTTATGATGTTGCTTTAGATAAAGTACCTGATATATTATTAGAGCTATCTAAAAAAATATCAATAATAGTAGGTGCAGTAGAGTTAAGTGAAGATTTATATCACTATAATACAGCGTTTTACTTAGAAGATGGAGAGATAAAACACAAGCACAGAAAAGTTTATCTTCCAACTTATGGACTTTTTGATGAGGGAAGATATTTTAAAGAGGGAGAAAATATAAGAGCCTTTGATACAAAGTTTGGTAGAATTGGAATGCTAGTATGTGAAGATATTTTTCATCAAAGTAGTTCATATATTTTAGGACAAGATGGAGCACAAACAATTTTTGTTATAGCAAATAGTCCTACAAGACTTTCAAGTAAAGGGTTAGAAATAAGTAATCTTTGGGAGTCTATATGTAAGACAACAGCTATTAGTAACGGATGTTTTGTTATTATGGTAAATAGAGTGGGAGTAGAGGATGGTGTAAACTTCTGGGGTGGAAGTTTTGCAATTAATCCATCAGGAGATACGATAGAAAAAATGGAATACTTCAAAGAGGATGGAAAAAACGTTCTAGTTGAGAAAAAAGAGATAATAAAAGTTAGATTTGCATCGGGATCATGTAAAAATGAAAAAATAGATTTAGTACTAAATGAATTAAGCAGAATAAAGAAAAGTAGATAAATTTATTAAAAGGAGTACCGATGAAAAAAACTTTAAAAATAACTTTAGGATTTTTATGTGGAGTTAGTATTTTAATAAGTGTGTTTTATGCTAGTAAAGAGAATCCTAGAGTGTATTTAAGTGACAGAATAAATGTAGCATATGTAAATGAAGATATTAATCATAAAAATTTTGAAAATGTTATAAATCTTTTAAATAAGGCAGATTTTAATATTGATGATAAGGTAAAAAGAGGATTAAGTTATGTAAAAGGACTATATGTAGTTTCAGATAGTAGTTTTATATCAGATAAAAAAGCATGTGTAGGAATTGTAGATTTTGGATATATATATCCATTTATAACATTAAAAGTTGAAACTTATTTTAATAAAAGTAATGATTTTTATGTATTAAAAGATGAGTATAGCAAAAAGTATTTAAATGGTGAAAAAGTATATCTAAAAATAGAAAAAGGTAATTTTTTAATAGGAAAAAGAGAAAAAGACATTGAAAGAATATTAAAAAATGAAAAATATTTTAATCAAAATCTTTTAAAAATACTAGATAGAGAAAAAGGAAAAAATCTAGGAATGTTGATATTAAATCTTGGAAAAAATCCTCTAGGAGGGTTTGATGAACTTGTACTAACAGGAGAAGTAAATAAAAAAGAGCAAGTTACATTAACTGCAAATATAGGTGGAAAAAATGACATTATAAAAAGCTTTAATGGTATAGCTCAAGATGGATTATCAGGAGAAAGAACTATAGAAAAAAATAAACTTTATTTAAGAAGTACAAGAGATGCTGAGTTAAGATCATTTTTATTCTTTTTAAACTATTTCTTTAGAAATAGTTTTATTGAAGGGGTATCTTCAAGTGTTTATATAAATAATCCAAAAGATGATAGTAAAGTATCAACTTTAAGTAGTGATAAATTGATAGATATAAACATCGATGAAAAGCAATTTATATCTGGATATATAGATTTAAAGATTAAAAATGAGGTAATAGGAAGTGCTGAGCTAAAAGGAATAGCAGAAGAGAATAGACTACGAATAAGTACAATTTTAAATGAAGAAACAGCACTTAATCTATTAAAAACAGCTAAATAGGAGGGCGTAAAATGATAAAAATATATAATACACTTAAAGGCGAATTAGAAATATTTAAACCTCTAAAAGAGGGAGAGGTTTCAATGTATGTTTGTGGACCTACCGTTTATAATTATATTCACATTGGAAACGCTAGACCAGCCATATTTTTCGATACAGTAAGAAGATATTTTGAGTTTAGAGGTTATAAAGTAAAATATGTTCAAAACTTTACAGATGTTGATGATAAAATGATAAGAAAAGCTAATGAAGAGGGAGTAACTCTTCAGGATATAGCAAAAAAATATATAGATGCATATTTTGAAGATACAGCAAAAGTTAATTTAAAAGAAGAAGGAATGATAAGACCTAAAGCAACAGAGCATATAGGTGAAATGATAAAAATTATAAAAACATTAATTGAAAAAGGATATGCTTACGAATCTCAAGGTGATGTATACTTTGATGTAAATAGTTACAAACAAGAGTATGGAGAATTATCAGGACAAAGTATAGATGATTTAAAAAGTGGTGCAAGAATAGATGTATCAGAGATAAAGAAAGATCCATTAGACTTCGCTTTATGGAAAAAAGCTAAGGAGGGAGAACCTTTCTGGAATTCACCTTGGGGAAAAGGAAGACCTGGATGGCATATAGAATGTTCTGCAATGTCAAATAAATATTTAGGACCTACATTTGATATTCATGGAGGAGGACAAGATTTAATATTCCCACATCATGAAAATGAAATTGCACAATCAAAATGTGGAACAGGTGGAGAGTTTGCTAGATACTGGATTCATAATGGTTATATTAATGTTAAGGGAGAGAAGATGTCTAAATCTTTAGGAAACTTCTTCCTTTTAAGAGAAGTATTAGAGCAATTTGAGGGAAGAGTAGTAAGATTCTTTATTTTAAGTTCTCATTATAGAAAGCCAATTGATTTTTCCGATAATGAACTAGTTCAAAGTAAGGCTGGATTAGAAAGAATAGAAAATGCTATATCTAGAGGAAAAGAGATTTTAACATCAAAACCTGTTGAAAATGGATCAGATCTTACAGAGTTAAAAGAAACTTTAGAGATATCAAAAGATAAATTTATAAGATGTATGGATGAAGATTTTAATACAGCTGGTGGAATAGGAGCTATATTTGAACTTGTAAAAGAATTAAATAAAGCTGGAGAGATTGATAAAATTTCTAAAGTTGGATTTGAAGTGTTAGAAGATACAATTGAATATATAAGAGTGGTTATGGAAGAGGTATTTGGAGTTCTATTAAAGGTAGAGGTTCAAGTAGGAAATATGACAACAGAACTAATTGAATTTTTACTTGAACTGAGAAGAGAAGCAAGAGATAGTAAAGACTGGGCATTTTCAGATAAAGTAAGAGATAGACTTTTAGAGATGGGAATTAAAATAAAGGATGGAAAGGAAAAAACAACATGGTCAATTTAGATGTGCGTGAAGCAAATGGATTAGTTTTAGCATATTTAGGTGATTCTGTGTGGGAACTTTCTATAAGAACATATTTTATAAATAAAGGGTACAATATAAAAAATTTAAATAGACTTGTAAAAGAACATGTAAATGCTCAAGCTCAAAGTAAGTATTTAAAAAATATAATTGATGAATTAGATGAAGATAAATTAACATTGGTAAATAGATCTAAAAATAGTAACATAAAAACTTTTCCTAAATCGTGTAGTGTTATGGAGTATAAAGAGGCAACAGCTTTTGAAGCTTTAATTGGTGCGCTTTATGTTGAGGGAAAAATAGAAGAAATAAATAAAATTGTGGAAAAAAACTTAGGTTAAGGAGTGATAGTAAGTGGGATTCAAATTGAAACTACCTGGATTTAGTAGAAGTATTGGAATTGATTTAGGGACAGCAAATACATTAGTATATAGTAAAAAACATGGAAAAATAATATTAAATGAACCATCTGTTGTAGCAGTGGAAAGAGAAAGTAGAAAAGTTTTAGCTGTTGGAAACGAAGCTAAAGATATGCTAGGAAAAACACCAGATTCGATAGTTGCAGTAAAACCTTTAAGTGAAGGAGTAATAGCTGATTACGATATAACAGAAGCTATGATAAAGTATTTTATAAAAAAGGTATTTGGAAAATACTCACTGTTTATGCCTGAAGTTATGATTTGTGTTCCAATTGATGTAACTGGAGTAGAGAAAAGAGCGGTATTAGAAGCTACTCTTTCAGCTGGAGCTAAAAAGGCTTACTTAATAGAAGAGGCAAGAGCAGCTGCGCTAGGATCTGGAATTGATATATCAGCACCAGAAGGAAATATGATAGTTGATATTGGTGGAGGTTCGACAGACGTTGCAGTAATATCACTAGGTGGAACAGTTGTAAGTAAAACGATAAGAACAGCTGGAAATAATTTTGATATGGATATAATAAAGTATATTAAAAAAACACATACTTTATTAATAGGAGATAAAACAGCTGAAAGTATAAAAATGCAAATAGGAACAGCTATTCCTTTAACAGAAGAGGAAACAATGACAATAAAAGGAAGAGACTTGATAACTGGGCTACCTAAGTCTGTTACTGTTGGATCAGAAGAGATTAGAGAAGCTATTATGGATTCACTAATGGAGATTGTAACTTGTGTAAAAGATGTTTTAGAAAAAACTCCACCAGAATTAGCAGCAGATATAATAGATAGAGGAATAGTTATGGCAGGAGGGGGTTCTTTAATTAGAAACTTCCCAGAATTAATTTCAAAACATACTTCACTAAACGTAAGATTAGCAGACTCCCCTCTTGAGAGTGTAGTTAAAGGAGCTGGAATGGCTCTTGATCAAATATCTATTTTAAGAAAGATTGAAAAGGCTGAAAGATAATGTTTAAAGATTTAAATTCCAATGAAAAAGCTATTGATTTTTTAAAAAAAGAACTTAATTTTAAAAGAGAAGCAGGAACATACCTTTTTTACGGAGTTGATAGAGATCTTTTAAAAAAGTTTGCAAAGGCTTTTGCTAAAAGTTTAAACTGTATTAATTATACAGATGATTTTTGTGGAGTTTGTGAAAGTTGTATAAGAATAGAGAGTGAAACTCATGGAGATTTAGAAATTTTAGATGATATAACAGGTATTAAAATTGAAAAAATTAGAGAGTTAGCTTATAGAGATTCAACAACATCTTACGAAGGAAAGAAAAAAGTTTATATAATAAGAGATGTTGAAAGGTTAAGAAAAGAATCAGCAAATGCGTTATTAAAATTAATAGAAGAACCTAATAGTGGAAGTTTTTTTATATTAACTTCTACGGGATTAAATGTTCTTCCAACAATAAAATCTAGATCGATTTTATTAAATATTCTTCAGGAGAGCGCAGAAGAGATTGGAGTAACTCAAGAGGAGTATAGATTTTTTTTAGGAAAATCAAAAGAGATAGAAGATTATAAAAATAGTGAAATAGATTTAAATGAGGGTAGTTCTTTTGAAAGAATTGGACATAATATAAAAAATTGGACAGATACAAAAGAGTTTCAGTATAAAGTAGAGATATATAAATCTATAAGAGATTTTCTAAATACAAAAGACTATTTAACATTAAATGATAAGTTGTATTTTGTGGATGAAATTCTTTTGAATACTTCAGATAGAGAGTTAATAAAAGAAATCATAAATTATACAATTTCTCTTATAGGAAATAGAAGTAAAAATTTAGAAAAACTATTAGAATTAAAAAATATAGGGAGAAGCTCTATAAACTTAAAAAATTTACTAGTAACTTTTTATACAAATGTTTAAGAGAGTGATTACAAAATCACTCTCTTTCATTTATATTATTTATATGTACGTTATAATATTTTTTGATGATTTATAGCTTTTTCATTCAAAAATAATATAATTTTTTCGAAAATAGGCTTAAAAATATTAAAAAAAAGTATTATAATATATATATGTAATCAATAAATCGTGGAGAGAAGGAATCTAGATGTATTTTAAACATTTTATTGTTTTTGGAATAAGTCATAAAAATTTGGATTTATGTCAAAGAGAGAATTTTATACAAAATGACCCCACTTCTGTAGTTGAAAGATTATTTAAAGAGAAAAAGATTGTGGGTTATGTTAACTTGTCAACCTGCTTGAGAGTAGAATACTACTTAGATTTAGATAAAAACTATTCAGTGGCAGATTTTCAAAAAGATATAGGATTAAAAGATATTTTTATAAAGCAAGGGCATGATGCTGTAAACTATCTTTTTAGAGTTACTTGTGGTTTTGAATCTGTTATAAAAGGTGAGGATCAAATTTTAGCTCAAATAAAAAAAGCTCAATTAACAAGTATGGAAAGTAAAATATCAAGCTCTAATATTAATGTTATTTTTAATAAAGCAATAGAGTTGGGAAAAAAATTTAGAAATAAAAGCAAAATATGTCATAATGCTTTATCTTTAGAAGCAATATCTTTAAAATTTATCAAGAATAGAGTTTCAGAATTAAAAGATAAGAAAATTCTTATTTTAGGAGTAGGAGATTTAGCAAGAGATATAATGGAGCTTATAACAAAAGAGGAATACAAAAGCTTAACTATAACAAATAGAAGTTATCATAAAGCTTTAGAGGTTAGTAATATTTATAATGCAGATGTGATAAGTTTTGAAAATAAATTGGAAGAAGTTGCAAAAAGTGATGTAATAATATCAGCAACTTCAGCTCCTCATGCAATTATAAAAAAAGAAGAGATACAACCTTTATTAAATAAAAATAAAGAGTATGTATTTTTAGATTTAGCAGTTCCTAGAGATATTGAAGAAGAGCTTAATGAATTAAAAAACATAAATTTATACAATATAGATGATGTTTGGGGAGTGTATTATGAAAATTTAGAAAATAGGGAAAATTTATTAACTAAATATGAATATATGCTTGGTGAACAGATGATAAACTTAAAAAAATGGTTTGAATACAAAGAAGGGATAGCATAATGAAAGAAAAAATCGTAATAGGAAGTAGAGGAAGCATATTAGCTTTAGCTCAGAGTGAAATGATAAAAGGAAGATTAGAGAAGAATTTTCCAGAGTTAAAATTTGAAATAAAGGTTATAGTAACAAGTGGAGATAAAGATTTAGTTAGTAACTGGAATAATAGTGATAAATCTTTAAAAAGCTTTTTTACAAAAGAGATTGAACACGAATTGTTAGACGGAACTGTAGATTTAGCAGTTCATTCAATGAAAGATATGCCAATAGTTTCTCCGCCAGGTTTAATTTGTGGAGCAACTCCTGATAGAGAAGATAATAGGGATGTTATTGTATCAAGAAGTGGAAAAAAGTTATTAGAGCTTCCAGAAGGAGCTATTGTAGGAACTAGTTCATTGAGAAGAACCATGGGATTAAAAACCTTAAGACCAGATTTAGAGATAAAACAATTAAGAGGAAATATTCATACAAGACTTAGAAAACTAGATGAAGGTCAGTATGATGCTATTCTTTTAGCAGCAGCAGGATTAAAAAGAGTTGGATTAAGAGATAGAATAACTGAAGAGTTAGATTATGATTTAATGATGCCAGCTCCAGCTCAAGGAGCACTTCATATTCAATGTAGAGAAAACGATGAGTTTGTAAAAAATATATTAAAATCTATTCATAATCCAGAAATAGAAAAAATTGTAGAGATAGAAAGAGAGTTTTCTAAGATATTTGATGGAGGATGTCATACACCGATGGGATGTACAGGGGAAAAATTTGATGGTAAGATTTTTTTAAGAGGTGTGTACTGCCAAGATGATATTATGTATAAAGCAGAAGTATTAGAAGATGAAGTATTAGGAAAAGAGATAGCACACAAATTAGCTGCAAAAATAAGGGAGAAAATAAATGGTTAATAATAAAATGGGGAAAGTTTACATAATAGGAGCAGGTTGTGGAAATATAGATCTTTTAACTTTGAAAGGAAAGAGATGCATAGAGGAAGCTGACTGCGTAGTATATGATAGATTGATAGACCCGAAAGTGTTGAAGTTAGCTAAAGCAGATGCAGAAATGATATATTTAGGTAAAGGAAATACTGAAGGTGGAGTAATTCAGGATGAAATAAATAAAACGCTGGCTAAAAAAGCTTTAGAGGGAAAAGTTGTAGCAAGGGTAAAAGGTGGAGATCCTTTTGTTTTTGGAAGAGGTGGAGAAGAGATAGAGGAAATAGTTAAATACTCTATTCCTTTTGAAATTATACCTGGAATAAGCTCTTCAATAGCTGTACCAGAGTATGCAGGAATTCCAGTTACACATAGAGGACTAGCAAGATCATTCCATGTATTTACAGGACATACAATGGAAAATGGAGAATGGCATGATTTTTCGACTATAGCTAAATTAGATGGAACTTTAGTATTTTTAATGGGGATTAAAAACCTAGATTTAATAACAGGTGATTTAATAAAAAATGGTAAAAATCCTAAAACTCCAGTAGCAGTAATAGAAAAGGGAACAAGTGAAAACCAAAGAGTAACTGTTGGAACTTTAGAAGATATTGTAGAAAGGGCTAAATCTGAAAAGATTGTTCCACCTGCTATAACAATAATTGGTGATGTTGTAAACATGAGAGAAACTTTTAAATGGTTTGAAAATCAACCTCTTTCTGGAAAAAAAGTGTTAGTGACAAGAGACACTAATCAATCACAAGAGTTTAGTGAAAAATTAAGAATACAAGGAGCTACTGTAAGAGAGCTACCTTTTATAAAAATAGAAAATGCTTATAATTTTGATGAAAAAGATTTAAAAAATTATAGTGCTCTTTTGTTTAACTCTCCAAATGGGGTGAAGTACTTTATGGAAAACATAAAGGATATAAGATCTTTAGGTCATCTAAAAATTGGTGTTGTTGGAGCTAAAACAGATGAGCTATTAAGAGAATATAAAATAATACCAGATTTTATTCCAGAGAAATATATGGGAACAGAGTTAGCAAAAGAAGTACAAAATTATACAAAAGAAAATGATAAGGTGTTATTTATAACTTCAGATATCTCTCCTGCTAATTGTGAAAAATGGAGTGAGGAATATAATAGAAAATTTGAAAAATTAGTAGTGTACAAGACTGGAAAACATATCTATTCTAAAGATGAAGTAGAGAATGTATTAAATGAAATAGAGTATATAACTTTTTTAAGTTCATCAACAGTTGAAGCATTTAATGAGAGTATCCAAGGAGATTTAAAATTATTAGAGGATAAAAAGATTGTGTCAATAGGACCAGTTACTACAAAAACTTTAAATGAATTAGGATATAACGTGGCTTTAGAAGCAAAAGTTTTTGATGTTGATGGAGTAATTGCAGTAATAGGAGAGAAATAATATGTTTAATAGAACTAGAAGACTAAGAAGTTCTCAAGTTATGAGAAATTTAGTGAAAAATATAGATTTTACTTTAGATAATCTAATCTATCCACTATTCATAGAAGAGGGAGAAAATATAAAAGTTGAGATTCCATCGATGAAGGGGCAGTATAGAATATCAATAGATAGACTAGAAGAGGAACTAGTAGAATTAAAAGATTTAGGAATAAAATCATTGCTTTTATTTGGAATTCCTAAAAAGAAAGATCTAGTAGGAAGTGAAGGATACAATGATAAAGGGATAGTTCAAGAGGCGATAAGATTTATCAAATCTAAATTTCCAGAATTTTTAGTTGTTACAGATGTGTGTTTATGTGAATATACATCTCATGGACATTGTGGAATCTTAAGAGGAGAGGAGTTACTAAATGATGAGACTTTAAAACTTTTACAAAAAGTAGCTCTTTCTCATGCTAAAGCAGGGGCAGATATGGTGGCACCATCAGATATGATGGATGGGAGAATAAAAGCTATAAGAGAGATATTAGATGAAAATGGATTTATAAATTTACCAATTATGGCATATAGTGTAAAATATGCATCAGCTTATTATGGACCATTTAGAGATGCAGCTGATTCAGCTCCAGCATTTGGAGATAGAAAGACATATCAAATGGATTTTAGAAATTCTAAAGATTATTTAATAGAAGTTGAAAATGATATTTTAGAGGGTGCTGATATAATAATGGTAAAACCTGGAATGCCTTATTTAGATGTAGTTAAGGGAGTAGCAGATGCTATATCAAATCCAGTTGCTATTTATAATGTAAGTGGTGAATATTCTATGGTAAAAGCAGCAGCAGAAAATGGCTGGATAGATGAAGAAAAAATAGTTATGGAAAACATGTATGCTATGAGAAGAGCTGGAGCAGATATTATAATAACATACCATGCTAAAGATATAGCAAAATGGTTAAAAAGAGGTGTAAATTAAGTGAGATATAGTAATTCAGAGAAGATATATGAAAAAGCTGTGAAGATTATACCAGGAGGAGTAAATAGTCCTGTTAGAGCTTTTAAATCAGTTGATAAAACATATCCAATTTTTGTAAACAGAGGAAAAGGGTCAAAGATATATGATGAAGATAGGAATGAATATATTGATTATATTTGTTCATGGGGTCCACTTATTTTAGGGCATAATAATGAAAGAGTTTTAAAAGGTGTTAGAGAAGCTATAGAGTTAGGAAGTTCGTTTGGACTACCAACTAAAATGGAAGTTGAATTGGCTGAATTAGTATGTAAGTGTTATCCATCAATGGATATGATAAGATTTACAACTTCTGGAACTGAAGCAACTATGGCAGCTGTTAGAGTTGCAAGAGCCTTTACAAATAGAAATAAAATATTAAAATTTGAAGGATGTTATCATGGACATTCAGATTCACTATTAGTTAGTTCTGGATCAGGATTATTAACAGATGGATATCAAGATAGTAACGGAATAACAGAGGGAGTATTAAAAGATACATTAGTTGCTCCTTTTGGTAATATTCAAAAAGTTAAAGAGATTTTGGAAACTAAAGAAGTTGCGTGTTTAATAATGGAGCCAGTACCGGCTAATATGGGACTTATAAATAGCTCGAAAGAATTTTTACAAGCTATGAGAGATATATGTGATGAGACTGGAACTCTTTTGATATTTGATGAGGTAATATCTGGATTTAGAGTTGCTTTAGGAGGAGCTCAAGAGTATTATGGAATAACTCCAGATATAACAACTTTAGGTAAAATAATAGGTGGAGGTTATCCTGTAGGAGCTTTTGGTGGAAAAAAAGAGATTATGGATATGATTGCACCTGTTGGAAGAGTTTATCATGCAGGAACTCTATCTGGAAATCCTGTTGCTGTTAGAGCAGGATTTGAAATGGTAAGTCACCTATTGGAAAATAGAGAAACTCTATATAAAGAGTTAGAGGAAAAAGTTATATATATGACTGATTCAATAGAGAAAATTGCAAAAAAATATGATGTACCTATTAAAATAAATAAATTAGGTTCTTTATTTACAATATTCTTTAGTGATTTAGATGAGATAACAGATTTAGAGCATGTTATAAACTCTAATACAACACATTATTCAATATATTTTAATACATTACTAGACAATGGTGTAGTTGCACCACCTTCAAAATATGAGGCACATTTCGTATCAGTAGCTCATACTAAAGAGGATTTAGATAGAACTTTAGAGGTTATAGATATGGCATTTAAAAAAATTGGTGAAACTAATGGAAAGTAAAAAATCTTTTTTTCCACTATTTATAGATTTAACTAATAAAAGTTGTTTAGTTGTAGGAGGGGGGAACATAGCTGCAAGAAAGATAAAAAGTCTTGTAGATTATGGTGCTAGAGTTATTGTAATAGCTCCATTTATACTTCCTGAAATCTTAGAGTTAGATGTGGAGATTGAAAAAAGAGATTTTAAAGCTGGAGATATAAAAGATAAATTCTTAGTTGTCGCAGCAACTAATGATGAAAAGTTAAATGAAATGATAGTTGATTTATGTGAGGATAATAATATACTTGTAAATAATATAACATCAAAAGTATATATGTCAGCTAGATTTACTGCTCATATAGATAGTGATGACTATCAGATTGCAATTTCAGCAAAAGGAAATCCTAGAGAATCTGTTAAATTAAAAAAAGAGTTAATAGAGTATCTTAAAAATAGAAAAGACTAGAAACATTTGTGTTTCTAGTCTTTTTCTATTTTTAAATCTTGGAAAAGATCTAAAACCTCTTTTGAATATTTACCATCCATATCGTGAGATATAAAAGGTGGAAGAATAGTTAAAGAATCTTTACCGTTTCTAATTCCTTCGATTAAAAGAATTTTAGCAGGTTTATCAAGTTTTGAATGACAAAATTGAACTCTTTTAGGTGAGATACCATATTTTCTCATAGCATCAACAATCTCTAAAAATCGGTCAGGTCTATGAACCATTGCAAAATATCCTTTATCTTTTAAAAGTTTAGAAGCTACCCCGATAAGCTCCTCTAAATCAATAGTTATCTCATGACGAGCTAAAGTAAGTTGATCTAAATTATTTAATTGATTCTCATTTCCATGAAATTTGAAGAATGGTGGATTTGTTATAACAACATCTTGAGAACCGTTTTCAAAATGTTTTTTCCAATTTTTCATATCATCATGAATAATTCTTATTTGTTCTTGTAAGTTGTTTAGTTCAACATTTCTCTTTGCTAAATTAGCAGAAATTTCTTGAATTTCAATACCAGTAATTTTAGCTTTGGTTCTTTGAGATAGGAAAAGAGGTATCGCTCCATTTCCAGTTCCTAAATCTAGTATTTTGTTTGTACCTCTTGTTAGAGATATAAAGTTAGATATTAAAAGTGAATCTAAAGAAAAATTAAAATAATCAGGTCTTTGAATTATTTTTAAATTTTTATTTAATAAATTATTTATAACTTCGTTTTCATTAAGTGTCATTTTGTACCTCCAAAGTTATTATAACAAAAAAGATACAAAATTCAAGTCTAGATATCTCTAGTTAAAACTATATTAGCATCAGTTCCTAAAATATTATTTAAAACAACTGTTCCAATTTTTTGTGGTGATTGGATTTTAATATCTTTTAAAAGTTCCATACATTGGAAAACTAATTCTTTTGGGATAGGTTTATCTGTTTTAACAGGAACCATATGATGAATTCCTCCACTTACTCTAACGATAGAAGTAACAACTCTTTTAGGAGCAATGAGCTCCTCTTTACCATAAACTGCTCCTTTAGGACATGAGTTCCCAGTAACTTTATAATCATTTTCAATATCTATATTTAAATGGCATCCCATAGGGCATAAAATACATATCATCTCTTTCATTACTATACCTCCTGTAGCTCAATAACAATATCTTTAGAAATTCTTTTTAATAGTACCTCAGGAAGAAGAACTTTTTCCATCTCCCCTGGAGCTAGGTGAGCTCTTTTGAAGCTAGCAATAATATTATCCCCTTCTCTAACTACGATTTTTTTATTTTTATATATATTATTTACTCTCATGAAAATTTCTAATTTGTTTTGTAGATTATCTAAATTAATAACTTGAGGAACAGTATAAACAATACCGTTACCATTTTTTATATTAGAAACATTTTCTAATTTACAATTTTCTTCGGCTATATAGCAAGCTGCAAATTTTCCTGCTCTTTCGCCCTCTTCACTAACGAAATCTACGAGATCATGAACATGAACTACATTTCCACAAGCAAAAACACCAGGAATACTTGTTTCCATTGAGTTATTAACAATAGGACCATTAGTTCTATTATCTAAAATAACACCAGCTTCCTTAGATAAATCATTTTCAGGAATAAGTCCAACTGATAAAAGAAGTGTGTCACACTCATATTCAACTTCAGTACCAGGGATAGGTTTTCTATTTTCGTCGACTTTTGCAATAACCACTTTTTCGAGTCTGTCTTTTCCTTTAATATCAACAACAGTGTGAGATAGAAGTAATGGAATATTAAAATCATCAAGACATTGAACGATATTTCTATTTAATCCACCAGAAAATGGCATTAACTCTACTACAGCTTCTACTTTCGCACCTTCTAAAGTCATTCTTCTAGCCATAATAAGACCGATATCTCCACTTCCTAGAATTAAAGCTTTTTTTCCTACCATATACCCTTCCATATTTATATATCTTTGAGCAGCACCAGCTGTAAATATTCCAGAAGGTCTTTCACCAGGAATAGCAATAGCTCCCCTAGTTCTTTCTCTACATCCCATAGCTAAAATTACAGACCCAGCCTCAATCTCTTGATATCCATCTATAGGATTAATCATAGAAACAACTCTATCTTTAGAGATATTTAAAACCATAGTTTCTAGTTTAATATCAATAGGGTATTGTTTAACAAATTCAATATATTTCTGAGCATATTCAGGACCAGTTAACTCCTCTTTGAATCTATGAAGTCCAAAACCATTGTGGATACATTGTTGTAAAATACCACCTAGCTCTTTATCTCTTTCTAAAATAACGATATTTTTAGCACCATTTTCATAAGCTGATTTAGCAGCAGCAAGACCAGCAGGACCTCCACCTATAACAACAACATCATATCTCATTATTTTTTCAACTCCTCTATTAGAATATAAGAATTAGCTTTATCTAAGATAACGTCTTTAATATTTTTATTTAACTCTCTAGCAATAATTTCTTGAACTCTAGGTCCACAGAAACCACCTTGACATCTACCAGAGCCAGGTCTACATCTTCTTTTAACTGCGTCCATTGTTGTAGCCTTAACAGGTCTATGAATTGCTTCAACAATCTCACCTTCAGTAATCATTTCACATCTACAAATTATTCTACCAAATCTATTATCCTCTTTAATTTTTTTAGCCTTTTCTTCAGGTGAAAGATGCATGAAAAGAGTATGCTTTCTAGGTGTAACAAAATCCTCTTTTTTTATAAGATGAGCACCACTATCTTTCAATAAATCAATAGCTGCTAAAGCAATGGCAGGTGCAGCAGATAATCCAGGTGATTTTATTCCTGCAATATCAAAGAAGCCTTTAATAGATGATTCTTCAACAATAAAATCGCCTCTATCTGATTCTGCTCTAATTCCAGCAAACGTTCTAATATTTTCTCTAAAGTTAATATCTTTTATAGAGTGACTTCCTTTAAATTTAATATACTCAAGTCTATCAGTAGCTGTAGAAACATCGTATCTGTTATCAATATCTTGGGCATCAGGACCAACAAGTAAATTTCCATGAACTGTTGGAGTTACAAGTATTCCTTTTCCAAGTTTAGAAGGACATTGAAAAACAGTTTGATTTACTCTTTTTCCTTGATTTTTATCTAAGACAAAATATTCTCCTTTTCTTGGTAATATTTTAAATGATTCAGGTGCAATCATTTTATGAATAATATCAGCGTGAACTCCAGTACAATTAATTACATATTTTCCATGGAAAACTCCTGTGTTTGTATATATATGAAAAATGTCATCTGTTTTTTCAATATTTTCAACTTCTGTATTTAAAAATAATTCAACACCATTTTCAACAGCATTATCCATAAGGGCTTCAGCAAACTCCCAAGGTGAAACAATTCCAGCAGAAGCGCAGTGTAGTGCAGCAATAGCTTTTTCATCAACATTTGGTTCGATTTCTCTTAGTTTCTCTTGGTTGATAATAGCTAAGCCAGGAACTTTATTTATGATACCTCTGTTGTAAAGTACATTAAGATGTTCAACCTCTTCATCATTAAATGCTAATACAAGGGAACCATTACGTTTAAAAGGAACAGAAAGTTCATTGCATAAATCTTCATATAAAGAGTTACCTAAAACATTTAATTTAGCCATAAGAGAACCTTCTTTAGCGTCGTATCCTCCATGAACAATTGCACTGTTAGCTTTAGTAGTTTCATTAGCTACATCAGTATCTTTTTCTAAAACTGCAACTTTTAATTTGTATTTAGAAAGCTCTCTAGCGATACCAGTTCCAATAATACCAGCACCAATGATTAAAATATCATACATAAAATACCCTCCTAGTTTTTAATAGCAAAAAAGAGAGCAGAAAAAGGTGGTGATATAACAATCACCAATACCTTTTTAGCTCTCTTCATCTCTATTGCTAATATTTAATTTTTATCTAATCTAAATATACTACTTTTTTTAAAATTAGTCAAGCTCCCAATTTAAAGATCTTTCAACAGCTCTTTTCCATTTGCTATGTTTTAAATCTCTATCTTCTTCAGTCATGGTAGGAACGAATGTTTTTTCAAGACACCAATTTTGTTTAATCTCATTTTTATCATTCCAGAAACCAACTGCAAGACCAGCAAGATATGCTGCTCCTAAAGCTGTTGTTTCAACAGTAGAAGGTCTGTGAACCTCTTTACCCACAATATCAGATTGGAATTGCATTAAGAAGTTGTTAGCAGATGCTCCACCATCAACTTTTAAAGCTTTTAATTCAATTCCAGAGTCCTCTTGCATAGCTTCAAGAACATCTCTAGTTTGATAAGCAATAGATTCTAAAGTTGCTCTAATAATATGATTTTTATTAGCACCTCTAGTTAGTCCAACAATAGCACCTCTAGCGTACATATCCCAGTGAGGAGTTCCTAAACCAACAAATGCAGGAACAAAGTAAACCCCACCATTATCTTTAACTTTACTAGCAAAATATTCTGTATCTTTAGAATCTGTAATTAACTTTAATTCATCTCTTAGCCATTGAACAGCAGCACCAGCAACAAAGATACTTCCTTCAAGAGCATATTCAACTTTTCCATCTAATCCAATAGCTATAGTAGTTAAAAGACCATTTTTACTTTGGTACATTCTACTTCCTGTATTCATAAGCATAAAGCAACCAGTTCCATAAGTATTTTTAGCTTCTCCTTTTTCAAAGCAAGCTTGTCCAAATAGAGCAGCTTGTTGATCTCCAGCAACACCACAGATAGGAACTCTATGTCCACCTTTTCCACCAAGATTAGCATATCCAAATGTTCCACTTGAATCTTTAACTTCAGGAAGCATAGATTTAGGAATATCTAACTCTTTTAAAAGTTTTTCATCCCAACAAAGATCTTTAATATTATAAATCATAGTTCTAGAAGCATTTGTGTAATCTGTAGCATGAGATTTTCCATTAGTTAATTTCCAAATTAACCATGTATCAACAGTACCAAATAATAACTCTCCTCTTTCAGCTTGTTCTCTAGCGCCCTCAACATTATCTAAAATCCATTTTATTTTAGTTCCTGAGAAATAGGCATCTACAACAAGACCTGTATTATCTCTTATATAATCAGCTAATCCTCTAGCTTTTAAATCATCACAAATATGAGCAGTTCTTCTACACTGCCATACAATTGCATTGTAAACAGGTTTTCCAGTTAGCTTATTCCAAACAATAGTAGTTTCTCTTTGGTTGGTAATTCCTATACCAATAACATCATGTTGAGAAACACCAGATTGTGCAATAGCTTCAGCTAAAACACCACTTTGACTAGCCCAAATTTCCATAGGATCATGCTCAACCCATCCCTCTTTTGGATAGATTTGTCTAAATTCTTTTTGTGCACTTGCCACAATATTTTGTTGTTCATCAAAAATTATAGCTCTTGAGCTAGTTGTTCCTTGGTCTAATGCGATTATATACTTCATAGAAAATCCTCCCTAAGTTATTATATTTTAATTGAAAAGAGCTGCAAAAGTAATAGCACCGATAATACCACCTACGATAGGACCAGCAATAGGTACCCAAGCATAAGACCAGTCAGAATCTCCTTTATTGGCAATAGGTAAAATAGCGTGCATAATTCTAGGTCCTAAGTCTCTAGCAGGGTTAATAGCATAACCAGTAGGCCCACCTAAACTTAAACCTAAACTCCATACATAAAATCCAGCTAATAACGGCCCTAAAATACCAGTAAATCCTCTAACCATATCACCATTTGGTAAAGTAGCAGTGAAAGCTTGGTTATTAACATGACCAATAGCTAATAGTCCAAAAACAAGCATAAAAGTGCCGATAGCTTCTGTTACAAAGTTCCACTTTAAATCTCTAATAGCAGGTCCTGTAGAAAAAGAACCTAAGATTGCTCCAGTATCAGTTGTTTCGTCATAATGTCTTTTGTAAGTAAGATATACAAAAATTTGTCCAAACATAGCTCCTAAAATTTGGGCAACAACATAACCTAAAACAAGGTTAGCTGGGAAAAGACCTGCAACAGCAAATCCAATAGTTAAAGCAGGGTTAAGATGAGCACCACTAATCCATCCTACGCAGTAAGCTCCAGTCATAACAGCTAGACCCCAAGCAGTAGTAATAACAATCCATCCAGAGTTGTTTCCTTTACTTTTGTTTAAAACCACATTTGCAACAACACCATTACCAAGTAAAACAAGAATTGCAGTACCTATAAACTCAGCTACAAAAACATTCATGATATCCTCCCATATTTATTTTTTTTATATTAAAAAAAAGCTATTCAAAAAAAGAGAATTTTAAGAAATTCTGTTTAATTGAATAGCTTCTCTAATATCTCTAGCTAAACTAATTTATAATATTTAGTTTTGTTGTAGATATAGCTACAGCTCCGCTTTTTAAAGCTAGATTGACATCTTCATGGTCGGAGATAAGTCCACCAGCAATAATTGGAATAGAGCTTTGCTTTGAAATTTGTTCAATAATTTTAGGCATAACTCCAGGTAGAATTTCAATTGCATCGATATATGTTTCGTTAAAAAGTTTTTCAGTAGTAGTTAAAGATAAAGAGTCTATTAAGAAACACCTCATAATAACTAAAAAGCCAATTTTATGTGCATATTTAGCTACTTGAGATTTTGTAGTTATGACTCCATCTGCAAAAGTATTATCTTTCAAATAGTCAATAGCAGAATTATCTTTAGTATTTAAGCCTTGAATCATATCAAGGTGTATAAAGCATAGTTTTCCACTTGCTTTGATAAGACGAGTAGTTTCTTCAATAGAGCAAATATCACTACTTAGAAGAAATATTATCTTAGAGGAGCTTAAAAGAGCTTTTTCTAAAGTTTGTAGGTCCTTTACAGCAAGTATCTTGTTATTTTTGATTAAAATCTTTTCAAAATTTGAGTTCATTTTGATCTCCTTTTGTCTCTTATCAATATTAAGTATACTATATTAATTTTAAATGTCAAGTTAAATAACAGTTAATTTTTTAAATTTGACAAAAAAATAAAAAAGGGGTTATAATAACCCCTTTAAACTCAATAAGTTATATATTTTTAGCAGGTTTAGTTATACCGATTAAAATACATGTTACAAAAGCACCAATAACAACAGATAATAGATACATCATTGGATTTGTAATAATAGGTAAAACAAATAATCCACCGTGAGGTGCAGGCAATTGACATTTAAATGCCATTGATAGACCACCAGCTAGAGCAGAACCTATAACACAACTAGGAATAACTCTAATTGGATCAGCAGCAGCAAAAGGAATAGCTCCCTCAGTAATAAAAGATGCTCCCATTATATAGTTAGTTAAACCAGCTTCTCTTTCCTCTTTAGAGAATTTATTTTTAAAGAAAGTAGTTGCTAAAGCGATTCCTAAAGGTGGAGTCATACCACCAGCCATAACAGCAGCATGTGGATAATAGTTTCCAGCAGCAATAGCAGCAATACCAAATGTAAAAGCGGCTTTATTGATAGGACCTCCCATATCAATAGCCATCATACCACCAACAATAGCTCCTAATAAGATAAGGTTACCAGTACCAAGAGAATTTAAGAAATTAGTAATTCCACCATTTACAGCAGCAACTGGAGATATAACAACAGTATACATAAGGATACCAGTTATTAAAATTCCAAATAAAGGATATAAAAGAACAGGCTTAATTCCTTCTAGTTTTTCAGGAAGTTTAGCGAATACCTTTTTTAAGAATAGAATAACATAACCACCAAGGAAACCTCCAACTAAACCACCAAGGAAACCTCCACCATTATTAGCAGAAATTAAACCTCCAACCATAGCGGGAGCAAATCCAGGTCTATCTGCAATACTCATTCCTATAAATCCTGCAAGAACTGGAACCATTAAGAAGAAAGCATTTCCACCACCAATATCCATTAAAAGTTTAGCGATTGGACTAAAACTTGGATCAGTAGGATCAGATGCCTTTATACCGAATATGAAAGATATTGCAATTAAAATACCTCCACCAACAACGAATGGCAGCATATTAGAAACCCCACTCATTAAATGCTTATAGAATCCCTTTCTTTCACTAGTTCCAGAAGATGTTTTTGTTTCTTTATTTGAATACACTGGTGCAGTTTGATCTAAAGCTTTTTGAATTAACTCTTGAGGTCTTTTAATTCCCTCTTTAACTCCAACAATTTCAACATGCTTTCCGTTAAATCTAGCCATTTCAACATTTTTATCAGCAGCAATTATAATTCCTTTTGCATTTTTAATCTCTTCATCCGTAAGGTGGTTTTTAACTCCTGTAGATCCATTAGTTTCTACTTTGATTTTAATTCCCATCTCTTTAGCTTTTTTGTTTAAAGCTTCAGCGGCCATATATGTGTGAGCAATTCCAGTTGGACAAGCAGTTACTGCAAGTACTTGATAATCATTATCCTCCTCTTTAGGCGGGACAAGTTCTTCTCCTACATTATCCTCTTTTAAAAGAATATCTAGAACTTCTTGCTCTGTTTTTACTTTTAAAAGCTGTTCTCTAATATCATCATCTAATAAAAGAGATGTTAGTTGAGATAATGTTTCAATATGTGAATCAGTAGCATCAGCGGGAGCAGCAATCATGAAAAATAATTTAGATGGCTCACCATCTAAAGAATCATAATCAATTCCTTCTTTAGAAAGTCCAAATGCAACAGTAGGAATTTTAACAGATGATGATTTTCCGTGAGGAATAGCGATACCTTCTTCTAAACCAGTAGAACTTTGCTCCTCTCTATTTAAAATAGTTTTTCTAAATTCATCTTTATCATTAAGTCTACCAGCATTGTAAAGAACATCGACAAGTTCATCAATAACTTCAATTTTACTTTTAGCATTTAAATTTAATTTTATACAATCTTTTACTAACATTTTATCTAACATAATATTCCTCCCATTTATAAATTAATAACTTTAATATCTTTTAATAAATTTGTCATAGTATTAAAAGTTGCTAATCCTTTAGAAAAAGCAGTAGCACTTCCAGAAGCAATTCCAATCTCATAACACTCTTTTAAAGATAAAGATTTGTTAAGACCATATATAAATCCACCAATCATTGAATCTCCAGAACCATTTGAACTAATAAGAGTACCTTTAGGAACACCACTTATAAAAATTTCATTTTGTGTTATAAAAATAGATCCTTTAGAACCTAAAGAGATTAAAACATTTTTAGCTCCCATCTTTTGTAATTTTTTACCAGCTTCAACTAACTCTTCAGTAGTTGAAAAATTAGAGTTAAAAAATTCATTGATTTCATCCTTGTTTGGTTTTATTAAAAATACGCCTTTTTTTAAAGCAATTTCAAAAGGAAGACCTCTAGTATCTAAAATAACTTTTACATCCTTTGGAATGCTTTCAATAATATCAGCATATATACTAGAAGGTAAAGAAGATGGAACACTTCCAGATAGAGCTAAAATATCATTAGCTTTAAGATTAGTTTTTAAAAAATTAAGTAACTCTTGAAGATTTTCTTTTGAAATTGTAGGAGAAGTGCCTGCAATTTCACTTTCAAGTCCATTATTATTTATTTTAATATTTATACGAGTATCTTCATCAACATTAAAAAACTTAGTATTTAAACCATCGTGATTTAAAGTATTTTTTATAAATTCTCCAGTAAATCCACCAATAAATCCTAAACAAATTGATTCTGTGTTAAAATTTTTTAAAATTTTAGATACATTGATCCCCTTTCCTCCAGGAAGTTTATACGTTTCTTTAGGAGTGTTTAAATTTCCTTCGATAAAAGAATCAAAGGATAAAAAATAATCTAAAGCAGGATTTAAAGTTAACGTGTATATCATTTTACTACCTCCACTTTTACTATATTTTTATATTCTTTAGAAAGTGGCTTATCTGTAATTAAAGTCCCTTTATCTAAAGTAGAAAAAATAGTAAAACTACTTTTTCCAATTTTTGAATGGTCACAAAGAAAAAAAGTATCCGTACTTTTATTAATAGCTTCACTTTTAATAAGAGCTTCTTCAAAGTCAGGTGTGCTATAGCCATCTAAAGTAACAGCATTAACACCAATAAAAGCATATTGAAAATTAAAAGTTTTTATATATTGAGCTGCTGAAAATCCAACAGTACAACTAGTTTTACTTTTAATTTTACCGCCTATTAAATAACTTTCAATTTCATATTTTTCTAACTCATCTATTAAATTTAATCCGTTTGTTACAACTTTAATATTAAGATTTTTCAAATACTTAATCATACAAAGAGTTGTTGTTCCAGCATCTAAGAAAATATAGGAATCTCTCTTAATGAAACTTGCGGCATATTTTGCAATTTTTTCTTTTTCCACTCTATTAAGATTTCTTCTGTATTGGATGTTAAAATCCTTTGTAGTATCTAAAGAGTTATTTAAGATAGCTCCACCGTGAACTCTTTTAACAAGCTCTTTTTTTTCTAAAGAAGCTAAATCTCTTCGAGCAGTAGCTTCTGAAATATTTAAAAATTCAACGATTTCTTGGATTTTTATAACCTCTTTTTGTTTCAAAAGTTCTAAAATAGAATTTTCTCTTTCTATATTCAACATAAAATCACATCCTTTATAGAAAGTATATTATCATAGTGTAAAATAAAAATCAATCATTTTCTTTCAAATTATTTCAAAAACAATCAAAAATAAAAAAATGAAGGATTTTTATAAAATAAAGATTATAATAAATTTAGAGGAGGGAGTTATAATGAATATAGATTTTACAGAAAAAATAATTGGGAAGGAAAAATATTTTAATTCAGCTGTGATAGCGTTAGTTATTGAAAAGAATGATAAGAAATATTTTTTATTTGAAAAAAGAGCTAGAGGAGTAAGGCAAGGAGGAGATATATCTTTTCCAGGTGGAAAAATAGAAATGGGTGAAACTAGTTTAGAAGCGGCATTAAGAGAGTGTAAAGAAGAGATTGGTATAGATGAAGTCGATGTTAAAGGAAAAATAGGAACATTAGTTATACCATCAGGGATAATGGTAGAAGCTTTTTTAGGCATTATAGAAGAGAAAAAATTAAAGAAATTAAAAATAAACGAAGATGAAGTTGAAGGGTGTTTTTTAGTTCCTGTTGATTTCTTTAAAAAAAATTCTCCAAGAATTGAAAAATTAGAAGTAGAAACTAAGCCTTATTATTATGAAAATGGGGAGAAATTTGTATTTCCAGCAGTGGAATTAAATTTACCTAAAATGTATCATACACCTTGGAAGAGTTCTCCAAGAGAGGTTTATATTTATATCTATGAAGATAAGGTTATATGGGGATTAACAGCAGAGATTATAAAAGAAGCTATAAAATATTTATAGGTATATAAAAAGAGACTATTTTTATAAATAGTCTCTTTAAAAAACTTAAAAATATGGTTTTATAAAGTATAGAAACATTGTAATCGCAAGAAGGTCAGCAGCTCCACCTGGACTAATTCTTTTTTCTATAAATTCTTTTTCAATTTCAGTTAATAAGTTTATATCTAAAGAGTTATTATCAAATTTTAAATGTAAATCTTTAGCTTTAAGTTTTACAAAATTTAGAATTTCAATATCGTGTCTGTGTAAAATGGTTGTATCTTCTAAATTACTCATTAAAAATATAAGAGTTCTAATCATTGCGGAATTAATATGCTCACCAGAAACTAAAGATTTTTCAAAAATTTCAACGGAGTTATTAAAAATAATATCTAAACCATTTTTTACAATTCCTCTTACACCAACTACGCCATGTTTAATATATAATTTCTCTCCATGAGTAAGAGAAGATTTTTTATGAATATCATTAAAGTCTTTTAAAATATCTCGACACATGTCTTTTATTAGTGATGAGATATCATTAAATAATAAATTTTCATACTTTGCTTTAGCACTTAAAGCGGCAGTAATACCCATTAAGAAAATCATTCCCTTATGTGTATTAACGTTATGAGTAGCTAAAAACATATCATTTTCAGCAACTTTTCCCATAAATCTTATTTTCTTAAAAATTAAATCAACTGATAAAGGCGAATACCCCGCATTTACAACTTTTTTAAAGTAACTATTTAAAGAAAATCCACTGTCAATAAAGGTGAAAAAATCCATATCTTCATGAGAACCGTTAGTATGAGGTGAAACTAATCCAAAAGATGGTGAAGCAGAAACTTCTAAGATAATTGATTTTAATGCTAGATTTGAGAAGGTGTCCGTTATCTCAATTTTATTACGCTCAGAATTTAAGTATTCTTCTAGTCTCTTTTCAATAGCTATTTGAACATCTTTTTGGGTATGTTTTTTAGTTCTAGCACAAACAAAGGCCATATCATTGCAAAGAAGACATTGTCTTTTTTCTCCACCAAAGTCTTTTCTAGAAAATGGATAACCGTTATTATCGAAAACATCAATATCAACACATCGACCTAAAATATGAGATTCTTCAATCTCCATAGCAATTTTTTTTATATTTTTACCAGAATAATTAATTGAATATATATATGTAGGCCCTTCGATAGATTCAATTTTTTTTGAATATATAATTTGTGAATTGAAAATTTCTAGAATTTCATCCTTTATAATTTCAACAATATATTTAGCAACAAAACTATTTTTTTCCTCTCCAGGATAGTTAGCTCTCAAAACTAAAATGGGATTTTTAAAATTTTCAATAACTTCATTTTGAATCTCTACTCTTTTTTCTCTCATTAATAAAAATTCTTCTAAATTAAACATCTATAATTAGTGAACAGAGTTAGAATTTTTAATTCTCTCTGTAATCTCCTTCCCTTTTTCTGAAATTAAGTATTCGTAAGTAGAATATGGAACTAAATTTTTAACTTCATTTAATTTGTCCTCTTTTAAAAGAGCACGAACTTGTGAGGCACTTATAGCACAATGTTCCATCTCTTTTCTTGGAATAATACAAACTTTTAAATTAAACTCCTTAAAAGTTTCAATCATAGTATCATTGTATTTTTTAGTTACTTCACAAAATGGTTCTTCACCAACAAATCTAGTTGAAATATTTAGTTTTTTGCAAAAGTGTTCAGCAGTTATTTTAGTATCTAATTTCATAAATTCAACTAAAGAATCGTCTTCTTTTCTTAAAAAGTAATTAGGAAATGTAGCTGAAGATATAACATATTCTGTACTAGGTAAAATAGTTACATTTGTTAAATGCTCTGTTCCTTTTTTTACTAGAGCAATTCTATCGGAAAATGGAAAAGACGATTTATCCTCTTCAACAACTAAAACTAAAATATTATCCATTTTTTTAGCAGCAGTTTCAATAAGAAATTGATGACCTAAAGTGAAAGGATTGCAATTCATTATAAGAAGACCATTATTGCTATTTTCTTCCCAAGCTAATTGTGATTTCATTTTATCAATAGTTTTATCAATAGAATTCATTCCAATTTCAAGAAGCGCTACTTTATCAGTTTTTGAAATTGGTTTAAATCCAACACCTTTAAAAATATCTTCATTCGAAGGTTTTGTAAAAACAAAAGTATGAAAAATTCCTTGATCAAAAGATTTATTAAGAAGAGTTGTAACAAGAGTGTTTGTAACTCCTTCTCCTCTTAAAGAATCATCTATGGCAAAGCATTTTATTATATTTTTACTTTTAGAGGCTGTTGCGACAATTTCCTCATTTTTTCTAATAACTAAAGAGTAATCAATAGTTTCATCAAAATTTAATTGAAACTTTTTTAAAAACTCCTTAAGTTCATTTTTTTGATAGCTACTATTTAAATTTAGTGTTTCTATATTCATTGTGTTTGTGTTACCCCCTCTTTAATAAGTTGGAATTTACTTGTTATATCATCAATATATTGAATAAATATATTTTGAGATTCAGATAAAATTTCATTTTTTGAAATGCTATATACTACATAAACCTTATTATTTTCCATCCAAGTATCTTTTTCAATTGATTTTTGTACAAGTTGAGTAGCAGTATAATCCATTAAATCAGATAAAGCAGGAGATAATATTTTTTTAGTATAAGGATCAGCAGGAACTAAGAAAGATTTAAAAACTATCTCTTCTTCAGATAAAATTTTAGACTTTAATTTTTCTTTAGCTTCACGAACAGCTTTTCCAGTTGCAACTAATGTACCACTACTTGCAATTTTAGCTGAACCAATACCGATAACTTCATTTTCAGAATCAACAGAAGTAGTCATTCGCTCAGTATTTTCAGTGTTTTCCATAGGATTTGGTATTGAAAGATTATTACATCCAGTTAAGAAAAAAATAAAAGATATAGCTGTAAATTTTTTTAACATTAGAACTCCCCCCTTTAAAAATAAATTATATGCTAGGTATAGTACCTAAGATTTTAATATTTAAATTTTCAAAATCTTTTAAGTTTTTAAATGGAATTAAATTTATAAAAAGATTTGAATCAACTTTTATATACTCTTTAGAAATTATACCATTATGTAAAATATAAGTAACATCATTATCTTTAAAAATAGAGTTATTGTAAGAGGAAAATAAATATAAAACCTCTTCATTTAAATTAACTTTATTAATAAGGTACCAGTTATTTTTTTCTATAAAATCTATAATTTCTTTAGAAAGTGGAGTTAAAATGTATTTAACAGAATCTAAATTCAGTTCTTCAAACTGACGAATAACAACAGGATTAACATATTCTCCCAAAATTTTTTTTACTCCAACTAAAGATAAAGCGTTGTATTTTATACCTACATTTAGTATGCCTTCAAGTTTTCGGCAAAAAGATATAATTTCAGTATAAAAACTTTGGATTTCATCAGCTTCAAGTCCTGAAAAGTCACTTAATTTTTTATAAATAGCAGCCTCTCTTTCTGGAACATATATACGGCTGTTGTCTTTTGATTTTGTTACACCAACTTGGTGAACAATATTCATTCTGTTCAGAATTAACTCTACAATTTTTTTATCTATTTTGTCTATTTCTTCTCTTAATTTATTAATATCACGTGTAATTTTAATCACCCATTTCATGAACATTATCAATACATATTCTATAATATAAAGGTGTCAAAATCAAATAATTATTGAAATATAATGAAAAATCTTATAGAATGAGATATTGAAATGTTTAAAAATAAATAGAAGTTTCAGGAGGAAAATATGAAGTTTTTTTCTTTGAATAAAAAAAAGTATGCGACTTTAACTGTTAAAGAAAATAAATCAGAAAATAAAAAAGTTGAAGAAAAAGAGGAAAAAATAATAAAGAAAACAAAAATAACAGGACTTTGGGAAAAATGTCCAGAGTGTCATGAGATTGTTTATAAAAATGATATTGAACAAAATTTACAAAAATGTCCACATTGTGATTATTATTTCTCAATGAGTGCTAAGGAGAGAATTGCTCTTTTAATAGATGAGGGAACTTTTCAAGAGATGGATAAAAATTTAACTTCAGAAAACCCATTAGATTTTCCAGGGTATACTGAAAAATATGAAGCAGCAGTAGAAAAAACAGGAATGTTAGAAGGTGTTGTAGCAGGAATTGGAGATATTTTTGGAATAAAAGTAAGTATAGCGGTTATGGACTTTGATTTTTTAGGTGGAAGTATGGGATCTGTTGTGGGAGAGAAAATAACAAGAGCAATAGAAAGAGGAATAAAGTTTAAAGTTCCAGTAGTTGTGGTATCTTCATCTGGAGGAGCTAGAATGCATGAAGGAATACTTTCACTTATGCAAATGGCAAAAACTTCAGCAGCACTAGAAAAATTAAGGGAAGTGGGGGTTCCATTTATTTCTATTCCAGTAAATCCAACAACAGGAGGAGTAACAGCTTCTTTTGCAATGTTAGGAGATATAATTATGACAGAGCCAGATGCTTTAATAGGGTTTGCGGGACAAAGAGTAATTGAGCAAACAATAAAGCAAAAATTGCCAAATGGATTCCAAAGAAGTGAATTTTTACAAGAGTGTGGAATGGTTGATGTTATAACAAAAAGAGAGGATATGAAGAGAACTCTTCATAAAGTTTTAGATAATATAATCTAGAAATCGTTTATTTACAGGAGAGTGACATGAAATTTAATAGTGAAATTTTAGATTTAGAAACTAAAATAGTAGAGCTTAAAAATTTTTCAAAAGAAAAAAATATAGATTTAAGTTTAGAGATAGAAAAACTTTCAAAACAAAGAGATGAATACTTAAAAGCCGCTTATGAAGACTTAACAGATTGGGATAGAGTAGCTATAGCTCGTCATCCAGAAAGACCATATACATTAGATTATATAAAAAATATGACAACAGATTTTATAGAGCTCCACGGAGATAGGTTATGTAAAGATGATGCTGCAATAGTTGGTGGTCTTTGCAAAATAGAAGGAAAAAAAGTTATGATTGTTGGACACCAAAAAGGAAGAACTATTGAAGAGAATATCTTTAGAAATTTTGGAATGGCAAGTCCTGAAGGGTATAGAAAAGCCCTTAGATTATTTAAAATGGCTGAAAGATTTTCGATTCCTATAGTAAACTTAATAGATACAGCAGGGGCATACCCTGGGATAGAAGCGGAAAAACATGGACAAGGAGAAGCTATTGCTAGAAATTTATTGGAAATGGCAGGCTTAAAAGTGCCAATAATTTCTGTTGTAATAGGTGAAGGAGGATCTGGAGGAGCTTTGGCATTAGGAGTAGCAGATAAAGTTTATATGTTAGAAAATTCAGTTTATTCTGTAATATCTCCAGAAGGATGTGCAGCAATTCTTTATAAAGATTCTTCTAAAGCCCCAGAAGCAGCAAATAACTTAAAAATATCAGGTCATAGTTTACAAAGTTTAGGTATAATTGACGGTATAGTTAAGGAACCTCTAGGAGGAGCTCATAGAGATTATAAGTGTGCAGCAAATGATCTAAAAAGTGTTATTTTATCATCACTTTTAGAGTTATCTAAATTAGATGTAGATACTTTACTAAAAAATAGATATAATAAGTTTAGAAAAATGGGAAGTTTTACAGAGAAAACAATCTAAATTTTAATAGAAAGTGTCGGAGGTGTTAAGCTTATGAAAAAAATAGCTGTTTTAACAAGTGGAGGAGACGCTCCTGGAATGAACGCTGCAGTAAGAGCGGTAGCTAAAGTAGCCTTAGCAAAAGGGATGGAAGTATACGGAGTAAGAAGAGGATATTTAGGAATGGTTCACGATGAGATATTCCAAATGAATGGAAGCCATGTATCTGGAATTATTGATAGAGGTGGAACAGTTCTTTTAACAGCTAGATGTTTAGAGTTTAAAGATCCAAAATTCAGAGCAATAGCTGCTGAGAATTTAAAGAAAAGAGGAATTGAAGGTATCGTAGTTGTGGGAGGAGATGGATCTTATAGAGGTGCTGATTTATTATCTAAAGAGCACGGATTTAAGGTTGTAGGATTACCTGGAACAATAGACAATGATATAATAGGAACAGACTATACAATAGGTTTTGACACATGTTTAAATACAATATTAGATGCTATGTCAAAATTAAGAGATACAGCAACTTCACACGAAAGAACAATCTTAATGGAAGTAATGGGAAGACATGCAGGAGATTTAGCTCTTCATGCCACATTAGCTGGTGGAGGAGATGGAGTTTTAATTCCTGAAATAGAGGAACCAATTGAGATGTTAGCTTATCAAATTAAAGAGAGAAGAAGACAAGGGAAGCTACACGATATAGTTTTAGTAGCTGAAGGTGTTGGAAGTGTTTTTGAAATTGAAAAGCAACTAAAAGAGAAAGTAACAACAGAGGTAAGAAGTGTAGTTTTAGCTCACGTTCAAAGAGGTGGAACTCCATCTGGATTTGATAGAGTTTTAGCAACTAAAATGGGAGCAAAAGCAGTTGAGCTTCTTGAAGCAGGAGAAGGTGGAGTTATGGTAGGAATTGAAAGTAATGAATTAGTAACTCATCCAATTTCATTTGCTTGGGAAGGTAAAAGAAAATATGATATTAGAAAAGATTATGAATTAGCATTAACACTTTGTAAATAGGAGCTGATGAGAATATGATTACAGTTTTAGACGTTGTTAGAAAAGAAAGAAGAAAAAATAAGATTAAAAGAGAAATTGAAGATAATGATAGAAAAATAAGAGACAACAGAAAAAGAGTTGATCTTTTAACAAACTTAAAGGAGTATCTAAAGCCTGGAATGACTTATGCTGAGATTATTGACATAATTGAAAACATGAAAGGTGACTATGAGGATAGAGTTGATGACTATATAATCAAAAATGCTGAGTTAGGAAAAGAAAGAAGAGAAATTTCTAAAAGCATAAAAGAGATTACAAGAACATTAGCTCAAAAAGCTCCAGTAGAAAAAAAGTAATAAGGAGTTTAAATGGCAACTAAGTCATTAGAGATATTGATAGATGAATTTAATAGATTACCTGGAATTGGAAGAAAAAGTGCAGTGAGATTGGCATTTCATGTTTTAGAGATGTCGGATCAAGAAGTTGAAAGATTTTCAAAAGCTTTAAAAGATGTAAAAGAAACTGTAAAAAAATGTTCAATTTGTGGTAATTTTAGTGAAAATGATATATGTGATATATGTAGAGATGAATTTAGAGATAAGAATATTATCTGTGTTGTAGAGGATAGTAGAGATATAATTCCTTTAGAAAAAACAAAGAGATATAAAGGAAGTTATCATGTTTTAAATGGTAAAATAGATCCATTAAATGGTATGACTCCAGATAAACTAAATTTAAAATCATTGTTAGAAAGAGTGGCAAAAGAGGATATAAAAGAAGTTATTCTTGCTTTAAATCCAGATTTAGAGGGAGAGACAACAGCTTTATACTTAACAAAACTTTTAAAGACATTTGATGTAAAAGTAACAAAAATAGCTAGTGGAATTCCAATGGGTGGAAATATAGAATTTGCTGATGTAGCAACTATATCAAGAGCTTTAGATGGAAGACAAGAGATATAAAAAAAGTCGGATTAATCCGACTTTTTTTATTTTAAATCTATGATAGCTTTTTCTAGACAATCAAGAGTAAATCTAACTCTGTCTTCACGAGCATTTTCTCCCATATGTCCAATTCTAATAACCTTTCCAGCTAGAGGACCATAAGATCCAGAAAGTAGAATATTATATTTGGTTCTTAGATGAACTAGTAAATCCTCTGCTCTTATTCCTTCAGGAGGATAAAAAGCTGTAACTGTAGGTGAGAAGTTAGATTCTAAATATAGAGAACACCCAAGTTCTTTAAGTCTTTCAATACAAAGATCTCTCATTTCCTCGTGTCTATCAAATACTCTAAATAAAGTTTCAGATAGTAGATTATCAATAGCAGTTCCTAAACTGATAATGTCACTAGCTGGCATAGTGTATGGAAAAGATTTCTTTTCCTCTATATTTTTCCAGTGTAATAAATTACAATAAAAAGATGGAATAGGAGTTGTTCTATTTTCCATTGCATGCCAAGCATCATTACTAACAGCGACTATAGTAAGACCTGGGGCAGCTGAAAAAACTTTTTGAGATGCAGACAACATAATATCAACATTCCATTCATCCATTCTAAAGTCAACTCCTCCAAGAGCTGCAACTGTATCAACTACAGTTAGAATACCTTTAGATTTTAGAAGTTGACATACAGGACCAATATCGTTAAGAAGTCCACTAGGAGTATCACAATGTATTACCGTAGCATATTTAAAATCAGAATCTTTTTCTAGAAAATCTTTAAGATTTTCCAAATCAATTGATTTCTTCCAGCTTGATTCAAATACAGTAACTTCCCCACCATAAGGCTCAATAAGTTCTTTGAAACCTTCTCCAAAGAAACCATTAGAGATAACAAGAGCTCTATCTCCTTTTTCAGTAAGAGAAGCACAAGCTGAATCTAAACCAAGCATTCCTTCTCCACTCATTATAAGAATTTTAGAATGATCTGATCCAATAAAATTTCTAAGTCTATGACAAACAAATTTATAATAACTTAGGAAGTCGGGATCAAGATCGGGGTTTCCGAATACCTTACTTCTTGCATGTAAAGTATTACCTGAAACGGTAGTAGGCCCAGCGGTCATCATTAGGTAGTTAGGTCTGTAAAATAACATTTTAAATCCTCCTTGATTTTAATTTTTACAAGAAAAATAACTTACTTTATATGTTAATACTGTAGATTTAAAACTTTTTGTTAAAGAATAGTTAGAGCTTGAAAAGCCAGTTACTCCAGTCTCTTTTAAATGTTTTAAAGCTTTTAGAGGAGTAGAAAACTCTAGAGTGAACTCATCCTCTTGAAATTCAACAAAAGTATAGTATTTTTTTAAAATTTGATAAATCTCTTCGGTACTTTTATAATCTAAAGATACTCCAAAATGATTAAAAATTTCAACTAAATTTCCCTTTGAATATATAGAGAAAACTAAATGTGAAGTATTTTTAGAAGTTTTATAAATGAGATTTTCTAAGTTTTCAACCCATTGAAAAGCTGAACTAGAAACAATTAAAGAATAATTTTTTATTGTTAGTGTTTCCATATTTTCAACAAAAAAATCTCTGTATGATATATTTGAAAAAAAATCTTGAGTATTAAAAATATCATTTAAATCCAAATGAGTGAAATTTAAATTTTCACAGAGAGTTTTAGTAAAAATTCCTGTACCACATCCTAACTCTAAAATAGTATCATATTTTTTGGATTTATCAATAAATGTTAAAAGTTTTTTAGCTACTTTTTTTTGAGTAACTGCATTTTGGTCATAATTTTTAAATTGCTTATCAAAATTCATTTTCTTTACCAATGATATCCCTCCAACTTTTTATAACATTAAAAGGATAGTGACTACATTGAAGGGTAATGATAGTACTAGTCTCTTTTTCGTAAAACTTTAATTGTTTTGAGTAAGGAATGATTCGATCATGTTCTCCAAGAAAAACTTTATCAAAAGTATAATGGTTATTAGGAGAATTATAAAGAATATTTTCTAACTCTGTTTTTAATTTGTTTAAATTTGGAGTTTTACAAAAATACTCTAAAGGAAGTTCCATATTAGTATAGAATTTTTTTAAATTATCTAATGAAAGAGTTTCTAGAGTAAATCTAAACATTTTTGAAGATATCCCGTATTTACCAATAATATATGGGACACCGTTTATGGCTATGGATGAACAGTTTAACTCCTTATTTTCTAATAAAAATTTAGAAGCATAGTAAACACCAAAGGACCAACCAATAACATAAATTTTTTTATATTTAGAGAAATCGAGATTATTAACAATATAGGGATAATTAAGACAATGAACTTCAAAGCAGTCATCATAAATAAGATTTTCTACAATGTTACTATCCATTCCCCATCCGTTAAAAAAAAGTATTAAGTGCATAATTTAACTCCTGAAAAAAATCAATTATATTATCTTTTGATAAACTAGGAGATAAGCCGATTCTAATTCTAGATGTTCCCTTAGGAACTGTAGGTTCTTTTACTCCATAAACAAAATATTTCTTTTCTTTTAAATAGTTAGTAATCTTATCCAATCTTTCGTTATCTCCAATAATTATAGATATAATGTGTGTTGTAGATAAAGTGTTCATATTATATTTTTTTATTAGAGAGTGAGCTAATTCTTGTAATTCAATAAGATATTGACGTTTATCTTTAAATAATTCCATTTTTTCTAAAATAAATATATTCCAAGCTATATTAATAGGAGGAAGAGCTGTGGTGTAAATAAATTTTCTTCCTTTATTAATGATGTAATCTTTGTATAGTTGATTACAGATTAGATATGACCCAGTTGATCCTCCACCTTTTCCAAGAGGAATTGTAAGAAAGTCAATATGTTCAACTAACTTTTTACTATGAGCCATTCCGTAAGAGTAAACACCAAAAGAGTGAGCTTCATCAATAACTAATGAAAAATTGAACTCTTTTTTTAAGCTGATAAGCTCTTCTAAATGGACACAATCTCCATCCATACTATAGATAGTTTCTGAAATAACAAAAATATTTTCAAATTTATCTTTATTTTTTTTTAAAAGTATTTTTAGATGGCTAAGATCAAGATGTTTGTATCTTAATAAAGTTGCTTTGCTGTGTAAGATGCCATCGTGAATACTTGCATGATTTAACTTGTCACTTATGACTAAAGTTTTTTCATCACAAAAGGTTTCTATAACACAACAGTTGCAATCGAAGCCACTATTAAAAAATAGGACAGGTTTTTTATATATATTTTCAGCTAGCTCTTCTAATTTCATAACTAAAGAATATGATCCGCTAATTAGTCTAGAAGAACTAGAAGAAAGTGCTAGATTTGGATATTTTTTATAAAACTCTTCAATTAAAAGTGCGTTATTGCCAAATCCCATATAATCATTAGATGAAAGATTTAAAAAATCTTGATTTAGTATAGTTAATTTTCTAAAACGATTTTCATCTTTAAAATTTTCTAACTCTTTTTTTATTTTTTCTTTTAACATAGTTAATCACCAAAAATATTATACCTAAAAAGATAAAAAAAAGCCATTAGAAAGAAGGAATAAATATTAGATGTAAATATATACTTCAAAATTAAATGTGCACTTTTTAATAAATGTTGCATTTTTTATATTTAGGTGGTAACATTGTTCTAATAAAACAAAGTTATTTTTAAAAATAAAGTGCGCACTTAAAAAAAGGAGTTAATATGCAGTTAACGGAAAGACAAAGAGAGATTGTAGAGATAATTAAAAAAAATGGGCCTATAACAGGAGATGAAATAGCTAAAATGATATATATTACTAGATCAGCTCTGAGAACAGATTTTTCAATTTTAAAGAAAATGTCAATAATAAAATCAAAGCAAAAAGTAGGATATACCTATAATGAAGCTTTTGTAGAATCAAATAATAAAACACTAGTAAAACATATAATGGGAATGCCAATAACTATAGATGAAAGCTATTCAGTTTACAAAACAGTACTTCTTATGTTTGAAAAAGATATAGGAACAATATTTATAACAAAGGATGGGAATCTTTCAGGTATTGTTTCAAGAAAAGATTTGCTTAGAATCGCTATTGGGAAAAGAGATATCGAGCAAATACCAATAAATCTTATAATGACAAGAATGCCTAACATAGTATTTTCTACAGAGGATGAGACAATAGAGGACTGTGTGAAAAAAATAATTGAACATCAGATAGACTCAGTACCTGTTGTTAGAATAACAGAGAAGAATGGAAAGGAGATATATAAAGTAGTTGGGAGATTTACTAAAACAAATGTGAGTAAATTACTACTTGATATATTAGAAAATAAGAACAAAGAAAAAAGTGAATAGTTTTAATTAAAATAAATTAGAAAGTTCAGGAGAGAGAAAATGAAAAATATTTACTTATTTAATGAAGGGTATGGTTTAGAAAAAATGATATTAGGTGGAAAGGGAGCCAACCTAGTAGAAATGAAAAAGATAGGACTGCCTATTCCAAATGGGTTAATAGCAACAACAGTAGCTTGTAAAAATTATTTTAAGAATGAGAATTGTTTATCAGAAAATATGATAAAAGATATAAAAGAGGGAATAAAAAAATTAGAAATAGAAACAGGTAAGGAGTTTGAGGGAGAAAATTCTTTACTAGTTTCAGTGAGATCAGGTGCACCGGTATCTATGCCAGGAATGATGGATACTATTCTTAATTTAGGATTAAATGATAATACAGTTCAAAAATTAATTGAGAAAACTAAAAATGAAAAATTTGTATATGAAATATATTTGAGATTTATAGAGATGTTCGCAGAAATTGTAAAAGGAGTTTCAAGAGAAAAGTTTGTAAAAATTAAAGATTATTCTAAAGAGAAAACTTACAAGGAAATAATTGAAACTTTTAAAGGGTTATACTGGATTGAAACAGGTGAGTTTTTCCCAGAGAATCCAGAGGAACAAATTTTAATGGCAATTGAATCTATCTTTAAATCTTGGAATAATGAAAGAGCAAAAATATATAGACAACTAAATAATATAGATGAAAGTATGGGGACAGCTGTTGTAGTTCAAGAAATGGTATTTGGTAATTTTAATGAGCTATCAGGAACAGGAGTAGCTTTTACAAGAAATCCATCAACAGGAGAAAATGAATTATTTGGAGAATATTTATTAGAAGCTCAAGGAGAAGATATTGTAGCAGGAATAAGAACACCACACTCTATTGAAACAATGAAAAACCAACTTCCAAATATTTATGAAGAATTTTTAAGTATTGCAAAATCATTGGAAAAGCACTATGGAGATATGCAAGATATTGAATTTACCATAGAGGATGGAAAATTATTTATACTTCAAACAAGAAATGGAAAAAGAAGTCCAAATGCATCTATAAAAATAGCTGTAGATATGGTAAATGAAAATATTATAACTAAAGAAAAAGCTATATTAATGGTAGATACAGAATTATTACCTCAAGTTTTCAATGGGACATTTGAGGAGGCTGATATAGTTGGAAAAAAGTTTCTAGGGAAAGGATTACCAGGTTCAGCGGGAGTAGCTGTGGGAAAAGTAGTTCTTTCCACAGACAAAATAAAAGAAGGAGAATCTGTAATTTTAGTAAGAGTGGAAACTTCCCCGGAAGATATCAAAGGCATGAGTTTAGCTAAAGGAATCGTAACTGTTAAAGGAGGAGCAACATCTCACGGAGCTGTAGTAGCTAGAGGAATGGGAAAATGTTGTGTAACAGGATGTGAAGAGATAAAAATAGATTCTAGCGAAGAGTTCTTTACTATAAATGGAGAGAGAGTTCAAGAAGGAGAGATTATATCTATAAATGGATATAATGGAGATATTTATAAAGGTGCCATAAAACTAAAAATGGGAGAGCTTAGTGAAGAGTTAAAAGAGTTTTTAGAATGGTGTAAAGAGATTAAGACTTTAGAAGTTAGAATGAATGCAGATACTCCAACAGATGTAATAGTTGGAAAAGGTTTTGGGGCTGAAGGGATAGGACTTTGTAGAACAGAACATATGTTTTTTGAAGATGAAAAAATATGGAGTGTTAGAGAGATGATAATTGCTAATACAAAAGAGGATAGAGATAAAGCTTTAGAAAAACTTTTAGAACTTCAAAAAATAGATTTTAAAAAGATGCTCCATAAATTGGGTGGCTTACCTATGAATGTGAGACTTTTAGATCCTCCATTTCATGAGTTTTTACCTAAAACAGAGAAAGATATACAAAAACTAGCAGTGTTATTAGAAAAATGTCCGAAAGAGATTGAAAGTAGAATAAAAGAGTTAAAAGAAGAAAATCCAATGTTAGGACATAGAGGATGTAGATTAGCAATTACTTTCCCTGAGATATATGAGATGCAAGCAAGAGCTATAATAGAGTCAGCTATTGAGTGTAAAGGAGAGGGCGGGAGTTGTGAAATAGAGATAATGATACCTTTTATTGGAGGTATTAGTGAGTTTAAATATATAAAAGAGGGAATTTTAAAAGAGATTGAAAAAGTTTTTAATGAAAAAAATGAGAAGATAGATTATAAATTAGGTACTATGATGGAACTACCAAGAGCTTGTTTAATAGCTAATGAAATTGCTGAAGAAAGCGCATTTTTCTCATTTGGAACAAATGATTTAACTCAAACAACATATGGAATATCAAGAGATGACTCTATAAAGTTTATAGATCATTACAAAGCTAAAAATATAATGAAAAGAGATCCATTTCAATCAATAGATACACGTGGAGTTGGTAAATTAATAGTTTTAGCTAAAGAGTTAGGTCAAAGCGTAAAACCAAATATAAAAATAGGAGTTTGTGGAGAGCACGGGGGAGATCCTAAGAGTATTGAGTATTTCAATGAGTTAGGATTCAATTATGTTAGTTGTTCACCGTTTAGAGTTCCAATTGCAATAGTTGCATCAGCACAAAGTGCCATACTAAAAAGGATGAGTTGATATGAATATAAAAGAGGAAGAATTAAAATACTTGAAACTTTTAGCTAAAAATTTTCCAACAATTGCTGAAACAGCCACAGAAATAATAAATTTAGAAGCAATTTTATCTTTACCAAAGGGAACGGAACATTTTATAAGTGATATACATGGGGAATATGAAGCTTTTAATCATGTTTTAAAAAATTGTTCAGGTGTAATAAAAGAAAAAATAGAAAATATATTTATAAATTTACCTGAAAAGGAAAAAAATCAATTGGCAACGGTAATATACTATCCTAAAGAAAAAATAGAACTTATTCAATCTTTAGGTATAGATATGGAAGAGTGGTATAAAAAAACTATACCAAGAATATTAGAAGTTTTAAAAGTAGTTTCCTCTAAGTATACAAGATCAAAAGTAGGAAAGGCTATGACAAAAGAATTCTCCTATATCATTCAAGAGCTCTTATATGAACGAGCTGAAGAGCAAAATAAAAAGGACTACATAGAAGGTATTATAAATACGATAATAGATATTGGAAGAGGCAAAGAGTTTATAATAAATGTAAGCATGCTTATTCAAAGATTAGTTGTAGATACATTACATATAGTGGGGGATATTTATGATAGAGGACCATATCCACATAAAATAGTGGATAAACTTATGAAATACCATAATGTGGATATTCAATGGGGAAATCATGACATATTATGGGTAGGTGCAGCTTGTGGGCATGGAGCTTGTATAGCAAATGCTATTAGAATATGCTTGAGATACTCTAATAGAGAGATATTAGAAGATGGATATGGAATAAATCTATTACCTTTGGCAACCTTAGCTATGGAGTTTTATGGTGATGATTTATGTAGTGAGTTTAAACCAAAAACAAAAGATAAGAGTAGTGATGAAGAGTTACTTTCTAAAATGCATAAAGCTATATCAATTATTCAATTTAAGTTAGAGGGAGAAGTAATAAAAAGAAATCCAACATTTAATATGGAGGATAGACTTCTACTTCATAATTTAGATAACTCATATTTAACATTAGATAGAGATAATCTTTATAGTTTAAATGAAAGAGAAAAAGAGGTAGTAGAGGGATTGATGAGAAGTTTTAAAAATAGTGAAAAACTTCAAGAGCATATAAAGTTTTTATTAGAAAAAGGAAGCGTATATTTAAAAAAGAACTCAAATCTATTATTTCATGGATGTATGCCATTAGATGAAAAAGGTGGGTTTAGAGAGGTGGATATTTTTGGAAAAAAATATTCAGGAAAAAGATTGTTTGAAAGATGTGATCAGCTTTGTAGAGAGGGATACTATGATGAAAAAAGTATTCAAGGTAAAGATTTTATATGGTATCTTTGGTGTGGGAAAGATTCACCACTTTTTGGAAAAGATAAAATGAGAACTTTTGAAAGATATTTTTTCTCAGATAAAGAGAGTCATAAGGAGAATTATGATTATTATTATGAATTTTCTGAAAACAAAGAGGTTGCTGATAGAATATTAAAAGAGTTTGGAATATTAGATGAATATTCTCATATAATAAATGGCCATGTTCCAGTAAAGGTAAGAAAAGGTGAAACACCAATAAGAGCTCAAGGGAAATTAATTCTTATAGATGGTGGATTTTCAAAAGCTTATCAATCTACAACAGGAATAGCAGGATATACTCTAATATTCAATTCTCATGGAAAGAGATTAGTTTGTCATAAACCATTTGAAAATATTGGAGATTCTGTGGAAAAATGTTTAGATTTTCAATCTACAACTGAGATTGTAGATAGTAAAAAAGAAAGATTAAAAGTAAGAGATACAGATATAGGAAAAGATTTAGAGAGGCAAGTTAAAGAGTTAAAAAAGTTATTATACTGCTATAAAATGGGAATAATAAAAAGTGTATAAAATAAGGAAGGGACTATCCCTTCCTTATTTTATTTGCTTAGAATATTATTCAATTTTGTAACAAAGTCTAATGGATTTTCAAGAGCAAATCCTTCTATTAATAATCCTTGATTGTAAAGAATATCTGATAAATCTTTTAGTTCAGCTTCTGAAGCGTTTTGTAGTTTGTTGAATAGTGGATGATTTGGATTTATTTCTAGAACCTTTTCAGCTTTTACACCTTCATTACCTGGAATTTGAGATAAAAGTTTTTCCATTTCTAAAGAAACTTCACCTTTAGATGATAAAGAAACAGAACTATCTCCAAGTTCAGGATTTAATTTGATTTCAACAACTTTTTCTTTTAATGTTTCTTTTATTTTATCAAGAAGAGATTTATTTATTTCAGAAAGTTTTTTAATTTCTTCTTTTTCTTCTTCAGTTTCAAAAGTTACCTCAGTAACTGATTTAAATGTCTTTTCTTTGAAAGTGTTCATAGTTTTTAAAGCAAACTCATCAGCACCCTCTGTAAGATATAAAACTTCAAAACCTTTATTGATAACGTTTAAAACTTTAGGCATTTTTTGAAGAATATCTAGATTTTCACCAACTGCATAATAAATTTCCTTTTGGTCATTTTTCATTCTGTCTACATACTCTTTAAGAGATGTATAATCTAAATTCTTAGAACTTTTGAAAAGAAGAAGATTTTCTAATTTATCTTTATTTAACCCAAAGTTTTCATGAACACCAAATTTAATATGTCTTCCAAAAACTTCCCAGAATTTTATATATTTATCTCTGTCATTAGCCATTAATTTTTCAAATTCGCTTATAATTTTTCTCTCTAAATTTTTAGATATAGCCTTTAATTGCTGAGTTTTTTGTAAAATTTCTCTTGATATGTTAAGAGATAAATCATCTGTATCAACTAATCCTTTTATAAAGTTAAAATATTGAGGAATTAGTTCTTCACATTTATCCATTATAAAAACATTTTTAGTATATAGCTGAAGTCCTCTCTTGTATTCTCTTGTATAAAGATCGTATGGAGGAACTTGTGGTATAAATAAGATAGCATTATACTCTAAATTTCCTTGAACATTAAAGTTAAAATGTAAAAGAGGGTCTTGCCAATCGTGATAAGTAGATTTATAAAATTCATTATAATCTTCATCTTTTAATTCATCTTTAGGTGTTTTCCAAATAGGTTTAGTTGAATTAATTCTTTCATCTTTTAACATTATTGGATATTTAACATAATCAGAATATTTTTTTATAAGGCCTTTAATTTTATATTCATTTAAAAATTCTTTATCTTCATCATTGTCTTTTAAATATAAAGTAATTGAAGTTCCTCTTTCTGTCTTATCAATCTCTTCAATTTCATAACTTCCTTCACCTGTAGATGTCCATCTAACTCCTTTATCAGAATATGGTGATTTAGTTTCTAAAATGATCTTGTCAGCAACCATAAATGCAGAGTAAAAACCAACTCCAAATTGCCCGATTATATTTAAGTCATTATTTTTCTTAGCTTCTTCTAGTGAAGATAAAAATGCTTTTGATCCAGATTTAGCAATAGTACCGATATTTTCTACAACTTCCTCAAAAGTCATACCTATTCCATGATCAGTAATAGTTAGAGTTCTTAATTCTTCATTAGGAGTAATAGTTATACAAAGTTCTTCAGAAGAATCTAAGATATGAGTATCTGTAAGAGCCTTGAATTTTAATTTATCAGTGGCATCACTAGCATTTGAGATAAGTTCCCTTAAAAAAATTTCCTTATGAGTGTAAATAGAGTGTACCATAAGGTTTAAAAGTTCTTTAGTTTCAGCTTGAAATACTTTTGTTTCTTTTTTCATTGTATCCTCCTTAAAAATAGCACTCCACATATAACGTGGCTAATAAAATATATATCATAAATTTAGAAAAAATGTCAAGAGTTTATAAAGAAAAACTTGTATTTTATAGTTGTTTAGTATATAATCTTTATGTAATTAGTAAAGAATATAAAAAGGTTGGTAAATAGATGATTTTTCAAAGAACAGAGTTGTTGATAGGTACAGAAAACTTAAATAAGTTAAACAGTTCCCATGTGCTTATATTTGGAGTGGGAGGAGTAGGTGGATTTGTAGTAGAAGCTTTAGTTAGAGCTGGTGTTGGGGAGTTGACAGTTGTTGATTTTGATACAGTTGATATAACAAATCTTAACAGACAAATAATCGCTACTCAAGATACTGTTGGTAAAGACAAAGTTGAAATTATAAAAGAAAGAGCTTTATCAATAAATCCAAATATAAAGATAAACGCCTATAAAGAGAAATTTTTTAAAGACAAAAGAGAAATATTCTTTTCAGAAAATAAAAAATATACTTATATTGTTGATGCGATAGATATAGTTACAGCAAAATTAGATTTAATAACTATAGCAAAGGAATTAAAAATTCCAATTATATCATCAATGGGAACAGGAAATAAAATAAATCCAACAATGTTAGAGATTACAGATATATCAAAAACATCTGTTTGCCCATTAGCAAAAGTTATGAGAGCAGAATTAAAAAAGAGAAGAATTCAAAAGGTAAAGGTACTATTTTCAAAAGAGCTACCAATGAAACCGAAGAATTTAGAGAATAATAGAGAGAAGCAAAATAACGTAGGAAGTATATCTTTTGTCCCATCTGTAGCAGGTCTTATAATTGCAAGTGAGGTTATAAAAGATATAACTGGTTTGAAAAATTTAGGAGGAAATTAATTATGAAAAAAATAGGAATTTTTTATGGAACAACATCAGGAATAACAGCTGGAATAGTTGATGAAATAGAGTTTTACTTAAGAGGAGAGGAATACGAGGTTTTTGATGTAGCAAATGGAATTGATGAGATGGAGAATATTGAAAATCTAATTTTAGTTTCACCAACTTATGGAGTTGGAGAGCTACAAAAAGATTGGGAAAATGTGTATGATAAATTAAAAAGTTTAGATTTTACTAATAAGGTAGTAGGAATCGTAGGTGTAGGAAATCAATTTGCATTCGGTGAGTCATACGTTGGAGCAATGAGAAAATTATATGATGCAGTTATAGCTAAAGGTGCTAAAGTGGTAGGATTTACTTCAACAGAAGGATATAGTTATGAAGAAACTGAATCAGTTGTGGATGATAAATTTATTGGTCTTGCTTTAGATGAAAGTAATCAAGATAATGAAACACCTGATAGAATCAAAGCGTGGATAGAAGAGATTAAACCTCTATTTAATTAAGGAAAAATTATGAAAAAATATCAAACATTAAATAAAATTGAAGTAAAAGAACTGCTAACACAGGAGAATACAGTACTTTTAGATGTACGAACAGAAGATGAATACTGGGAAGAATCAGTTGAAGATAGTTTAAATGTTCCACTACATGAATTAGAAGAAAGAGTTATTGAGCTAGATAAAAGTAAGACGTATATAACTTTTTGTAGAAGCGGAGTTCGTTCTAAAACAGCAGCTTTAATTTTATTAGAAGAGGGATTCACAAAAGTTTTTAATTCTCAAGAGGGAATATTAACTTGGAAATAAAAATTGACAAAATTATTTTCATATGTTACCATAATGAAAATAAAAAATTAAAGGAGAGTTCTAATGAGAAAAGATCAAGTTATTTCAAATAGTGTAAATAGACAACCCATCCCCCCTAGATAGGGATTTGTGTTTTAAGCATTAGTTTATGTTTAGATACAGATCCATTTTGTGTTACGATTTTGGATCTGTATCTAAGGGGAAATAACTTTTAATAAAAGATTATTTTTAATAGGATTCTTTTGATGAGGGTCACTTAGGTACAAAACTGTACTTGAGTGACCCTCTTTTATTTTTATTAAAAATTTGGGAGGAGTATAAAATGATAGGAGTAGAAACATTTATTACATTTGGAGCATATTTATTATTTTTAATAGGAGTAGGAGTTTATTTTTATGGAAAAACCTCCAGTTCTGAGGATTACTTAATAGGAGGTAGAGGAGTAGGAAGTTGGGTAACTGCGCTATCAGCACAAGCTAGTGATATGAGTGGATGGTTATTAATGGGATTACCAGGAGCAGTATATCTTTCAGGATTTGGACAAATTTGGGTTGTAATAGGTTTAACCGTGGGAACATATTTAAATTGGAAATTTATAGCTCCAAAACTTAGGGTTGAAACTGAAATAGAAGATACCTTAACTTTACCAACATTTTTAGAAAAAAAATTAAAAGATGATAAAGGAACAATAAGAAAAGTTCTAGCTTTAGGAACATTATTTTTCTTTACAATTTATTCATCATCTGGACTGGTAGCAGCAGGAAAACTATTTGAATCAATACTTGGAATTGATTACAAAGTTGCAGTAATAATTGGTGCAGTAACAATAGTTGTTTATACATTTATGGGAGGATATTTAGCTTCTTGTTGGACAGATTTTTTTCAAGGAGGGCTAATGTTTTTAGCTATAATAGCGGTTCCGTTAGCAGCATATTATAAAATTGGAGATATTGAGACAGTTAGACAAGGAATTGAGTTGAAAGGAATTTCATTTAATATATTTAAACAAAATGGAGAGAATATAGGAATATTAGGAATATTGTCTTCTTTAGCTTGGGGACTAGGATATTTTGGACAACCTCATATTTTAGTTAGATTTATGAGTATAAGTGATGTAAAAGAATTAAAAAAATCTAGAAGAATAGCTATGATATGGGTAATTATCTCTTTAATTGGAGCAATAGCAATTGGACTTTTAGGAATACCACTTTTTAAAAATATTGCAGAGTTAGGAGGAGATGCAGAAAAAATATTTATCTATATGATAAAAGAATTATTTAATCCTTGGGTAGCAGGAATTTTATTAGCTGCAATATTATCAGCAATAATGTCAACGATAGATTCACAATTGTTAGTTTCATCAACTACTTTAACAGAAGACTTTTATAAATATATGAAAAAAGATGTTTCTGACAAAGAGATAATGTGGGTTGGAAGACTATGTGTTGTTGTAATAGCTATATTAGCACTACTATTTGCATTAAATCAAAATGCTAAAGTACTATCATTGGTAGCTTATGCTTGGGGAGGTTTTGGGACAATATTTGGACCAGCAATAATATCGGTACTTTATTTTAAAAATGTAAACAGCAAAAGTGTTTTATCAGGGATTTTAGTTGGAATGTTTGTATTTTTAATGTGGAAAGTTTTAGGATTAGATAGTTATATGTATGAGTTATTACCAGGATTTTTTACTAATCTAATAACAGTTTACATAGTAGAGAAAGTAGTTTTTAAAAATGTAGTTGAAGCTTAAAAAAAGGTGCAAAATTATTTTGCACCTTTTTCTAAATTAAGTAAATGGGATTTTATAGATAATCCATAGGCATATCCAGTTAGTTTACCATTGGAACCAATTACTCTATGACAAGGAATAACTATGGGGATGGGATTTTTATTGTTTGCTAATCCAACAGCTCTACATGCCTTAGGATTGCCAATAGCAATTGCAATATCTTTATAAGTTTTAACTTCTCCATAAGGAATATTAAGCAATGCTTTCCAAACAGATTTTTGAAACTCTGTTCCAATAGGATTTATTTTAAATGTAAATTTTTTTCTCTTGCCTTTTAGAAATTCATCAATCTCTTTAAAGGATTCTTCTAAAAGTTTTGTAAGCTTAAAAGTTCTATTTGAAGTAGGTTTGTTAAGTTCAATTTTAATAATTTCATTATTTAATTCTTCAATTTTAAGTAAACCAAATGGAGTGTCAAAAATATAAAAATAACCTGGGATAATATTTTTCATAAACTCTCCTTAAAAATTTTTATCTAAATTGTACTTAAAAAATATAAATAAATCAAGGTTAATTTAAAATATATTTTGTTCACTTATTGTTTAAAACTTTTAAAAATGAAGTGATTATAGTATAATAAGACGTTATGGTTTTTATAAATTAAAAGGGAATTAAGTGAAAAGCTTAAACGGTCACGCCACTGTAAAATGGACAAAAATAGATAAACCACTGGGAAACTGGGAAGGGCTATTGGAGGATGAAGTTGAGTCAGGATACCTGCCATAAAAATAAACTGCGAGTGACAGAATGGGAGGATTAAATTAAATGAAAAAAAGATTTTATATTGCAGGACTGATTCTTGCATCTAGTTTATCAATGGGACAAGACAAGGTTGTGAAATTAGAAGAAAGTGTTATAACGAGTGAAAATACAGAGACAACAATAGCAGATATACCTAAAAATATAACTGTATTAACAGGAGAAGAGATAACGCAAAGGGGAGCGAAAACAGTAGCAGAAGCTTTAAAATTAGTATCAAGTGTTATTGTAAAAGAGATGGGTGGAGCAGATGCCGCTTTTGATATAAGAGGTCAAGGGCCTACAGCAAAGTCAAATGTTATAGTATTAGTTGATGGAGCGCCAATTAATTCAATTGATTTATCAGGATATCAAACAAGCAATATTCCAGTAGATAATATAGAGAGAATTGAAGTAATACCTTCTGGAGGTTCAGTTTTATACGGAGATGGAGCAGTTGGAGGAACAATAAATATAGTGACAAAAGCACCTGAAAATAAAAAAAATTATGGAAGCTTAAATAGTGAAATAGGATCTTATGGATTAAAAAAACAGCAAATTACATATGGAACTAAAATAGGAGAAAAGCTTTTAGTTGAAGTAGATTATTTGAAAAGAGAAAAAGATGGTTATAGAGATTATTCTAAAGATAATTTAGAAAGTTTTGGATTTAGAAGTAGATATAAACTTAATGATGGAGAGTTAAAATTTAAATATAATTATTCTAAAAATGATTTTAAAGCTCCGGGAGCATTGACTAAAGATGAAGTTAATGAAGACAGAACACAATCTAATCCAAATGCTTGGAGAATTGATGGAAAAACAGAGAAAAATAATTTTGTAGGAGATTACTTATATAATATAAATTCTGATTTAGAATTTAAACTATTAGGAAGATATGCTCATGAAAACTACTCTTCAAATGGAAGTAATTACAAGACAGAAGTTAAATATTTAAAGCCACAACTTAAATATTCATATTTAGATGAGAATTATGTTGTATTTGGTGGAGATATTTATCAGGGAGAGACAAGAGATTTTGCTTATGGAAATGGAAAATCTGAAAAAAACTCTTTAGGTGGATTTATAATAAATAGTTCTACAATAGAGAAGTTTAGATTTACTCAAGGATACAGAAGACAAAATATTGAATACAAGGGAGATAGATTTGCAACAAGAAAGTTTAAAGAAGATGCAATAGAACTGACAGGAAGCTATCTATATTCTGATTCGGGATCAACATATGTAAGTTATACAAAAGGATTTAGAGCACCTAATACAGATGAAATAAATGCTTGGGCAGGAGAATTTAATCCTCAAAAAACAGAAACTTATGAAATTGGAGTAAAGGATTTTGTAGGGAATACATATATCTCAACATCAGTATTCTATATAGAAACAGAAAATGAAATTTTCTATGGGGTAAATAAAAACGATGAATTTAATAAAAATAGAAATTTAGATGGAACAAGTAAAAGAAAAGGAATAGAGTTTTCTTTAGAACACTACTTTGATAAATTGACAATATCTGAATCAATAACTTATATGAAAACAGAGTTTAAAGAAGGGAAAGATATTCCTGGAATTCCTAATATAAAGGGAGTATTAAACTTTAATTATAAATTTAATGAAAAATTAAGTATGAATAACTCTTGGGAATACTATGGAAAATCTTACGATAGTAATGATGAAGCCAATGAAAGAGAGAAAATAGATAGCTATTTATTAAGTGGATTAACTTTTGTATATGATTTTCAAGATGGATTAGTTATAAATGCTGGAATTAATAATTTATTTAATGAAAAATATTATGATTATGTAGGATATAGTAGTTATAGTAAAACTCGTAATTACTACCCTGCACCAGAAAGAAATTATTATATTGGATTTAAATATAGTTTTTAATAAAAAATGCTCTTTTCAAGATATGAGAAGAGCATTTTTTACATATGTGTTATAATTAAAATATATTTTTATAGAAGAGGTGGGCGAGTGTTAAAAAAGGTATTTATGTTAAATATATTTGTATTTTCAATTGGATATTCAAGAATATTAGTAGATGGAATTGGTCGTAAAGTTGAAATTCCTGAAAAAGTAGAGAGAATAATTTCAACAGTTCCATCAAATACAGAGATAATAGTAGATATGGGATTAGTTAATATTTTAGCTGGAGTAGATATATATTCTGAAAAAATATCTAAAGAATTAGAAGGTAAAGGAATTTTAAATACAGATAGATTGAATGAAGAAAAAATAATGGAACTGATGCCAGATTTAGTTATAACATCCCAACACAATCTATCTAAAGGAAAAGAGAGCTTAAATATTTTTGATGAGGTTGGAATTCCTATTTATGTAATGAAAACTCCAAATTCATTAGAAGAAGTTAAAAATTCTATAGATGAAATTGGAAATCTTTTAAATGAGAGAAAAAAGAGTGATAATTTAAAAAATAATTATGCTGAAGAATTAGAAAAGTTAAAATCACAAAAGGAAAGGCAAAAGCGAGTATACTTTGAAATTTTAAATAATCCTATATATACAACAGGAGGAAAAACATTTTTAAATGATGTTATAGAAAATGCTGGTGGAAAAAATATATTTGAAAATCAAGAGGGGTGGATTTCACCAACTTTAGAATCCATTATTGAAAAAAATCCTGAATTTATATTTGTAGGTGAGGATAGAAAAGAAATTGTGGAGGATATAAAGACTAGACCAGAATGGCGAGAGATTGATGCTATAAAAACTGGAAAAGTGTATTTTGTAGACGAAGGGATTAATAGACCATCAACAAGAGTTTTAAAATCTTTAAAACAAATGAAGGAAGTGCTTTCCAATGATAAGTTTTAGTTTTATTCCTAAAAATGGAGAGGAAGAAAAATTTTTAAAAATATATGAAAAATTAAAAAACGAAGGTATAACAGGTATAGAAACAATAATTGGGGATCATTTACCTTTAGAAAGTTATAAAAAGTATCCTGTAAAAGGAGTTCATCTATTATATTATCCGACTTGGTTAGAGTTTTGGAGAGAGGATATGGAAAAGGTAAGAGAAGATTTTTATGATGATGAAGGGATATTAAATTATTATCGTTCTTTTAAAAAAGAGATCTTGTTAGAAACTTTTAAAAAACAATTTGAAGATGCTAAAAAAATTAAAGCAAAGTATTTAGTTTTTCATGTTTCACACGTAAGACCTAAAGATATATTTACATGTAACTTTGATTATACATCTATAGAGGTATTAGATGAAACTTTGAAAATCGTGAATGAAGTTTTTAAAGAAGATGGACCTTTACTACTTTTTGAAAATTTACCATGGCCAGGATTAACTTTAAAAGACTACGAATTAACAAAATATTTTTTTGAAAGAGTAAAGTATGAAAAAAAAGGGTTTTTATTAGATTTATCTCATATAATATGCACAGAAAAAAATATAAAGAGTTTTCAAGAAGCAGATCAATATATTTTGAATAAAATAAAAGAATTAAAAGAACTAAATAAATTTATATATGGTGTTCATATAAATGGAATAGAATTTAAAAATTATTTTGAAAAAGATTTTTCTAACGAAATAAAAGAATGGTCAAGTGAAGATAGAAATGGAAAATTTAAAATTGAATGGGAACACATGAAAAATCTTGATCCACATAAGATTTATAGAGGGAATTTAAAATTAATATTAAATGACTTACCCAATTTAAAATACATAAATTTAGAGCTAAATTTTCAGTCCTTAGATTATTTAGAAGAGGTCGTTAGAGAACAATTAAATTATATAAAATAAATTCTTAAAAGATAAAAAATATGATATACTTTATATTATAGAATGTTAAGATTTTCGCGGGAGGACAGATGACACAAGGAAATTTAGAAATAGATAAAAATATAGATGAAAAAGCAATAAAAGAGAATGAGAATATAAAAGAGGAAACTCAAGAGGAAGTAGTATCAGATCCTAATAAGTTATATAATATATTAGGAGTAATGTTTGAAACAACAAAAAAAAGATATAGCTTTGAAATAGTAGATGAAGTAGAGTATAAAAAAGGAGATAAAGTAATAGTAGATACTATTAGAGGTAAGGAGATTGGTGTTGTTTATGGTGGGCCAATGCAACTTCCTGAAAGAGTGTTAGTATTACCACTTAAACCTGTAATAAAAAAAGCTAGTGAAGAAGAGATTCAAAAGTATGAAGTTCTTCGTCAAGAAGCTAGAGAAGCGTTTAAAGTTTGTAAAGAAAGAATTACTCATCATAAGTTACCTATGAAATTAATAGAGACAGAATATACATTTGACAAAACAAAGTTAATATTTTATTTCACAGCAGAGGGAAGAATTGACTTTAGAGATTTAGTAAAAGATCTTGCAAATATATTTAAACTAAGAATAGAGTTAAGACAGATTGGTGTTAGAGATGAAGCAAGAATACTTGGAAATATTGGTGTGTGTGGAAAAGAGTTATGTTGTAGAACATTTATAAATAAATTTGATTCAGTATCAATAAAAATGGCTAGAGATCAGGGGCTAGTAATAAATCCTACTAAAATATCAGGTGTATGTGGAAGGTTACTTTGCTGTATAAATTATGAATATAAGCAATATGAAGAGGCTTTAAGAGTTTATCCTGCTGTAAATCAGTTTGTTAAAACTCAAAAAGGAGAGGGAAAAGTAACAAGTATAAGTCCATTAAATGGATTTTTATATGTAGATGTTGAAGGAAAAGGAATTATGAAGGTTCTTATTGATGAGATAAAATTTAATAAAAAAGAAGCAAAGAAATTACAGAATGTTTTATCAACAGAAGAGCTGCAGCATAAGGTTTTAGAAAAGGAGTAATAAAAGAAAATGATTTTTGAAAATGAAGATATAGCTAATATTTATGAAGGGTACACTTTAATTCAAAAAAAAGAAGGATTTAGATTTGGAACTGATGCGGTTTTATTAGCTAATTTTTTCAATGGAAAGAAAAATTCTAAAATATTAGAAATTGGAACAGGGAATGGTATAATTCCAGTATTGTTATGTGCTAAAGATAAAATATCTAAAATAAAAGCGGTAGAGATTCAAAAAGAGATTGCAGATTTAGCAATTAGAAATGTTAAAAGAAATGGATTAGAGGATAGAATAGAAGTTGTTAATATGGATATAAAAAATATCCAAGAAGGAAATACATATGATTATATAATTTCAAATCCACCATATATGGTTTTGGATGGAAAAGAAATTAATGACAAAGATATAAAAAGTATAGCAAGACATGAAATAAAGCTTAACTTGAAGGAGTTTATAGCAAACGCTAAAAGGTTATTAAAACCAAGAGGTGAGCTTTTCATGGTACATAAAAGCTATAGATTTTTAGAAATTTCAGAAGAGCTTATAAAAAATGGATTTTCAGTTAAAAGAGTTAAATTTGTTCATTATTCAAAAGATAAAGATTCAAGTATTGTTTTAATTGAAGCTAGTAAAGGGAGAAAAAACATATTAAAAATTGAAACTCCAATTTTTTTAAACGATAACTAGAGATACTTTAAGGGAGAGGAGTTACCTCTCCCTATTTTAATGGAGGTGTCATAAAGATGTTTAAATTAAATTCAAAATATAGTCCAACAGGAGATCAACCAGAAGCAATTAAAAAATTAATTAAAGGATTAGATGAAGGTGTAAAAGATCAAACCTTACTAGGGGTAACTGGTTCAGGAAAGACATTTACAATAGCTAATATAATAAAAGAAAGTGGTAGACCAGCATTGATATTAGCTCCGAATAAAACATTGGCAGCACAGTTATTTGCAGAGTATAGAAGTTTTTTTCCAGAAAATGCAGTAGAATATTTTGTTTCATATTATGATTACTATCAACCAGAAGCCTATATAGCAACAACAGATACTTACATAGAGAAAGATTCGTCTATAAATGATGAAATAGATAAATTTAGAAATGCAGCAACGGCTGCTTTAATAAATAGAAAAGATGTTATAATCGTAGCTTCGGTATCTGCAATTTATGGACTTGGATCACCAGAGACTTATAAAAATTTAACTATAGCAATTGATAAAAAAACAGGTTATAGTAGAAAAAAGTTGATATCAAAGTTGATAGAACTACGATATGAAAGAAATGATATCGCTTTTGAAAGAGGCAAGTTTAGGGTAAAAGGAGATGTAGTAGATATATATCCATCTTATATGGAAAATGGTTATAGAATAGAGTTTTGGGGAGATGAAATTGAGGAGATTTCTGAAATAAATACATTGACAGGTCAAAAGATAAAAAGAAATTTAGAAAGAGTTGCAATTTCTCCTGCTACTCATTATGTAACAGAAGAGGGGGAACAAGAAAGAATTATAGAGGAGATAAGAAAAGATTTAAAAAAAGAAGTAAAAGAGTTTGAAGAAAAAGGAAAACTTTTAGAAGCTCAAAGATTAAAGCAAAGAACAGACTATGATCTAGAAATGATAAGAGAAGTTGGTTACTGTAAAGGAATTGAAAATTATTCAAGATACTTAACACATAAAAACCCTGGAGACAAACCAGATACATTAATGGATTATTTTCCTAAAGATTTTATTGTTTATATAGATGAATCTCATATTGGTGTTCCCCAAATAAGAGGGATGTATAATGGTGATAGAGCAAGAAAGACAGCTTTAGTTGAAAATGGATTTAGATTAAAATCAGCCCTAGATAATAGACCTTTGACATTTGAAGAGTTCAGAGAAAATTGTGGTCAAACAATTTTTGTTTCAGCTACTCCAGGAGATTTTGAGATAGAAAAATCTAATGGACACATAGCTGAACAGCTAATTAGACCGACAGGAATTTTAGATCCAATTATAGAAGTTAGAGAAACTAAAAATCAAGTAGATGATCTTTTAGATGAGATTAGAAAAAATGCTTTAAAAAAGGAAAGAGTTCTAATAACTACTTTAACCAAAAAGATGGCTGAAGAATTAACAGAGTATTATATAACTTTAGGTGTTAAAGTAAAATATATGCATTCAGATATAGATACTTTAGAAAGAATTGAGATTATTAGAGGATTAAGAAAAGGTGAATTTGACGTTTTAATTGGAATAAATTTATTGAGAGAGGGGCTTGATATACCGGAGGTATCATTAGTTGCTATTTTAGAAGCTGACAAAGAAGGTTTTTTAAGAAGTAAAAGATCATTAGTTCAGACAATAGGAAGAGCAGCTAGAAATGTTGATGGAAGAGTAATATTGTATGGTGACGTTATGACTGATTCTATGAAATATGCTATCGAAGAAACTAAAAGAAGAAGAAGAAAACAAGGGGAATATAATTTATTAAACAATATAGAGCCTAAGACAATTTTTAGAGAAGTTTCAGAATCGTTATTTAATTGGGAAGCTGAAGAGGAGAAGATAGTTGAAACTAAGCATTTCACAAGTAAAGAGGATATAGAAAAGGAGATAAAAAAATTAGTTAAGGAAATAAAAGTATTATCTGAAGAATTGAACTTTGAAAAAGCTATAGAGAAAAGAGATGAGATGAACAAATTAAAATTGATGTTATTAGAGATGTAGGGGTGAACTATGGAAGAGAAAATTTATAGTGTAACAGAGTTTAATAAAATGGTAAAAGGATATATAGATGAAAACCCAAACTTTCAAGAATTTTTTTTAAAGGGAGAGCTTTCAGGAGTAACATACTATAAAAGTGGTCATTTATATTTTACTTTAAAAGATAAACAGAGTCAGATAAAATGTGCAGCATTTAATTATAAATTTAAAAGAATAGCTGAAGATTTAAAAGAGGGAGATTCTGTAAAGATATTTGGAGATGTTGGCTTCTATGAAGCTAGAGGAGATTTTCAGGTATTGGTTAGACATGTACAAAAAGAAGATAAGCTTGGTGAGATGTTTGCAAAGTTAGAAAAGTTAAAGAAGGATTTAGAGAGGGAAGGGTTATTTTCACCATTATTTAAAAAAGTTTTACCTAAATATCCAAAGGCAATAGGAATTGTAACAGCGTATACAGGAGCAGCATTTCATGATATAGTAAATACAACAAGAAAAAGATTTGAAAATATAGATATTTATATTTATTCAGCTAAAGTTCAAGGTGTAGGAGCTAAAGAGGAAATTGTAAAAGGTATTGAAACATTAAATAAAATACCGGAAATAGATTTAATTATTGCAGGTAGAGGTGGAGGAAGTGTTGAAGACTTGTGGGCTTTTAATGAGGAAGAAGTAGCAAGAGCATTTTTTCAAAGTGAAAAACCAATAATATCAGCTGTAGGTCATGAGATAGATAATTTATTATCTGATTTAGTAGCAGACGTTAGAGCAGCGACTCCAACTCAAGCAATAGAAATATCTATTCCTGTAAAAAAAGAAATAGAAAAACAATTGTTAGAAAAAGAAAAAAGAGTAAAAGATAGTATCAATAGAGTAATAAAAAAGAAAAAAGATGAGATAAAACAGCTACAAAGTAGTTATGTACTAAAGAATTTTATAAAGGCTATAGAGGAAAAAAATCAAATGTTAGTATCAAAAGAAGAGAAAATCGAAGATATTATGAAAAAAATATTTAGAAATAAAAGTCACGAGTTAGAAGTGTGTACAGAAAAAATAATTGCTTTAAATCCTTTAAATGTTTTAAAAAGGGGTTACAGTATAACTAAAATAGGTGATAAGGTAATAAAAGAAAGTTCTCAAGTAAAACTTGGAGATTCAATTGAGACAACTATAAAAAATGGAAAAATAATTAGTAGAATAGAGGAGATTATTTAAAATGAAAAAATTAATAGGAATATTATTTCTTTTTCTTAGTTTAATAGCTTTAGGTGATCAAAGACCACCATATATTCAAAGTCTAGAAAGCCAAATAGCGAGAGAGGATGATAGAGATAAAGCGGCAGTTCTTTTAAAAGAGTATGAAAAATATTTTAAAAGTTATATAAACTCTATAAGTGGAGATGAAAATCAGGTTTTCTATTTAGGAGATCAATATTTTAGAAATAGAAAATATGAAAGAGCAGCTCAAATTTTTAGTAGCAATATAGATAGCTCTAGAAATTTATTTGGAGCAGCAACAAGTTATAGATTTATTGGAGATTACAATAAAGCGATTGATTTTTATAGCGTTGCAATTAGTATTGAGCCTAGTATGAAAGAAGCTTATTTAGGAAGAGGATTAGCGTACAGAAATTTAGGGAGGTACAATAAAGCGATAGATGATATTCAAATATATATGAACTATGCGCCTAGTGTAGAAGGATTTTTAGCTTTAGGAGATATTTACTTGGCTGAAAAGAAAATTGATAGAGCAAGAGAGGTTTTACAAGAAGGAAGAAGATTATATCCACAGTCAAGAGAGATAAGTAATATGTTAACGTCTACATATTCTAGATAAAAGAGGTGACAGATGGAGTGGTATCGATTAAAATTAATGGGTTTAAAAAATAGTAAGATTAGAGCTTTAATGGGATGTAATAAACGATATAAAGATATTTTTGCTGATTTAGATAAACTTACAAATATGTTGAATTTAACCACAGACGATACCAGATTGATAGAAAATTCAAAATACTGTGAAAAATATTTGGAGGTTATGGATTATTTAGAACGAAACAGGATAGGCTTAATTAGTATTAACGATTATAGATATCCTGATAGTTTGAAAAATATAGCAAAACCTCCACTTTTTCTTTTTTATAAAGGAAACATAGAACTTTTAAGTAAAAATAAAATGATTTCTATAGTAGGTACAAGAAGATCAACAAAATATGGAGAACTTTGTTGTGAAAGAGCAGTTAAAGATTTAGTTGATGGAGAAGTAGTTATTGTAAGCGGATTAGCTTTAGGAATAGATTCAATAGTTCATAAGGAAGTATTAAAGTATAAAGGTAATACTATTGCTGTTTTAGGATGTGGAATAGATATATTTTATCCAAGAACAAATATCAAATTAAGAGATGAAATAGAACGAAAAGGATTAGTAATATCAGAATTTCCAATAGGAATGAGGCCAACACCTAAAAATTTTCCAATAAGAAATAGAATAATAGCTGGCTTATCTAAAGGAACTGTAGTAGTTGAAAGTTCTTCAAAAGGAGGAAGTTTAATAACTGCGAGTATATCTTTAGAAGAAGGAAGAGATGTTTTTGCTTTTCCTGGAGATGTGACATATCCACTATCCCAAGGATGTAATGAATTAATAAAGCTGTCTCAAGCTAAATTGATAGTATCTGGTGAAGATATATTAAATGAGTACAGCTGGTTAAAAATAAGTGAAGATGGAAAAAAATTAAATAAATTAATTGGGATAAAACTAAAAATATATAGTGTATTAAAAACGAAAATGCATTTAGAAGAAATAAGAAAAGAAGTTTCTTGTGAAACAAGTGAATTATTGAGTAATTTAATGGAGTTAGAAATAGAGGGTTATATTCAAAGCTTACCAGCAGGACACTACAGAAGACGTTTATAAATGGGAAACTTGGTACCCTTGGTTGATTTTTTTATTAATTTCTAATATAATTAAGAGCGAATAATGTATATAGAGAAAAAATTAGGGGTGAAAATAGTGGCGAAAAAAAATTTAGTAATAGTGGAATCACCTGCAAAAGCGAAGACTATTGAAAAAATATTGGGGAATAATTTTCATGTTACAGCTTCCTTTGGACATGTAAGAGATTTGCCAAAAAGTAAAATCGGAGTGGATGTGCAAGATGATTTCAAACCTAGCTATTCAACGATAAGAGGAAAGGGAGATGTAATAAAAACTTTAAAAGATCTTGCTAAAAAATCAGATAAAGTATATTTGGCATCTGACCCGGATAGAGAAGGAGAAGCTATTGCATGGCATATAGCTCAAACATTAAAATTAGATGAAAATGAAGCTAATAGAATAGAGTTTAACGAAATAACAAATGGAGCAATAAGAGAAGCCATAAAAAATCCTAGAAAAGTGGATATAGATAGAGTTAATGCACAACAAGCAAGAAGAATACTTGATAGACTAGTAGGATATGAGATAAGTCCTCTTTTATGGAAGTCAATATCTTCAAATACAAGTGCTGGAAGAGTTCAATCAGTTGCTTTAAAATTAGTATGTGATTTAGAGGATAAAATAAAAAAGTTTATTCCTGAAAAGTTTTGGGATATAAAAGGTGAGTTTGAAAATAAGATGAATCTTTCTCTCTATAAAATAGAAGGAAAAAGATTCGAAAGAGTTACAGATGAGGATATTGTAAAAAATGTTCAGTTAACATTGAATTCAGAATATGCAGTTATTAACTCTAAAGTAACTAAAAAATCTAAAAATCCACCACTGCCATTGAAAACAAGTACATTACAGCAATTATCATCATCATATTTAGGATTTTCAGCTTCAAAAACTATGTCTGTAGCCCAAGGGTTATATGAAGGTATAAGTATAGATGGAAATCAAAAAGGTTTGATAACTTATATGAGAACAGATTCGACAAGAATATCTGATGAAGCTAAAGAAATGGCAAAAAGTTATATAGTTGAAACTTTTGGAAAAGAGTATTTAGGTAAAGAAGGGGTAAAGAAGAAAAAAGATGAAAAAATTCAAGATGCTCATGAAGCTGTTAGACCAACAGATATCTATTTAGAGCCAGATAAAATAAAGAAAGATTTAGCTCCAGATCAGTATAAATTGTATAAATTGATATGGGAAAGATTTATGATATCTCAATTAGCACCAATGCAATATGAGCAATTTGAAATAATTTTAGAAAATGGAGATTATCAATTTAGAGGAACTTTAAACAAAATAATATTTGATGGGTATTATAAAGTGTTTAAGGATGAAGAGGAATTACCACTAGGAGAGTTTCCAACAATAAATGAGGGTGACTTCTTAAAATTGAATAAATTACACATAAAAGAGGATTGGACAAAGGCCCCTTCTAGATTAACAGAGTCATCTTTAGTTAAGAAATTAGAGGCTGATGGAATAGGTAGACCATCTACGTATGCGTCAATAATTGAAACTCTAAAGAAAAGAGAATATGTTGTAATTGAAGGTAAAAGTTTTATTCCAACAGAATTAGGATACGAAATAAAAACGATATTAGAAAAAAACTTTAAAGATATAATGGATGTTAAATTTACAGCTTCTTTAGAAGATGGTTTAGACTTAGTTGAAGAGGGAGAGAGAGATTGGATTGAGATATTAAAAGATTTTTATTCAAAGCTTTCAAAAGATTTAGAGCTTTATAAAATTAAAGTTGAAGAGGAATCGAGTAGAATAATAACTTCAGATGTTCCATGCCCTTGTGGATCTGGAAATATGATTATGAAAAATGGAAGATTTGGAAGATATTTATGTTGTACAGATGAAAATTGTAAGGAAAAATACTCTTTAAAAGGAATTGAAATTCCATTAGAAGATATTAAAAATGGAAATATAAAAGTAAAAGAGTTATTAGAAGAGCAATTAAGAGTTAAACAAGGAAAATTAACAGATGTGTTTTTAAGTAATGGAAGTAGATTACTTCTAAAATTAGGACGTTTTGGTAGTTATTTAGAGAGTGAAAACTTTAAAGAGGATAACGAAAGAGTTTCTTTACCTGGAGAAGTAAAAAAGCTTCTTATGAATGGTTCAATTGAAGAAAAAGATGGAATAGTTCAACTGAAATGGATTATGGATAAAATTCAGAAAGAAGAGGAAGAGATTCTAAAAAATGCTGGAAATTGTGAGAAATGTGGAAGACCATTTAAAATAGGTAGAGGAAGATGGGGAAAATTCTTGGCTTGTACAGGATATCCTGATTGTAAAAATATAAAGAAATTAGAAAAAGATAAAAAAGAGTAGATAAAAGGACTCGCCTTTGTAGGCGAGACTTTTGTATGTATAAAAAAGGAGAACAGATGACAAATAAAGAAGTAGTAGTAATAGGAGCTGGATTAGCTGGTTCAGAGGCAGCATACCAATTAGCAAAAAGTGGAGTTAAAGTAAAATTATATGAAATGAGACCAAAAGTTTCAACGGAAGCTCATAAAAGTGAAAAGTTTGCTGAATTAGTATGTAGTAATTCTTTAGGAGGAGATCATTTAGGGAATGCTTCTGGATTAATGAAGGAAGAGCTAAGAAGAATGGGGTCTTTACTTATTGAAATTGCAGATGAAGTTAAAGTTCCTGCAGGACAAGCTCTAGCTGTAGATAGAGAAGGGTTTTCAGAAAAGGTAACAGAGAAGTTACATTCTATGGAAAATATTGAAATAATAAATGAAGAGTTGAAAGAGATTCCAAAAGATAAAATAGTTATCGTTGCTAGTGGGCCATTAACATCGGATGAGCTATCTAAAAATATTGGAAAAACATTAGAGCAGGAATATCTATATTTTTATGATGCAGCAGCTCCAATTGTAACTTTAGAGTCAATCGATAAAGATAAAGTATTTTTCCAATCAAGATATGATAAGGGAGAAGGAGAATATATTAACTGTCCAATGAATAAAGAGGAGTATGAAACTTTTTATGAAGCTTTAATATCAGCAGAAAGAGCTCCTTTAAAAAAGTTTGAAGAGGAAAAATTATTTGAGGCATGTATGCCAGTTGAAAGAATAGCTCAAAGAGGATTTAAAACTCTACTATTTGGACCATTAAAACCAAAAGGATTAATAAATCCAAAAACTGGAAAAGAGGAATTTGCAGTAGTTCAGTTAAGACAAGACGATAAAGATGGAAAGTTATATAATTTAGTAGGATTTCAGACAAATTTAAAGTGGGGAGAACAAAAGAGAGTATTCTCAATGATACCAGGACTTGAAAATGCAGAGTTTGTAAGATATGGAGTTATGCATAGAAATACATTTATAAATTCAACAAAGCTATTAACACCAGCATTAAATTTAAAAAATAATGAAGATATATACTTTGCAGGACAAATAACTGGTGGAGAAGGATATGTTTGTGCTATTGCTACTGGATTAATGGCGGCAACTAACATTCTTAGAAAAATGGATGGGAAAGCACCATTAATATTAGATGATAGAAGCTCAATTGGAGCAATTATTAAATATATTACAGAGGAAAAGAAAAATTTCCAACCAATGGGACCTAATTTTGGTGTAATAAAATCTTTAGATGAAAGAATAAGAGATAAAAAAGAGAAGTATAATAAAATATCAAAAATAGCTTTAGAATATTTAGATGAAAAGTTAAATCAAGAGAAATAAAAGGAGTTTGAGATGGATACTCTTAATTTATTAGGGGATATAAAAGAGTTTTTATATCATTGTGAGTTCGCAAAAGGAAAGAGCTTAAATACAATAAAGTCATTAAGAATAGATCTATATAGATTTAATGAATATATTATAAAGTGTAATGATTTAAAAAAAATTTCTGATATAGATGGATTTAATTTTAGAGAGTTTTTAGTAGAACTTCAAGGGTGTGATATAGGGAAGAGATCTTTAAATAGAAAAATCTCATCTATAAAATCATTTTTTAAATATTTGAAGGATACGGGGAAAATAAAAAGTAATCCAGCTCAATTAATAGTAGCGCCAAGCTATGATAGAGGAATTCCTGAAGTTCTTGAATTAGAAGAGATAGTAAGATTTAGAAAAGCAATAGAGTTAAAAAATTATCACAGCTTGAGAGATAGGTTGATTGTAGAACTTCTTTACTCAAGTGGAATAACATCACAAGAATTACTAGGTTTAGGAGAAGATGTTTTTAATCTAGAGAGTAGAGAGGTTGTTGTAACAAGTTTTAAAAAATATAGAACTGTATTTTTTAGTGAGAGAACAAAAAATTTCTTCAAAAGATATATAGTAGCTAAAAAGGAAAAGTTAGGATCTAAATATAATAAAGAGATACTTTTTGTTAACGGATCTGGTGGAAGATTAACTGATCGTTCTTTAAGAAGACTTATAGATAGATACGGTGTTAAAGCAGGAATAACAAAGGAGATAAGTCCACATAGTTTTAGACATACATTTGCTGTTCACATGTTAGAGCATGGTATTAGCTTATTGCAGTTACAAAAATTATTAGGTCACTCAAATTTAGATTCAACAAAAATATATTTAGAAGCTTTAGAGAAAAAAAGAAGAAAAGAACTGTCTAAAGAGATAGAAATCAAATGATAGAAAAATATTAATATTATAAATTGAAGGAGAGTTTATGACGAAAAAATGTATAGGATGTGGAATTGAACTTCAAGGAGAGAATCCTAATTCTAATGGATATTTGCCGAAATCAGTTTTAGAAGGGGATAATAAAGAATTACTTTGTCAAAGATGTTTTAAGATAAAAAATTATGGGCAGTATATTCCTATAAAAATGACAAAAGAGGATTATAGACAAGAAGTTAAAAAAAGTTTAGCAGAAGCAGATGTAGCAATACCTGTTTTTGATATTATCGATTTTGAAGGATCATTTGATGATGAGATTCTTGATATTTTAAGAGAGATGGAATCAATTGTTGTAATTAATAAGTTAGATTTAATACCAGATGAAAAACATCCATCAGAAGTTGCAGATTGGGTTAAAGGAAGATTAGGAGAAGAGGGAATTTCTCCTTTAGATATAGCTATAGTAAGTTCTAAAAATGGATATGGAATAAATGGAATATTTAAGAAAATCAAGCATTTTTATCCTGATGGAGCTAAAGCTTTAGTTTTAGGAGTAACAAATGTTGGGAAATCTAGTATTATAAATAAGCTTATAGGTGCTAAAAGAGTAACAGTATCAAAATTCCCAGGAACAACTTTAAAAAGTGTTAAAACAGAGATTCCATTCTCAAAAATAACTTTAATTGATACTCCGGGATTAATTCCTAGTGGAAGATTTTCTGATTTTGTATGTCAAGAGTGTAATCAAAATATAATTCCTGCTAATGAGATTTCAAGAAAAACTTATAAAGTTCAAGAAGATAGAGTTATATTAATTGGTGGAATGATTCAAATGAGAGTTTTAAACGATGACGATTTAAAACCGATATTTTCATTATATGCATCTAAAGATGTAACATTCCATGAAACAAATGTAGAAAAAGCAAAAGAGTTAATGCAAAAAGCAGACTTTTTAACTCCACCGTGTGAAAATTGTAGAGATGAATTTAACTCTTTAGAAAAAGATGTAGAAGTTTATACAGTGGAAACAGGGGAAGAGTTAGTCTTTAAAGGACTAGGATGGTTATCTGTAAAAAGAGGGCCTTTAAAAGTGGAAATAACATCACCAAAGGGTGGAGAAATAATTATTAGAGAAGCTTTTATAAAGCCAAAAAGATAAAAATGAGGTTCTAAAGGGATGGAAAAAGACGGAAGAATAACTACTCTAAATTGGATTATAAATATAGCAGTAACAATTTTATTTATCTATCTTGCTATGAGAGGAATCGATGATTTAACAGGAACGTACAAAATTGATGAAACAGTGAGAAGTACAAAAGAACTTAGAATAGCTTTAGAGAAATACTATCAATTGACAGGGAGTTATCCTGAGTTAACAAAACCAGGGGTAAATATGAACTTACACCTTTTAGATTATGTGAATGAAAAAGGACAGAAGATATCTTTTGCAGATATTTATGGACGAAAAACTTTGGCTAAGACTTATGGTAGTAACTCAATAATTGCATCAAATGAAGTTTATGATGTACAAGATTTTGAAAATACAAATAAAAATGGTGGTTGGAATTATAATTATTCTCAAAAAACGGGAGAGATTCATCCTAATTTACCTGAGGATATTTATATAGAAAAAGTAAACTGGATTAGACAGTAGAACATGAATGGAGGAAAACAAATGTACGATATTATATTTTTAGGTGGAGGACAAGCTGGGGTTTTTGGAGCTTACGAAGCGATTAAAAAGAATAAGGATTTAAAGATTTTAGTTTTAGACAAAGGTAGAATGTTAACACAAAGAGTTTGTCCAAAAGAAAAGCTAGGAACATGTGTAAAGTGTCCAACTTGTGCAATAATTTATGGAGTTTCAGGAGCTGGAGCTTTTTCGGACTCTAAATTTAATATGGATTATAGAGTTGGTGGAGATGTTCATGTTTTAACTGGAAAAGTAATTGTAAATGAAACTATTCAATATGTAGCAGATATATATAAAGATTTTGGATTTGATGAAAAACCATCTGGTTTAGAGTACAACCAAGTTATGTTAGATTTAAAGAAAAGATGTATTGAAAATAATGTACAGTTAGTAGATACACCAACAATGCACTTGGGAACAGATGGATCAAGAGAACTATATACAAAATTAGTAAATTCTTTATTAGAAAAAGGTGTAGAGTTTATAACTGAAAGATCTGCTGAAGGATTAATAATAGAGAATGGTGAAATAAAAGGAGTAACTGTAAAAAATAAAAAAGATGAAGTTGAAAATTACTTCGCAAAAAATGTTGTAATTGGACTTGGAAGAAGTGGTGCAAAAAAACTGATGGAGATGTGTGAAGAGTCAGGAGTATCATATGAGACAGGTGCAGTTGATTTAGGTGTAAGAGTAGAGATACCTGATTTAGTAATGAAGGATATTAACGAAAATTTCTACGAAGCAAAGATGATTTATCATACAACAAAATATAGAGATAAGATGAGAACTTTCTGTTCAAATCCAAGTGGATTTATAGCTGCAGAAAAGCATAGTGACGATGTAGTGTTAGCAAATGGCCATGCATATAAAGATAAGAAATCTCAAAATACAAACTTAGCTTTATTATGTACAAAAACATTTACACAACCATTTAAGCAACCATTTGAATATGCAACTGCTATAGCGAAGATGTCATCAATGTTAACTGGTGGTAAGATATTGATGCAATCTTATGGAGATTTAAAAGTGGGAAGAAGATCAACAGATGAATCTATAGCTAGATTAAATATAATTCCTACAACAGAGGATTATGTAGCTGGAGATATTGCTTTAGCATGTCCAAAGAGAATTTTAGATAATATTATAGAATTTATAGAAGTTCACGACAAAATAACTCCTGGATTTGCATCAAGTGATTTATTACTGTATTTCCCTGAGATAAAATTTAGAAGTACAAGAATAAAAATAGATGCTAATATGGAAACTAATATAAAAGGATTATATGCCGCAGGAGACAGCTCAGGATACGGAAGTGGATTAAATATAGCTGCAGTAATGGGGATACTAGCCGTAAGACATATAATTTCTAAATAATTTGGAGGACTATAATGGGATTTTTTAATAAACTTTTCGGTAGAAAAAAAGAGGATAAAGTCGAAGAGCAAGAAGAAAAGTTAGAAAAAGAAGTGGTAAAAGAGGAGCTAGAATCTCTTGAAGAACAAAAAGAAGAGAAGATAGATGAAGAAGAGAAAATAGATGAAGCTGTAGAAAAAGCTATTGATGATGAAGAAAAGGAAGAGTCAACAATAGATCAGGAAGAAACAAAAGATGAGGTAGTTTACGTAGAAAAACCAAAAGTTGAAAAAAGAAGCTTTTTTACATCTTTAAAAGAAAAATTATTTAAATCAAGAGAGGGACTGTTTGGAACTTTAAAAAATATTTTTACAGGAAAATCAATAGTAGATGGTGAGATGTATGAAGAGTTAGAAGATACTTTAGTACAATCAGATATTGGTATTGAAATGACTTTGAAGATAGTAAAAGATTTAAAAGCAGAAGTAAAAGCTAGAGGAGTTAAAAAACCTGAAGATGTATACCCAGTATTAAAAGATGTATTAGAAGGATATTTGATTACAGAAAATACTAAATTAGATATTCAACCTGGAAGAATGAATGTAATATTAATAGTTGGAGTAAATGGAGTTGGAAAAACTACAACTATTGGAAAAATTGCAGCTAAATTAGTTAAAGATGGTAAAAAAGTTGTAATAGGTGCAGCGGATACGTTTAGAGCAGCAGCAGTTGAGCAATTAGAAGAATGGGTAAAAAGAGCAGGAGCTGAGATTGTAAAGCATCCAGAGGGAGCAGATCCAGGAGCAGTTGTTTTTGATACTTTAAAGGCTGGAGAAGATAAAAATGCTGATGTTGTAATTATCGATACAGCAGGAAGACTACATAATAAAAATAATCTGATGAAAGAATTAGAAAAAATAAATAATATTATAAAGAAAAAAATAGGAGATCAACCTTACGAGTCAATTTTAGTTTTAGATGGAACTACAGGACAAAATGGATTGATTCAAGCGAGAGTATTTAACGAAGTGACAAAATTAACAGGATTTATTGTCACTAAATTAGATGGAACAGCTAAGGGAGGAATATTATTTAGCATCTCTGAAGAGCTTAAAAAACCTATAAAATATATAGGAGTAGGAGAGGGAATAGAGGATTTAAGAGAGTTTAATAGTAAAGAGTACATACAAGCTATTTTTGACTAATATATTAAAAAAAATAGAATTTCTGTTGTAAATATATATAAAATTTGTTAATATATAGTTGAAAATTATGAGCACTATTACAGTATAGTTAAAAATGTGCAATTTATTTAATAAAAATCAAGGAGGACTTAAAGTGAGCATTATAGTTCAAATTAAAGAAAAAGCAAAAACTTTAGGAAACAAAATAGTTCTTCCTGAGGCTACTGATGAGAGAGTAATCAGAGCAGCTGCAGGAGTAGTTGAGGAGAAGTTAGGAACTCCAGTATTAGTAGGAAATGTAGAAACAATAAAAACATTTGCTGCAAATTTAGGAGTATCTTTAGATGGTGTTGAAATTATCGATCCAAAAACTACTGATAAATTAGCTTCATATGTTGAGAAACTTTGTGAGTTAAGAGCAAAAAAAGGAATGACTCCAGAAGAGGCAGAAAGATTATTAACAACTGATGTTAACTTCTTTGGTGCTATGATGGTTAAAATGGGAGATGTAGCTGGAATGGTTTCAGGATCAGATTCACCTACAGCAAATGTTTTAAGAGCTGGATTACAAGTTGTTGGAACAAAACCAGGAGTAAAAACAGTATCATCAGTATTTTTAATGGAGTTAAAGCATAATGTAGAAACTTACGGAGAAATCTTAGTATTTGGAGATTGTGCTGTAATTCCTGAGCCTACATCAGAGCAATTAGCTGATATCGCATCAGAAGCAGCTATAACGGCAGCTACAGTAGCTGGATTAGATCCAAAAGTTGCACTTATGTCATTCTCTACAAAAGGATCAGCAAAGCATGATTCAGTAGACGTTGTAAAAAGAGCAGGAGAAATTTTAAGAGAAAGAAATGCAGATTTCGCATTTGAAGAGGAGTTACAAGCGGATGCGGCTTTAGTAGCATCAGTAGGAGTTAAAAAAGCTCCAAATTCTAAAGTGGCTGGTCATGCTAATGTATTAATATTCCCTAACTTAGCAGCAGGAAATATTGGATATAAATTAGTTCAAAGATTAGCTAATGCAGAGGCATACGGTCCTTTAATTCAAGGATTAGCAGCTCCAATAAATGACTTATCAAGAGGCTGTTCAGTTAAAGATATCGTGGATTTAGCTGCAATAACTTCAGTACAAGCTGGAAAGTAATAGACGATAATTTAAATTAAGGTAAAAATTTGTAAGGAGTTTTAACTCCTTACAAATCAAATATATTAAAATAAAAAATAAAATTAAGGTGGTAAATTTAATGAAAGTTTTAGTTATTAACTGTGGTAGTTCATCTCTAAAGTACCAATTATTAAATCCTGAATCAGGAGAGCTTTTTGCAATTGGACTTTGCGAAAGAATAGGAATCGAAGGATCAAAAATGGAGTATGAAACTCCAGCTAACGATTTTGAAATCGAAATAAAGCAAGATATGCCAACTCACAAGGAAGCTTTAGAGTTAGTAATAAATGCTATTACAAATCCAGAATATGGAGTAATAAAATCAGTAGAAGAGATTGATGCAATAGGTCACAGAGTAGTACACGGTGGAGAGAAATTTGCTTCATCAGTATTAGTAACTCCAGAAGTTATGGCAGCTATGGAAGAGTGTTCAGAGTTAGCACCATTACATAACCCTGCAAACTTATTAGGAATTAGAACAATGCAAGAATTAATGCCAGGAAAGCCAAATGTTGGAGTATTCGATACATCATTCCACCAAACAATGCCAAAAGAAGCATACATGTATGCATTACCATATGAGGATTATACAGAATTAAAAGTTAGAAAGTATGGATTCCACGGAACATCTCATAAATTTGTTTCAGGAGTAGCTCAAGAGTTATTAGGAAATCCAGCTGAATCAAAAATAATCGTTTGTCACTTAGGAAACGGTGGATCAATATCTGCAGTTAAAAATGGTAAATGTATTGATACAACTATGGGATTAACTCCATTACAAGGAATTATGATGGGAACTAGATGTGGAGATATCGATCCAGCAGCAGTTTTATTCATAAAGAATAAAAGAGGATTATCAGATAAAGAAATGGACGACAGAATGAATAAGCAATCTGGAATCTTAGGAGTATTTGGAGAGTCTTCAGACTGTAGAGATATGGAAATTGCAGCAGCAGCAGGAAATGAAAGAGCATTATTAGCTGAGAATATGTTCGCTTACAAGATAAGAGGATATGTTGGAAACTATGCAGCTCAAATGGGTGGAGTAGACGCAATTTGCTTCACAGGAGGAATTGGAGAGAATTCTGGAAAAGTTAGAGAAGATGTTTTAAGAGGATTAGAGTTTATCGGAGTTGAATTAGATAAAGAAGTTAACTCTAAGAGACAAAAAGGAAATGTTCTTTTAACTAAAGAAACATCTAAGGTAAAAGCATTCAAAATACCTACAAATGAAGAGTTAGTAATAGCTAGAGATACTTACGAAATTGTAAACGCTACAAAGTAATAAGTGTTGAAAGTTGTTTAATAAATAAACATATTAGTCAGTAAAAAATTATATTTGGTTGAATTAGTTTAAAAATTTCTTAAAAAAATCGAGAACTTTAATTGACAATTAATAAGAATACTCGTAAAATAGAGTTAACTTTAGAGTCAATTAAAAAAGGGAGGACAATTCAAATGGCTAAAAAAATGCAAACTATGGATGGTAACCAAGCTGCAGCATATGCATCATATGCTTTTACAGAAGTAGCAGGTATTTATCCAATAACTCCATCATCGCCAATGGCTGAGTACACTGACGAGTGGGCATCAAGAGGAATGAAAAATATGTTTGGAGTTCCAGTAAAAGTTGTTGAAATGCAATCAGAGGCAGGAGCAGCTGGAACAGTTCACGGATCTTTACAGGCAGGAGCTTTAACTACAACATATACAGCATCACAAGGATTACTATTAAAAGTGCCTAATATGTATAAAATAGCTGGAGAACTTTTACCAGGAGTTATCCACGTATCAGCAAGAGCGTTAGCAGCACAAGCGTTATCAATATTTGGTGATCACCAAGACGTTTATGCAGCTAGACAAACTGGATTTGCTATGTTATTTGAGAGCTCAGTACAAGAAGTAATGGATTTATCAGGAGTTGCACACTTAGCAGCTATTAAATCAAGAGTTCCTTTCATGAATATATTTGATGGATTCAGAACTTCACACGAAATTCAAAAAGTTGAAGTAATGGATTTTGATGTATTCAAGAGATTAGTAGATATGGATGCTATTAAAGCTTTCAGAGAAAGAGCTTTAAACCCAGAGCACCCAGTAACAAAAGGAACAGCTCAAAACGACGATATCTACTTCCAAACTAGAGAAGTACAAAATAAATTCTACGATGCAGTACCTGCAATTGTAGCTAACTATATGGAAGAAATTTCAAAAGTAACTGGAAGAGATTATAAGCCATTTAACTATTATGGAGCACCAGATGCAGAGCATATTGTTATTGCTATGGGATCTGTTTGTGAAACATTAATAGAGACAGTTGATTATTTAGTAGGAAAAGGAGAAAAGGTAGGACTTATCAATGTTCACTTATATAGACCATTCTCTGCTGAATACTTCTTCAATGTATTCCCTAAGACAGTTAAGAAAATTGCTGTACTAGATAGAACAAAAGAACCTGGAGCATTAGGAGAGCCTTTATACATGGACGTTAGAGGATTATTCTATGGAATGGAAAACGCTCCAGTAATCGTGGGTGGAAGATATGGATTATCTTCGAAAGACACAACACCAGCTCAAATGAAAGCTGTATTTGATAACTTAAAGCAAGATGAGCCAAAAGATGGATTTGTAGTTGGAATCAACGATGACGTAACTTACAAATCTCTTGAAGTTGGACCAAGCATTGAAACAGGAGCAGAAGGAGTAAGAGAGTGCTTATTCTTCGGACTTGGATCAGATGGTACAGTTGGAGCTAACAAAAACTCAATTAAAATTATTGGAGATAAAACAGATTTATATGCACAAGGATACTTTGCATATGACTCAAAGAAATCTGGAGGATCAACAAGATCTCACTTAAGATTTGGTAAACATCCAATTAAATCAACTTACTTAGTATCTTCACCAAACTTTGTTGCTTGTTCAGTACCAGCATACTTAACACAATACGATATGATAGGTGGATTAAAGCAAGGTGGAACATTCTTATTAAACTGTGTATGGGATAAAGATGAGGTTGTAGCTCATTTACCAAATTCAGTTAAGAAACAATTAGCAGAGAAAAACGCTAAGTTCTACATTATAAATGCTAATAAATTAGCAGCAGAAATAGGATTAGCAGGAAGAACTAATACAATAATGCAATCAGCATTCTTTAAATTAGCAGATGTTATTCCATTTGAAGATGCACAAACTTATATGAAGCAATATGCTGAAAAGTCATATGCTAAAAAAGGTGACGCAATTGTTAAAATGAACTATGAAGCTATTGATAAAGGAGCTGGAGAATTAGTTCAAATTACAGTTGATCCTTCATGGGCTAACTTAACAACTGAAGTTGTTGAAGAAAAAGGAGCTTGCTCTTGTACAGGATGTGGATGTGGATCAACATCTAAATTAGAGTCATTTGTAGAGAAAATTGCAAAACCTATAAATGCTTTAAAAGGAGAAGAGTTACCAGTTTCTACATTCTTAGGATATGAAGATGGAACATTTGAGAACGGAACAACAGCTTTCGAAAAAAGAGGAGTTGCAGTAAACGTTCCTGAGTGGAAATCTGAAAACTGTATCCAATGTAACCAATGTTCATATGTTTGTCCACACGCAGTTATAAGACCATTCTTAATGACAGCTGAGGAAAAAGCAGGAGCACCAAACGAGTTAAAAACAAAAACTCCAATTGGAAAAGGGTTAGAAGGATTAGAGTATAAAATCCAAGTATCTCCATTAGATTGTACAGGATGTGGACTATGTGCTAACGTATGTCCAGCTAAAGAGAAAGCTTTAGTTATGGTACCTATTGGACAAGAAGTTGAAAAAGGTGAGCAAGAAAATGCTGACTACTTATTCAACGAAGTAACATATAAAGATGAGTTTATGCCAAAAACATCAGTAAAAGGATCACAATTTGCACAACCATTATTTGAGTTCCACGGAGCTTGTGGAGGATGTGGAGAAACTCCTTATATTAAAGCAATAACTCAATTATTTGGAGACAGAATGATGATAGCTAACGCTACAGGATGTTCTTCAATTTATGGAGGATCAGCACCATCAACTCCATATACAACAAATAGCTGTGGAGAAGGACCATCATGGGGTAACTCATTATTTGAGGATAACGCAGAGTTTGGATACGGAATGGCAACAGCTGTTGAAACAATGAGAGATAGAATTCAAACAATAATGGAAGAAAACATGGCAAATGTTTCTCCAGAAGTTGCAGCAATGTTTGCTGAGTGGATTGAAAATAGAGCAGATGGAAATAAAACTAAAGAAATCAGAAATAGATTAGTTCCAGCTTTAGAAGCATGTAACTGTGGAGTATCAACAGAAATTTTAGAGTTAAAGCAATATCTTGTTAAGAAATCACAATGGATATTTGGAGGAGACGGATGGGCTTATGACATCGGTTATGGAGGATTAGACCACGTTTTAGCTTCTTCAGATGACGTTAACGTTTTAGTAATGGATACTGAAATTTACTCTAATACAGGAGGACAAGCATCTAAATCAACTCAAACAGGAGCAGTAGCAAAATTCGCAGCTGCAGGAAAACCTAATAAGAAGAAAGATTTAGCTGCTATTGCAATGTCTTACGGACATATCTATGTTGCACAAGTATCTATGGGAGCTAACCAAGCTCAATACTTAAAAGCAATTGCTGAAGCTGAGGCATATCCAGGACCATCATTAATCATAGCTTATGCTCCTTGTATAAGTCATGGATTAAAGAATGGAATGGGTAACAGTCAACTTGAGATGAAAAAAGCTACAGAGTGTGGATACTGGCCAATATTCAGATATAATCCATTATTAGAAAAAGAAGGAAAGAACCCTCTTCAAATCGATTGTAAAGAACCTAACTGGGATAATTACAATGATTATCTAATGGGAGAAGTTAGATATGCTACATTAGCAAAATCTAAACCAGAACATGCAAAAGATTTATTTGCTAAAAATAAATCAGAGTCTCAAAGAAGATGGAGACAATATCAAAGACTTGCATCATTAGACTTCACAGCTGAAGCTAAGTAATTCTTTGAAATTTAGAGATAAGGTAGAAGTACCTTATCTCTTTTTTTATTACAAAACTTTTTTGTAAATTAACATATTATTTGGTATAATTAAGAGTAAGTAGTAAAAAAGAAAGGGTGAAAAAATGAAGATATCTGTTGCAATGATAACCTTTAATGAAGAAAAAATATTGAGAAAAACTTTAGAATCAGTTAAAGGATTGGCGGATGAAATAGTTATTGTAGACAGTGGATCAACAGATGCTACAAAGAGTATAGCAGAAGAGTTTGGTGCAAAGTTCTATATAGAATCTTGGAAGGGCTATGGACCACAAAGAAATTTAGCTATAGAGAAGTGTAAAAATGACTGGATTTTAAATATAGATGCAGATGAAGAGATATCAAAAGAGTTAAAAAAAAAGATAATAGAAATAACATCAGATATTAACAATAAAAAAGAGATTTTTAAAATAAATAGGTTATCAGTTTGCTTTGGAAAACAAATAAAACATGGAGGATGGGGAACATCTTATGCAATAAGATTGTTTAAAAAAGGTTCTGGAAAATTTAATGATAATATAGTTCACGAAGAATTTAAAGCAAATAAAGAGATCTTTAAAATAAAAGAAAATATATATCATCATTCATATTTAACTATGGAAGATTATTTTAATAGATTTAATAGATATACAACAGAAGGTGCAAAGGACTATTATAAAAAAAATAAAAAAGTGAGTATATTAGATATAGTAGTAAATCCAATATATAAATTTTTGAAAATGTATATTTTTAGATTAGGATTTTTAGATGGTATTGAAGGCTTTGTCATAGCATCAACAAGTTCGATGTATTCTATGATAAAATATTTTAAACTGAGGGAGATGTATAAGAATGGCTCATACTTACAAAAGAATAATAATAGCAAGAACGGATAAAATAGGTGACTTAATTCTATCAATTCCTAGTTTTTTTATGATTAGAAAAATGTATCCTGAAGCTGAAATAACCTTATTAGTGAGAAATTATAACTACAATATAGTAAAAAATTTGCCATATATAAATAGAGTTGTTCAAATAGATAGATACAGACAAAAAGAACTTTTAGAAAAAATAAAATATTTTAATGCCGATGTTTTTATAGCTTTATATGTTGATAATTTTGTAATGGAATTAGCAAAAGCAAGTAAAGCTAAAATAAAAATAGGACCTTTATCAAAAATAAAATCTTTTTTTACTTTTAATAAAGGTGTTTTACAAAAAAGATCTAAATCAATAAAACATGAAGCAGAATACAATTTAGATTTAATAAAAAAACTTGATAAAAAACTTTTTGAAGATAGATTTGAAATAAATACTCAGATTTTTCTAGATAAAAGTAATTTAGAAGCTGCTGAAAAATTTTTCAAAGATAATAGTATTGGAGATAAAGTGTTAGTTGTAAATCCGTTTATGGGTGGTTCTGCAAAAAATATAACAGATGATCAGTATGCAGATATTTTAAGAGAAGTTATAGATAGAGAAAAAAATATTGATGTAATTGTAACAGCACATATCTCGGATGAAGAAAGAGGATTAAAGCTTTTAGAAAAAATAGGAAGAGACAGAGTATACCTGTTTGCAAATGGAGGAGAACTTTTAAATATAGGAGCAGTTATAAATAGAGCTAAAGTTTATTTTGGAGGTTCAACAGGACCAACTCATATAGCAGGTTCTTTACAAAAAAGTATAGTAGCTTTATATCCTAAAAAAGCAACTCAAAGTCCTATGAGATGGGGTATTTTTGGTAATGAAGATGTTACATATATAATACCAGATGAAAATACAAAAGAAAATTATAAGCATAAAGATTTTGATTCTTATAATGAAAATATTAAAGAGAAAATAGTTCAGGCAATAATAGATAGATTGGAGAGATAAGCGTGAAAATATTAGTAATACATACAGCTTTTATAGGAGATATTGTTTTATCAACACCGTTATTAAAAAGAATAAAAGAGGTATACCCAGAAGCAAAAATTACTTATGTAACTACTCCTATTGGTGCCACTATTTTGAGAAATAATCCAAATGTAACTGAGATAATAGAATATGATAAAAGAGGAAGCCATTCAGGAGTTAAAGGGCTATTAGCTTTAGGAAGAAGATTGAGATATGAAAATTTCAACATGGTCTTAACACCTCATAGATATTTGAGAAGTTCTATTTTAGCGTGGTTGACAAGATCTCCTAAGAGAGTTGGTTACGATATAGCAAGTGGATCTTGCTTATTCACTGATAAAATAAGTTATGACAAGAGTAAACATGAAGTGGATAAATTATTGTCATTTATAGGAGAGGTTCCATCTAATTCAAGAGAAAAATATCCAATAGAATTATATCCAAATAAAAAAGATATTGATGCAGTTGACAAGATTTGGAATGAAAATAATTTTAACAATCAAGAGATTATAGCAGTAGCTCCTGGAAGTAAGTGGTTTACAAAAAAGTGGCCTTTAGAATATTTTAATGAAGTAATTGATTTGCTAGTAGAAAATGGTAAGAAAGTTATTGTTATTGGTGGTAAAGATGAGTTGTATTTAAATGTAAATATTCAACAAGGTGTTTTAGATTTAAGAGGAAAAACAACATTGTTAGAATTAGCAGAGGTTTTAAAAAGAGTTAAAGTAGTTTTAACAAATGATTCATCACCGATACATATAGCGTCAGCTTTTAAGAAAACCTCAATTCTTGCAATTTTTGGCCCAACTGTGAAAGAGTTTGGATTTTTTCCATGGAGTAAAAATAGTGAAGTTTTAGAAATTGAAAATCTTTCTTGTAGACCGTGTGCAATACACGGAGGAGATAAGTGTCCAAAAGGTCATTTTAAATGTATGTTAGATATAAAACCAAAACAAGTCTATGAAAAAATTCTACAAATTTTGAAGAGGGTGTAATGGAAAAAATATTATGTAATAGCGAAGCGGATTTTAATTTAGTTAATAAAATTAAGAGAGAAGAATTTAAAGTTATTAAAGATTTAAAAAATGACGATAGAAGTAAGGTTATATTAATTGATATTGATGGAAATAAATATGTTTATAAAATTCCTAAAGAAAAGAATAATCGTATATGGCAAAGAATAACTTCCCTAATTAGGGGAAGTGAAAGTAAACGAGAATATGAAAATTATTTAAAAATAAAAGAGAATGGTTTTAAAGGACCTGTTCCTATAATGTATTGGGAGAGGAAAATTTTTGGAATATGTGTTGATTCATTTTTAGTGAGTTCGTATTTATCTGGAAAACCAGCAACTCAAAAAAATTTAAAACTAGTGGAAAAAGAATTGAGAAAAATACATGCTAGAGGTTATTTACATGGAGATTCTCAATTAAGTAACTTTATAGTAGAAAATAATGAAATTTATTTAATAGATGCAAAATTAATGAAAAATAAATATGGAAAAGCAGGGGAGGCATATGAATTTATATATTTAGAAGAAAGTTGTCATAAAGAGATTGATATTTATGATAAAAATACTCTAAGTTATAAATTAGCAAAAAGTTTAAATAGTTACCTGCATTGGATTGGAAGAGTGAAAAAAGCAATTCGAGGAAAGGAAAGATAAATTGAGAGTTTTAATAATAAGACTTAGTTCTATAGGAGATGTAATATTGACTACTCCTGTTTTAAAGGAACTGAAAAAAAAGTATCCAGATATAATTATAGATTTTTTAGTTATGGAAAATTTTAAAGATGCAATATCAGGATGTCCTTATATAGATAATTTAATTTTATTTAACAAAAAAAGGCACGATGGTTTAAAAAATATGATAGCATTTGGAAAAAAATTAAAATTAAATAATTATGATTATGTATTTGATTTGCATGCTAAAGTGAGATCAAAAGTTATAAGTAATACAATTGGAAGTAAAACATATACATATAAAAAAAGAAGTTTATTAAAAAGTATTTTAGTTAAAACCAAGGCAATAAAATATAAAGTGGATGATACAATTATTAAAAATTATTTTGGTGCTTTTAAAGTTCTAGGGTTGGAGTACAATGGTGAGGATTTAACTTTTAGTTTTGAAAAAAAAGATTTAGAAAAATTGGAAACACTTTGTATAGAATATGACAATGTTCCAATGATAGCCCCAGGAGCTTCAAAGGAAACTAAAAAATGGACTAAAGAAGGGTTTGCACAATTGTCAAAACTCCTTTATAATAAATATGGGAAGAAACCAATTATAATAGGGTCAAGTAATGAGTATGAAATGTGTGAGGAGATTAAAAATCTTGCAGATGGGTTTGCTATAAATTTAGCTGGAAAATTAACTTTAAAAGAGAGTGGAGCACTACTTTCTAAAGCTAGGTTTTTAGTTACAAATGATTCTGGACCATTTCATATAGCAAGAGGGGTAAAATGCCCAACTTTTGTTATATTTGGTCCAACTAGCCCAGGTATGTTTGAGTATGATGGAAAAAATGTATTAATCTATTTAAATGAACCCTGTTCACCGTGCAGTTTACATGGAGATAAAGTGTGCCCACAGAAACATTTTAATTGTATGAAAAAATTAAATGCAGAAATGGTTATGGAAGCAATAGAAAAAAATGGGAGGTAATTGAATATGGCAAAAAAATCAGTAGATACAACAACAGATAAGTCAAAAGCTTTAGAAACAGCATTAAAACAGATAAGAAAAGATTTTGGAGAAGGATCAATAATGAAACTTGGAGAAAATCAAGGTATGAATATTGAAGTTATTCCAACAGGAAGTATAAATTTAGATTTAGCTCTTGGTTTAGGAGGAGTTCCTAGAGGAAGAATTATAGAAGTATATGGTGCAGAGAGTTCAGGAAAAACAACAATAGCATTACATATAGTAGCTCAAGCACAAAAAATGGGAGGAGTAGCTGCATTTATAGATGCTGAACATGCTCTAGACCCAGTATATGCAAAAGCTTTAGGTGTAGACGTAGAAGAGTTATTAATTTCACAGCCAGATTTTGGAGAGCAAGCGTTAGAGATTGCAGATATGTTAGTTAGATCAGGAGCAATTGATGTTATAGTTGTTGACTCTGTAGCAGCTTTAGTTCCAAAGGCAGAGATTGATGGAGAGATGTCAGACCAACAAATGGGACTTCAAGCTAGATTAATGTCAAAAGCTTTAAGAAAATTAACAGGTTCTATAAATAAATCAAAAACAACAATGATATTTATAAACCAAGTTAGAGATAAAATTGGTGGATTTAGTTTTGGACCTCAGACAACTACAACAGGTGGAAAAGCTCTTAAATTCTATTCTTCAGTAAGAATGGAAGTTAAAAGAGTTGGAAGTGTAAAACAAGGTGAAGAAGTTATAGGTAATGAAACAGTAGTAAAAGTTACAAAAAATAAGGTAGCTCCTCCATTTAAAGAAGCTAAATTCCAAATTATGTATGGTAAGGGGATTTCTAGAGTAGGAGAAATTTTAGATATGGCCTTAGATAATGATATAGTTGCAAAATCTGGAGCTTGGTTCAGCTTTGGTGATATTAGACTAGGTCAAGGAAAAGAAAATGTAAAGGCTAGATTAGAAACTGAGCCAGAATTATTAGCAGCAATTGAAGAGAAAATAAACCAACTTCTAGAAAAAAATACAATAGTACTACATACATCAGAGGGAGAAGAAGTTGAAGCTGAAGAGATTACTGAAGAATAAGTATCTCTTTGAAAATGGATTGAGTATAGGTCTAAATAACGAAATAGTAAACAAATATGATTTAAAAAGGAGAGAGGAGCTATCTCACGAGGAATACTTACAAGTGTTAGAGTTAGCTGCTCTCTCTACTTCATATTATTATTTAGCTAAAAGAGATTATACTAAAAAAGAGATATATAATAAATTATTACAAAAATATTGGGAAAAAAATCCAATAGTAAAAGTTATAAAAAGATTAGAAGAAGCTGGTTATATTGATGATAAAGAATTTGCTATATCATATGTAAAGACTAAAAAATGTGGTAAGAAAAAAATAATATATGATTTGAAATTAAAAGGAATAACTTCTGAAGTTATAGAAGAAGCACTAAGTTTTTATGAAGAAGAGGATGAGTTAGAAGAATTATCTAGAGCTTGGGATAAACTAGGAGAAAAAGAGGAGCAAAAAAAAATAGCCTCTCTTATGAGAAAAGGGTTTTCATATGGCGATATAAAAAGAGTTATAATCAAAAAAAGGGAGGAAGAATGTTAACATTATTAAAAGTTACATTAGTAGCACTACTAAATTTTATGTATTTAACGTTATTTAAAGCTAGTAAGATAAAAAAGATGTCTAAAGATAAAGCTCCATTTGCTGCAAGAAAAGAGTTGAAGAAACTTTCTGAAAGAATAGTAAAGGCAGCTAAAATAAATTTAGAAGTAGTATATCTAGATGAGGCAGCATACAAAAAAATGAAGTTAGATGATGGAATAGTAGTAGTAGCAAATCATTCAAGTAATTTAGATATACCTGTTATAGTTACAGCTTTAAGTATTCCCGTAGGTTTTGTTGCTAAAAAAGAGATGGAAAACTGGCCTTTTTATTCAATGTGGATGAAAATGAGTAATTGTATATTTTTAGATAGATCAAATCCAAGAGAGGGAATAAAAAGCATAAGAAAAGCAGTGGAAATAGTAAAGCAAGGGTATCCAACTGTAATATTTCCAGAAGGAGAAAGAACTTTAACAGGAGAAGTAGGAAATTTCAAAAAAGGAAGCTTCAAATTAGCTACAGAAACTAATGGAATTATTTTACCGTTAACAATAGATGGAACCTTTTTTGTTCAAAATAGAAAAAGTATTTTAATGAAGCCAAATAGAAAAGTTAGATTAACTGTAGGAAAACCGATAGATTTGAGAAAAATAAACCAAGAAAATAGCAAAAACATTAGTGAGATTGTTCGAGAATTGGTAGTTAAAGAGATAGAGTAGAAAAAAAATTAAAAAATAACCACTAAATAAGTATAAAATTAATCGTTAAAAACTTGGGAAAAGTTTGACACTAATTATTATTTGTGCTATAATCTCCTTGAAAATTAAGTTGAGCTTAACAGGGCTTAAACGAAAAATATAATTGGAATATATATTATTTATAATCCACTCAGGAGGAAAAAGATGGAAAACTTACAATCTTACTGGTCAGATTTCAAAGGAAACTTATGGAAGAAAGAAATCAATGTTAGAGATTTCATTCAGAACAACTACACACCATACACTGGGGATGAGTCATTCTTAGTTGGAGCTACTGAAAATACAAAAGCTGTTTGGTCAAAGTTAACAGAAATGTTCAAAGAAGAGATTGCAAGAGGTGTTTATGATGCAGAAACTAGAACTCCTCAATCAATAACTACTTATGGACCTGGATACATTTCAAAGGATAACGAGTCAATCGTAGGACTACAAACAGATGCACCATTAAAGAGAGGAATCTATCCAAAAGGTGGATTAAGAATGGTTGAGAACTCTTTAAATGCATATGGATATGAAATTGATCCAATAACAAAAGAGATTTTTACAAAATACAGAAAAACTCACAACGAAGGAGTTTTCTCAGCATATACAGATGATATGAAAGCTGTAAGAAAATCAGGAATCGTAACTGGATTACCAGATGCTTACGGAAGAGGAAGAATAATCGGAGACTACAGAAGAGTAGCTCTATACGGAGTAGATAGATTAATCGAAGAGAGAAAATTCGAATTAAAGAAAGCTGAAGCTCCAGAATTAACTGAAGAAATCATCAGAAAAAGAGAAGAAATAACAGAGCAAATTAACGCGTTAAAAGCATTTGTTAAAATGTGTGCTTCTTACGGATTTGACGTAACTAAGCCAGCTACAAACGCAAAAGAAGCTGTACAATGGGTATACTTTGCATACTTAGCAGCTACAAAGGATCAAGATGGAGCAGCAATGTCAGTTGGAAGAACTGCAACATTCTTAGATATCTATATTGAGAAAGATTTAGCAAAAGGATTAATTACAGAGAGCGAAGCTCAAGATTTAATCGACCAATTTATCATAAAATTAAGAATTATCAGATTCTTAAGAACTCCAGAGTACAATGATTTATTCTCAGGAGATCCAACTTGGGTAACTGAAGCTTTAGGAGGAGAAGGAGTAGATGGAAGAACTTTAGTTTCTAAAACAGCGTTCAGATATTTAAATACTCTTTACAACTTAGGACCAGCTCCAGAGCCAAACTTAACAGTATTATGGTCACAAAAATCTCCAGCAAACTGGAAAAGTTTCTGTGCTAAAGTTTCAATAGATACATCAGCAATCCAATACGAAAATGATGATTTAATGAGACCTGAGCTAGGAGACGACTATGGAATCGCATGTTGTGTTTCTCCAATGAAAATAGGAAAGCAAATGCAATTCTTCGGAGCTAGAGTAAACTTACCAAAAGCTTTATTATATGCTATCAACGGTGGAAGAGATGAGAAATCAGGAGCACAAGTAGCACCTAAATTCGAAGGAATCACTTCTGAGTACTTAGATTTTGATGAAGTAATGGAAAAATATGACTTAGTATTAAAATGGTTAGCAGGAGTATATATTAATGCTCTAAAAGTTATCCACTACATGCACGATAAATATTCTTATGAGGCATTTGAAATGGCTCTTCATGATGTAGAAGTTTTAAGAACTCAAGCATCAGGAATTGCAGGATTATCAATCGTTGCTGACTCATTAGCAGCTATTAGAGATGCAAAAGTAAGAGTAATCAGAGACGAGAGAGGAATCGCTGTTGACTTCGTAAGAGAAGGAGAATACGTAGCATTCGGAAACAACGATGATAATACAGATAAGTTAGCAGTTGAAATAATGGAGAAATTCATGAACTACATCAGAACTCATGAGACTTACAGAAATTCAAAAGCTACACAATCAATCTTAACGATAACTTCAAACGTAGTTTATGGAAAGAAAACAGGAACTACTCCTTGTGGAAGACCGGCAGGAACTCCATTCTCTCCAGGAGCTAACCCAATGAACGGAAGAGATACAAGAGGAGCAGTAGCAGCACTTGCTTCAGTAGCTAAGTTACCATTCCACCATGCAGAAGATGGAATTTCTTACACATTTGCTATAACTCCAGGAGCTTTAGGAAAAACTAGAGAAGAAAGAGTAGCTAACTTAGTAGGATTAATGGATGGATACTTCACAGCTGATGGAGGACAACACTTAAATGTTAACGTATTTGATAGAGCGTTATTAGAGGATGCAATGGCTAACCCTGAGAAATACCCTCAATTAACAATCAGAGTATCTGGATACGCAGTTAACTTTGTAAGATTAACAAAAGAGCAACAATTAGACGTTATATCAAGAACAATTAACGGAAATATGTAATAATTAAAAAAGGATGTGCTAAGAAAATGAAAAAGGGATTTATTCACTCACACGAGAGTTTTGGAACTGTAGATGGACCAGGTATTAGATATGTAGTGTTTACTCAAGGATGTCCTTTAAGATGTAAATACTGTCATAATTGTGATACTTGGAAAAGAGAGGATGCAAAATTCTTGGAAACTCCTGAACAAACTTTCTTAGAGATCTGTAGATATAAAAACTTTATTAAAACAGGAGGAGTAACGGTGACCGGTGGAGATCCGTTAACTCAACCTGAATATGTAAAGGAGCTATTGAGACTTTGTAAACAAGAAGGTATACATACAGCAATTGATACTTCAGGGTATTTATTTAATGATAAGGTTAAAGAAGCTTTGGAGTACGCAGATCTTGTTTTACTAGATATAAAATCAATTGATCCAGTACAATATAAAGAGTTAACTGGTGTTGAATTAGAACCAACACTTCAGTTTGCAAAGTATTTAAAGGAGATTGGGAAACCAATGTGGGTAAGACATGTTGTCGTACCTGGAATCACTGATAATGATGAATTATTAGGGAAATTAGCTGATTACCTAAAAGATTTTGATAATCTTGAAAAAGTAGAAGTTTTACCATATCACTCTTTAGGTGAATATAAATGGCAAAAGATTGGAATGGATTATCCTTTAAAAGGAGTTGAACAGCTTTCGGCTGAGAGATTTGAAAATGCAAAGAATATATTTAAAAGTAGAGGTTTATCAGTTAAATAGTAAAGTTTTGACTACCTTAGAACAGAGAAGTTCTAAGGTAGTTTTTTATATATTTTAATAAAAAATATGATATAATTAAAGAAAAGTATAAAAGGAGAAATCAATGATTATATTAGGAATAGAAACATCTTGCGATGAAACATCGATAGCTGTTTTAAAAGATGGGAAAGAAGTTTTATCTAATAATATTTCTTCTCAAATAGATATACATAAAGAATATGGAGGAGTTGTTCCTGAAATTGCTTCAAGACACCATATTAAAAATATAGCTACAATTTTAGAAGAGAGTTTAGAAGAAGCTAAAATAACGATGGATGATGTAGATTACATAGCTGTAACATATGCACCTGGATTAATAGGAGCCTTACTTGTGGGAATATCTTTTGCAAAAGGATTGGCATATGGACACGATATTCCTTTAATTCCAGTTCATCATATAAAAGCTCACATTTACGGGAATTTTATTGAACATAATATAGAATTACCGTGTATAGCTTTAGTGGTATCAGGTGGACATACAAATATAGTATATATAGATGAAAAACATAATTTTATAAATTTAGGAGCGACTTTAGATGATGCAGTTGGAGAAAGTTATGATAAAGTTGCAAGAGTTATGGGGATTGGATATCCAGGTGGACCAATTGTTGATAAGCTTTATTATAAGGGTAATAAAGAGGCTTTGAAAATACCAGAACCTAAGGTGGATGGATATGATTTTAGTTTTTCAGGAATTAAAACATCAGTTATAAACGCTGTAAATAAAGCCAGAATGAAGGGAGAAGAGTTTAAACCTGAAGATTTATCAGCTTCATTCCAAGAGAAGGTAGTAGATATACTTTGTAAGAAAACATTAAAGGCTGCTCAAGATAAAGGAGTTAAACAAATTGTAATAGCAGGTGGAGTTGCAGCAAACTCTTTATTAAGAAGTGAATTGAGTTTAAGAGCAAGTAAGATAGGGATAAAGGTGAACTATCCATCTATGACTTATTGTACTGATAATGCAGCAATGATAGCTGAAGCAGCATATTATAAATTAAAATATGGAAAAGAACCAATTTTTGCAGATTTAACATTAAATGGAAAAGCAACATTAGATATAATGAAAGATTAAAAATACCCCAAATTTTGGGGTATTTTAAATTTTATGGTATAATTTTAGTGCAATAAAATAGAGTTACAATGAGTCCGTCTACGAGGTATTTGACATTGAAAAACTCTTGAAAATATGGTAAAATTTTTAGATAGTAAAGTGTAATTTTGGAGGTAAAATGAAGATATATATTGCTCCTTTAGCAGGAGTTACAGATTATACATTTAGAGGAATTTTAGATGATTATAAACCAGATTTGATGTTTACAGAGATGGTTAGTATAAATGCGTTAGAGATGGAAAATGAAAAGACTTTAAATCAGATTTTAAGAATAAGAGATGGTGAAGCTGTTCAAATCTTTGGTAAAGATGTAGAAAAGATGGTTTATAGTGCAAAGTATATAACAGAAAAGTTAGGTGTAAAGCATATAGATGTAAATGCAGGGTGTCCAGTAAATAAGATTATAAAAAATGGATATGGTGCAGCCTTATTAGAGGATCCTGATCAAATAAAAAGAATTTTATGTGAAATAAGAGAAGCTATACCTGAAGATGTAGATTTATCTTTAAAAACTAGAGTAGGTTATAAAGGATTAAAGCAACATAAACTAGTAGGTAAAATAGCTGAAGAAGCTGGATGTAAACATATTACAATTCACGGGAGAACAAGAGAGCAGATGTACAGTGGAACTGCAAATTGGGACCTTATAAAAGAAGTGAAAGAAAGTGTTAATATAGAGGTCATTGGAAATGGAGATATATTCACAGCAGAAGATGCTTATGAAAGAGTTAAGCATTCAGGAGTTGATGGAATAATGTTAGCTAGAGGAATATGTGGAAATCCATGGTTAATACAGCAGATTAGAGAAAAGTTTGAAACAGGAGATGTTATAACGGAAGTTACTCCAGAGATGAGATTAGATATGGCAATCAGACATGCGCTTCAAGGGAAATTAGATAATCCAAATAAAAAGTTTTTATTTGAGCTTAGAAAACACCTTTGTTGGTATTTAAAAGGAATAAGAAATGGAGCAGCATTAAAGGGAGCGATAAATCAAATAGAAAGCTATGACGAATTAATAGCACTATTAGAAAGAGCTAAGGAAAATTTAAAATAAAGGGACGTGATTTTTTGTCAGTAGATACACCATTAATGAGTCAATATAAAGAGATAAAAAAAGAAAATCAAGATAATATCCTATTTTTTAGGTTAGGAGATTTTTATGAGATGTTTTTTGAAGATGCAGTTATAGCTTCTAGAGAACTTGGATTAACATTAACAAGTAGAAATAAAGAAAAAGGAATAGAAGTTCCATTGGCTGGAATACCCTATCACTCTTCAGCTGGATATATAGGTAAGCTTGTAGCTAAAGGATACAAAGTAGCAATATGTGAACAAGTAGAGGATCCAAAAGCAACTAAAGGTATTGTAAAAAGAGAAGTTGTAAGAGTAATAACTCCTGGAACAATAATAGATACTGAATATTTAGATGAAAAAAGTAATAATTATTTGATGGGAATTGTTGTAAAAAAAGAAACGATAGGACTAACATATATAGATATAACAACTGGAGAATTTGTAGCTAGTGAGAAAAAGAAAACAGAAGATTATGTGTATAAAATACTAGGAGAGATAAATAAAATATCTCCCAGAGAAGTTTTAATAGATGAAAATTCATATACAGATTTAGAAAAGGAATTAAAACAATTTGCTCAATTAAATAAAATAAATATTAGTTCATATTTAAAAGTAAAAAAAAGTGAAGAGTTTTTAAAAAAATATTTTAAAGTTATCTCTTTAGATAGTTTTGGTTTGAATAATAAGGTTGGAGCTATTGAGGCTGCTGCAATGGTTTTAGAATATGTATTAGAGCTGCAAAAAGGAAATGAAATTCCTGTAGATAAGATAATTTATACAGGAAGCGAAAACATAATGGAATTGAATCTTACGACACAAAGAAATTTAGATGTTGTAGCATCAAATAGAGAAAATGGTGTTCTAGGGACTTTACAATGGATTTTAGACAGTTGTAGAAGTTCTATGGGGAGTAGATTATTAAAGCATTTTTTAAAAAATCCTTCAACTTCAAAAGAGATAATTCTTGAAAGACAGAAAGACATCGAATTTTTTTATAAAGGAGTTCTTTTAAGAGAAGAAGTAAGAGAAAAATTAAAAGATATATATGATATAGAAAGAATAATTGGAAAATTAGTTTTAGGAAATGAAAATGCTAGAGATTTAGTAGCTTTAAAAAAATCAATATTAAATAGCTTAGAGATATATAAAATTTTAAAGGGCAATCCTATTTTTGAGATAGCTTTAGATGAATTAGTTGAAATTTATAACTTAATAGAAAGTAGTATAAAAGAGGAAGTTCCATTTTCTATTAGAGAAGGTGGAATGATAAAAGATGGCTACAACGCTGAGTTAGATGAACTACATAATATATCAAATAATGGAAAAGATACAATTTTAGAAATAGAAAATAGAGAAAGAGAAAGAACAGGAATAAAAGGTTTAAAAATAAAATATAATAAAGTATTTGGATATTTTATAGAAGTAACTAAAGCTAATATCCACTTAGTTCCTGCAGATTATATAAGAAAGCAAACTCTAGCTAATGCAGAGAGATATATTGTTGAAGATTTAAAAATTTATGAAGAAAAAGTTCTAAATGCTAAAGATAAAATAGAGAATCTAGAATATCATCTTTTTAAAGAGATTTCTGAGAAAATAAAAAACTTTAGAACTATACTTCATGAATTAGCATATAAATTGTCGTATTTAGATGTTGTAACAAATTTTGCACATATAGCAACAAAAAATAGTTACATAAAGCCTGAGATAACAACAGAGGGAGATATAGAAATAATAGGAGGAAGACATCCTATTGTAGAGCAATTAGTAGGAAGAGAAAATTTTGTTAAAAATAGTATCGTTTTAAATAATGATAAAAACTTAATAATTTTAACAGGACCAAATATGTCAGGAAAATCTACATATATGAAGCAAGTAGCATTGATTTTAATTATGGCACATATGGGTTGTTATGTTCCTGCAGAATATGCTAAAATAGGAATTGTAGATAAAATTTTTACAAGAATAGGAGCCAGTGACGATTTAGTTACAGGACAATCAACATTTATGTTAGAGATGAGTGAAGTTGCTAATATAGTAAATAGTTCTACTAAAAATTCCTTTATTATATTAGATGAAATAGGAAGAGGAACATCGACATTTGATGGAATCTCAATTGCAACAGCAATAACAGAGTATATTCATGATAATATTCAAGCTAAAACAATTTTTGCAACACACTACCATGAATTAACTCAACTAGAATCAAAGTTAAATAAATCTGCAAACTTCAGAATCGAAGTTAAAGAGGATGAAAAAGAGATTCTATTTTTAAGAGAGATTGTAAAAGGTGGAGCCGATAAATCTTATGGAATAGAAGTTGCAAGATTAGCAGGGTTACCAAGAGAAATTCTAGATAGAGCAAAAGAGATGCTAAGAGTTTTAGAAACTAGAAAAATGATAATAGAAAGAAAAGTAAAAAAAGAACAATTAATATTATTTGGGGAATTTGAACCTGAAATAAAAGAGGAACCTATAAAAAAAGAAGAAGAAAATATTATACAGCTAGAAAATGAGGAAAAAATAGTATTACGTCTTTTAAGAGAGGCTGAACTGGATAAAATGACACCACTTGATGCCTTTTTAAAGTTAAATGAATTGAAACGTATTTTAAACTAGGAGGGCGGTATGAATAAAAAGAAAATAGCCTATAGAGTTATTATAGTGGCAGTATTGGTTTTAGGATATTTCAATTATTTCGGTAATGAAAAGAAAATAGAAAAAAAAGAAGAGGTAGTGGAAACTACTGGAGCTATTTATGATACTGATGGGTATCATATCGAAGCTGATAAACAAAAAGATTTTTTAAAAACTAATGAAACAACTTTTGAAAAAGCAAAAGCTATAATTGATGGAATGGTTTTAACTGGAGACAATGCTTTTTTAGATGCAGGGAAAAATTTATTGTTAAAATCTAACATTTTGGGGAAAAGTTTAAATGGGTGGGAGTTTGAAACCCAAGAAGCTAAGTATAATAAAGAAAACGGAGAGGTAGAATCTACAATAGGTGTTACAGCAATTAATAAAGCTGAGGGGATTGAGGTATCAGGGAAAAATTTTAAAAGTGATACTAAGATGGAAAATGTAGTTTTATCAGGAGATGTAAAATTTAAAACTAAAAATATGACACTATCAGCTGAAAATGCAAAATATAATGACAAAGATAAGGTCATAAATATAGAGGGAAATTCATTTTTGTCAGGGTCAAATTTTGGAAGTGGATCAGGAATATTAAGTGGGAATTTTAAAGGTTTAAAATATGACACTAAAACAAATGTTTTAACTACTTCGAACTCGTTTATGTTAGATTATAATGGTATTAAATTATACGGAGATGATTTAATATTAAATGACAAAACAGAATCTTTTAAAATAAGCAAAAATGTTTATGTATTAGCTGATGGTTATAAAATAGATATGGAAAGTATTACTTCAGATGGTGGAGATAGTATTAATTTTAATGGAAAAATATCAGGAACTAATGGAACATACTCTTTTAAAGGTGATGATGGAGTATATAATAAAGTAACTAGAAAATTTGTTTTAAAAGGTAATGTTCAAGGTAGTGATAAAAATGGTGGAAAGCTTATAACAGATATGGCAATATATGCAACAGATACAAAAGAATTAGAGTTGATTAGTGATAAAAATGTAGAATATACAAGTCCAGAGAATAAAATTTTAACAAAAAATCTAATCTATTTAACAGAAACTGGTGAGTTATATTTAAAAGATGGATATACATATTTTAGTGAAAAATATAATAGTAAAGGAGAGAATTTCTTTTACAATAAAATTACGGGTAAAGGCTATGTATTAAAAGGAAGCATAAAAAACAATGTAGAAAATCAATATGCTTCAGGAAATAGAGTTGATTTTGATAGACAAGAGGATAGTTATTTAGTTGATGGAGATGCCTACTTTGAAGATAATAACTATATTTTTGAAAGTCAAAAAATAGATTATTTAGGAAAAAAAGGGTTTGTGTATTTACCAGATAAATATATTTTAAAAAGAAAAAAGGAAAAGGATACTTTTGAAGGATTAAAAGGAGAATATAATTTAACAACTGAGGTATTCAAATCTTTTGGTCAATTTAAGTATGTAAGTACAGATAATATTGTTGAAGGTGTAAACTTAGATTTCAATCAGAAAACAGGAGTAGGTTTAGTTGAGAAAGATTTAGTAGCTTTTGATAAAAAAGGTGAGACTAAAATAATAACAACAAGTGGTGAATTTAAAGAAAACGAGTTTGTAAAAGTAAAAGACAAGCTAGTTTTAAAAAGTGGAGATATAATAGTTAATGCTAATTCAGCAGATTATCAGATAAAAGATCAAAAAATATACATACCAGGTGAGATTATATTTGAAGACACTGTTAAAAAAAGTTCTGGAAAAATGTATAACGGAGTGTACGAAACTGATAAAAAAGTATTCACTGGTGAAAAATTTAATGGAAAAGATGTGAAGAATACATTAAAAAGTGATATAATAAAGTACTTTACTTCTCAAGGGAATTTTGTTTTAGAAAAGAATGCAGAAATTAAAGACGAAAAAACGACTTTAAAAGGAGATCAATTAGAGTACAATAAAAATACAGAAATAGCAAAATCTCCAAAAGCTTTTGAAATAAAATATGATGATTATGATATATTTGGTAGTAGTGGAACTTTAGATAAAAAAACAAGCCACTTAACAGGTAATAATGTATTAATAAAATCAAAATTGAATGAAGAGTTTAAAGGAGATCGTGTAGATGGAACTTTAGATAATATGAATTTAGATTTTATAGGAAATGTTTCTGGAAGAATTTATCAAGATGGAGTGCCTGTAAACTTTAAAGGAGATTTTGTAAGAGCATACTTTAAAAAAGATGCTCAAGGTAAAAATCAAATTCAAAGAGTTGAGATTAGAAAAAATGCAGTGATTGAAAAAGAGGGAACAACGCTTTATTCAGACTATTTAGAGATACAACCAGAAAAGAAATTAGTTTTTGGAAAAGATAATACCAAAGCAGTATTAAAAGATAAAGATGGGACAATAACAACAGTTACATCAAATATGATGACAGGAAATCTAAACACAGAGATTGTTGATTTAGTGGGAAAAGTAGTTATTGTTAGAAAAGATAAAGATAAAACTTTAAATGCAACATCAACAAAAGCTAAAATAAAAAATAAAGATAATATAATTGAGTTAAGAGGAAATGTTGTTGTTGTTGATGGTGAATCTGTAATAACATCTGATGAAGCAGATTATAATACAAAAACTAATAAAGTAAAAGCTAGAGGAAATGTATTTGTAGATTATAAAGTAAATGAGAAGAAAAGTGTAACAAATGCAAATCAAATAAATTCAGGATATAATAAAATCTTAAAAAAATAAGGAGAATCTATGAGAAGTATAGTTGCTCAAGGATTATGTAAAAGTTATAAAAAAAGACAAGTAGTTAAAGATGTGAGTTTGGAAGTAAAGAAAGGCGAAATTGTTGGTCTTTTAGGACCTAACGGAGCGGGAAAAACTACAACATTTTACATGATAACTGGAATAGTTAAACCTGAAAAGGGTCAAGTTTTTATTAATGAAGTAGATATAACAGAATATCCAATGTATAAAAGAGCAGATATGGGAATTGGATATCTTGCACAAGAACCATCAATTTTTAGAAATCTTTCTGTTGAAGATAATATATTAGCTATATTGGAGATGAAAGGATTACCCAAAAATGAGCAGATAAAAAAAATGCAAGAGTTGTTAGAAGAGTTTAAGTTAACACATGTAGCGAAATCGATGGGATATTCTCTTTCAGGTGGAGAGAGAAGAAGAGTTGAAATAGCAAGAACAATAGCTAATGATCCAGATTTTATATTGCTAGATGAACCATTTGCTGGAGTTGATCCTATAGCTGTAGAGGATATACAACAAATTATTAAATACTTAAAACAAAGAGGATTAGGAATACTAATAACAGACCACTCAGTAAGAGAAACGTTGTCTATAACTGAGAAAGCATATATAATGGCTAACGGAAAAGTATTGATAAGTGGAACTCCTGAAGAAATAGCTTCTAATCCAATGGCAAAGAAAGTATATTTAGGAGAAAACTTTAAATTAGATTAAATAAATTTTAAAAATATAGTGGAGGAAACAAGAAGATGTTAACAGGTAACGAAATTAGAAGCAAATTTATAGAATTTTTCGAAAAGAAAAATCATAAGCACTTTGAAAGTGCATCACTTATTCCAGATGATCCAACTCTTTTATTAACAGTTGCTGGAATGGTTCCGTTTAAGCCATACTTTTTAGGACAAAAAGAGGCTCCAACACCAAGAGTAACAACTTACCAAAAATGTATAAGAACTAATGACTTAGAAAATGTTGGAAGAACAGCTAGACACCACACTTTTTTTGAAATGTTAGGAAACTTCTCTTTTGGAGATTATTTTAGAGAAGAAGCAATAATTTGGTCATGGGAATTTATAACAGAAGTTTTAAAATTAGATAAGGATAAATTATGGGTTTCAGTATTTACTACAGATGATGAAGCAGAAAAAATTTGGGTTGAAAAATGTAATTTCCCAAAAGAAAGAATCGTAAGAATGGGAGAGTCTGAAAACTGGTGGGCAGCAGGACCAACAGGTTCATGTGGACCATGTTCAGAAATCCACGTAGATTTAGGACCAGCTTATGGGGGAGATGAAAACTCTAAATTAGGAGATGAAGGAACAGATAATAGATTTATTGAAATCTGGAATCTAGTTTTCACTGAGTGGAATAGAATGGAAGATGGATCATTACAACCACTTCCAAAGAAAAATATTGATACAGGAGCTGGACTTGAAAGAGTAGCAGCAATGGTACAAGGGAAATCAAATAACTTTGAAACAGACTTATTATTTCCAATTGTTCAAGAAGCTGGAAGACTTACAAATACAAAGTATGGAACAGAACCTGAAAAAGATTTCTCATTAAAAGTAATAACAGATCATGCAAGAGCAGTTACTTTCTTAGTTAATGATGGAGTTATACCATCTAATGAAGGAAGAGGATATATTCTAAGAAGAATCTTAAGAAGAGCAGTAAGACATGGAAGACTTCTTGGAAGAAAAGAGCTATTTATGTATGAGATGGTAGATAAAGTTGTAGAAATCATGGAAGAAGCATATCCAGAATTAAGAAAAAATATAGAGCATATTAAAAAGGTTGTAAAGATTGAGGAAGAGAAATTCTCAAATACTTTAGATCAAGGTATGCAATTAGTTATGAACGAAATAGAGATGGTAAAATCAAAAGGTGAAACAAAATTATCAGGAGATGTAACATTTAAACTTTATGATACATATGGATTCCCTTATGAATTAACAGAAGAGATTTGTGAAGAAAATGGAATTGAAGTTTCAAAAGATGAGTTCTTAGAGAAAATGGAAGAGCAAAGAGAGAAGGCTAGATCAGCAAGAGCAGTTGTTATGGAAAAAGGACAAGATAGCTTTATAGAGGAGTTCTATGATAAACATGGAAAAACAGAGTTTACAGGATACTGTGACTTAATGACTCCTGCAACTCTTTTAAGTGCAAGAGAATTAGAAAATGGAAAGTATGCTCTTATTTTTGATCAGACACCATTCTATGCAGAATCTGGAGGACAAGAGGCTGACCAAGGTATTATAGAAGGAGAAAATTTAGTAGCAAAAGTACTAGATGTTCAAAAACAAAAAGAAATTTACACTCATATAGTTGAAATTGAAAGTGGACTAGATGAATTAGTAGAAGGTACATTATTAAATTTAACTGTAGATCCAGTTAGAAGAGAAGAGATTGCAAAGAATCATACAGCAACTCACTTATTACATCAAGCTTTAAAAGATATATTAGGGACACATGTACAGCAAGCAGGATCATCATGTGGAGCAGAAAGATTGAGATTTGACTTTAATCACTATGAAGCTTTAACAGCAGAAGAAATTGAAAAAGTAGAAAAAGCAGTAAATGAAAGAATATTTATGGCTACATCTGTAAATGCTGAAGTAATGTCTATGGATGATGCAAAAGCAAAAGGAGCAACAGCTCTATTTGGAGATAAATATGGAGATGAAGTAAGAGTTGTTTCAATCGGAGATTACTCAATGGAGCTTTGTGGAGGAACTCACATAAGTAATATTGGAAAAATAGGAATCTTTAAAATTGTTTCAGAAGCTGGAGTTGCAGCTGGAGTTAGAAGAATAGAAGCTCAAACTAGCTATAAAGCATACTTAGCAGTTTTAGAGATGGAAAAAACTATGAAAAGAGTTGCTAAAAACTTAAAAACTGATTTACATAAAATTGAAGAAAGATCAGAAAAAGTAGTTGAAGAAACAAGAGAGTTATCAAAAGAAGTTGAAACTTTAAAAGCTAAAGTAGCATCATTTGAAGCAAACTCATTATTTGATGAGATTGAAGAAATAAATGGAGTTAAGGTTTTAGTAAAAGACTTTAAAGATAAAGAGGCAGATTCGTTAAGAGAGATTGTAGATAAAGCAAAAGATAAATTAGGAAGTTGTGTTATTGCATTAGGATCAGATAACGAGAAAGCAATATTTGCTATTGGAGTTACAAAAGATTTAATTGGAAAAGTTAAAGCTGGAGACTTAGTAAGAGAGGCTGCTAAGATAGCTGAAGGAAATGGTGGAGGAAGACCTGACTTTGCACAAGCTGGAGGAAAGAATGGAGCAAAAGTTAAGGAAGCACTTTCTGCTGTAAAGGAGATTTTAGCAAAATCATTATAATTGGAGGAAGATAATTATGTATAAAAGATATCTTTCTTTAGATGTAGGAGATGTAAGAATAGGAGTGGCAAAATCGGATTTAATGGGAATGGTTGCCACTCCCTTAGAAGTAATTGATAGAAGAAAGACTAAAGCTGTAAAAAGAATTGCTGAGCTGTGTAGACAAGAAAATACTAAATCGATAGTTATAGGAATACCTAAAAGTTTAGATGGAACAGAAAAACGTCAAGCAGAAAAAGTAAGAGAATTTATGGAGAAACTAAATAAGTCTATTGAAGGATTAGAGTTTTTTGAGATAGACGAAAGACTTTCCACTGTTTCAGCAGATAGAATGTTAAACGAAACAAATCTAAGGGGAGCCAAAGAAAAAAGAAAAGTAGTTGATAAGGTAGCGGCAGCTATTATACTACAGACTTTCTTAGACATGAAAAAATAACTAAGTGGAGGCTAGCATGAATTTTAAGGGGATGACAAAATTATTTTTTGTATTAGTTATACTAGTGTGTTCTTGGTGGTTAGCAGTTATGAAACCAACAAAACTAGGACTAGACTTAAAAGGTGGGGTTTATGTAGTTTTACAAGCTCAACCAGAAAATGGTACAGAGCTAGATGATGATGCTATGAACAGGCTGATAGAAGTTTTAGACAGAAGAATAAATGGTCTTGGAGTAGCAGAATCAGTTGTACAAAGAGCAGGAATGGATAGAGTTATTATAGAATTACCAGGAATTACAAACTCAGATGATGCAGTAAAGATGATTGGAAAAACAGCATTGTTAGAGTTTAAAATAATGAATGATGACGGTTCTTTAGGTGAAACACTATTAACAGGTGGAGCACTAAAAAAAGCAGAAGTTTCATACGATAATCTAGGAAGACCTCAAATTCAATTTGAAATGAATATAGAGGGAGCAAAAGAGTTTGCTAGAATAACTAGAGAAAATATTGGAAAAAGATTAGCTATAACACTTGATGGAGAAGTTCAAACAGCACCATCGATTAATAGTGAAATTCCAAGTGGAAATGGAGTTATAACAGGAAGTTACACTCCAGATGAAGCTAAAAAAACAGCAACATTATTAAATGCAGGAGCATTACCAGTTAAAGCTGAAATAATTGAAACGAGAATTGTTGGAGCATCTTTAGGAGATGAATCAATAGCTCAGAGTAAAACTGCAGCTATGGTAGCAGTTGGATTAATTGCAACATTTATGTTAATTATGTATAGACTACCTGGGTTTGTAGCAGATTTAGCATTATTAAGTTTTGGACTTGTAATGTTTGCAATGCTGAACTTTATTGATGCAACATTAACATTGCCAGGAATAGCGGGTATGATATTATCTGCAGGTATGGCAGTTGATGCTAATGTAATCATCTTTGAAAGAATAAAAGATGAATTGAAATTAGGAAGCACAATTAATGGTGCAATAAAGCTTGGATTTAGTAAAGGAATAGCTTCGATTATAGATTCTAACGTTACGACATTATTAACAGCTTTAGTGTTATTTATGTTTGGAACAGGAACTGTAAAAGGATTTGCAGTAACTTTAACAATTGGAACTGTGGCGTCAATGCTTACAGCAATTTTCATAACAAAGGTTCTGTTAACAACAACAGTGGATTTATTTAAAATAAAAAGAACAGAGTTCTTCGGTGTGAAAAGGGGGTAAGTAAATGTATATTGAGGTAATAAAGCACAGTAAAAAATGGATAACATTATCAACAATATCTTTTATAATATTCCTAGGAATGTTTTTAGTAAAAGGGTTGAACTATGGAATAGATTTTACAGGTGGAAGTTTAATTCAGCTAAATTATACTAATAATATAACATTAACAGATATAAATAAAGAGCTAGATGAGTTAGCAGTTGAGATTCCACAACTTTCGTCAACTGCAAGAAAAGTCCAAGTTTCTCAAGCAGATAATAATGTTATTATTAGAACTGCTGAAATGAGTGATAAAGAAACAGAGAAGTTATTAACAAATCTTCAAACATTAGGAGATTATAAATTAGAAAGAGCTGAAAAAGTAGGAGCAACAATAGGTGAAGAATTAAAAACATCAGCAATCTATGCTCTTACAATAGGTGGATTATTAATAGTTTTATACATAACAATGAGATATGAATTTAAATTTGCAATAGCTGGAATTTTAACATTATTACATGATGTTACTGCAGCTTTAGGAGTTATAGCATTGTTAGGGTATGAGGTTGATACACCGTTTATAGCAGCTATTCTAACAATATTAGGATACTCTATTAACGATACAATCATAATATATGATAGAATCAGAGAGAGTTTAAGAAAAAAATCAGATTTAACTTTTGGAGAAGTATTAAATAAAAGTTTAAATCAAGTTTTAGTAAGATCAATTAATACTTCAGTTACAACATTATTAGCATTAGTTGCAATATTAGTTTTTGGTGGAGATAGTTTAAGAACATTTACAACAACACTTTTAGTGGGAATTGGAGTGGGAACTTACTCATCAATATATATTTCAACACCTTTAGTGTATCTTTTTGAAAAGAAAAGAGACGATAAGTATGAACCTAAAAAAGATGACGATGATGATAATTCACATCCTGAAGAAAAAATTGTAGTATAACAAAAAAGCCACCTGAAAAAGGTGGCTTAATCTACTTAATAAGAGTTGGAGGAAAAAATGAGAACGTGGGCAGAGATAGATCTAGATAACTTAGAATATAATATAAAAAAAATAAAAGAACTATCTCATGACAGAGACATAATGGCCATTATAAAAGCAGATGCCTATGGAATGGGAGCAGTCACAATAGCAAAAGAACTTTCAAAAATGGGGGTAAAAATATTTGGAGTTTCATCTCTAGAAGAAGGGATAGAACTAAGGAATAACGACATTGATGATGAGATTTTAATCTTAGCAGGAATTTTTAACGAAGAGTTAGAAGAAGCAGAGAAAAAAAATCTACAAGTTACTTTGACTGATCTTTCTCAAATAAAATATATTAATGAAAAGGGACTTTCGTTAAAAGTACATATAAAAGTAGATACAGGAATGGGTAGAGTTGGATTTACAGTAGAGGAAGGAAAAGCAGCTATAGACATATGTAAGGAAAAAAATATAGAAGTAGTTGGAGTTTATTCACATTTATCAGTATCAGATGAATCAGATGAAGAATCAATAAGCTATACAAAAAAGCAGTTAGAAAAATTTAGAGATTTTGAAAAGTTAGAAGAGATAAAATATATCCATATTCTTAATAGTGGAGGGATATTAAAGTTTTCTGAAATTCCTCAAAGTAATTTAGTTAGAGCTGGAATAATTATGTATGGTGTTTATGGAGAGGGAGTTATAGAAAATTTAAAAAGAGTTTTTACTTTAAAAAGTAGAATACTTTTTTTAAAAGAACTAAAAGAGGATATAGATATATCTTATGGAAGAGTAGGTAAAGGATATAAAAATGATTTAATTGCAACAATAACAGTTGGATATGCAGATGGTTTCAGAAGAGAGCTTTCAAATAAGGGAACAATTGAAATTCATGGAGTTCCTTGTAAAATAGTAGGTAAGGTTTGTATGGATATGCTTATGGTAAGAATACCAGATGAGCTAAAAGGTAGAGTAAAAGCAGGAGATGAAGTAACTGTAATGGGAGAGGACATTTTTGACAAATCAATAATGGTTGGATCTTCTATTTACGAGTTATTTACTGGACTAAGTAGAAGGGTTAGTAGAGTTTATTTGAAACATGGAAAGCCTTACTTAGTGAATAGCCTAATAGGAAAATTATAAAGGAGAGTTTAATGGCAAAAGTAATATTAGAATCAGGAAAAGAAAAGAAAATTAGGAATTTTTATCCAAATGTATTTAAAGATGAGATACAGGATATTTTAGGAAATGTTTCTAATGGAGATATAGTTGAGGTTTGTACAACGGATGGAGAGCTTGTGGCAAAAGGATATGTAGCAGAGGCAACAAATGCGTTTGTTAGAGTTTTAACAACAAAGGATATACCAGTTGATAAAACATTAATTTTAGAAAAAATAAAAAGAGCTTATGAAAAGAGAAAGCATCTTTTAGCAGAAACTAATTGTGTTAGAGCTTTTTATTCTGAAGCAGATGGAATACCAGGATTAATAATTGATAAATTTGATAAATATGTATCTGTACAATTTAGAAATTCAGGATTAGAAGTAGCTTTTAGACAAGAAATAATAAATGCTATAAAAAAAGTTATGAAACCAAAAGGAATATATGAAAGAAGTGATGTTGAAAATAGAACTCATGAAGGTGTAGAGCAACAAACTGGAATAATATATGGTGAGATTCCAGAAAGAATCGTAATGGAAGATAATGGATTAAAATATTACGTAGATATTATAGATGGTCAAAAAACAGGATTTTTCCTAGATCAAAGAGACTCTAGAAAGTTTATAAGACCATTTTTAAATGAAAATACAAGATTTCTAGATGTATTCTCTAGTAGTGGTGGGTTTTCAGTTGCAGCATTAAAAGAAGGATGTAAAAAAGTTATAGCAATTGATAAAGAACCTCACGCATTAGAACTGTGTAAAGAAAACTATGAATTAAATGAGTTTACAAATGATTTTGAAACAGCTGAGGGAGATGCATTTTTAATGTTAAAAATCTTAGCTAATAGAGGAGAAAAGTTTGATGTAATAACATTAGATCCACCATCATTAATAAAGAAGAAGATTGATATTCATAGAGGAAGAGATATGTTCTTCAGTTTATGTGATGAAAGTTTCAAGTTAATTGAAGATGGTGGGATAGTAGGAATAATAACTTGTGCTTATCATATGAGTCTTCAAGATTTAATAGAAGTAACAAGAATGGCAGCTTCAAAGAATGGAAAATTATTACAAGTTATAGGAGTAAATTATCAACCAGAAGATCATCCATGGATTTTACATGTTCCAGAAACATTATACTTAAAAGCTTTATGGGTTAGAGTAGTAAATAATTAATTTAAGGGGGAATAATTATGTACTTAGATATTTTAATAGCAGTAATACTTATATTTGCAGTGATTGAAGGATTAAAAGATGGATTTTTACTACAATTCTTCTCAATCTTTGGAATTTTCATTGATTTTATTATAGCTCAAAAATTTACTCCAATTGTAATAGAGAAATTAGCTATGAATAACAATGAAAGTAACTACTTATTGACGTATATAGGTGTATTTATAGCTTCATACTTTGCTATTGCTATTTTAATGTTTTTTATAGGAATTATTTTAAAAAATCAAAATAAAGGGTTCTTATCTAGAGGATTAGGTGGAGCTTTTGGATTAGTAAAAGGACTTATAATTTCATTAATAATTTTATTTATTTTTAATTTTGCTGCTCAAAAATATACAGTTTTAAAAAAGTATGGAATTGACAGTAAGACTAATGCAGTATTTTTAGAGAAATCTCATTATATTGAGGAATATTTACCAAAAGAGTTAAAATCAGAATTAAACTATATAAAAGGAAAAGAACTAGTTGAAAAGTACTTTAATAAAATGTTTTAGGAGAGAAAAATGAAAATAATTGAAAAATATATATTGGAAGATGTGAAGATGCCAATAATATTTGGAGTATCACTATTTACATTTATTTTCTTAATAGAGATTATTGTATCTCTTATGGAAAATATAATTGTAAAAGGAATCTCATTAATTGATGTATTAAGAATATTGTCATTTTATCTACCTCCAATTTTATCACAAACAATACCAATGGGTGTATTTTTAGGAGTTATGATAACTTTTTCTAAATTTACAAGAACAAGTGAAGCTACAGCAATGAGTTCTATAGGAATGTCCTTAAAAGATATATTGAAGCCAATAGTAATATTGGCTTCAATAATAACTGTTTTTATATTTTTCCTACAAGAAAGTATTATTCCTAGATCTTTTAGTAAATTAGAAGAAATAACAATGAAAATAGCATATGAAAATCCAGTATTTCAACTAAAAGAGAGAATATTAATTGATGAAGTCGATGAATATAGCTTATACATTGAAAAGATTGACAGAAAAACTAATGAAGCTGAAAATGTTTTGATTTTCCAAAAAGAAGATAAAAATAATTTTCCTACAATTTTATTAGGAGATAAAGCATACTGGAAAAATGTAAATATGGTATTAGAAGATTCTAAGTTTTATACTTTCAATCTAGATGGAACAATAAAATTAGAGGGAGAATTTAAGCAGAAGAAAATACCTTTAAACTCATATTTTCAAGAGGTTAATATAGAAGTAAAAGATATTGAAGCTATGGGAATAACAACTCTTTTAAAAAATTTAAAAGGAAAAACATATCAAGAAAAAATTCCATATTTAGTTGAGATTAATAGAAAGATAGCAATTCCATTGTCAACTGTTGTATTAGCTATTTTAGGAGTTCTTTTATCAATTGGCCATCATAGAAGTGGAAAAGGAGCTAGTTTCGGAGTAAGTTTAGGAGTTATATTTACCTATATTGTATTTCTTAATGTAGGAATGGTAATGGCAAATAAAGGTGTAGTATCACCATATATGGGAGTTTGGCTACCAAATTTATTATTAGTTGGTGGAACAGCTCTACTATATAAAAGAAAAGCAGGTGGTGCTAAATGAAAAAATTAGATATCTATATAAGTAAGAACTTCATAAAATCATTTTTATTAAGTTTAATTGCGTTTATAAATATTTTTATATTAAGTCAACTTTTTAAAATAATAAGATATATAACAGCTGGAAGAATGAGTGTTTCAGAATCGGCAACATATATATTATATTTATTACCTAAAATATTTATAGAGGTGACTCCTCTAGCAGTACTTTTAGGTTCGTTAATGTGTATCAATAGAATGGCTTCAAATTTAGAAATTATATCTTTGAAAACTTCAGGAATAAGTTTTAGAAGAATAGTAAGATATCCTATAATAATATCATTTTTAATATCTTTGATAGTATTCCAAGTAATGAATCGTATTCATCCAATGGCTTTAGCAAAAAGTAGAGCCTTAAGAGCTGGAAGGAAAATATCAGAAAGAGTATTACCAACAACTAAAAATAATGCATTTTTAAGAACAGAAGATAATCTTGTTTATTATATAAAACAAGTAGATAGAATAGGAAATACAGGAACTCTTTTAGAGATAATAAAATTAGATAAAGATTTTGAAAAAATAGAAGAAATAATAACAGCAAAAAGTGGTGAGTTTGATTTAAATAAAAACCAATGGGTACTGAAAGATGCTGTTGTAAATAACTTTGTTAATAAAACTCAAAAAAGTTATAAAGTATACTCTAATGAAACTTTGGATAAAGGACCATCAGATTTTATAACAATTCAAGGAGATCCAGATGAATTGACAAATGCTGAAATAGCAAAATCAATTAGAGATATTAGGATAACAGGTGGAGATATAAAAGAACCACTGTCTGTTTTAGGAAAAAGATATTCTTTTCCTTTTGCAAGCTTTATAGTATCATTTTTAGGATTAGCTTTAGGAAGTAGATATGTAAGAGGAGCTTCAGCAATAAGTATTGCTTTAAGTGTTGGATTAGGATATTCATACTATATAGTACAAGCATCTTTTGAAGCTTTAAGTGTTAATGGATTGTTGAATCCATTTATAAGCGGTTGGATCCCAAATGTGATATTTTTATGTTTAGGAATTTACTTTATGAAGGAAGCAGAATATTAAGGAGGAAAATGAGCATAACTACTAAGAGGTTAGATAATGGTATAACGTTATTAATGGAAGACATAAAAAGTATAAATACAGCTAGCTTAGGTTTTTTTGTAAGAGCTGGTGTAAAAAATGAGTTGCCTGGTGAAGAAGGAATCTCTCATTTTATAGAGCATTTATTATTTAAAGGAACAACTAATCGTTCTGCAAAAGAGATATCAGAAGAGATTGATGATCAAGGCGGAATGATAAATGCGTATACAAGTGTTGAAAAAACAGCATACTATATTCAAATGACTTCAAATACATTAGAAATTGGAATCGATATTTTAAATGATATGTTTTTAAATTCTACATTTACAGATGAAAATATTGAAAAAGAAAGAAATGTAATAATAGAAGAGATAAGAATGTATGAAGATATCCCAGAGGAAGTTGTACATGAAGAAAATCTTGGATTTGCTATAACTGGTGCACAAAGCCAAAAAGTAGCTGGAACAATAGAAAGTTTAAAAGGAATAGACAGAGAAAAAATATTAAAATATTTCTATGATATGTATAAACCTGAAAATATAGTTGTTGCAGTAGCAGGAAATATTGAAGAGGAAAAAATATTTAAACAATTAAATGAAGGTATTGGACAGTTAAAAGATAGAAGTACAAAAAGAGTTTATAATGGAGACATGGTTATAAATTCAGGAGAAAAGATAATAGTTCAAGAAACAAACCAAGTTCATTTGTGTATAAATACTTTAGGAACATCAAGCACTGATAAAGACAGAGTTGAAGCATCTGTAATATCAAATGTTTTAGGTGGAAATATGAGTTCTAGACTTTTTCAAAAAATTAGGGAAGAAAGAGGATTAGCATATTCAGTTTATTCTTATACATCTAATTTTGATGAAGGTGGATTATTCACTGTATACGCAGGAACTACGCATGAAGATTATAAAGAAGTAATCTCTTTAATAGAGGAAGAATTAAAAGAATTAAAAGAGAATGGGATTACTGAAAAAGAGCTTCAAAGAGCAAAAAATCAATTCTTAAGTATGGTAACTTTTGGTTTAGAGAGTAGCAAAGGTAAAATGACAAGAATGGCAGGATCATATTTAGTTTATGGTTATGTAAGAGATATTGAAACTGTAATAAAAGAGATTGAAGATGTAAACTTAAATGATATTAAAAGAGTTGCTAAAAAAATATTTGATGAAAAGTATATATCTAAAACAATTTTAGGGAACATATAAAGGGGAAAAAATGGAAAACGTTATTGTTAAATTAGTACTAGAAAACGGAGTAGAATTACCAAAATATATGACAGAGGGTGCAGCTGGAATGGATGTAAAAGCAAACATAACAGAACCAGTTACATTAAAAACTTTAGAAAGAAAATTAATTCCAACTGGAATTAAGATGGAAATACCTTCTGGATATGAAGTACAAGTGAGACCAAGAAGTGGGCTTGCTTTAAAGCATGGAATAACTTTAGTTAACACTCCAGGGACGATTGATTCAGACTACAGAGGTGAAGTTGGAGTTATATTAATAAATTTAAGTAATGAAGAATTTATAGTAAACCCAGGAGAAAGAATTGGTCAATTAGTTCTTCAAAAAGTTTATAAGATGGAGTTTGAAAAAGTAGATGAGTTATCAACAACTGTAAGAGCTGAAGGTGGATTTGGTCATACAGGAAAATAGGAGAAATTAATGGGAAAAAATCATGATTTAGTAGTTACTATAAAAAGAATAAAAAAAATGAAAAATATGATTTTATATATTGCTCTATGCATAGTTTTAATAAGTTTATTAACTGTGTATAGTGCAACAATCCATAAAGGAACGTCATTTTTTTATAAAGAAATTGTTTGGATAGGATTAGGAGTATTAACGTATTTTATCTTTTCTTTTATAGATTATAAGGTATACGGGAAATATTATAAAATTATTTATCTTATAAATGTTATTTTATTATTGCTGGTATTTGTTATCGGTGATAAAAGATTGGGAGCTCAGAGGTGGATTGATTTAGGATTTATAACAATTCAACCCTCTGAATTCTCAAAACTATTTATTGTTTTAACTTTTTCAGAAGTTTTAGCTACTAAATATAATAATAAATTTTCTGGATTTAAAAGTATTATAGCGACAAGCATGCATGTTTTACCAATATTTTTATTGATAGCAGCTCAACCAGATTTAGGAACATCATTAGTTATAATATTTTTATACTTAATACTAATTTTTATAAATGGAATAGATTGGAAGACTATAATAATTTTAGCATTTATAGGAATTTCAATGGCTCCAATCGGGTATTTTTTCTTATTAAAAGATTATCAAAGAGAAAGAGTGTTAACATTTTTAAATCCAGAAGCTGATTTGTTAGGTAGTGGTTGGAATGTAACTCAATCAATGATAGCAGTAGGATCTGGTGGAGTATTTGGAAAAGGATTTTTACAAGGAACTCAAAGTAAATTGAGATTTTTACCAGAATCGCATACAGATTTTATAGCAGCCGTATTTTTAGAGGAGAGAGGGTTAATTGGAGGATGCGTTTTATTAATTCTTTATATTTTACTTTTATGGGGAATAATGAGAATTGGTGACAAATCTGAAGGTTATGGAAAACTGATCTGTTACGGAATATCGGCTATATTCTTTTTCCACATAGTTATAAACATTGGAATGGTAACAGGAATAATGCCAGTTACAGGATTACCTCTTCTTCTTATGAGTTATGGAGGAACATCATTTTTATTTGCTTTTGCAATGCTAGGAATAGTTCAAAGCATAAATATATATAGGGAGTAAGAAATGGAATATATTATAGATTCTAGTTTTCATGAAGTTAGATTAGATAGGTTTTTAAGAAAAAAATATGAAAATACTCCATTAACAGAGATTTTTAAAGGAATAAGAACTGGGAAAATAAAAGTTAATGGAAAAAAATCTAAAGAAAACTATAGATTAAAAGAAGGGGATATTGTAAAAGTTTTAATAGCTGGTGGAGAAACAGTTGCAAAAGACTTTATAAAAATATCGCCTCAAGATATGAAGACTTTAAAAAGTGGAATTATTTATGAAGATGAGAAAGTTATTATCTTTAATAAAGATGCTAATATGGTTATGCATAAAGGAAGTGGTCATGAATATGGACTTTCTGAACTTTTTAAAAGTTACTATAAAACAGATGAATTTAATTTTGTAAATAGAATAGATAAATCTACTTCTGGTTTGGTTATAGGAGCTAAGAGTTTAGCAGTAACAAGAGAGTTAGCAGAAGAGGTTAGAGAAGGAAAAACAGATAAAAAATATTATATATTAGTTGATGGTATTCTTACTAAGAAAGAGTTTACTTTAAAAACATATCTAAAAAAAGAAGAAACAAAAGTAATAGAGTTAGATTCTTATGAAGATGGTGCAAAAGAGAGTATATCTTATTTTAAAGTTTTAAAAATTGGTAAGAGAAAAACTATTCTAGAAGGAAAACTTGAAACGGGAAGAACACATCAATTAAGAGTACAGTTATCAAACTTAGGACATCCTATTGTTGGGGATGGAAAATATGGAAAAGGTGGAAAAAATATGTTTTTATTTTCATATTATTGTGAAATACCAAAATATAAAATAAAAATAGAATTACCTTTACCAGAGGAGTTCCTAAAAAATTTAGATTAAAAAAACGGTTTTTATTTTAAACCGTTTTTTTTATTACTATTATTTATTTAAAAAAGAATTTGCAATTAAAATAACTTTAATTGTATCATCAGAGTTTTCATCTATAGAAACTCCAAATAAAACATCGTCAATTTCAGCACGACACTCTTTTTTTATTGTTTCAACAATAATACTAGATTCCATTAAATTCAAGTCTTTAGGTCCAATAATATTAACTAAGAATTTAGTTGCACCTAAAATTGTTCTTTCAAAAAGAGATGAGTCAACAGCAGCAAGAGCAGCTTTTTCAGCTCTCTTTTCACCTTCGCCTTCACCAAATCCTAAAATAGCTTCTCCTGAATTTAATAAAAGTGATTTTATATCAGCAAAATCTAGATTAATTAGACCTTTAGCTAACATAAGATCTGTCATACCTTTAACAGCGGTAAATAAAACAAAATTACTTTTTTTAAAGGCTTCTTGTACTGTTATATTAGGGGTTGAGCTATCTAAAAGTTTATCGTTAGGGATAACAATGAGAGAATCAACAAAAGGTTTAAGATTTTTAATACCAGCTTCAGCAATTTTCATTCTTCTTCTTCCTTCAAAAGAAAAAGGTTTAGTTACAATTGCAACAGTTAAAATATTCATCTCTTTAGCTAATTTTGCAATTAAAGCCGTGGCAGCACTACCTGTTCCACCTCCCATAGTAGAGGTTAAAAATAAAAAGTCAGTACCTCTTAAAATATTTTTAATAAAAGCTAAACTTTCTTTTGTAGCTTTTTCTCCTAACTCAATATTTCCACCACAACCAAGTCCTTTTGTGGTTGACGGTCCTAATTGAATTTTATGAGGAGTTTTAGAATTGTTTAAATCTTGTAAATCAGTATTGAGTGCAAAAAAAGTCACATCATCAATATGAGAAGAAACAATTTCATCAAGTGCGTTTATACCACCGCCACCAATACCCATAACTTTTATATTAACATTAAACTTATCTCCCAAAAAAACTCACCCCCTAAATAAAATAGATAGCAATATATAACATTAGTACTTTAATACTATACGATTTCCTTTGTGTCAACAGCAAAAAAATTATTTTAAATGTTCAGTGTCAGAAAATTTAATAATTTTAAAGCCATTTGAATCATATTCAACAATAGTTGTACTTGTATTTTCAGGAACAGGTTGCTTGGAGAACTCATCAATACCTTTTTCATTAATAATATTGAAGATAGCTTTCAGTGTAACACCATGACTGATAACTAAGATATTTCCATTATTATTTTCTTTAATAAGTTTTTCTAATCCAAGTTTAACTCTATCTAATATCTCTTCATAACTTTCTCCATTATAAGCACTAGGATTATAGTCCATAGCGTTATTCCAGAAATTATGGTATTCAATAGGATAATTTTTTTCAAACTCTTCTCTTGGAATTCCTTCAACTTTTCCCATATTTATTTCTTGGAATTCATCAATGGTAGTTATTTCCATATTTTTATCTCCAAGTAAAAGTTTGGTTGTTTGTAAAGCTCTATCTTGTGGTGATGAGTAAACTTTTTTAAAATCAATATCTTTTAAGTGTTGAGAAAGTTTTTTAGCTTGTTCAACTCCTAGTTCTGTTAGTGGAGAGTTAGATCTTCCTTGAAAAATCTTTAGTGTATTCCAAACAGTTTCACCATGTCTTACAAAATAAATACGTAGCATAATTTTCTCCTTTTTAAGTATAAAAACTCTTTTTTTTAATATGATATTCTTGTATAATCTTATTATACATTGAATTTTGGAGGTTGTAAAATGAAGTTTTTAGGAGTAATTCCAGCAAGATATGAATCAACAAGATTACCGAGAAAGCCATTAAAAGATATTTGTGGTCATTCAATGATTGAATGGGTTTATAAAAGAGCTATGAAATCTAATTTAGATGAAGTAATTGTAGCTACAGATTCTCAAGAAGTTTTTGATGCAGTTAAATCATTTGGAGGAGAAGTTATATTAACAGATGTAAATCATTTAAATGGAACTAGTAGAATAGCAGAAGTTTGTGAAAAAATAACTGATTATGATGTAATTATAAATATTCAAGGAGATGAACCTTTAATAGAGCCAGATATGATAAACTCATTGATTAATGTATTTAAAGATGAAGAGGATTTAAAAATGGCAACATTAAAACATAAACTCTTAAAAAAAGAGGATATTGAAAATCCTAATTATGTAAAAGTTGTAACTGATAAAAAAGATTATGCAATATATTTTTCAAGAAGTGTAATACCATATCCAAGAAATGAGAATTTAGATATATATTTTAAACATGTGGGTATCTATGGATACAAAAGAGAATTTGTTTTAGAATATGCAAAGTTAAAAAGTACTCCTTTAGAAAATTCAGAATCATTAGAGCAGCTTAGAGTTTTAGAAAATGGATATAAAATAAAAGTTTTAGAAACACCATTTGAAATAATAGGGGTAGATACTCAAGATGAGCTTGAAAAAGTAAGAAAGTATATAAGTGAAAAAGGAATAGAGTTATAATGAAAAAGCGAAATATAAAAAATATGATAGCTATTGGTATTTGTTTATTAGGTTTTGCAGGATGTAGTAGTAGTTCAAAAAAAGATTATTATGAAAGACCAGGAAGTTCTTCATCTAATTTAAAAGGAGATAGAGTTGATTTATATGGGAGTTATTCTAAAGATAAAATACCTGTGGCAAGACCTATACCATATTTAAAATATGTAAACGATATGGAGTCCCCAAAAGTTCCAATTAAGTATTATAAAGAAAAAGAATTTTTAGATTTTTACAAAAATACTAAAGTTAAGGGACATGGAGATAATTCAAATTATTGGAGATGGAAAGTTACTTTAACTAAAAAAGAGATAAGTAATGTATTAAATAAGAATTTAGTAACTTTAAGTTCGAGAAGACCAAAAGAGGTATTAACTTATGAAAAAGGAGAATGGATAGCTAAAAAAATTCCATTAAATCCAGTTGGTGAAGTTATAACTTTAAGAGTTCTTGAAAGAGGTAAATCAGGTTTAGTAACAAAATTATTAATAAAAGGAACTAGAGGAGAATATATTGTTGCAAAAGAGGGGAATATTAGAAATTTACTAAGTTTAAGTAGAAATAACGTAGATAGTGTAGTAAATATTTATGGTGCCAAAGGAGGAAGTGCTAGCTACAATGATAAACCAATATCAAAAAATCCAAGTATGTTACCATCAGCGTTTATAGCAATAGAAAAGCTAGGAAATGGTGGTTTTAATATTTATGGTGGAGGATTTGGACATGGTTCTGGTATACCTCAATGGTCTGCTATGGATTTAACTAAAAATAAGGGATATTCATACAAACAAGTTTTACAAAGATATTATACAGATACAAAGTTAAAAAATATGAGATCAGTAGATGGAATAGGAGATAAAATAAGAGTTGGTATAATGAATAGTGGATTTTCAACTCTTAATCATTCAAAAATTTCAATGTTTTCTTTAGGAACCATAAAAATAAAAAGTAAAGATGGAAATGTAAATATAAATCCAAGAACTTCGGTTGATTTTGTAGTAAAAGATGGATATACACAAGTAATTGTTCAAAATAAATTAAGATTGAAGACAAGAAACTTTATAAACATCACATCTAATAAAATGATTTCTGTAACAAACATAAGGAGAAATGTAAGAAATAAATATCCAACATATAGAGGTGAATTTGAAATAAGATTAGCTCAAGGTGGAAAAAGTTTAAATTTAATTAATGAAATAAATATAGAAGATTATTTACTACAAGTTGTACCAAGTGAAATGCCACAAAGTTTTGGATTAGAAGCTCTTAAAGTACAAGCAATTGCAGCAAGAACTTATGCAGCAAAAGATATTTTGAGAAATAGATATGCAAAGCAAGGGTTTCATATAGTAGATAGCACACAAAGTCAAGTATATAATAATTTAGATGAAAATGAATTAGCGTCTCAAGGGGTCAAATCGACAAAAGGTTTAATATTGGTGCACGAAGATAAGCCAATAGATGCAAAATATTATTCAACCTCATCTGGATTTAACTCAAGTGCTCATAATGTGTGGTAAAATATAAAAAAAGCATTGACTAAATAGTCATTATAGATTAGAATATTCTATGACTGTTTAGTCATTTTAAATTTAAGTTCAGTAAGGGGGCAAGATGCTAAAGGAGGGAAAAAAAGAACAAATTTTAGAAGCAGCGAAAGATGTTTTGTTGAAAAAAGGGATATTTAAAACACGAGTTGAAGATATAACTACTTATTTAGGAATTGCTAAGGGAAGCTTTTATACGTATTTCAAATCTAAAGATCAACTTTTAGAAGAAATTATTGATAGAGTGTACGAAATTAGAGAAGCAGAATTAGAAGAACTTTTAAAAAGTGATTCTAATTATGAAGAGCGAATAAAAATTTTTATAATAAAAAGATTTGTTATATCATCAGATAACTTAAAGTCTCACTTAATATTAATAAATTTAACAAGAAATCTAGAGCATTTAACACCTGTTCTTAGAGAAAAACTTTTACAAATAGAGATTTTAAATAGAAAATTTCTAAAAGAGATAATAAAAAATATTCCAAATATAAATTATTCAGAAGATGAAATGAATACAATCATAATCTTCATTATGGGTGGAATAAAATCTTATAGATTAGAGAGATTATTTTATAAGAATACAGATGACTACTTTATAAGTGATATAGATGAGTTTAGAGAAAGACTAAGAAATATAAACTTAGAAAAAGAGGTAGAATTAGTGGTAAGTGGAATTTTAAAATTACTAACAGGAGGAAATTAATGAAAAAGTTATTAGGATTACTGGTATTGCTTTCAACAGCAGCCTTTTCAAGAGAACTGACATTAGAAAGTGCAATTGATTTAGCCTTAGAAAATGGAAAAACGATAAAAACATCAGAGTTATCAAAAGAAAATGCAAAGTTAAATGTTAGAAGAGCATTTAAAACAGCTTTACCAACAGTAACATACAATGGACAATATCAAAAAGCAGAGCACACAAATAGAAATATGCTAGATATAGTTGAATCAGATGGAACAACAGGAATAGGAGCAAAAAGTGGATACACACAAACAATAGGTCTTTATCAACCTTTATTTAGAGGAGGGGCGATAACAGGTGGAATTTTAGGTGCTGAAGCTTCAAGAAATATGGCAGATATTTATCTTTTATCTGAAAAAAGAGATGTAAGATTAGATATAATAGCTCTATATTCAAGTATAATAAATTTTGAAAAAGATTTAACAGTTTTAGAGACATCTAGAAAAGAGTTACAAGCTAGATATGATAAACAAAGCGAACAATTAAATTTAAGACTAGTTACAAAAGCCGATCTTTTAAAAACTGAATATTCTATTTTAGATTTAGAGGCACAAATAACAGGAACTAAAACAAATTTAGAGATAGCTAAAAAAGATTTGAAATTGAAGCTAATGATTCCAAATAATGAAGAGATTACTTTAAAAGATTTCCAAGTACCAGAAAATTTAACTTCAGGAATTGATTTTGGAAAAGATTTAGATCAAGCACTAACAAATAGTTTATCTGCTAAACTAGCAGTAAATAAAGTTAACTATGCAGCAGCTGAAAAAGTTGTAGCAAGATCAAGTTTATTACCGCAAGTTGATGCTTTTGCAACATATGGAACATCAAAAGAAAGTCATCATTTTGATAATAGTTTTGACAATGCTGAATGGAGAGGTGGAGTTTCTGTAAAATGGGACGTATTTTCATTTGGAAGTGGAATTGATGAATATAATGTGGCAAAAAACAATGAAAATATAGAATCTATAAATCAAGAGTTAACATCAGATAACATAAAACTATCTGTTACAAAAAATTATAGAGAATTAATACGTTTACAACAATTAAGAGATTCTAGAAATAAGGCTTTAGAAGCAGCAACAGAAAACTTTAATATAGATACAGAAAGATATAATGCAGGATTAATTTCAACTGTAGATTATTTATTATCAGAAAGTCAATATAGACAAGCAGCTGTAGATTATAACTCAGCAGTATTAAATTATTATGTAGCATTTGAAAAGTATAGATCATCACTTATTTAATATTTAGGAGGAAAGATGAAAAAGGGATTATTCATATTAACAGCGGCAGCTATCTTGATGACTGCTTGTGGGAAAAAAGAAGAAGCAGTAGTAGAAAAACCAAAAAAGCCAGTAGTGGCATCACAAGTTAAAAAGGAACAAGTTTCAGATATATATACAACTGATGGAACAATTGTACCTCAAGAAAAAGTAAACCATACATTAGACACACAAGGAACTGTATCAACAGTATTAAAGAAAAATGGAGATTTTGTTAAAAAAGGTGAAGTAATAGTAAAATTTACAGATGCAAAAGCTGAGTCAAATTATGATGCAGCAAAAGCTAATTTACAATCAACAAAAAATAATTTTGAAAAATTTAATAAGCTTTATGAGAAACAGATGATATCTCAGTTAGAGTTTTTAAATTATAGAGATGCATATACAAATGCATTAGCAGATTATACAGCTAAAAAATCAAACTACGATAAATTAACTAGAAAATCTGAGTTAACAGGGTTAGTAGGAAACTTAAACTTAAAGTCTGGAAATGTAGTAGAAGCTAATTCAACTGTATTCACAGTAGTAGATGAGAATATAATGGAAATAACTGTTGATTTCCCAGGTTACTGGTTAAGTACATTAAACGAGGGATCACCAGTGACTTTAATGGTTTCTGATTTAGGTGGAAAAGAGTTTGATGGAAAAATTAAATCTATAAATCCAATAGCAGATGCAGAAACAAAGAAGTTTCCAGTAAAAATATCTATTGATAACAAAACAAAAGAGTTAAAAGATGGAATGTACACAAAAGTTATAATTCCAACTGAAAAAAGAGAAGGACTTATTGTACCGCAACAAGCAGTATTTATAAGAGACTTATTAAGTTATGTTTATAAAATAGAAGATGGAAAAGCAAAGAGAGTAGAGGTTACAACAGGAGCTACAATAAAACCAAATATTGAGGTTATATCAGAAGAGTTAAAACCAGGAGATTTAGTAGTATCTGATGGTATATTCGGATTAGCTGATGGAGATGAAATTACAATAAATAACGAAACAAAATAGAAATTAAAGAGGTGAAAGATATATGTCATTAGCAGGTATTGCTATACGTAGGCCCGTTGCAACAGTAATGGTAATGGTCTCGATGGTATTCTTAGGAATTGTTTCGATGCTATCAATGAAATCAGAACTACTTCCTAATATGAATATTCCAATGGTTGTAATTACTACAACTTGGAATGGAGCTGTTCCAGAAGATGTAAACAGTCAGATTACTAAAAAAATAGAAGACTCACTATCAGGTGTTGATGGAATTAAAAAGATAACATCTACATCATCATTTGAAAGATCAGTTGTAAGTATAGAGTTTGATTATGGTGTAAACATAGATTTAAAAAGAGGAGATGTTCAAAGAGAGATTGATGCTATATCAGGAGAGTTACCAGATGATGCATCAAAACCTACGACACAGAAAAAGTTAGCAGGTTCAGGAAATACTGCGATGATGCTAAACGTATCAGGTCCAAATTTCTTAGAATTGACAACATTTGTAAATGAGTTCATGACTCCAAGATTTGAAAGAATTGGAGGGGTTGGAAGTGTTGATACATTAGGATCTCCAGATAAACAGATTCAAATTCAATTTGATACAGATAAATTAGCATCATATAATTTAACACCAAATGAGTTGTATGATTTAATAAAAACATCATCAATAAATGTTCCTTTAGGAGTTATTAAAACTGGAGGAAAAGATGTTGTTGCCAGATTTATGGGAGAATTTAACTACTTAGATGAATTTGAAAATATGATTTTAAGAAGTAACGGTAAAACTCTTAGATTAAAAGATATTGCTAATGTAGTACTAACTACTGAAGATCAAAGTGAGATAACTAAACTTAATGGAAAACCATCGGTAATGTTAGTTATTGAAAAGTCTACAGATGGAAATATCTTATCGATTACAGATAATGCAAAGATAGCATTAGAAGAGATGAAGCCATACTACCCTAAAGGTGTAGAAGTAACAACAGTAATGGATTACTCTGAAAATATTAATTCATCGATTTCAGGAGTAAAAGGAAACGCTATAACAGGACTTGTTCTAGCGACAATAGTACTTTTAGTATTCTTAAAAAATATTAGAGCTACAATGCTGATATCATTAGCATTACCAATAGCCATTATATTTACATTCGCTTTCTTATCTCTTTTAGGAGTAACGATAAACGTTATCTCTCTAATGGGATTATCTATTGGAGTAGGAATGCTAACGGACAACTCAGTTGTTGTTATAGATAATATTTATAGACATATAACGGAATTAAAAAAACCGGTAATGGAAGCGTCAGAGGATGGAGCTTCAGAAGTTGCTGTAGCAATATTAGCATCAGCATTAACAACAATGGTTGTATTTATTCCAGTATTGTTTATTCCTGGTATTGCAAGAGAGATATTTAGAGATATGTCATTATCAATAATATTCTCTAACGTTGCCGCTTTAATAGTATCATTAACTCTAATGCCAATGGTAGCAAGTAGATTTTTAAAAGCTAATGCTGATATTACTAAAGAGGGTAAGATATTTGGAAAAGTAAAAAGTGGATATGAAAAAATAATAGAGTGGGCAATTACAAATAGAAAGAAAACAGTTGCATTAGCATTTTTAACATTTATGGTTATGATGATAATAGGACCAATGTTAACAAGAACAGAGTTTATACCAAAACAAGATTATGGTAGATATTCTGTTGTTTTAGAACTAGAAAAAGGACTTTCTGTTGAAAGAGCAGAAGAGATTACAGAGCAAGCAGTTGAAGTAGTAAAAAATAATCCTTTAACAAAAACATATATCTCTCTTGTAAAAACAGGAGTAGGTATTGTAAACGTTGATATAGGGCCAAAGACTGATAGAGATGTATCAATATTCCAAGTAATGGATAATTTAAGACCTGAATTAGAAAAAATACCTGGAATTAAGTTTAACTTAAAAGATGATTATCAATCAGCAGGTGGAAATAGAGACGTTGAATTTAGAATATCTTCTGATTCATTAGATGTTGCTGAAAATATAGCAAAACAAGTACAAGATAAAATTAGTCAAAATCCTGGTATTATAGATATTACATCAAGTATAGAACCAGGAAATGTAGAAGCTAGAGTTGTCTTAAACAGAGATAAATTAAGAGCACATGGAATTAGTCCATTTGATATAGGTAGAACAATAAGTTACTCTTTCCTTGGAGGAAATAGAGCAACTGGACAAACACTATCTGTAAAAACAGGAACAGAAGAGATTGATGTTTTAATAAGATTACCAAAAGATTCAAGAACTAAGGTTTCAACTTTAGAGGAGTTAAATGTTAGAGGAGCAGATGGTAAATTTGTAAAAGTATCAGATGTAGCGGATATTGTTATGGCAGAGGGAGCATCAGAAGTAACTAAAACAGATAAGATATTCTATGCATCAGTTTCAGCAAATGACGGTGGAATAGGATTAAGTAAAGTTCAAAGTGAAATTGTAGATGCATTTGAAGCAACTAACCCGCCAAAAGGTGTTTCTTATTCATGGGGTGGAATGTCGCAATTGTTTAACGAAGCAATTGTTCAAATGGGAATGGCTCTTGGAATTTCAATATTCTTAATATACGCTATTCTGGCATCACAGTTTGAAAACTTCTTACTTCCAGGGATTATATTAGCATCAGTACCGTTAGCAATGATTGGTGTTTATGGAGGATTATTAATCACAAACTCTCCATTTGACATGATGGTAATGATTGGAATAATAATGCTAGCAGGAACCGTTGTTAATAACGCCATAGTTCTTATTGACTTTATTAAGATTTTAAGAGAAAGAGGATATGAACTTAATGATGCTGTAAGAGAATCATGTAAAACAAGACTTAGACCAATTTTGATGACTACAATGACAACAGTATGTGGTATGATTCCTCTTGCTTTAGGATTTGGAGAGGGAGCAGAGTTATATTCAGGAATGTCTATAGCTGTTATATTTGGTTTATCATTCTCGACACTGCTAACACTAGTAGTAATTCCAGTTCTATACATTATGGTTGAAGACTTTATTGATAGAATGAAGAAAAAGTTAAAGAAGCAAAAAGTATAAGAAAAATAAGGATTCCCTGAGTATTAACTCAGGGAAATTTTTTTATAAAAAAAATAATAGTTGAAAAAAATAGAACAGTGTGTTAGTATTGAAATAGGAAAAGTATTAAAAAACAAAATAAATAAAACTTGTATAATAGTTGAAATAAGGTCAACGAGTCTCTACCTGCCACCGTAAATTGGCAGACTACAAGGATAAATTTTAAATGTATGTTTTTTTGATATATTTTAAATTTGATCTTGTAGGGAATTACTATTGTAATTTCCTTTTTTTATAGACTTTTTTTGTTGACCCAAAAAATAAAGGGGAGTCAATCAAGTGTTAATAATAACGAGAAAACAGAGAAAAGAAAAGATAAAAAATAAAAAAACTAACAAATGGAATAAGTGTGTAAAAACGCAGATTATTAAAAAGGGATAGTTGTAACCTTTTTAGTAATGTGCGTTTTTTATTTTTAACTTTAGGGAGGATAAAGAGTGAAAATAGGTGTAATAATGGGAAGTAAATCTGATTTACCAACTATGAATGAATGTGTAAATGTTTTAAAAGATTTTGGAGTTGAGCATGAGATAAAAATAGTTTCAGCACACAGGACTCCTAATTTAATGTTTGACTATGCGAAAGAAGCTAAAAAAAGAGGGCTAGAAGTTATAGTAGCAGGAGCGGGAGGAGCAGCACATTTACCTGGTATGGTTGCTAGTTTAACTGACTTACCAGTTATTGGAGTACCTATTGAAAGTAAAACTTTAAAAGGAATAGATTCACTTTTATCAATTGTTCAGATGCCAGGAGGTGTTCCTGTAGCAACTGTAGCAATAGGAGGAGCTAAAAATGCCGCATTATTAGCTGTAAAGATATTAGCTTTAAAGGATGAAAGGTTAGCAGAAAAAATTGTCGAGTATAGAAAAAATATGGAAAGGATGATTTTAGATGAAAAAATCTAGAAGAGTCGGAATTTTAGGTGGAGGACAACTAGCTAAGATGCTATGTGATTCAGGAAAAAAAATGAACTGTAGAACAATAATTTTAGATCCTAATCCAGATTCATGCGGAAGATTTAGTGCTGATGAGCATATTGAAGCTGAATATAATAACAAAGAGAGTTTAAAAAAGCTATGTGAAATTACTGATGTGATAACATACGAGTTTGAAAATGTACCAAGTGAAATAGTAGATTATTTAAAAGAAAATGATGGCAATATTCCTCAAGGAAAGAGACCACTGTATTTAAGTCAACATAGAGTTAGAGAGAAAGAGGCAGTAAAACAAATTGGAGTTAAAACTGCAAAATTTAAAGGTGTTAAAAATTTAGAAGAATTAAAGAAAGCTATTGATGAAATTGGATATCCATCTATTTTAAAAACTTGTTCAGGGGGATATGATGGAAAAGGACAATGGAAATTATTAGAAGAGAAAGATTTAAAAAGTATTAATTGGAATGAAAATGTAGAGTATATTTTAGAAGAGATGATTAGATTTGATAAAGAAGTTTCATGCTTAGTTGTTAGAGGAATAAATAGAGATATAGTAAGTTTTCCAATTGGAGAAAATATCCATAAAAATGGAATTTTAAATAAAACTATAGTTCCTGCAAGGGTATCGAAAGATATTTTAGAAAAAGTAGAAAAAACATCTCAGGAGATTATAAAAAAATTAAATATATATGGACCATTAGGAATAGAATTTTTTATTAAAGAGAATGAAATTTATTTTAATGAAATGGCTCCAAGACCACATAATAGTGCACATTATACAATGGATGCATGTAATTATTCTCAATTTGATATTCATTTAATGGGGATTTTAGGAGAGAAACTACCTAAAGTAAAACTTTTAACAAAAGTAGTGATGTTAAATATAATGGGCGAAGATCAGGAGAAAGTAAAAAAAATTAAAAAAGAACATAATACGAATGTTCACATATATGGAAAGTCAGAATGGAAAAAAGATAGAAAAATGGGCCATATAAACTATTGTGGTGAAAATCTAGAAGAGCTAATTTTAAAAGCTGATTCATTTTAGGGAGGAATAATGAATAAAAGAGTATTTGTTAAGAAAAAGGATGGATTTCAAGTAGAGAGTTTAGGACTAAAGAGTGAGCTTTTAGAAAACTTAAAAGAGGATAAGATAAATAAAATAGATTTATATAACGTATATGATATTTTTAACTGCACAGAAGAGGATTTAAATCTTTTAAAAAATAAAGTTTTATCTGAACCAGTAACAGATGACGTTTATGAAGAAGTTGAATTAGATGGAAAAAAATATTTAGCAATGGAATTTTTACCAGGACAATATGATCAAAGAGCTGATTCTGCAGAGCAATGCTTAATGTTATTAAATAATAAAGCTGGTGTTCAAATAAAAAGTGGTAAACTTTTAATTTTTCATGGAGAGATAAAAAGTTTTGATAAAATAAAAGATTACTTAATAAATCCTATTGAAACTAGAGAAAAAAAATTAAATATTTTGACACTAGAAGAAAATGTTGATATAGAACCAGTGCCAACTTATGTAGGATTTATAAATAAAAATTCAGAAGAACTAGAAAGTTTTTTATTAGAGCATGGACTAGCTATGACTCTTGAAGACCTAAAACATATTCAAAATTATTTTAGAGATGAAGAGAAAAGAGATCCAAAAGAGACAGAGATAAAAGTTTTAGATACTTATTGGTCTGATCATTGTAGACATACAACTTTTGAAACATATTTAAAAAATATAAAAATTGAATGTGGAGATTTAACAAAAAATATTCAGGATGCTTTTGAAAAATATATAGATATGAGAGCGAAATTAGGGAGAGAAGAAAAACCTTTAACTTTAATGGATATGGCAACAATTGGTGGAAGATATATAAAATCAATAGGTAAATTAGATGATTTAGAGGAATCAGAAGAGATAAATGCATGTAGCATCGAGATAGAGGTAGATGTTGATGGCAAGTTAGAGAAATGGTTACTGATGTTTAAAAATGAAACTCACAATCATCCAACAGAAATTGAACCATTTGGAGGAGCAAGCACTTGTGTAGGTGGAGCTATAAGAGATCCATTGTCAGGAAGAGCATATGTTTATCAAGCTATGAGAGTTACAGGAGCAGGAGATATAACTGAAAGTATAGAAGAAACGTTAGCAAATAAATTACCACAAGAAAAAATATCTAAAGGAGCAGCTCATGGATATTCTTCATATGGAAATCAGATAGGACTAACAACTACTTTTGTAAAAGAGATTTATCATAATGGATATAAAGCTAAAAGAATGGAAGTTGGAGCAGTTGTTGGAGCAGTAAAAAAAGAGTATGTAAGAAGAGAAAGCCCTGTTCCAGGTGATGCAGTAATTTTACTTGGAGGAAAAACTGGTAGAGATGGTGTAGGAGGAGCGACTGGATCATCTAAAGAACATAATGAAACGTCATTAACTAAATGTTCATCAGAAGTTCAAAAAGGTAATGCCCCTGTAGAGAGAAGAATCCAAAGGTTATTTAGAAACCCAGAAGTAACAAAACTTATAAAAAAATCAAATGATTTTGGAGCAGGTGGAGTTAGTGTTGCTATTGGAGAGATTGCAAGGGGAGTAGAGATAAATTTAGATACAGTACCAGTGAAATATTTAGGACTTAATGGAACTGAATTAGCTATATCAGAATCTCAAGAAAGAATGGCTGTAGTAGTAGAGGCAAAAGATGTGGAGAAGTTTCAAAGATTAGTTAAAGAAGAAAACTTAGAATCGGCATTGGTTGCGGTAGTAACAGAGGAAGAAAGATTAGTAATAAAATATAAAAATGAAATACTTGTAGATATTTCAAGAGATTTTTTAGATACAAATGGTGTTAGACAAATTCAAGATGTAAAAGTTGTCTCTACAGAAATAGAAAATCCATTTTTAGAAAATAAAGTAACGGATATAAAAGAAAAAGTAGAAAAAGTTTTACAGGATATGAACGTAGCTTCTCAAAGGGGAATGGTAGAGATGTTTGATGCTTCAATAGGAAGAAGCACAGTTCTTATGCCATATGGAGGAAAGTATCAATTAACCGAATCAGAGGGAAGTGTTCAAAAGCTTCCAACAGATAAATTTACAAATACTTGTTCAATAATGACTTATGGTTATAACCCACTAATATCGGAATATTCTCCATATTTGGGAGCTCAATATGCAGTAATAGAATCTTTAGCAAAAATTGTTGCATTAGGTGGAAGTTATAAAAAAGCAAGATTATCTTTCCAAGAATATTTTGAAAAATTAGGAAAAGATTCAACAAGATGGGGGAAACCTTTTGCTGCATTATTAGGAGGAATTGAAGCACAACTTGAATTTGAAACTCCAGCGATAGGTGGAAAAGATAGTATGAGTGGAACTTTTAAAGACTTAGATGTACCTCCAACTTTGATATCTTTCGCAGTAACAACAGAGAGTGTAAAAAATATAATATCGTCTGAATTTAAAGAAGCAGGAAATAAAATATATCTAATAAAAAGTGAAAGACTTTTTGGTGATTTACCAAATTATAAAAGATTAAAAGAAAACTTTGAGCTATTAGAAAATTCAATAAAATCAAAAGAAGTAATATCAGCATCAACAATAAAGTTTGGTGGAATAGCAGAAGCTGTTATAAAGATGTCTTTTGGAAATAAAATCGGAGCTAAAATTGAAACAAAAGAAAATCTATTTAATTTAATGCCAGGGGATATAATAGTAGAATCAGCAAAAGAATTAGATTATGGAATTCTTTTAGGAACAACAATTGATGAGAAAGTTATTGAATTAAATAAAGAAAAGTTTGAAATAGACTCTTTAATAAACATATGGGAAAAGAGATACAGTAAAATATATCCATATACAGCAGAAACAATTGGAGAAGTAATCGAAAAAGAATATATTACTAAAAAAGAGTTTAAAGCTAAAAAACTTTATGATAAACCAAAAGTTTTAATAACGGTATTTCCAGGTACCAATTGCGAATATGATACTAAAAAGGCTTTTGAAAGAGCTGGAGCAGAGGTTGAAATATATGTATTCAATAACTTAGGTGTTGAAGAGATAAAAGAAAGTATAGATACCTTATCTGAAAAAATAAAATCAGCTCAAATATTTATGATTCCTGGAGGTTTTAGTGCAGGGGATGAGCCAGATGGTTCTGGAAAGTTTATAGCAAATATTTTACAAAATAAAAAGATAAAAGAGAGTATGGAAAAGTTCTTAGAAAATGATGGATTGGTACTAGGAATATGTAATGGATTCCAAGCTCTTATAAAATCAGGGTTATTACCTTATGGAAATGTAGATAGTGTAACTAAAGACTCACCAACATTATTTAGAAATGATATAAACAGACATGTATCAAGAGTAGTTAGCACAAAAATTGTTTCAAATAATTCTCCATGGATGAGCTCATTTACTGTAGGAGAAACTCATAATATACCAATGTCTCATGGAGAGGGAAAATTTGTAGTAAGTGAAGATTTCGCAAAAGAGTTATTTGAAAATGGACAGGTAATAACACAATATTGCGATGAAAATAATCAAGTGACAATGGATAAAAATCATAATTTAAATGGGTCAACATATGCAATAGAAGGGATTGTTTCTAAATGTGGAAAAATACTAGGGAAGATGGGACATTCAGAAAGATATGAGGATGGACTATTAAAAAATATAGATGGAAATAAGATGCAAGATATTTTTACTAATGGAGTTAATTATTTTAAAAAATAAATATTAAAATGGGAGAGTGACCAAATGTTATTAGTAGAAGCAAATAAATTATATGAGGGAAAAGCAAAGAAAGTATACAAAACAGAGAATCCTAACGAAGTTATTATTTATTATAAAGATGATGCAACAGCTTTTAATAATTTAAAAAAAGGTCAAATACACAATAAAGGAATATTAAATAGTCAAATTACAACATTAATATATGATTATTTAAAGAAAAACGGTGTAGAAACTCATTTGGTAGAAAATTTATCAGAAAGAGCTCAACTTTGTAAAAAAGTAGAGATTATTCCACTAGAAGTAATTGTTAGAAATACTCTAGCAGGATCTACTGCAAAACTTTTTAAGATGGAAGAGGGACAAATTTTAGAAAACCCAATATTTGAAATATGTTATAAAAAAGATGAGCTGGGTGATCCTATGATAAATGATTATCATGCAGTTGCGTTAGGACTTGCTACAAAAGATGAGTTAGAAAATATTTATTCTCAAACTAAAAAGATCAATGAGTTATTGAAAGATTTGTTTGATAAAGTAGGGATTGAGTTAGTGGATTTTAAAATAGAGTTTGGAAAAGATAACGAAGGGAATATTATTCTAGCAGATGAGATATCACCAGATTGTTGTAGACTATGGGATAAAGAAACTAGAAAAAAATTGGATAAAGATAGATTTAGAAGAGATTTAGGAGATATCGAAGAAGCTTATCAAGAAGTTTTAGCAAGACTAAATAAAATAGTGGGGTAAAAATGATAAAAGAGATAGAGTATTTTTTAAGTGGAAAAATAAATGAAGAGTGTGGAGTGTTTGGAGTATTTAATGTAGAGGATGCAGCGCAACTAACATATTATGGGCTACATTCATTACAACATAGGGGTCAAGAGGGAGCTGGAATAGCTTCCTCTGATGGAGAAAGTATCATTAGAGAAAAAGGAGAAGGATTAGTAACTGAAGTTTTTAATACAGAAAGAATAGCTAAACTTCCTGGAAATATGTCTATTGGTCATGTTAGATACTCAACAACAGGTGGAGGAGGAATTGAAAATGTTCAACCTATATTAGTTCGTTCTCACACTGGAGACTTTGTAATTGCTCACAATGGAAATATAGTAAATGCAAAAGAATTAAAAATGCAATTAGAAGCAATGGGAAGTATTTTTCACACAACATCAGATAGTGAAATAATAGGACACTTAATTCAGAGAGAAGTTGGGGATTTTCATGAAAAAATACTTAAAGCATTACCTAAATTAGAAGGAGCTTTTTCATTCCTTATAATGAATAATGAAAATCTTTTTGTAATTAGAGATAAAAATGGATTTAGGCCTTTATCGATGGGGAAATTAGAAGATGGATATGTGTTTAGTTCTGAAAGTTCAGCTTTTGAAATAGTAGGAGCTGATTACATAAGAGGGTTAAAGCCAGGAGAAGTTTTAAAAGTTTCTAAAGATGAAATAGAGTCGTTTCAATATACAGACTGTACTCAAGATAAAATGTGTTCTATGGAATACATATATTTTTCAAGACCAGATAGTAGTATAAATGGTTTGAATGTTCATACAAGTAGAAGAAACTGTGGAGCAATACTTGCGAAAGAAAGTCCAGTTGAAGCAGATATAGTTATAGGAGTACCAGATTCATCTTTATCTTCAGCAATGGGATACTCAGATTTCTCGGGAATTCCTTATGAAATGGGACTTGTAAAGAATAGATATGTGGGTAGAACATTTATAAAGCCAAATCAGCACCAAAGAGAACGTGGAGTAAAGATGAAACTTTCAGCTATGGAAGCTGTTGTTAAAGATAAGAGAGTTGTACTTGTAGACGACTCGATAGTAAGAGGAACAACATCTAAACACATAATAAAATTATTAAAGGATGCAGGAGCAAAAGAGGTTCATATGAGAATAGCATCATCTCCAATAATAAGTCCATGTTTTTATGGAGTGGATACCTCTACATATAATGAATTGATAAGTACAAGATTATCACCAAAAGAATTAGGAGAATACATTGGAGCAGATTCTTTAGCATTTTTATCAAATGATGGAATGATAGAAGGATTAGGAAAAAATATATGTCTAGCATGTTTTACTGGAAAATATCCAACTAGTATGTTTAGTTTATTAGAAAATTTAAAGAAATAGGGGTCGATAAAAGTGAGTAATAAATATATGGAAGCTGGAGTTAGCTTAGAAGCTGGATATGAATCAGTTAGAAGAATTAAAAGTCATGTTGAAAGAACTAAAGTAAAAGGGGCAATGAATAGTTTAGGAGCATTTGGTGGAATGTTTGATTTATCAGAACTTGGAATGAAAGAACCAGTTTTAGTTAGTGGAACAGACGGTGTTGGAACAAAATTAATGCTAGCATTTGAAATGGATAAACACGATACAATAGGTCAAGATGTTGTGGCTATGTGTGTAAATGATGTTTTAGTTCAAGGTGCAATGCCATTATATTTTTTAGATTATATAGCTGTTGGGAAAAACTATCCAGAACAAATTGAAGCTATAGTAAAAGGTGTAGCTGATGGATGTGTTAAGTCAGAATGTGCATTAATAGGGGGAGAGACAGCAGAGATGCCTGGAATGTATAGTGAAGGGCATTATGATATAGCTGGATTTACAGTTGGAGCTGTAGAAAAAAAAGATTTAATAACTGGAAAGGGCATAAAAGAAGGGGATGTTCTTGTAGGAATATCATCTAGTGGAGTTCATTCAAATGGATTTTCTTTAGTTAGAAAAATAATAAAAGATGCAAATTTAGATTTGAAAAAAATATATGAGGGATTTGAAAACTCTTTAGGGGAAGAGTTGTTAACACCAACAAAGATATATGTAAAAACAGTAAAAGAAGTTTTAAAAAATATAGATATAAAAGGAATGTGCCATGTTACAGGTGGCGGATTCTATGAGAATATACCTAGAATTATACCTGAGGGGATGGGGGTAGAAATCGATTCTAAAAATATAAATGAGCTTCAAGTATTTAAATTTTTAGAAGAAAAAGGAAATATTCCTAAAAAAGAGATGTTTAATGTATTCAACATGGGAGTTGGATTCATATTTGTTGTATCTAAAGAAAATTTAGATAAATTAGTTGAAAAATTAGAAGAGTTGCAAGAAAAGCCAATGATATTAGGGGAAGTTAATAGAAAAGTAGGAGTAGAAATAAAATGGTAAAAATTGCTGTTTTTGCTTCTGGAAATGGTGGGAATTTTCAGAGGATAGTTGAAGCTCAAAAGTCAGGAGAGGGAAAAGGATACGAAGTTAAAGTTCTAATTGTTGATAAAGAGAGTGCATACGCTATAGAAAGAGCAAAGTCGTTAGGGATACCATATTATTTTATTAATCCAAAAGAGTATAACACAAAAATGGAATTTGAAGAGAAGATTATAGACATATTAAAAAAATCTGAGATAGAATATATAGTTTTAGCGGGATATATGAGGATAATATCGCCAATATTATTGGAGGAATATTTTAATAAAATAATAAATATCCATCCAGCTTATTTACCTGAATTTCCAGGAAAAGATGGTATTGGAGATGCATACAAAGCTAGAGCAAGTAAAACAGGAGTGACTATTCATTATGTGGATAGTGGAGTTGATACAGGGGAGATAATATATCAAGAAAGATTAAAAATAGACCCTCAATGGGGATTAGAGGATCTTAAAAATAAAATACATGAAATAGAACATAGAATTTATCCTATGATTTTAACAAAGTTATTTAAAAAGGGAGAATAATATAGATGAAACGTGCGTTAATAAGTGTATCTGATAAAACAGGAATAGTAGAATTAACTAAAGAGTTAGTAGAGTTAGGATATGAAATAATTTCTACAGGTGGGACAAAGAAAACATTAGATGAAGCGGGGATAAAGACATTAAGTATATCGGATATTACAAGTTTTCCAGAAATTATGGATGGAAGAGTAAAAACATTACATCCAAATGTTCATGGAGCATTATTGTGTGTTAGAGATAATAAAAATCATTTAAAAGCTTTAGAAGATAATAAAATAGATTTAATAGATATGGTAGTTGTAAATTTATATCCATTTAAAGAAACATTAGCTAAAAAAAATGTAACTCATGAAGAGTTAATTGAAAATATAGATATAGGTGGGCCAAGTATGCTAAGATCAGCAGCTAAAAATTACAAATCAGTTACAGTAATAGTTGATCCAAAGGATTATAAAGCAGTGGTTTGTGAGCTAAAAGAAGCTGGAGATACCTTATTAGAAACGAGAGAGAGATTAGCAGCAAAAGTATTTAGACATACGTCATCATATGATACTTTAATTGCAGAGTATTTAACAAATAAAGTGGAAGAAAAATTCCCAGAAACAATAACTATAACTTATGAAAAAGTACAAGACTTAAGATATGGAGAGAATCCACATCAAAAAGCTGGGTTTTACAAAAAAAGCTTTGCAGGATACTCTATGGGAAATGCCAAACAATTACACGGGAAAGAGTTATCATATAATAATATCCAAGATGCTAATGCAGCATTAGAAATATTGAAAGAGTTTAAAGAACCAACTGTAGTTGCAGTTAAGCATATGAATCCATGTGGTGTAGGAAGTGGAAAAAATATAAATGAAGCTTGGAAAAAAGCTTATGAAGCTGATAAAATATCGATTTTCGGAGGAATTGTTGTAAGCAATTCATGTATAACAAAAATGGTTGCAGAAGATTTATCGAAATTATTTTTAGAAATTATAATAGCTCCAAGTTTTGAAAAAGAAGCTTTAGATATTATTACTCAAAAGAAAAATATAAGAGTATTGCAAATTGATATGGAAAGTGAAATTTTAAATAAAATGAAAGTAACATCTGTTATGGATGGAGCACTAATTCAAGAGTTTGATGAGATGAAAGTATCTAAAGATGAACTTATATGTGTAACTGAAAGAAAACCAACAGATGAAGAGATAGAAGCATTGATATTTACTTGGAATGTTGTAAAACATGTAAAGTCTAATGCGATTGTTGTGGGAAAAGATAACCAGACTATAGGAATAGGGGCAGGACAAATGAATAGAGTGGGTGCTGCTAAAATAGCTTTAGAGCAGGGACACAAAAAGTGTGAAGGAGCGGTTTTAGCTTCTGATGCGTTTTTCCCAATGGACGATACAGTAGAGTTAGCTGCTAAATTTGGAATTACAGCTATAATTCAACCAGGAGGATCAATAAAAGATACCCTTTCAATAGAGGCGTGTAATAAGCATGGAATAGCTATGGTATTTACAGGAGTTAGGCACTTTAAACATTAATTTTGGAGGAGTTTATGAAAGTTCTTATAGTTGGAAAAGGTGGAAGAGAACATGCAATTGCATGGAAAGTAAAAGAAAGTGATTTAGTTAAAGAAATATTTATAGCCCCTGGGAATATTGGTATGGAAAGCTTAGGTACATTGATTAATATCCCAGAAGAAAAAATAGAAGAGTTAGCAGATTTTGCTCAAAAAAATAAAATAGATTTGACAATTGTGGGACCGGAAAATGTTCTTGCTTTAGGAATTGTAAATGAATTTGAAAGAAGAGGATTAAAAATCTTTGGTCCTACAAAAGAAGCTGCAAAAATTGAATCAAGTAAAGAGTTTGCTAAAAAACTTATGAAAAAATATGGTGTACCTACTGGAGATTATGAAACATTTACTGACTTAGAATTAGCAGTAAAGTATGTAGAAGAAAAAGGTGCTCCAATAGTTATAAAAGAGGATGGATTAAAAGCAGGAAAAGGTGTAACTGTTGCGTTTTCAATACCAGAAGCAATTGAAGCTTTAGAAGTAGCTTTTAGTATCCCTAATAATAAGGTTGTAATAGAAGAGTACTTAGATGGGTTTGAATTTTCTATAATCGCTTTAACAAATGGCGAGACAGTAATTCCATTAGAAATAGCTCAAGATCATAAAAGAGCTTATGATAATGATGAAGGGCCAAATACTGGTGGAATGGGCGTTTACTCACCAGTAGATAAAATTGATTCAAATATAATAGATGAAACTTTAGAAAAAATATTAAAACCAATGGCTAAAGGAATGGAAAAAGATGGAATTCCATTTAAAGGATTTCTTTTTGGTGGAATAATGTTAACAAAAGATGGTGTAAAGACGATAGAGTTTAACGCTAGATTTGGAGATCCCGAAGCTGAGGGGATTCTTCCAAGATTAAAGTCAGATTTTGTTAAAGCAATATTGGATTTAATGGAAAATAAAGATGTGAATTTAGAGTGGGATAATAGATATACAGTGGCGGTGGTAATGGCTTCAGAAAATTATCCAAAATCATCAACAATAGGAAGTGAAATAGAAATACCAAAGGATTTAGAATCTGTAGTATTTCATATGGGAACTAGAAAAGTTCATGGCAAAATTGAAACAAATGGTGGAAGAGTATTATCTGTGGTAGCTTATGGAAATACCTTGGAAGAAGCAAAAAAGAATGCTTATTTAGATGTGAAAAAAATAAATTGTAAAAAATTATTTTTTAGAAATGACATAGGCTCAAAAATGTGCTATAATAACGAAAATAAATAAAAAAAGACCTGCACAGTACTAAAAAAAAGTGCAGGTCTTTATTTAAAAATTGGAAAATTATAATTGGAGGCAGTAGGAAAATGATGAATGGAAAAATAATAAAAGAAGCAATAACTTTTGATGACGTGCTATTAGTTCCAGCGAGATCAGAGGTATTACCGCATGAAGTGAGTTTAAAAACAAGACTTACAAAGGATATCGAATTGAATATTCCAGTTTTAAGTGCAGCGATGGATACAGTAACAGAAGGAGACTTAGCAATAGCTTTAGCAAGACAAGGTGGAATTGGATTTATACATAAAAATATGAGTATAGAAGATCAAGCTGCTGAAGTAGACAGAGTAAAAAGAAATGAAAGCGGAATGATAAAAAATCCAGTAACTTTAACTAAAGATTCTACAGTATGGCATGCTGAAGAGATAATGAGAAGATATAAAATATCAGGATTACCAGTAATTGAAGAAGATGGGTCATTGATTGGTATCATAACAAATAGAGATTTGAAGTATAGAAAAGATATGGATCAATTAGTAAGTGACATAATGACAAAAGAAAATTTAGTAACAGCACCTGTTGGAACAACATTAGAAGAAGCAAAAGATATATTATTAGAAAATAGAATAGAGAAATTACCAATAGTTGACGAAAATGGAAAGTTAAAAGGACTAATAACAATAAAAGATATTGATAATTTAGTAGAGTATCCATTTGCATGTAAAGATTCTCAAGGAAGATTAAGAGTTGGTGGAGCAGTTGGTGTTGGAGCAGATACTTTAGAAAGAGTAAAAGCTCTAGTAGAAGCTGGTGTAGATATAATAACTGTAGATTCAGCACATGGTCATTCAAAAGGTGTTATGGAAAAAATAAAAGAGATTAGAGAAAATTTTCCTAAGTTAAACATAATTGGTGGAAATATAGTAACTGCAGAAGCAGCTTTAGATTTAATAGAAGCTGGAGTAAATGCTGTTAAAGTAGGAGTAGGACCAGGATCTATTTGTACAACGAGAGTTGTAGCTGGAGTAGGTGTTCCTCAATTATCAGCAGTTAATGATGTATATGAAGTTTGTAAAACAAGAGGGATTGGTGTTATAGCAGATGGTGGAATAAAACTATCTGGAGACATGGTAAAAGCTTTAGCGGCAGGAGCAGATTGTGTAATGTTAGGAGGATTATTAGCAGGAACAACTGAAGCCCCTGGAGAAGAGATGATATATGAGGGAAGAAGATATAAAGTATATGTAGGAATGGGTTCAATGGCAGCAATGAAAAGAGGATCGAAAGATAGATATTTCCAAAATGATGCTAAAAAATTAGTTCCTGAAGGAATAGAGGGAAGAGTTTCGTATAAGGGGAGTTTGAAAGATGTTGTTTTCCAACTTTGTGGAGGAGTGAGAGCTGGAATGGGATATTGTGGAACATCAACAATTGAAGATTTAAAAGTTCATGGAAAATTTGTAAAAATTACAGGAGCAGGATTAAAAGAGAGTCATCCACACGATATTATTATAACTAAAGAGGCTCCAAACTATTCTAAATAGATATAAAAAGTTGACTTTAATGTTTTGATTGATTATAATTAAAGAGAAATCTTTATTTATAAGGCAAAGTAGGGGAAACCCTATGACGCAAAGCTATAGGGTCTTTAAAATGGCAGCCAGCTGCAGTAGTCTTTGTGATTATTGCAGTTTTTTTTTGCAAAAAATTATTTATGGAGGAAAAAATGAAAAAAATAATATTATTATATTTAATGTTAGTAAGTTGTAGTATTTTTTCAAAAGATAACATTAATATAACAATACCATCAAATACAACAGATATGTATTTGTATAAAGATTTAGAGAAAGGTGAATATCAAGGAGTTTATATAGATATTTTTGCAGATGTATTAAAAAATAAAAATATAAGTATAAATTTAGATGGTGAAGATAGTGACGTTGTACTAAGAACGATTGAAACTCTTGATGGGAAGAGAGTGTATGATTATTTTGATACTCCAATGATATATAGAGTAGGAGTTGTTGTTAATAAAAATTCCACACTTTCCAACTTAGGAAATGTAAAAAATTTGAAAGTAGCATATATTCCAAATCAACATGGATTAAAAGAGTTTAAAGAAAGATACAACAACTTAAATCTAGAAAAAATCGAAGTGAAAAACTTAGACGAAGGATTAGAAAAACTTTCAGAGGGAGAAGTTGATGCTTTTATAGCACAAGATTGGTATGATAAAAATTCAGGAGAAACAAATTATAAACTTTTAGAGAATATTAGATATAACGAACAAATAGCAATTAAGAAAAATTTGAAAAATATTCATAAAGAGATAGAGGAAACTATGGACACTATAGAAGGAGATAGTTTTCAAAAATTATTATCAAAAAATAGAATAGAATTTTATAAGTATTTACTAAAAGATACACCAAGTTATGAAAAAGTAAAGGAAAGCTATAAAACTATAAAAGTGAAATTAGGAAAAGATAAATTTATGTTACCTTTTTACTATGAACAAAAGGGTATTTACCAAGGATTAACAGTTAATATAACTAAAGAGTTAGAGCAAATAATAGGGGTGCCATTTGTTTTTATAAAAAATGGAGAATATGATATGGAAGGAATAGCCATTGAAAATAGTGAAGGTAAAAGTAAAATTAATTATACAAAACCATACTATGAAATGAAATTATCAGTGGCAAATAGAAAATCTGATGGGTTTATACAAAATATTTCAGATTTAGATAAAGCTAAAATATTAGTATTAAAAGGGGATTATAGCTATACTTATTTAAAAAATATACTAAAAAATAGTCAGATAATAGAAGTTGAAAGTTATGAAGAGGGATTAGAAAAGTTATTAAGTCAAGATGGTGAATATTTAGTAGGTTATTTTAATATATTGACGGGAGTAATAAGTAATAATTTTTTAGATGATAAAATTAAAGTAGCTGGAATATTAAATGATTCTTTTGGAGTTAGTTTTGGAATTTCAAAAGAACAAAAAGAGTTATCAAATTTAATAGAAACAATATTAGAAAGTTTCACTGTTGATAAAACAGTTATAGATAATAATTTGTTAAAAAATTCTATAGTTACTCAAAATTATAAATTAATTTTAAAAATATCAATACCAGTAGTAATATTTATATTTATTTTAATAATATTAATAGTTAAATCTGAAAAAAATAGAAAAAAAGCTGAAGAATTAAGTTTTTCATTAATCGAAGTTTTAGAGATGGCAAATCAACTAAATGATGAAGATACAGGAGATCATGTGAAAAGACTAGGGATGTATTCAACCCTTTTATCTGAAAAGGCAAATGTTCCTACAGAATCAAGAGAGAATATTAAAAGATTTTCTTCTTTGCATGATATAGGAAAAGTTGCAATTCCATCAGAAATTTTGAAAAAACCATCTAAATTAACTAAAGATGAATTTAATAAAGTGAAAGAACATGTAAATATAGGGTATGATCTAGTAAAAAAATTAAAACTAGGAAAAGTAGCTGAAAATATAGTTAGATATCACCATGAAAAATGGGATGGAAGTGGTTATCCTTTAGGATTGGAAGGAGAGAATATTCCGCTAGAAGCAAGAATTGTAGCTGTTGTTGATGTGTATGATGCATTGAGACAAAAGAAATTCCATAGAGGTGCACTGTCTCATTTAGAAGCCTTAACAATGATTGAAAATGAGAAAGGAAAGAGTTTTGATCCAGAACTAGTTGATATTTTTGTAGCAAATAATAAAGAATTTGAAAAGATTTATGAAGAAAATAAAGAGTCGTTAGATTTAGCAACAGAATTCTATTCTGCAATAAAAAATAATAAATAATATTAAGAGGTGAAAATTTGAAAAGATATTTATGCTTAATTTTATTTACTCTGACAATAACCTTAACTTTTGGAGAAGTGGAAACTTATTTAGAAGAGATACCATTTAATGAGTATAGTGATTTAAATAAAGATAATATAATTAATAGTAATAATGATGAAATAAAAATAGTGCAAGCAGTTAAAATAGCAACTGTAGATCCTATTTTAATGAAGGATCAGTATTCAATGAGAGTTGTAGACTATCTTTATGATACATTATTTAATTATAATGAAAAAGGTGAAGTTGTTCCAAATTTAGTTGAAAAATGGGAATGGAAAGATGACAGAGTTTTAGAACTTAAGTTAAGAGAAGATGTTTATTTTCAAAATGGGGATAAAATGTCAGCAAAAGATGTAAAAGAATCTTTTGAGAGGATGTTAAAAAGTGGTGTTTTTAAAGATTTTTTTAATGATATTCAAAACATAAAAATTATAGATATAAATACAATAGAGATAAAGTTAAGAGGGAAAAATAATCTTTTTTTATCAATGTTGACTTATTATATGTGTTCAATAACTAAATATGAAAATGGAATTATTTATGGAACTGGGCCATATAAATTGGATAAAATAACAAGTAAAGAGGTTATTTTATCTAAGAATGATAAATATTTTAAGAAAAATCCAGGTCCTTTTAAAATAGAGATTTTATCAGAGATAAGTGATAGAAAAAGAGCACTTTTATATTTTAATGAGGATGTTGATGTTGTTTTAGATTTGAGTCCAAAACAAATAGAAGAACTTCAAAAAGAAGGACTTATTGATAAGAATGCAATATTAAAAAAGACAAAAGAGTTGGATACAGTTGCAATAATATTTGGAAATAAAAATAAAATTTTTACAGATAAAAAAAATAGACAAGTTATAGAAAGTGCTATCGATAAGGATGAAATTTTGAAAAATATTTTTAAAGAAAAATCTGTAAGTACATTCTTTCCAGAAAGTTTGTTTGAGTCAAAGTTATCTATTGTAAGAAAAAGTAGTTTTTCAATTGATGATTTAAATAAAAGTAGTGTAAAAAATAAAAAAATAGAGATAACTGTTTTAAATGACGATATTTCTATAAAAATTGCTAATAGTTTGAAAAAACAATTAGAATTAAAAGGGGTTTTAGTAGAAGTAGTGCCGTACCAACAAGAGGCTTACTTAATGAAGTTAGAAAATCAAGATTATGAAATAGCTATATATAGTGTTCTTTTTGATGAAAAGTATTTAATTTATAATTTAGGAAAAGTAATGGTGCATGACATAGGTGATCAAGATATGTATAATGCATCTTTACCATTTTTAGAGATTTTAAAAGATGAAGAAGAAAAGGAAAATAGAGATAAAATATATGATAAAATTGTTTTTTTAATATCTAAAAATATACCGTATATTCCATTGATACATAGAGAAAAAATTGCTGTAGAAAATGGGAAATCAAATATATTGCTGAAATAATGGGAGATGATATATTTTGAAAAAAGTTTTGTTGTTTTTTCTATTAATTTTTCGTTTAGTAATTTTTGGAGATATGAAATCAGATACGTCACGACTAGTTGAAAAAAGAGAAGTTGTAGGAGAGGGATATCAAAATATAGATTATTTAACGAATAATTTTAAGATAACAGGATTAGGTGGTTATGACAAATTAATTTATGAATTTGAAAGTTTTGGAAATGATTTTTTTAAGAAGGGTCATATGTTAGAACCGCGAATAAAGATAAAGCAAATGTGGATAGAGCCATTGGATGCAACTATAGATACGAATAATAAAGTTATTTTAGGGTTTAATGGTAATTGTAATTTAAGAGTAAGAACTGTTGTAGGAGTGAGAAATAGCTCGAGATTAAGTGGGAAATATACATCGTATCCGATTATATTAATCTTAAAAGGGAAAAGAAAAAATAGCTCTAGCTATGATAGAATTATGATAGAGGTAAGAATGGAGTTAGATATAGTAAAGACGTTAAAAATTTCAACAACTCCAATGGACTTAGGAATAGGAGTACAAGGGCAGATGCTATCTTCGTCACATGGAAATCATGGATATTTAAACATAGAGGGAGAGCCGAATAGGAATGTAATAATTAACTACCCAAGAGAAGTTGAAATGTTTAATAAAATGGGGAAAGGTAGTATAAAGGTTGAGATATCAAGTCCGGACTTATATTCTACAGGAAATGAAGAATATTCTACAAGGTTATCTGAAAGAGGTGAAAAAAAAGTAACTTTTTTTGGACAGGTTAGAGATACTAAAAAAGCAGTACCAGGTAAGTATAGTGGAGATTTAAAAATAAAGGTAAGGTATAACTAATGAAAATAATAAAAATAGCTTATGTAGGATTGGTAGCTATTTTTTTTCAGTTTTCTTCAGCTAATTTATTTGCACAAGAAGATGTAGGTCTAGATGAAGCATACATTGAAATAAAAAGTAAATCATTAAAAGATGATTTTTTTATGGCTAGATATGACTTTGAAAATGATCAAATATATATACCTATAAAAGGACTATTTTATTTTTTAGAGATTTACTCAGTTGATGTTAATTTAAAAAGAAAAACTGTACAGTTCCAAGTGGATAATGAAAAATATAAAGTTGAGATAAAATCAGGAAAAAACTTTGTAATTGATGATGATATTTATGTGGAATTAAAAGTATTAGAAAATGATTTTAAATTTAAAGAATCTAATTGGTCAAGTCAGGACTTGAAGTTAACTTTAAATCCAGAGTTTATATTGCCTTTTGAAATAAGAGAGAAAGGTAAGGTTGAGAGGCTTAGATTAAATGAAAAAAAAGAGGATGAAGAGTTTAATATAATAAGACCAGAGAAAAGGATATTAGCTCCAGGGTTGATAAAAGTAAATTATTCAAAAATAGATTTGGAAAGTAAAGAAAATCAGCTTAACTTAGAGTATGGAACTCAATTTTTATATGGAGATTTATATTTGAACTATAATTTAGAGCCAGAAAGTTCTATGAAAAATTATAATTTAACTTATAATGATGTTTATAAAAAAAACGATGTGATTTTAGGGGAGTTTTATATAAAAACACCAGATTTTTTGAATATAAATGGAATGGTTGAAGGGTTTAGTTTTGGTGAAAAAAATACGTATAGTTCTACTGTTGGAAATATAACAACGATAAAAGGTGAAGCTCAAGGAGCAGATGTAATTGAATTATATCAAAGTGGAGTATTATTAGATTATCAAAGACCTATAGAAAAGAACTTTGTATTTGAAGTGAGAGATCGAAATTATGGAGGAGACTATTCATTAAAAATTTATTATAAAAATGGCCAAATAGAAACGAGAAAAGTATATACAGTTGGAGATTCAAATTTACTTGGTGAAAATGAGTGGGATTATAATATACAATTTGGACAAGAAAAAAATAATGGAAGAAGTCAAAGTGTAAATGAAATAAATTATGGAGTTACTAAGAATTTGACTTTAGGTATAGGAGTATTAGAGTTAGAATCTGAAAAAAATAGAAAATATAGTATATTAAAAAATGAGATTATATATAAAATTGGATTATCTAATAGTTATCCAATGGTAATCAATTTTCAAAATTTTTATGAAACAGAAAATCAAGAAAATAGTTATGAAATTAGAATAAATCAAAAAATAAAAGATTATAGTTTAAATATAAAGCATTTTAAATATTCTCCTTATATAAGTGAAGAGAATAATACAATAGAATATAACTCTTTTGGAATTTCTAGAGACTTTATTACAACAAGAATAGGATTAGGATATCAAGAGGAACTAAAAACTAATGAAAAAACTAGAGAAAAAGGATATTATATAAGTTTGGAAAACAGAAGCATTAGAAACTTTTCATTATTTCTAGATGCGGAAATGACCCAAAAAGAAACGAGCAAAAAAAGTTATTCTATAAATCCTGGAGTGAGCTATGGTGGAATGTCCGGATTTACAATGATTTTACAGGCTAATATAGAAAAGAATGAAGACTTGAAAACAGACTATTCTTTAAAGGTATTAGGAAGAAGAAGGGAGTTTTTTTCTACAGGAATGGAATATGTTTTAGGAACAGAACTTTTGTATAATGAAGAGGAAAAAAGCAGATTTTCAATAGATTTTACTATGTATTTAGATAAAAATATTTATGTGGAACTTCCTGTATCTAGAAAAGAAAATGGAGAATTAAACACAGGGATAACCATAGAAAAAACATTTGATATATCTAATTTAAAAAGAGATGTGGGAGATAGACAAGTTGATAACTCGTGGATTTATGGGAAAGTTTATATAGATTCTAATGATAATGGAAAGTATGATGTTGAAGAAACTGTGTTACCAGATGTAACAGTAGTTGTTGATGGTAAAAAAGTAGTTTCTGATTTGAATGGAGAGTATATTGTACCTGGATTACTTCCTCTTGAGAATTATAAAGTAGAGGTAGATAGAAAAAGTATTGATCCAATGTTAACTCAAGTTATAGATAAGAAAAAAGTTCAAACAAGAGCATCAATAGGAACAAGATATGATATAGGGGTTCAAGCAGTATCAATGGTAACAGGAAATATCATTCCAGGAGAAAATATTTCATCACAAGAATTAATAAGAATACTAAGTATGACTAATATAGCCTTAGAAAAAAATGGTGAACTATATAAAGAGATAGATCCGGAGTTTGATGGAATGTTTTTCTTTGAAAATGTATTACCTGGAAAATATAAAATGAAGTTTAACTATTTAGGTAGTGATGATATAAAATTTATAAAAGATTACTTAGAGGTAGATATTAAACTTATTCATGAGGATGAAGGGGAATATTTCGAAGGTTATGACGTTATTGTGAATAAATCTATTAGTGAAGAGAATGAATCTGTATCTAATGAAGATCAAAATGATGAAAGTGATACTGGATATGATTTAGATGATATTTTAAATAATTTTTAAAAGGAGAGAGAGAGGTTGAAGAAAAGATGGGTTATAAATTTTTTAATCACTTATATTGTACTATATAATCTGACCTTTTCCAGTTTAAGGAAAGAGAATATAAATAAAAAGTCATTAAGAAACCAGATAGTTTATTTGGTAAATGAAACCTCTCCTTTTACAGGAGAGTTAATAGGTGAAGGGATAAAAGAACAATATGAAAATGGAATAAAAAATGGATTTTTTCAAGGATTTGTTCAAGATAAAAATGAAAGATTTGTATATGAAGGAAAATATATAAATGGTATTAAACATGGGGTTTGGACATTAAAATACTTGAATGGAGATACTAAGGGAATTCTGAAATATAATTATGATAAACCGAACGGTCAATGGACATATTTTTATGAAAATAAAAATATGGAAGGTTATGAAAATTTAGAGGATGGGATTTTACATGGTAAAGTTGTAAAATATTCACCAGTTGGTGAATTGCTGACAAAAGTAGAATACTATAATGGACTTTTAGAAGGTGAAGCTGTATTTTTCTATAAAGGTGAAATATTAGAAACATTAACAAATTTTAAATATGGAAAAATAGATGGTGGAATAAAAATATTTGGAGCAGATGGTGCACAAATGTTAGAGGGCACTTATAAAAATAATAAGAGAGAAGGAGTTTGGAAGTTTTTTTATAAAACAGGAGATATAAAAACTGTTGTAAATTATAAAAATGGTTTAAAAGATGGTGAAATTATAATTTATGATAAAGCAGGTTTAGTAGCTCAAAAGTCTAGATTTATACAAGGAAATGAAGTTGATAGTAATGGAAACGTATTGAAAAAAGATAAAGAGTTAAAAGATTCTATTGTAGATAGATTTAAGAAATTTAATAGAAGTTTAAAATATGAAAAATATGATAAAATATTAAGTGAAATGGAGTGAGTAAAAAAATGAAAAAATTTATATTAGGAATTATGTTTTTTTTAGTAATGTTGACAAGCTATTCTTTTAATTTTAGTGTAGCTCCAACAAGGTTTGAAATAGGATTAGATAAGATAAACACCAACGAAATAACTTTAATAAATAACACAACAAGTCCAATGAGATTAGAAAGTTTTTTAGAAAGTGCTCCTGGATATGAAAAATATAGTTTAAATAATCATATAAAGTTATATCCTAAAATGGTCGCTATCAAACCAGGTAGCAAACAAGTGGTAAGATTTAGAGTAAAGCCTGAAGCAGGAATGGAAGCTGGAGAATATAAAAGTTATGTTGTGTTTAAAGAAATTCCTTTGAAAGAGTCATTGAATAAAAATGAAGGTAAAGTAGACGCTCAAATAAAAATGATAACAGAAGTTGGAATTAGTATATATGGATATTACGGAGAGATAAAAAGAGGGACAAATATTTCTAATTTGCAAATTTTTTATAATTCAAAAACTTCAAATTTAAAAATAACAGCAGATTCAAACTCTAAGGGAAATAGCTCGGAATTATTAAAACAAAAAATAGAAATTCTTGGAGCAGGAGGAACTATAAGTGATACTATTGATTCACAATTTGGAAGAACAGAAAGAACGGGGAAATCAAAAATAGAAAGTTCAATGAAAATTGAAAAATTGAAAGGAAAAAAAGTTAGAGTAACTATATATGATTCACAAGATAAAGTTATTGATAAAAAAGTAACAGATACTTTATAATTAAATAAAAAATACACATTTGAAAAAAATGTGTATTTTTTTTAAAAAAAGTTGTTGACGAACTTTTTATTTTATGATACTATATTTTTTGTCAGCGGGAAACACCGCAGACGAAAGAAAACTAAAGGACATTAACAACCGAATAGAGAAAATAGTCAGAAGTTATGAAAATAACAAAATGCCAGAAATGGCAAACCAATAAATGGTGTAAACGTAAGTCTTAGGACTTTAAATATATTTGAATGAAGAGTTTGATCCTGGCTCAGGATGAACGCTGACAGAATGCTTAACACATGCAAGTCGATTCGATTTACCTTCGGGTATTGAGGATGGCGGACGGGTGAGTAACGCGTAAGGAACTTGCCTCTTGGTCTGGGACAACTGTTGGAAACGACAGCTAATACCGGATATTATGAGATTCTCGCATGGGAAACTTATGAAAGCTATATGCGCCAAGAGAGAGCCTTGCGTTCCATTAGCTAGTTGGTGGGGTAACGGCCCACCAAGGCGACGATGGATAGCCGGCCTGAGAGGGTGAACGGCCACAAGGGGACTGAGACACGGCCCTTACTCCTACGGGAGGCAGCAGTGGGGAATATTGGACAATGGGCCACAAGCCTGATCCAGCAATTCTGTGTGCACGATGAAGGTCTTCGGATTGTAAAGTGCTTTCAGTTGGGAAGAAGAAAGTGACGGTACCAACAGAAGAAGCGACGGCTAAATACGTGCCAGCAGCCGCGGTAATACGTATGTCGCAAGCGTTATCCGGATTTATTGGGCGTAAAGCGCGTCTAGGCGGAAAAATAAGTCTGATGTTAAAATGCGGGGCTCAACTCCGTATTGCGTTGGAAACTGTTTTTCTAGAGTACTGGAGAGGTGGGCGGAACTACAAGTGTAGAGGTGAAATTCGTAGATATTTGTAGGAATGCCGATGGAGAAGTCAGCTCACTGGACAGATACTGACGCTAAAGCGCGAAAGCGTGGGGAGCAAACAGGATTAGATACCCTGGTAGTCCACGCCGTAAAC